>Ga0326728_10023930_pt1 | contig 11126 bp, 10 predicted proteins | sample MB3enrmetagenome_FD_207602 | JGI IMG/M metagenome (GOLD analysis project Ga0326728, IMG submission 207602) | Lab enriched peat soil microbial communities from McLean, Ithaca, NY, United States - MB31MN | ecosystem: Environmental > Terrestrial > Soil > Wetlands > Peat | place: USA: New York... | reverse complement strand
CTTCGGTGTGTATGCTGGAACCAACCAGAACTTTGCATCGCGAATCCCAAACATTCGCTGGAGGAGTCGTTCATGAAGCGGCGCAAATCGCTTGTGGCAATCCTGCTCGCTGGCGGCATCGCATGGGGACAGGCGGCGCAGCAGAATTCCGCGCCTGACCACATGGATCGTCACTTCGACCCGGAGGCTGCGGCCCGCATCTTCGACGACCCGGCGCGTGATGCCTGGCAGATGCCCGACCGCGTCATCGCCGCCCTCGCCTGCAAGCCCGGTCAGATCGTCGCCGATATCGGATCGGGAACCGGGTATTTCACGGTACGGCTGGCCCGATCGGTCGCCAGAGTCTATGGCTCCGACATCGAACCCGGAATGGTCAGCTATCTTGCGCGGCGCGCTGTCCGCGAGGGTCTCGCCAATATCGTCTCCCTTCAAGCCAGTGCCGATTCGCCGAACCTGCCGGAACCGGTGGATCTGATTCTGATCGTCGACACCTATCACCACATCGGCAACCGCGCAGCATACTTCCGCCGCCTCACGGCGTCGCTCAAGCCCGGCGGCAGAATCGCCATCGTCGACTTCAAGCCCGATTCGCCGGAGGGCCCACCCGGGGAGTTTCGCTTTTCTCCGCAACAGATCGAGTCGGAGATGTCCGCCGCCGGCTACACATTAACCGCAAAGTACGACTTCTTGCCCCGCCAGAACTTCCTCGTCTTCGCGCCCAATCCATAAGCTGCAGACTCGGCCTCCTGCATGGCTGATTCTCGATCCCCTGGGAGCCACGCCGGTTCTCCTCGATGGTGGGCTCAATACCATGCCTTGCTGTCACCTGACACAGCAGAATGCCGCTACCTGAAATCGTCACTGCAGTTCCCCAAGTTCGCGGCGGATTCTCTGCGCGCGCTGGGCGTCGACTGCAGCCACCTCCGGCGGCAGTGTGGGGCCGTTCAAGTCGGCACGGCGACTGGAACCTCCTCCCGCCGGGCTGGGGTCCGAGAAGGCTCTTGGAGCCTGGGGCGTTTATCATTACCGATCCGCTTGAGTCTTAAAGTCTGGGTTCCAATCGAGGGTGGATGAGCGCATAGGCCTGTTCTCGCCAATTGACACTTCGCTTCCTGGATCGAGGTCCAAGACCGGCGCAAGATTTATTCCAAACGGCCGACGGCTGGGGTCCACGCAGCCTGCTGAAAATAGATGATCGAAGATGATGTGTGGCACCGTTTCAAAAGGCGTGGGTTGTGGCACAAAGCCTAATCCATCTCGGGGCGCTTTTGCGTTGCCACTGGCCTGCCACTCTGTCTAGAGGTTCTAGCGATCATCGTTTGGGAAGCGCATACGCCGAATCAGATCCTTGAATCGAGAATCAGAGCGAAGCGGGTCGAATGCAGGATGCACATTCAAGAACGGCATGTAGGCTTCGTGCTCACGGTAGTCCTTTTCGAGCCAATCCAAGATCTCCCCTTTGGTGCAAAGATTCGCGTCAAGGCAAATGCGTGCTTCGATGATCGAATTACGAACTGGGAAGTCCAAATCGGCTTTTGACCGCTCCAAAGTCCTTATGGCGTCGGCTCTCCTGCCAGAGAGGGCATATCCGAGCGACATCACTTCCGAATCACTGGACCCCCAAATCCGTCCCGCTTCCATATATTCAGCCCCTGCTTCTTTATAGAGATTCTTCTGCAACAGACATCCCGCGAAATTCTCATGTGCAAGCGCGAAGTTAGGATCAAGCTCAAGTGCCCTCTTACTGTCATCAATACATTCGTCGTAGCGACGCGCGTTTGTGTAGATCTCCGCTCCGATTGCAAGCATAAGAGCCGAGAGGGGATCCAGTTCCTGGGCGCGCCTGACCTCGGCGACAGCTTCGTCGTGCCGGCCCATCGCACTCAGGTACTCGGCGTACCAATGGTGGGAAGTGGGGTAGCTCGGATTAAGTTCAATTGCCCGCCGCAGCTCTCTCTCTGCTCCTGTCCAATCCCAATCGCCATAGAGAAGGACAAAACCGAGTGCTGCATGGGCTTCAGCGAGGGAATCATTCAGCTCGACGGCCTTCAGAGCAGCAGCCTTAGCCTTTGGAAACACGTCGCGCGGTGAACCACCGCCGTAAAAGGGCAACAAGCCGTAGCACTCGGCGAGTCCCGCATATGCTGATGCGTACCCAGGATCGTCTGCGAGTGCTCGCTGGAAAAGTTGAATGCTCTTTCCAAATCCCGGCAACGTTCTCCTGTAGCAGTGATATCGAGCTTGCAGGTAGAGTCTATAAGCCTCCGGACTGACAGTGGGTGAACCAGACAGACGCGCCATCTCTTGCGCCGTGAGCTTGATCCTGATTTCCTCTGCGATTGTCCGTGCTAATTCATCCTGCAACGAAAGCACATCTCGGAGATCACGCTCGTAGCTTTCGGCCCAAATATGGCGGTCCGTTTTCGCATTCAGCAGGTTTACTGTGATCCGAACCCGGTCGCCGGTCCGCAATACCGTACCTTCAACCAGCGCATCGACGTTCAGCTCTTTCGCGATCTCCGGGACAGTTCTCTTTGTGCCCTTGTAGTGCATCACGGAGGTCCTCGAGACCACGCGTAACGCTTCAATCTTGCCTAGATTGGTAATCAACTCGTCCGTCATTCCGTCGGCAAAGTAGTCCTGCTCTGAATCATGCGACAGATTCTCGAGCGGCAGAACGGCAATGGACTCGATTTTGGGCGGCGGCGCAAGCCGCGAAGACAGATAATCGCGGAGACTCCCTGCGAAAAGGACTGCGAGCAACCCGCCAACCGCGACAGCTGCCAATAGCGGAACCCATACTCTGTCTCGTCTCCGTTGCCGGCTTTCCGCGGTTTCGGGGACTGCATGGCCGCGGGAATTTCGACGCAGTCCCAACAGCCCGTTCTCTCCGTTGTTTAGAGCCGAGGCCAGGCCTGCTTCTGCTGAAGGGTTTTCTGCGTCGGGCGAAAGGAGCGTTTCGCCGCTCGCATTGGAATGCAGTTCTGAGCCGAGAATCTCAATTGGTGCGATGAACCGGTATCCGTGCCTGGGCAGGGTTTCAATGAAACAGGGCGAAGTTGCGTTATCCCCTAGGACTTCTCGCAACCGTTTTATAGAAGTGTTGACACTGTGTTCGAAATCTACGAAGGTATTTCGCGGCCAAAGCCTCTCTCGTATCTCTTCGCGCGTCACCAACTCCCCGGGGTGTTGAAGCAGCATTGCGAGGATTTGGAAGGGCTGACCATGAAGCTTGAGTTTCAATCCATGTTTACGCAATTCCCCCCGGCGGAGGTCCACTTCGAAGACGCTGAAACGAACTCGTGAGGGTCGGCCGTCCTGCTCGTGCATTGGGGACTTCACCTCATTTTTGCCAAGAGTCTACCACCGTCTCACGACGGCGCAGAAATCGGGAATGTACTTTGAGATTTAACGGCAATGGTTTCATAGAGTTATGGCTATATAAACGTTTTACTCTGCTTCAAGAGGGCGTGTATTGACGTCCGCCGTATTTCAGCGCAGTTTCAAGGCCACAAGAATACAGATGGGACGATTGAGTGCCTGTGATCGCGCCGCCCTTGGCGGAGTTTGAAGGTACGGAGTCGGTCGCTTGATATGCCAGGCTTGGCGCGATTTCACCTCCCAATCGACAGAGAAATTCTCGACCTGGTCGACATAGCACCACGGAGGGATCCAATGAGACTCTTCAAAGCCTTCGTCTTGATCGTTGTGGCTTTCTGCGCATCCTTTGTCTGGTCGCAGGCGCCATCAGAAAATAACGACTCGTATACCAACCTCGGCCATTTCAAAGGGGGCAAGTGGGCCGAAGACTGCAATATCAACAATGCCGGAATCGTGGTTGGGTTTGGCAGTATTCCGAAAGGCTACACTCGCCCTCTATTTGTAGCTGCAACTGGTCCCAGTGCGGGACAGTGGTTTGACCTGGGCACCTTGGGTGGCGAACGAACGGACTGGAAAGTTATGGCCATGGGGGTGTCCGACACTGGCATCATCTCGGGGCACTCGGCACTCCAGAACGGTACGATCCACGCATTTGTCTGGACACCCGATGCCGGGATGTCGGACATCGGAACTCTGAACGGAGACGCTTACAGCGCGTCAAGCAACATGAACCGCATGGGCACAGTTATCACCGGATGGAGTGGCCCCAGGTTTCTGGACTTCAGCGATCCGAACGTGACGACATCAACACCGGTGGTGTGGACTCCTAGCCCGAAGTGGGAGGGAGGAAAGCTGGTCACAGTCTGGAGGATTCAGCAGCTCGATACCACAGGATTTGAATCCGACAAGCTGTGGCTTCCAAATGCAGCCAACGACTACGCACAGGTCGTGGGCTTTTACGTTTCTCCCGATGGCCTGGATATGCCGATATTGTGGACTCCTGGTCCCGGCGGCTGGAGCGTCTCGCAGCTTCCGATTCCAGATGGATTCGCCCAGGGTGGTGGCGAGGATATTAACGATAGAGGCGAAATCGCAGGCTGGGTTGCTGCGGCGGACTGGAGCACGTGGTTTCCGGTGGTTTGGAAACCGTTGAATGCTTCGCGAACAGACTACACAGCTGTCGTTTTGGCTCCTCTGGCCGGATCTTCCTGGGCTGAGGCCAACGGCATCAATGACCTCGGTGACGTTGTGGGCGACAGTTTGGATGCGAGTGGAAACGCCGATGTAGCCGTGGTATGGAAGCTCAGTGCGCCTGACACCGTGCAGTCGCTTAGACTGCCCGGCGCATGGAATGTAGCGTCGAAGATCAATGACCGTCGCATGCTTGTGGCGGCATATGCCAAGGATTGGAGCTACGAGTACAAGAACGAAAACGTGGTCGTCGTTCAGCTTCACTGACTCGCTGATTGAGCGGCGCAGATCGAGAACGATGCCGCCTAATCGCATGTGCGTGTTGTTCGTATGTCAAGAACAGATCCAGTTTCAAGGAGTTTCGTCATGATCAAACATCGAATTCTCGCCCTGGGATTGCTCGCCCTCGGCATGTTAGTGGTCTTAGCGGCTAGTCCCGTCACAACGACGTCGCAAGTCGCCGCCGGCAACGGGTATGTGTGCTCCGTTGCGACGGTTACTGGGTCGTGGGCATTCAAAACGGATGGGTTTTACATGCAGTCAGGGTTGCTGGACGGCAACGCCTTGGGGATTTTCGAAGTCTTTCCCGACGGCAAGCTAAAGGGCAAGTATGACTGGCAGGGGGTAAACGGGTTCTATCCCGGGACCGCGTATGAGGGAACGGTGCGCGTGAATCCAGATTGTACCGGCACCTTTCGCTTTCACGATGTCGGAAGCAACGATGTGGTCACACAAAGCATCGTTATCGCTCGTAGCGGGCGGGAAATCCTGGGCATGATGCAGGATCCTGCCGCCGACGTGGGAACGTTCAGAGCAATACGGTTGATTGAGGGCGACTGACGATGGTCTGGCCGGTGTTTTGTGCCAGCGTGAGTGTGAATGTCGCGGTGCTTTAAACCCACATTTCCATCTTGAGTCCTAATTGTGAATCCTCGGATCGTCGCAATCCTCAATGTTTATGAGGGTGCAAGCGCGGCGAAGACGTTCCGGGGGTGTGGACCCAATGGGTGCGAAACAGAACCGGCCTTTTCACTTTTCCTTCAACTCCTCGCTCAAGGATCTGAAGACGAACAATACCACGTTCAATCCTCTCGCATGAAAGGAGCACAAGCGATGAGAAACATTCGCAAGATCTGCCTTTTCCCAATGCTGGCATTCGCAGCTATCTTCTTGCATTCAGCATTTGCATCAAACGACTGCCAAAAACCGGCGCAAGCCGAAAAGAACCCCTTGCACAGCACAATCATTGTCAAGAGGACCTTCAGCCCTCAACTGGCGTCAATAATCAGACAGTATCGACAACTGGTGGTATCTGCGAAGCTTTGGCGAAAGCCGGGAAAAGCAACAGTCAAGGCGCCGCCGATTAAGAGAAGCCCCTCGAAGGCCGAGGTCACTCCACCACCCAAGATGATCGCTAGAAGCTTCCTGTCAGCAGCCAATGATGCTGATGTTGTCTACCAGATCAAAGTGACGATGATTGACACTGAGAAGAGCGATGGCTCGAAATACGTGAGCCAGACCATTGAAGTGAACGGAAGCGACAATAGTCACTACACAGACACAATAACGCAGACCACTGCCCCAGATGGGAGCACAACTGAAACACAGGATGTCTCCTACACCGCACCTGACGGCACAACGACCAACGAGAACTCTAACTCGGAATCAGGCCCCGGGGGAGGAGGAGAAGATGAAGATTGCTGGGCCATGGAATGCACCCCGTATGACAACTGCTGTGAGAAATGCAAAGACTACTCCCCGGTGTGCGGGGGCGGGGTTGAGTAAAGGGACGATTTAGCCAACACATAGTCGCGAGAATCTGAGGCTCCCGAACTGGATAGGGTTTGTGGGGGTATCCGTCCAAAAGGGGCAAGCGCCTTAAAGGGATCGAAGTTTTTGTATCAAGCGGAATGTTAGTCTTCGGCCATGACCGGCCTATTGAGGGCAGGGGATTGAGCCGATGAAATACAAGTGTTCTTCTGTGGAGCAGATTGCCGGGGAGCTGAAGCAGGCCGAGGCAGGAGTTCCTTTGGCAGAGGTGATTCGCAAATAGGCGGCCAGGGCATTCCGAGCAGTGCGTGAATCTCGGAGCCGCGGGCTTCCGATCAGTAACGGGAAGTCGGCAAGTGTTCGCCGATCTGCCTAGGCATGCTCCTGGGTTGACGAGCACAGGCCAAAGCGCTCATCGAGGCAGTTTTGAGGTACTGTTTTCGATCACCGCGCGTCTAGTTTGGCATTCAGAGATTTGGCGAGTTGCCAAGGACACTATTTCGATGACCACTGCTCAGAATTGCCAACCAGAAAATCAAGCGATTTATCAAGGCGACTGAATCTGGAATCCATTCGCCTCAAATCCCGTGTGTGTAATACGTGTGTGGAAACTGCATTTCCTGCGTTTTGATCGCTTTGAGCGTCTAATGTTTTCAATAACTTATTTAAAATCAACACGGGCAGGCAATCCGACCCCCGGCACCACATGTTATCTATTGTATTATGAATAACTTAGAGCGTCTTGAGCGCCCCGGGGTACTCGTCGTGTGTGTTTTTCTTGAGATTTCTTGCTCAGGATAAGAACGCCATAGTGGTTTAGCTTGATCTGTAATCGTCGCGGCCGATTCTAGTACCTAAATGTAAGCCGCATGCCGTCCTTTAGCGTTGCCCAATCCCATCCCCGAGTACGCTGGCCCCGCGAACTTGCTCAAAAGCGGACTTCGCGGGAAGTTCGAGCATTGCCATTGAGCCAGCGCCTCCGCATTGAGCTTGCCAATCCGATCGTGAGGGCCGACGACGAAGAGGAGAGAATGAGGCAGTTTCAGTTGCGGTCGGCGTTGACGGGTTCGTTGGCCGCGGGGTCGAGACGGAGAGCACACCAGTTGCTCCGGCCCAAGCAAACCCGCAGTCGCAAGCGTCGCCGCCACCACCGAACCCGCCTCCGCCGTCGCGAGCCAGCGGCACCTTCGCACCGCAGCTTCGGCCAACGTTAGCCTTTAGTTTGGTTTCTACGGCGCAGTTGCTGAACTGGATGCCAGCTGAAGCTCCTGGAGAGCCTGGGTTATGAAGGGCAGTGCCTTGTCTCTGCGCCCACCCCATGGATCTTTCGCATTCTTGAAATCGGTTTGGGCTTTGGTCACTTGCGTGATTGCTGTCTGCATTAATGACGGTATGTCCGTCGTAACTGGATTCATTACTGGGTTGCCGGGAGTCGTTACGCCGCACACGTCGAGCGCTTGGTCGATATAATTGATCGCATTCGCCAGGTGAGGGCCCCAATTAGGTCCCGCCATCTGCAAGTTCGCCCTGGCGTCCTGCAACATCGCGATTCCGTCCGCGATCATTGGAGGGCCTGGAGGGTTCGTACCTGCCGTCGCCGTTGCGGGCGGACCTGAATTGGGCGGCTGGCTGGCGTTGGGCGTCCCCCCTGCCGTGGAAGGCGGAACAAAGACGACCGCGAAGACCGTAGCCGCCTTCGGTGCGGTGCCCATGACTGCTGTTCCCTTCGGCATTTTCTTGCCGCTGGGAACGCAGGCGACACCCAGCGTAGGCGCAGGACTCGTATTGGCTTCAAACGGAAAGGTAAAGGCAGTGCCATTGAGCCGCGTTCCCTGGCATACGAGCGTTGCGCCTGCGGGTCCAGCGCCGCTTGTGTTGGCTCCCCCTGCCGTGGAGGGCGGAACAAAGACGACCGCGAAGACCGTAGCCGCCTTCGGTGCAGTGCCCATGACTGCTTTTCCTTTTGGCATTGTCTTGCCGCTTGGAACGCAGGCGACACCCAGCGTAGGCGCAGGACTGCTATTGGCTACAAACGGAAAGGTAAAGGGAGTGCCATTGAGCCGCGTGCCCTGGCACACGAGCGTTGCGCCTGCGGGACCAGCGCCACTTGCGTTGGCTCCCCCTGCCGTCGGCGCCGCAACGACAATTACTGCGCTAGCCACGGAGAGAGGCACAGTGGCGGTACCGAAGACGACCGGACCTACAGGCGTCGTCGTGCCTTTCTTTTTACAGGCGGCACCCAGGGTGGGCGCAGGATTGGCATCGGGCGCGAAAGCGAGAAAGACTCTTTGGGAGCCCTCGAAATAGCCCGAGCACACCAGCGTGCCCTGGGCGTCAAGCACTTGTGTCACGCAGGCAGCGGTGAACAGCAGCATGCCCGAAAAAATGATTCGATTCGACATAACTCCTCCTTACCCATGACTGTTGTAGGACCCCCGTGGACCTTGCATTGTCGAATGCGGCCCAGTGAACGCTCCGGAACCACCGGCCCGTTAGAGCATTTTCGGAACACGTAGACTTTTTACAGCTGTGAAAGGTGGGCCGCCGCGGCGGGCCAGTTGAGTGTGTGCATTCGGTCTACACGAATTCCAAAAATGCTCTAGCCTTTAGTGGGGTTTCTTCGGCACCTTTGCTGCGGTGGCTGCCAGCTGAAGCTCCTGGAGAGCCTGGGTTATCAGTGGCAGTGCCTTGTCTCGGCACCCACCCCCGGGGTTTTTCGCATTCTTGAAATCGTTCTGGGCGGTGGTCAGTTGCGTGGTTGCTGTCGTCATTAATGACGTTTCGTCCGTCGGACCCGACTTCATTTCTCCGTTGCCGGGAGTCTGCGTTTGGCCGCACGCGTCGAGGGCCTGGTCAATCAGCTTGATCGCCTTTACCCGGTGTCCGCCCCACTTATCTCCCGCCTTCTCGAGGTTCGCCTTGGCTTGCAACATGGCCGCAATTCCGGCTTTGATCGCCGGAGGAAGCGTTCCCGCCGGCGCCGCACGCGGTCGATTTGGCTTGGGTTGCTGCTGCTGGCGGGCGTTCGGCGTCGTGTTCGAGGGTGTGTTTGAGTTTGGCGTGCCGTTTTGCGTTGTATTTGGCGTAGAGTTCGGCGTCGTGTTGGTCTGTTGTGCCTGCAACCGCGCACCGGAAAAAGTCAGGCCCGATACTGCCAGCAGCATTAGTGTTCTGGAAATTCCCTGAATCATTGTTTGTCTCCTGGATTGAATTCAGAAAAAGCCGCATCTTTGGGGGGCCTTTGATTTGTCCCGGAATCTGGTAGTGGGTCATTTTGAATCGACAGGCCGGGTCTTTCACCACAACCATGCAAAAACATAGATTTGCGCGAATCGAATGCTGAAGGCGATGAGGATTGAAAATCCTAACGTATGGTCTGACCGATAGAGGGCTACAGTTTTGATGACCTCGCTGGGAGTTTGTAAGAGGCCAAGAACTGCAATGGCGAGCCATCCCCACCTCCACCATTTCCACTTGCCTCTGACGGAATCTTTCTTTTGATCGGGCTGATCCACACCAGGCATACTTGCAGACTCTCGGGCCGGCGAGCAAGGCAAATTATGCTACGTGCTTCAGCCCATCCAAAATGACCCACTACCCGGAATTTCGACGCCGCTATCAGGGGATAGGGCGAGAGTATACTCCTAATCGCCTATTTTCGACCACAGCGCCCGGACTGTACCCCGGCAATTGGCCTGCCACCGAACATTGTCGTTTGAAAAATTTCAAAAATCGTTTGACAGCGGCGGGCGGACGCACTGATAATCAGCGACACTGAATTCGGCCCCTCCAATCCCAAGGAGGTCCCCATGCGCCCCAACGCATCCAGGCCCCGAAATGCAATTTTGAGGAATTCCGGCGGCTTTCCGCCGGCACTCGTTCTGGTCATCGCGGCATTACTTGCGGGGGCGCATGCGCAGGCTCCGGTTCCGGCTGCAAAGCAACCCGGCCCCGCTCAGCGTCCTGCAAGGCAGATCACACAGCCGAACGCAGCCGCGGCGCAAAGCCCTGCCGCGGCTCAAACCGCAGTGCCGGGTACGGCGCCGATAGCCGAGCCGATGTTACGGCAAAATCTAATACAGGATCCGCTTCGAGTCGCAATAGATCAAGCAGTACAAAAGGGAAAACAAGAGGCAGCGGCGAATGCAGCCGCGAAGCCAGCCGCGAAGCCAGCCACGAATCCAGCCGCGACCCAGACAACGCAGACTGCACCTGGAAACGCTGCGCCAAGCACGTCGCCGAACGCAACCACGAACGCACCCCAAAACACCTCGCCAAACACGTCGCCGAGCACAAACCCAACTTCGAGTGGACCGCCGGCCGTGAACGGGGCCGCCAATCCAAATCAACCCGCGGCCGCAATGCTGGTCTGCCAGGGCACGCGGCCCAATGGCAGTAACTTCACCTTGCTGTTTGATCCCAATGCCAGTCCTGCGCCTGCGGCGGGTGACGCCTGCATACCGACCGGCCAGCCAAAGGCGGTGGGACAAGCAGTCATGAGCTCGGCGCCGAAGACAGGTCCAGCCCTCGCGGTCGTTGTTCCGTCCACCCCGGCAGGGGGAGCCACCACCATGGCAGGGGGAGGCAACGCAAATGCCGCTGGTTCCGCAAGCGCAAGGCTCGTGTGCCAGGGCACGCGGCCCGCCACTGGCGCAGCCTTCACCTTGCTGTTTGATCCCAATGCCAGTCCTGCGCCTGCGGCGGGTGACGCCTGCATACCGACCGGCCAGCCAAAGGCGGTGGGACAAGCAGTCATGAGCTCGGCGCCGAAGACAGGTCCAGCC
>Ga0326728_10023929_pt1 | contig 11126 bp, 10 predicted proteins | sample MB3enrmetagenome_FD_207602 | JGI IMG/M metagenome (GOLD analysis project Ga0326728, IMG submission 207602) | Lab enriched peat soil microbial communities from McLean, Ithaca, NY, United States - MB31MN | ecosystem: Environmental > Terrestrial > Soil > Wetlands > Peat | place: USA: New York... | reverse complement strand
GATTTCAGCTTTGGGAGTTCCTATCAGAAAACGTTCAGATGTACCATCGACATTTTCTGTGCCAACTCCTCAAATCTCCAAAAGAATCTCTGTCTCAAAGCCTATTGTAAAGGAGCCAGGATACAAACCTGAGCCTGCACTCGACGAATCGACGTATAGAGAAATTCTTCAGATTATCCACGATGTAGGCAGACAGTTTGAGAGGATGCCATCCACTTACAGTGGCAAAAGCGAGGAAGAACTCCGTGACCACTTTTTGCTATACTTGGAGCCTCGCTTCGAAGGATCCGCCACTGGGGAGACATTTAACAAATCAGGAAAGACGGATATACTCTTGCGATATGAAGGGTCAAACGTCTTCATAGCTGAATGCAAGTTCTGGAAAGGTGCAAAGTCTTATTCGAAGACAATTGACCAGTTGCTCGGTTATCTAACCTGGCGTGACTCAAAAGCAGCCATTATCATCTTCGTTCAAACCGCGGACTTTTCAAGCGTTCTCAATCAAATTGAACCTCTTTCTCGGCAACATCCTAACCATCTCGGCTTTGAATCTCAGTCTGGCGAAACTTGGTTCAATTTCAGATTTCACATAAAAGACGATTCGAACAGAGAGATCAGGCTTGCTGTTCTCCTATTTCATATTCCACATCTTACAAAGGAACCAAAAGATGGCGGCGGCAGCTAACAACCGCAAAGAAGACGCTCAATTATTGTATATGATGGTACTCGCTTCATCCCGATTACCGCTGTACCATGGATACTTCGCAAAATTTATATGCAGCAATCGGGACGGCTTTTCTGCGGTGGACGTTATGCGACACGCGCTCGTTAGTTCAACACTAGGATTGGAACGCGAATGAAAGCTCTGGCAATGATTCTCTTGGCCTTTATGTATTGTCCACCGCTCTTCTCTCAAGAGTGTCCTTATCCAATCGCTGATACCGCTTGCTCCCAAAACAATCGGTACTATGTCACGGTTAGCGGACTACGGGACTACGGCGTTCCAGTTGGAGTTGACACCGTAGCGCTCTATGATGTCAATGAAGTGGTAATCTGGAGTAAGGAATTCAAGGGGGTTTCCGCCAATCCGATTGTCTCTAATATCGGAGACGTTGCTGTTACGAATGGGCATTCAATTCGTTTCTATAATAGAATGGGAGATCTGAAAGGAGTTTTCACTCCCTCAGACGGCTTCATGGAATCAGACTTTGAATCACTCGAAGCTTACTCTGCAACAGGAAAGTACTTTTACGCCGCAGTCGGTCCATATAGCGGCCCAGGTTACCTTTTGACATTATCGGATTCTGGAAAGGTACTAAACAGACAAAGTCTGAGTTCCTGGGGCGCTGAGGACAGACTGGACTTCGTGGTCTATAATGATAAGCTCCTCGTCTTTGATCGTGCTGGATTTTGGAGGCCTGACTACCTCAATAGTTGCTGCGTGTTTAATGAAACAGGCCATTTGATTTGGAGGTACAAGGAGCGCCATTGGGGGCGATATCCACTATGGTATGTGAGATTCAATCCCTCAGATGGATTACTGACCATAAACGACAATAAAAGAAAGGAGAGAATCAAGATTGATACTCTTGGAAGCTCTCGCTAAAGCGATGGCGCGCGCGTCGCATAACAAGCCGGACAAAGACGCTCGTCATTTGTATATGGAACGTACTCGCTTCATGGCGCGCGCATTATATGAAGAAGGAGCGTGGCATGACTTTGTCTCGCAGGATGTTAATCGAAACACTTGCATCTGAGAAACAATATTGCTGACCAAAGTTAATCAAATAGGCTTTCTAGATGTTGCCTCCGACTTCACTTTCAAAGGTGGCACGCTTACTCTATCAAGCGAGTTTCGCAAGGCAAAGCGCTGGGTGGAGCGAAATGTCAACGAAGATGGATTTGTCTACCCTGGGACGAGTTATAAAGTGGGGATGGACTTAGAAACTAGATGTGGTACACGAATTTCCAAAACTACCCGCCCCGCGTTGTTGTACAGGATGCCTCCGTCTCATGATTTGATTCTCAAAGGAGCCAGAAACGTTCAGAAATCAAGACTCGGAATTGCAGGGTTTGTTACTCAGTGTTTTGCGTTCCTGTTTGGAACAAGATTACAGTTTTCAGACTGGTGGGTCGAGGGTAGAATTCCTATCAAATCTACGGTAAATGTCCACGTAGCTCACCACGCCGCCGAAGAGTTTTTGTCGAAGGCAATTTCCACGTGGAAAGCTTTTAATCGACGGGACAGAATCATTGCCTCTAATATGTTATATCTCTTTGCCAAGAGCGGTTCGTTGGAATGGGATTGGGAGCGATTCCAAATGGAGTATACCGTCTTTGACACCTGCTTCGCTCTAGCTAGCAGACGGCAACCATGGTCGGGTCGATCTCACAAAGAAAGATTCAAAAATGTCTGCAAGTTCTATGGGTTGCGTTATAATGAGTCACTCGTTCGGAAATTTGTGTACCTCAGAAACGATCTCATCCACGAGGCCCTTTGGGATGGTGGACAGGTGAACACCGCAAGGGGATCATTTTCTTCCATAGCATCGTACCATCTGAGGAATCTCAATCATCGGCTGATTACCGCAATGCTGACAAGCAAAACAGAATATACCCAGTCGCCTTGGTGGTTTTCGGGAACTTTCGCTTTCAAAGCATGAGTGCTCGCACTTCGCATAACAACCGCAAAGAAGACGCTCAATTATTGTATATCATGGTACGGACTTCATGTTATCGTGTTGATTCTCTAACAGGCAAAAAGATATGATTCACGTTGATCGAGGTTGATAAAGTGGCGACAACAAATAGCCGTAAAGAGAAATCAGTTGAGCCTGATGACGAATTCGAATGCTCCGATTGTGGTCAAAAAGTACAAAGAGGAGATGCTTTTTGTTTGGGTTGTGGTGCTCCATTGGAGTGGTTCAATGGAGTTGAAGAAGAGATAGAATATGAGTGTCCGGAATGCGGCAGCAAACCGACGCAAGGTGTGGCCGCATGTCCCAAATGTCGGACTGAGCTAGAATGGGTAGATTATGGAAAGTCTGACGGAGAGCCCAGTGTAAAACGATGTCCCAGTTGCGGGAGAAAGATTCGATACAAGCAAATGATATGCTTCAGCTGTGGAGAACGCCTCCGAGAGCCTGAAGCACTCATCTCAAAGGACACTTTAACGCCTTCTTCTGTGATTGGATCAGGGTGGAGAACATTTAGTGCGAGTAAGGCAATTCTGTCGTTAATTGTGGTGGATGCAATTACAAAAGTCTTTGCTTATATAGCCACGGACGAATATCTGTTGAATCCGAACGGCGTTATGCTCGGATCTGATTTTGATAGAGTGTATGGGGCAGATCACCTTCGTGCGATCATTATATCGTTTTCATTACTTGGGTCTGTTTTGACTTACCTGGGATTAAAGAAAACACATTTGAGACGATATGCTAAAATGCTTCTGGGATCACTTGCTTTCCCAACTATTTTTATTTTCGCAACGCTCATCATAATGTTAAGCGGGTTTCCACAACCGAACCAAGCATTCTCTATATTCATGCTTAGAGGCACTGCGAGCGCAATCATGTTCTTGTTCTTCAGAATGGCAAAATCGCGATATTTCAGAACGGTATTTGGATTAATCTTTTGTGGGGCGCTGGGTAACACCTTATCCTTACTCTATCCACCGTTCAAAGTGGTTGATTTCTTACATTTCCTTAAGTTGGTTATGAACTTTGCAGATTTGTATTTCTTTTTTGGGCTATTAATGTTGATAGCGGCGCCGTTTTTCCTTGCATTGAGTAAAGAGCCAAAAACCGAAAAAAAGGTCCATTAGAGGGTGGTGGACCAATTCATATGCGAGCTTTCGAGCAAGCAAAGGGAAATGGAGTTCACTCCAGATGTTAAAAAGAACAACGGGCCGACTCGGAGCTGCCATTAGAACTCTAAAAAAGACACGCTCCAATCGAAACGCGTCTTTCTGCTGCCGACCTACAAAAACTTTATGATCGTCCGGATCACAATCGCAGCAACCACAAGAATCTTTTTCCAGTTAACTTTCATTTGCAGGTCTCCAATTCAAAGTAATTCCGAAACTGTTCCTGGATTTGTTGAATAACAGCCTTGACCCTGTTCACCGTTGCCTTGATGAACTTGGCTATCTCTTTCATACAGAATCCCTGAATCAAATACTCAACGATTCTTTTCTGAAAATCATTGAGCCGGTTTATCCAACGACTGTAATCAACGTTGAACACCAATGCTTCGTCGATAGCTTCTTTCGATTTAGTGCTGATGGGCATCCATTCTTGCAGGTCGGTAACGATAATCTTCGAATCCGGTCGGCGATTGAAATAACCCAGAACGTCTTTCTGGCTTGTGCCACCATAGCCATCTTTACAAACACTGCGAACATCGACTTCTTTTGCTCGCTTTGTAACAAATGATTTGAAACTGTTCTTCTTGATTTCGCGTCCGGCTTCGAGATCGTGCTGATACTTTTCAAAAGCCTGACATACAAGTTCTTGCACCTTGTCTTGCCTGCGCTCATCATAACGAAGGACAGCATAGACTGCCTGCTCCTTTACAACAGGGTACAACTCTTTCCAAGTCATAAGATGGTCTCCAATATTGGTTTTGGTTATACCTTCTTATGCCCGGAAAAAGAGGACCCAAAATGAGCCTCGTTGACTTAACCGGTACTTCAAGTCTCTAAGGGGAGTGGTTCTGTATATAGGTGGAACAAGAAAGAGAGTGCAGGGAAATTTTTTTTGTTTTTCTAAAAAGAGGGTACTATTGCGCGGCTAAAGTGGGTTTGGAATTTCTTGTTTTCAGAAATATTTTTCCGTATATGGAGCCTCTCGATATAGCCTGGCTCGCTGCTTGAATTGCTGGGGAGAATTTGATTCCTAGAGTTTTTTTGGGGGAAATTTTTTGGGGTATATAGCCGCGAGTTAACAATCACAGGTTGTGGTTACTCATAAGGTTGTTTCTTCTGGGATGTCCTTATAAATTATGGTAAGGTACGAAATAGTATGTGACAGCATTATGAATGGCACGAGAGCAAATATTCTTACTGTTGGAATGTTGTGTTGACGTATAGCAGGCTAATTACAGATAGTGAGCACGATCAAAACGAATATGAACATTAGCGGTTCCCGCTTATACTCGGTCTTTTCGTTGTATTTTTTGCCCGTTCTGTAATTACTTTTATCAGCAAGGCGATCTTGCAGAAATCATTTATGCCCCGGTTCGCCGCGGTAAATAAATAATAATTCTTTCAATCTACAAGCAATGGAAGGAATAATGATGAAAAAGATTGCTTTGTTAGCTGTGATGGCCTTACTCCTATGCTCGTGTCCTCCTCATCCGACTCCAACTGGTCCCAAATATGGATTTCCGTTTTTGAATTCAGATTTAGTCGGCACTTGGTCTGGATCTTACACGGAGTATTATCAGTTCACAAATCCTTTAATATTCATAGTTGCTCTATCGAAAGGATCTCCACAGATTGTAGATGCCAAAGGGAACCCATTAAGTGCATGGGATATCTTGCCAATTACTGATAGTGGATTTGTTCAAATTTATGAAAATTATTACACCTCAGATGGTCAGGGACAGATTTATTATTCTGGTTTAATGAACGCTTCAAAAGATTCAATGTCGGGATCTTTACAAGATTCATATTCAAGTCTTGTCAACCCGATAGGTTATACTTATTACGGGATTTGGTCAGTAATAAAAAAGTAGTAGCTATCTTCTAATTTTAATTAATATTAGTTCCAACTGCCGGATTGTTTGCGGATATGTGGCAGGCTAATTATGAGTAGGCGACATAAAAACGGGAGAAGATATGAAAAGAAGTGAAATGGCTGTTTCAAAGTTTAAGGAAGGTTTTAATTGTGCTCAATCTGTACTTTTTTCTTTTTGCGATGATTTACAGCTTGAGAAAGGAACTGCCCTAAAATTAGCTTGTGGTTTCGGCGCAGGAATGGGAAGAAAAGAAGAAGTCTGCGGTGCAATAACTGGCGGAATTATTGCAATCGGAGCAAAATTTGGCAAGACGGGAAAGAGCGATCAAATGGCATTAGAGACGACCTACAATAAGACAAGAGAGCTTATGGATAACTTTGCACAAAAACGTGGAACATTTATTTGCAGAAAATTACTTAATGGTTGCGAATTGACAACTGAAAAAGGACAAAAACAATACAAGGATTTGGATTTACGGGATAAGGCTTGTGTGCCATGCATCCAAAGCGCGGTAGAAATTCTTGAAGGCATAATAGAGGCCGCTAACCCGCTTATCAAGCTAACGGAATGAGCTGAGTTCAAAAGCCATGGCACATAAACGACATGGAAGTCAGTTTGGGAAATGGTACATAAAAGTTATTGTTGCAGTAGATTAGCTGGCGACAACATAAGTTCTAATGACAATGGAGAGTGGTATGGACAAACATAATGATCCTAAAATAGTCGCTTCTTATGACGAAATAACTTCATCCGAGCAATACTACAATTCTTTCTCTGACATCAAGGAAGCGTTAAAAAGCGTGCTTGATATTCGGAAGTTTGAAATAGAACTTTATTGGAAAAGAGCTACTTATAATTGGGCGTTCGTTGCGGCAATTATTGTGGGTTATTTTGCTATCTCATCATCATTGGCTGCCAATAAAGACTCAGTCGATTTGCTAAAACTTCAATATTTGCTGAACTGCTTGGGGTTGGTTTTTTCAATTGCTTGGTACTTTGTTAATCGTGGAAGCAAGTATTGGCAAAACAATTGGGAACGCCATCTTGATTTGCTAGAAGATAAGGTTTATGGACCACTTTACAAGATGAATGCTAAGAAGAGTTTTTTTAGAAAACGATTTTTCCATTTGTTGGGAGCATTTCCTTTTTCGCCTACCAAAATAAATCATCTACTTGGACTTTTTATGATTTTTGTTTGGCTGGCGCTCATAGTCGAATTTGCGGTTAAACATTATCGCTCAACTTATAATCAAGATACCATATTCTTCCTTCTTGTGTCTGTCGTCTCAGTTGTAGCAATCGCTTCAATGATAATGTGGGGCAAGACTGGAAAGAAAAGAATCGATGATAATTACACTTTTGTTGATTTCGAGAAAAGAGGGATCAAGAACAAATGACTACTGCCTGCTTCCAAGAAACTCAAGTTGAAGGGAGTAACTGATAGGCGAGGTGACCATGGTATCGAGGTGACCAAATCTTGAAGTCCATGGAGAAGTTTGTTTGTTGGCAAAGCTCCATGTAAATTAAGCCGAGGCACGAAATAAGATGGTAGGTTATATTCTCACTGCCGGTGTTTTGCGGATGTATGGCAGGTTAACTATAGGTAGACAAAGCCGCAATCAAAGGAGTATGCAATTAACATGCATCGTGGCTTCGCGATCATCACCCTACTGACCATTGCGGGTTGTTCGCGATCATCTTCTCCGACCGAACCACAGTGGGATTCATCAATTGCCGGGAAATCAATATCTTATCCTTCAAATCAGAGATTTACTTTGCAACTTGATCTGAACGCTGATGGCGGTTATCAATGGGACATATCGATGACGGATACAAATGCTGTGCGCGTTGATAGTATCAATTATAGACCTAAGAGTGGCAATTACAATCAGGTTGGCGGAATCACAGTCGAGACGTTCTATTTCTGTACTCGAAGTGGCGGACAAAGCACAATTAGTCTCGCTGAACGGCTCAATTGGGAGCCTGGCATACCAGCAATTGACTCGCTAGCCTTTACCGTAAGAGTCAATCTCTAAATTTTTTATTTGACAGCGATAGGTACCAACGGCACAATCTGACCGCAAAAGCCATGACACATAAAGTAAACAACATGGAACTCGGTTCGGGAAGTGGTACAAATGCCGGAATGTTTTGCGAAGTTATGGCAGTCGAATTATGGTTGGGTTGCAAGTAGGGTTCTAGCGATGGAAGACTAAGAAATGAAATATGTGGCATTGATTAATGTTTTATTGATATTCCTCTCGTGCTCGCACGAATCAAGAGCTCAGGGAGTAATGAGTCTAAACCCGTTTTTAAGAAACAGAATAGCGCTGATGCATAAACCGGATCGCCCAAAACCGGGAAATGAGTCTTTGCGGCTCCAAATGAACAATGCCGTTGGCGGAGGTTTTCCAAAAGCTCTTCAGGGGACAGAGACGGATTATCTTGACTTATCCAAAACAAATACCTGTGCAGATACGAAGCGGCTACAGAGAAAAATAAACGGGGGGATAGCGAGCACCGCTCAAGTATACTTAATAGATACAGTAATTGATTACTCGGCTATCGTTTATTACGACATACCTTCCGTACCTGACACAGTTCGATATAGATTTTTCTATAACGCCAGTGGAATGATTACTTTATCCTTCATGGATACATGGCAGAACGGTCAATGGACCAATTCTTCACTTGACACATGCACCTATGATGCAAATGGCAATCAGCTTTCAGATTTGAACAAGCAATGGCAAAACGATCAATGGATCAATAATAGACTTGATTCGTCCACCTATGATGCAAATGGAAATCGACTCACATATTTGACAGGTAACTGGATTGAGGGTCAATGGACCAATTATACACTGGATATATACACCTATGATTCAAAAGGAAATGAACTTACAGATATGAGTGAGGACTGGCTGAATAGCCAGTGGCAGATTGATAACATCTACAGATATACTTATGATCCGAGGGGGGATGTTCTGACAGAAATGTATCAATCCTGGCAGAACGGTACATGGTCAACTGTATGGTCCGAAACCTTCACTTATGATGCCAATGGGCATAAACTTACGGATTTACTTGAGGGTGAGTTATTAGACACCTTTACCTATGACACAAGTGGGAATGAACTCACGGATTTGGACGAGTCGTGGCAGAACGGACAATGGGTAAATAATATGGTTGACTCGTGTACCTATGATGCAACCGGACACCAGATGACCAGGTCGAGATGGGTCTGGCAGAATGGTCAATGGTCTGAAACATATTGTGTGATACACACCTACGATGCAAGCGGACATCAACTCACATACTTTGTTGAATACTTTCAGAACGGTCAATGGACAAATGATGAGCTTGACTCATGTGCGTACAATGCAAACGGATATTTGAATTACTTTTCGGGTTATGTCTGGTATGATTCGACATGGGTGCCAAATATACTTGACGGAGTGAGCGTTCCTGATGGTCCAGGTACTGCGTCGTTTCTTGGGTGTAGGGTGATGATTTCATATAAGCTAACGAGTATAACAGGCATACACGCAACTGAGCAAAATACCCCTATGGGCTTCTCCCTTTCTCAAAGTTATCCTAATCCGTTTAATCCATCAACCACGATATCTTTTGCGCTACCATCGCAATCATTTGTAACGTTGAGAATATTTGATTTGTTAGGGAGAGAAATATCAACCATTGTCTCGGAAGATTTGCCGCCAGGACTTTATTCAAGAGAATGGGATGCATCGAGGTTTGCAAGTGGCATCTATTTTTATCGCCTGCAAGCCGGTTCATTTACCGAAACTAAGAAACTAATGTTACTCAAATAGTATCAAATGCGATTGCGCCTAAACCGCGACTTAAGCAGACCGAATGGTCCGACAACAAACGCTATTTCGCGTTAAGTAAACAACATTGAAATCGGTGTCGGCTCAATAGCCTATTGAACGACCCGGACTCGTTTAGAATGAGGGACAAAGTTCGCTGAACCATTTGCCACCAAATCGCTAAGGAAATTTGGCAAATGGCAATTGGCAAAACGTCAGACATATATCATCATTTGTCATTCGCCATTTGCCATGTGTTTCCACCTGGTAGTTATCAGTCAGAGTTTGCCAACGCTTGACAGGATTACTGACAATCATTATTAAGCTATTTAGGGGCAGGACAACTCGCGGATTATTTATTCTGTTCCTTCTCAAACGCTTCCTCGGAAATATCTTGTTGTTCATCGCGTGAGTAGCCGGGGCAAAGAGAAATATCGTTGAGAAGCATCTTGCTGTGCTCAATATCAATCTTGTCAGTGTTAAGCCGGAGGGGAAGTGTCGGCACTTTCCGGAGAAGCGCTTTGCCCGCTTCGATATCACCGTCGTTTTTTCTGTCGAGTCCGCGAGTGATGAGCGCGACGCCATACTCTTTCACGATCTCAATCCTTGTTGAATCAAGCTGGTACGCACGCTTGCAGTATGTCACAGATTTATCCAGGTCACCGCTGATGCCAAACATCCACTTCAGCAAAAAGAATGTCGGGCAGAGCCTGTAATACACACCTAACGCGAGATTGGCGGACGCCTGAAGATTTTCTCCGTGCTGCGTCGTGTAATCTGATTTGCGGTCAACAGCGACAAGCCAATCCCGCTCGATGCTTTTTGCCGTGAAAAGTTCCGAGAATATTCCTTTTGTTGTGGCGAGCCGCGCATTTGCCAAGCCGCGCATGAAGTAGCATTCTCCTTTCTCCGGCGCGTAACGAATCCCATCGGTAGCAATCGAAATCATCTTGTTGTAGATGCGGACTTTTTGTTCCTTCTCATCCGATTTTTTCACATCTAACGTTTCTGCAATCTCGTAATAATCGAGACACTCCATCGCGCGAACGAGAAAATCGTTCGGCTTGTACTTCAACGCTTCTTCGCAACTGCCGATGGATTCTTGAAACTGAAATTTTCCCATCTCATCGTCGGCTTGATGGAAATAGAATTTGTACTGGTCTTCCGCGTCTTCTTTATCCTTCACGCGAACAACACTCTGCGCGGTTGATAACGAAACAAAAGCGAACAGGAAACACACAAACAAAGCCTGTCGCGATAAAAAAAATGAGTGCATGGCAAATTTCTCTGACTTTGAATGGAATTGAATATGATAAATTGGATTAACCCAAGTTCGAGAGTTTGGAAAAAATCGTTGTTCTTTTGCGATAAACGCATAAAGGTGTCAAAGTCTTCATTGCAAATTTCTGGCAAGTTTCAATTTGACTGACAGATACATTAAAGAACCACCACACAATAATTTAACATGCCATATCACCACATAGCAAGATGGTACGCGCCATGCATGTTTTCACTAAACGAACTTTTTTGACCCGCACCAGTTGATATACCAAT
>Ga0326728_10023928_pt1 | contig 11126 bp, 8 predicted proteins | sample MB3enrmetagenome_FD_207602 | JGI IMG/M metagenome (GOLD analysis project Ga0326728, IMG submission 207602) | Lab enriched peat soil microbial communities from McLean, Ithaca, NY, United States - MB31MN | ecosystem: Environmental > Terrestrial > Soil > Wetlands > Peat | place: USA: New York... | reverse complement strand
ACCTCCACCAAGAAGGGCTCCGTAACCTCGGTGCAGGCGGTCTATGTGCCCGCCGACGACCTGACCGATCCGGCCCCGGCGACCACCTTCGCCCACCTGGACGCCACCACCGTGCTCTCGCGGCCTTTGTCCGAGCTTGGAATCTACCCGGCGGTCGATCCGCTGGCTTCGACCTCGCGCATTCTGTCGCCGCGCATCGTGGGCCAGGAGCACTACGACGTGGCCCAGGGCGTCAAAAAGATCCTGCAGCGCTACAAGGATCTGCAGGACATCATCGCCATCCTGGGCATCGACGAGCTCTCCGAAGAGGACAAGACCACGGTGGCGCGCGCGCGCAAGGTGCAGCGCTTCCTCTCGCAGCCCTTCCACGTGGCCGAGGTCTTCACCGGCATTCCCGGCGCGTACGTCAAGGTCGCGGACACGGTGCGCAGCTTCAAGGAGATCATCGAAGGCAAGCACGATGCCATCCCCGAGCAGGCGTTCTATCTGAAGGGCGGCATCGAGGACGTGCTGAAGGCAGCCGAGAAGATGCAGCAGACGGCGTAATCGGATCGGAAGGGCACGGCTTTAGAGCTTGTCCTGAGCGAAGTCGAAGGATGCCGATAAAGACGCAAAATCGAAGGGGCTTTAGCCCCGGAGGCAGTATCAAGTAAGGGCAATATGGCGGATGTACCTTCCAATTCGGGGTTGTTGACGGTGCGGCTAGTGAGCCCGGACCGGCTGCTGCTGGATGCCACGGCGGTGTCGGTGGAGCTGCCCTCCAGCGCGGGCTATCTGGAGGCGCTCTACGGCGCGGCCCCGCTGCTGTCGGAGCTGGGCGCGGGCGAGGTTCGCCTGCACGGCGGAACGTCGGGCGATCAGGTCTACTTCGTCGCCGGAGGCTTCGTCGAGGTCCTGCCCGAGCGGGTGACCATTCTGGCCGAGACGGCTGTGCTTCCCAGCGAGATCGACACAGCCGAGGCCCAACAGGAACTGGCCCAGGGCGCGAAGATGTGGCAGGAGGCCGGCGACGACCCCGCCAAGTACGACTCCGCCAACACTATGACCCGCCAGGCAGAAGAGAAGCTCGCCTCCGCCAAGGGCGAGAGCGCGTAAGTCACGAAGATTCCTGCGACAGAATCAGTGGGGGGGCGTACCCCCCTCAAAAAGTCCTAAAGTATCCCTTCTAAAGTGCTTGAGTCTGGACTAGGTCTAGACTTGGGTGGGATAAAGTCTGGAACAAGCCTGGACACGGTCAGGATTAACTCGCCTGAAATTTGCATTTTCCCCGCACACCAGATCCGGCCAGATTCCCCCTCCGGCACGACCCATTCGACAAGCTCAGAGCAGACGACTGCAGATGCTTGCCCCTGTATTCATTATACCGCCGCTGTCAAGGTGATTTGTGTGCGGATGACAGCGAACCCAGGTCTCAAAACGAAAGTTAGGGCGCGCAGGAAGAATATAGGGTTGTATGCTTATCGCTACGATCCACTGAGGGGTGATTCGATGCCCGAATTAGCAGTACACGCCTTGGATGTAAGAGTTCCTCCTTCCTATTGCGAATATGCTGGTGGTCCTTGCGACCAAAGCTTTCTCGGGATGTTGCCATCGAGTTCACTCTTTCTGTTCAGCCAGCATCCCTCTGAAATTTCCTCGACCATCGAATCGTCGGTAGAGAAACTACGAACGATGGTAAGTTCTCGGCGGTGGATCACGTGGAAAAATCTCGACGTGCCCGGTCAGATAATCTTTTGTGAGATTTGCAAGGCAATGCGGTATACGGACGTGGTTGTTGCGGATGTTACAACGCTCAATTTCAATCTCATGTTCGAGATTGGATTTGCCATCGGACTAGGGCTACCCGTGATACCAATCCGGAACACGAAATTCATTGAGGATAAGCACCAATTTGACGAACTTGGAATCCTCGACACACTGGGCTATTTCGACTTCCAGACCTCAAACGATCTCAAGGACTTACTCATTGCGAACTCAACATGGCCACGTCTCCGCGTCAACGTACCGGCGCTGAATAATGAGTCTCCGCTCTATGTAGTCAAATCACCAGTCGATAGTGACGGCACGATCAAAATGATGTCAGTTATAAAGAAGTCGCGTTTGCAGTTCCGTCTTCTCGACACACGTGAAACTGGGCGTGTATCTCTCCATGAGGTCTACAAAAATACCCTTTGTTCGCGAGCAGTATTTTTACACCTTCTCAATGAGAGCTATCAGAATGCACGTGTGCACAATGCACGGTGTGCGTTCATTGCCGGTCTCGGAATGGCTGCCGGAAAGCGCATAGTCATGCTGCAACAGGGTCATCAGATCCAACCGATCGATTACCGGGATGTGATCCTCACATATGACTACCCGAAACAAATACATGAAATACTTATCCCGGCACTCGGCGAAGTAATTGAACAAATCCAGACGATAAGATTTGTTCCTACGGCGTTACCGATTACCCAACTTGAAAAGCTTGATCTGGGTGACTTGGCCGCTGAGAACGAGATAAAGGCTCTCGATTCTTACTTTATTCCGACTGCCCAATATCACAAGACAAAGCAAGGTCATGCAAGGCTCGTTGTCGGAAGAAAAGGAACGGGAAAGAGTGCGCTATTTTATAGCTTGCGTTCGACGTTCCGTCCGCTCAAAACACATCTTGTTCTTGACCTCCGACCCGAAGGGCATCAACTGGTAAAGCTGCGAGAATTTGTACTGGCCGGGCTTTCGACGGGATACCAACAACACCTTCTGACCGCATTTTGGAATTACCTGCTCATTGTTGAGATTGCTTATCAAATAGCAAAATACGAGAGAACGTCGCATCTCCGGGACCTACGATTACGCAATGCATTTGAGCGGATTGCTGCGGAATTTCCAGATAACACAGATGATGAGCAGGCCGACTTTTCTGAGCGACTCCTGCGGCTTGTGAATGAAGTTACCGAAAGGCGAAGCCAAATGGCTGAACCTAAATCGAACGCTGATATTACACAACTTGTCTACTCCCGGCAGATACGCGAACTAGTGGATGCGCTCACTGAATATCTAAGCCTCACTCGGCGAAGCGTATGGATATTGATAGACAACCTCGATAAGGGTTGGCCGATCTATTCCGTACTACCGGAGGACATATCGATTCTACGATCTTTGCTCGAGGCAACGAGGAAGCTTGAAAGGCAATTCGAGTCGAGAGAGGTGGTACTGCATTCCGTGGCGTTCATTCGGAATGACATTTACCAACACCTGATACTCGAACCGGCAGAACGAGGCAAGGAAACGGCTACTCTGCTTGATTGGAACGATCCGGAGGTATTCAAGCAATTGTTGGCAAGACGACTCTCTTCGGGCCTCGATAGTGACATGAATTTCGATACTTTGTGGGCCCAGTTTTTCCCGTCGCATGTCAAAGGCGAAGAGTCGTTTCAATTTGTCCTAAATCGTACACTTATGCGGCCAAGGGAGCTTTTACGTTTCGTGAGAGGGTGTATCGATGTAGGGCTGAACAGACAACGGCAAAAACTCACGGAAGATGACATTCTGCAAGCCGAACGAAGTTATTCATCGGACGCACTGATTGATGTGTGTCTTGAAATGAAAGATGTAAATGCCAAATTTGGCGATGTACCATATGCATTTATAGGTTCGAACGTTGTGCTTTCTAAGGCGGACGCTACGAAGCGTTTGGAAGAGGCTGGAATCCAGCAGGGAGAAATCAGCTACGCTATCGACATTCTGCTATGGTTCGGCGTCATCGGCATTTATCTCGATGATGAAGAGGAACGGTTTTCATACCAGTACGAACACGATTCCAACATGCTCATGGCAGGAATCTCCAATTATGCGTACTGTATCCATCCCGCGTTTCGTATTGCTTTGGGGTGCATGCAAGACGGATGAACTTCGTACCAGAACTTACAGTCCGAACGATTACCTCCAGAATGACCAGCCGCTGTAGTTAAGGCTGTAACGGATGGCGATTATACGTGAGGCCGAAAAACAACCGCAGGTCCTTCGACTCGCTGCGCTCGCTCAGGATGACAGTTCTGGTGTTGGCTACGGATTCCGGCTGAGCCAGCGCATGAGGCCGGTGGCGGGGGATTCGGGGGCGAGGAAGAGGGTGCGGTTGCCTGCGACTTCACCGGCGGCGAGGCGGCCGCTGCGGATTGCACCTTCCATGGTGGAGGGCCAATCGGTCGCGGTCCAGTCTCCGGCGACGAAGAGGCGCGGCCAGGGGGTGGTCTGCGGCGGACGGAAGGCGTCCAGCCCAGGGGTTACGGAGAAGGTGGCGCGCGCCTCCTTGAGCACGGCGGACTTGAGCAAGGTTGCGCGGGAGGCTGCGGGGAAGAAGCGTGCCAGTTCGTCCAACGCGGAGGCGAGAATCTGCTCACGGCTCATGGGAAGCTCCGGCCACGATGCGCTGATGACCAGCTCCAGGTAGCTGCCGCGCTCTGCCTTACCTCGGCGAATCCGCGACTTGGCGAAGAGCCACTGGATGCGCGTGTCCAGCAAGGCGGCGCAGTCCAGGTCGCAGACCTCGCGGTCGTACCAGAGGTGGATGGTGGTGATGGGCGCGGCCACGAAGCGGGCAACATCGAAGGGCATGGGATCGAAGGGCTGGTGCGCGCCGGGCGCGGCGGGATCGGCGGCAAGGGTGTCGAGCAGTCGCTCAGTCTGGCGAAAGTCGGTAGCGACGACTACGGCACCGGTCTCCAACTCGCCCGTGCCCTCACCGGTGGACGTCCGGAGCTTCCATCGGCCATCCAAGGTGCGCGAGATGGCGTCGACGCCGGTGTTCATCCGAACATCGACGCCGAGGCGGCGCGCCAGCTTCACCACAGGCTCTAAGAACTCGCTCATCGGCTTGGCGGGAATGCCCATGCGGCCGGCCTGCGGCGAGCGCAGGAACGATTCGTGAAAGACCTTGGCGGCGTACTTGGTGGAGCACTTGTCCAGGCTGTCGTTGAGCGCTCCGGTAATGACCGGCTCCCAGAAGTGGCGGATGGCAAGCTCGGTTTGGCCGGTGCGCTTGAGCCATGCAGCGAAGCTCTCGCTGTCGTTGGCGGGAACGCCACGCAAAAAACGTGCCATGCCGGCGGCGATGGCGGCCTTGTCGCGCAGGCCCAGCATGGGCGCGCGCAGGAAGCTGACGGCCTGGTGCGCGGGCGCAGGCAGACGGCTAGGGCGGATCCAACTGCGTCTACCACATGGCTCCAGAAAACAAAGCTCTTCGTACCAGCGGATAGACCACCCTGCCTCAGCCTGATCGATGAGGTCGATGAAGTTGGTGCAACAGCCCAGGATGATGTGCTGCGAGTCAATGGTCTCGCCCAGCGCGGGATGCGCGTAGGAGTAGGCACGCCCGCCGGCAAAGGCGCGACGCTCCAGAAGCGTTACCGAGGCACCGTCGCCTGCCAGCGCGACCGCGGCGGCAAGGCCAGCCACTCCCGCGCCCACCACCACAACGTCGGCGGGTCTGGCGTCGGAGGCACGGCGGCGCAGATCGGAGGCGCGCATCACTTGGCTACGCGATTCCCGGTCGCTAAGTTCTGGGTCGCGAAGTTCCAGGCGGCCATTGCAGCTCCGCAGGCAAGAACGCCAAGCTTTTCGGCGGAGGAGAGTGCCACGCGCTTGCCGAAGACCTCCATGTTGCGCTTTGCAATGCGGCGCAGCAGCCGGTGGTAGATGGTTGCCAGGACCCACATTGCCGCCCGGCTGTCGCGGTCCAGCAGAGGCATCAATTGGCCTGCTGAGATGTAGTACTCTTCCGCACGAGTGGCCAGCGACCGCAGCATGGAGCGTTCGCGGTCGGTCATGGCGCGGCCGGCGGCGAGCTCGCTCAGGCCCTCGACGCTCGTACCGAATTCGGCCAGCGTGTCCAACGGCAGATAGACGCGGCCCCGCTGCACATCCTCCTTCACGTCGCGCAGGATGTTGGTCAACTGAAAGGCCACGCCCGTATCCTCGGCCAGTTTCTCCGCGCGCGCGTCGCTATAGCCGAAGATGCGGATGCATACCAGGCCGACCACCGATGCCACCAGGTAGCAATAGCGGTACAGATCGTCGAAGGTTGCATACGTTTGCACGGGTCCGATGTCTGGAGTCCGGGGTTCAAGGTCCATGGTGGTTCCGGCGACCAGTTCTTCGAGAAGGGAATCGGGGACATTGAAGCGGCGCTGGGTGTCGCTGAGCGCATGGAAGATGAGGTGGCCGGATGCAGCCCGGTTGAATGGATTGGCACTGACGGAATTGCGCGACGTTCGCCACGCTTCCAGCCACGACTTCATCTCTGCGCGGCGGACCTCGAGCGGCTTGGTCTCATTGTCCGCGATGTCGTCGGCGCGGCGCATGAAGGCGTAAACGGCACACATCGCGTCGCTCTTGGGCCGCGGCAGAACGCGAAAGGCCCAATAGAAGTTCTTCGCCTCGCGGCGCGCCACCTGCCGGCAGAAACGGTACGCGGCAGCCGTCCACGCGTCCATGCCCCCGCGATCTGCTTTGGTCATACCACCGGGAGCTACGGCGCGCGCCGCTTGCAGCTTGCCCAGCAATGCCCGGATGAGCAGCATCAGCTTCTTGCGCCGAGTCACCACCGGCCTGCCGCGCAGCACGTCGAAGTCCTGCGCTTCAATGCCGTCCAGAATCGCATTACCGCCTTTGCAAAACAGCTCCAGCGTCACTCTCAGCTCGTCGTCCACGGTGACGCAAAGTGCAGAACCCTCATGCAGTATCTGGCGCGTGTACTCCACCAGATCGCTCATCATGGAGCGGAACTCCGGGGTAAAGACGCGACCTTCGATCTGGCCCTCGACCACGCCGAAGTGCAGCATGTACTCGGTGGGAATGTAGCGGCGCCCAATCTCCGAGTCGCGAACCGCATCCTGCCAGAAGTTGGCCAGTTGCAGAGCGGTGCAGATCTTGTCGGAGAGCTGGGCGCGCACCTCGTCGCGATAGCCGCACACCATCAGCACCAGCCGGCCCACGGGGTTGGCCGAGTAGCGCGAGTACTCCACGGCCTCGTCCCATGTGTCGTAGCGGGCCTTCACCTGGTCCTGGCGGAACGCATGCAACAGATCGTGGAAGAGACCGCGCGGCAGGTCGCAGGCTGCGATGGTCTCGCGCAGCGCGACGAAAACGGGATGGCGCGACTGCTCCGGCGCGTCGTAGCACTGGTCCAGCATTGTGCCCCAGGTATCCAGCAGGCGCAGCGCGGTCGCCGTGTCGCCCACCTCATCGCCCAGGTCGTCCGCCACTCGGCAGTAGGCGTAAAGGCTATCGAAGTGCGAACGCAGGCGCCGAGGCAGCAAGAAGGTGGTGACGTGGAAGTTCTCATAGTGCGTGCTGGCAAGCTGGCGGCACCAGGCGCGGGCCTCGTCCAGCGTGGGCCGGTCCTCCGGGGTCAGATACTCGACGGGCGCGCCGTCCAGCGGGTCGGGCGCGCGGTTCTCGCTGGTCGCTGCCAACGGCTCGCTCATTGTCCGGTCCCTATGCGATGTGGGAAGATGGCGGTCTTAATGTCGCGAAGGCTATCGCTGCTGCGCGTCATCATGCGCTGAAAGACGGCAGGGACCTCCGCCAGGCTGGCCGTTCGCGTGATGAACTCGGCGCAGTTAAACTGCCCGCTGGCGATCAGCGCGAAGGCCGTGCGCGCGGTGGCGGGGGTAAGGTGGAAGGTGGCCTTCAACGTAATGTCTCCGTAGTGCAGGCGATTGGTGTCCAGGCCGACCACGGTGCCGCTGGGCGGGCCACCGAAGAAGTTCACCACGCCCCCCTTGCGCACCATGCCCACGGCCCACTCCCAGGTAGCAGGCCGGGCCACGGCCTCGATCACCACGTCGGCGCCGCGTGTGTCCTCGGTCAACGCGCGTACGGCGGCCACGGTGTCCACACCTTCGGTAATGCGCACCACATCCGCTGCTCCGAAGTGACGGGCCGCAGCAATCTGGTCCTCGCGCTTTACTACGGCGATCACGCGAACTCCGCTCAACTTGGCGGCATGAACAAACATCAGCCCTATCGGTCCAGCGCCAATCACTACCATGGAGTCGCCCGCGCGCGCGCCGCATGCCTCCAGGCCAAGAACGACGCAGGCCAGCGGCTCGGTTAGCGCGGCGTGTTCCAGCGGCACATGCTCCGGCACATGCAGCGTGTTCTTCTCCACAATGCGCGCAGGGATGCGCATGTACTGGGCGTAGGCCCCGTTGTTGAAGAGCAGGTCCTGGCACAGGTTCTGCTGCCCGTGCCGGCAGAAGTAACAGGCATCGCAGGGCGCGGAGTTGAGCGGCAAAATGCGGTCGCCCACGCGGAAGTCGGTCACTCCGGCGCCCACCTCGGCCACCACACCAGCCGCCTCGTGGCCGAAGACCACGGGAGGCTTCAGCATCATGGCGTGATAGCCTCGCCGGTAGACCTTGAGGTCGGTGCCGCAGGTGAGGGCCGCGCCCACGCGCAGCAGCAGCTCGCCCGCGCCGATCGGCGGGATGGGAATCTGCTCCATGCGCAGGTCCTCCCTGCCATACAGCACCGCCGCCAGCATCGTCTCCGCCGGATGCTCAGAAATCATCCCACCATCTTCTCACTTTCTGCGGCCTGCAAGCCACGGTGAATTGCAGAGGAAGGTGCTGGTTTCCGGGGAGGAAAGGAGTCGCGCGAAATGATACTGCGCAGCGGAAGTGTTCCCGCATCTGATAACCTGAGCCACAGAAGATATGCCCCTCTTGCCCCCAGATGTCTTCGTTAAGAAGCAGGTCGCCGCCGTACAGGAGTACTCCATTCTGGCGGGCAGGGCGATTGCCGACATCTTCTCGCGACCGCTCTACTGGGACGATATCTTCACTCAGATGGACTCCATCGGCGTGGGCTCGCTGCCCATCATCATCCTCAGCGGCTTCTTCACCGGCTGCGTGCTGGCGCTGCAGTCGGTCACCGCGCTGCAGGAGTTCGGCGCCGTCAGCAAGACCGGATCGCTGGTCTCGCTCTCCATGGTCAAGGAGCTTGGCCCGGTGCTGACCGGGCTGATGGTCTCCGGCCGCAACGCCGCCGGCATGGCCAGTGAGCTTGGCTCCATGAAGGTGACCGAGCAGATTGACGCCATGCGCGCGCTGGGCACCGACCCCATCCGCAAGCTGGTCACTCCGCGCCTGATCGCCACCGTCTTTATGCTCTTCTTTCTCACCATCATCGCCGATGCGGTGGGCATCGCGGGCGGCGCGCTGGTCAGCGTCGGCATGCTCGGCCTCACCGCCAGCTCCTATCTGCACAGCTCCTATACCAGCCTGGTTCATGGCGACATCGTGCAGGGCCTCACCAAGCCTCTCTTCTCCGGCTTCATCATCGCTACTGTCGGCTGCTTCTATGGCATGAGGACCACGGGCGGCACGCAGGGCGTGGGGCGCGCCACCACCCAGGCGGTGGTCGTCTCCTCGGTGTTCATTATCGTGGTCGACTTCATCGTCACCCGCCTTATGATCGGCATCTTCGGCAGTTGAGAGCGCCCATGCCTGACGACCATTCCAGCACCGCTGTTGCAGCCATGGAGCCGTCCAACGGAGCGACTCCAGTCGTGCAGTTCGAGGGGGTCTCCATCACCTTCGACGTGAAGCCCATTCTGCACGACATCTCCTTCTCGGTGGAGCGCGGACAGACGCTGGTCTTGCTGGGCCCGGCGGGTTGCGGCAAGTCGGTGCTGCTGAAGCTGACCAATGGCCTGCTGCGGCCCGACTCCGGCACCATTCGCGTCTTCGGCGAGGACATCGCCAAGCTGCGGCGGCGCGAACTGTACCAACTGCGCGCGCGCATCGGCATGGTCTTTCAGGAGTCCGCCCTCTTCGACTCGCTCACCGTCGAGGAGAATGTGGCCTACCGCCTGCACGAAGAGCATGTGCCGGAGGCCGAAGCGCACGTGCGCGTGGTGGAGGCGCTGAAGTTCGTCGAACTGGAGGCCGCGATTGACAAGTTCCCCTCCGAGCTTTCGGGTGGGATGCGGCGGCGCGTCTCCATTGCGCGGGCCATCATCAGCAACCCCGACTTGATCCTCTACGACTCGCCCACCGGAGGGCTCGATCCCATCACCTCGGCCACCATCATCGAGCTGGTGATGAAGCAGCGCGACGTCTCGCATACCACCTCGCTGGTGGTGACGCACAGGCTGCAGGACGCGTTTATGCTGGCCACGCACTGCTACGATCCCGCCGCCGGCGGCATGAATCCGCTGCCCAAGGACGGCCCCGACCACGGCATCGATGAAGGCATGAAGTTCCTGGTGCTGAATGAGGGGAAGATCGCATTCCAAGGGACCACCGAGGATCTGGTCCACTCCGACGACCCGTGGGTCAAACGCTATCTGGAATAATCCGCTTGACAAGCAAACTATTACGTCGCACGATATACTACGTAAGACGTAATAACCATGACTGACCCAACAATCCTCGTCCTCTCCAGTCTCGCCGGTGGCGATAAACACGGCTACGCCATGATGGAAGACATCGAGCGCTTCGCCGGAGTCCGCCTCGGCCCGGGCACGCTCTACGGCGCCATCACCCGCCTCGAAGAGCGCGGCTGGATCGCCCCAGTCACATCGGAGGACCGCCGCCAGCCCTACACCATCACCGGCACCGGCCGCGAATACCTCCACGATCACCTCGCCAACCTAAACAAAATCACCCGCACCGGCCTGCGCCGACTGGAGAATTCATGAAACGCATCCTGAAGCTCCTCGCGCGCCTCTATCCGTCCACATGGCGCACCCGCTACGGCGCCGAGTATGATGCCCTGCTCGACGACGCAACGCCACGCCCGCAAGATGCCTTCAACATTCTCTGGGGAGCGACTAAGATGCAATTAACAAGCCGCAGTTTCGTGAAGATCGTCCTTCCGTGTGCAATCGGCGGAGCCCTCATCGCTGCCGCAATTTCCTTCGCCATACAGCCCCGCTACAGCTCACAAACCCGCATTACGGTGACCGAATCCGCGCCCGTCACTGGAGACAATCTAAAAAAGACCCTCTCAACTTTGCGAGACAGCGCCCTCAATCGCGATTTCCTGGCCTTGGAAATTCAGAGGTACAACCTATATCCGCGCGAGCGCGCCAGTATGCCATTAAATGAGGTGGTCGATAAGATGTTGCAAAGTATCGAGGT
>Ga0326728_10023927_pt1 | contig 11126 bp, 13 predicted proteins | sample MB3enrmetagenome_FD_207602 | JGI IMG/M metagenome (GOLD analysis project Ga0326728, IMG submission 207602) | Lab enriched peat soil microbial communities from McLean, Ithaca, NY, United States - MB31MN | ecosystem: Environmental > Terrestrial > Soil > Wetlands > Peat | place: USA: New York... | reverse complement strand
ATCGCCGATCGCCGTTCAAGTCGGGGACAGCCGCTTTCGGCCGGAGACCCCCAGAAAACCGAGCCCTTCAGGGCATTGCCTCTTCAGTTAACCGGACAGCAGTGATATAGCAATGCAGGTTCGCGCATGGCCATCCGCACTTTCACCTCTCAGCTCGACGATCAAACCGGCGGGCGATCAATTGACAATGACGCGCCTCTAGGCCTGCGACAGGAGTTCATCGATGCCGCGTTCCACATCCTTGGGCGTGCACCGTTCTTCAACGAGAGGCGGCTCTACGACATCGTTTCGCAGAGCCTCGGTGTAGCGCCGGCTGGACGGCCATACGCAGGGTTCCGTCACGCGTGTGGCCGCGATCTTAGCAAGGCCGACTGGCAGCGCGTCTATGACGTTATTTGCCGTTTGTGGCCTGAAGTGCCGTGGGACTTGCAAGCCGACTTCCGCGCCGCCGTGAACCGGATTCTCGCAGCTTACCTGGTGGCCTGGGATTTAGGGGAGGACGGCTGTCTACATCGCGTGCTGCCGCCCGCTGCGCAAGGACAGATTGAGGCAGCATTCCAAGAACTAAGCCGCCCTGGTTTTGCGTCGGCGCTCCAGTCATTCCGTGACGCCATGGCTGCCAACGATGACCGCCCGCGACGTGATCGAGACACGTGCCGCAACATTTTCGACGCTCTCGAATCTGTCGCAAAGGCGGTCTTCCGAATGCCAACCAAGACTTTCGGTGACGCGCTCACCGAAGCCCGCAGGCGACAAGCAATGTCCTCCGACACGATCGCCGTGCTGCAAAAATTCTACGACATGGCGAACAACAATTTCCGCCACGGCATGACTACGGAATTTGTCCTGAAGCCTGCCGAGGTCGATTTCGTATTGGTTTCCTGCGTTGCCGGCATCCTCCTGTTCGCGCGCCTATGACCGACGTTAGTCGACAGCTCGTCTCCCGATTTCCCGGCGCTTTCCGCGATCGTCGCAGCCGCCGTCGGCGCGCGCGTCCTATCGCTTCTTCGAATTCTTCACCGCGCAGATCAGGAACCCCCACACGCGGCGCGCCTACGCGCGCGCGGCAGCAACGGAATTCTTCGATTGGCTTGAGGCGCGCGGCGTCACGCAGCTCGCGGCGATCGAGAGCCGACACCCTCAGAAGCGCATCTGCGACCCGCGGCGATGTGCCGTCTTGCCGTTGGCCGCCAACTGCGCCAATCTCAGCCTGACCGAGGCCTCCATCTGGAGAATCTCGGTTAATTTTGCGTCCCATCGCCCCGCGGGCAGCGGCGGCGACGGACGGAAACCTCTCAGGAGGGAGGGAGGCGAGCCATGTCAATCGCAAGGCGTCCGTTTCTCGCAGGGCTGGGCGTAGCGGCAGCTACGACCGCACTGAACACCATTCCTTCGAACGCGACAGAGCAGTCCTCCCCGGCAGAGGGCGCCGAGGGGCTGAAGGCAATCGCACTGCCCGCTCCCGAAATTCGCGGCGGCAAGCCCGTGATGGAGGCCTTCGCCGTCCGGTCCACCAGCCGCGAATTTGCAGGCGGCGAATTGCCGATCCAGACCCTGTCGAACCTGCTTTGGACAGCCTTCGGGATAAACCGGCCCGGGGCTGGCATGCGCACCGCGCCGTCCGCCATGAACTGGCAGGAGACCGACATCTACGTCATCATGAGTTCCGGCGCCTATGTCTACGACGCCGCCGGAAACAGCCTCAAGCCTGTTGCGAGCGGAGACCTTCGCGCGCTGACTGGCGTTCAGCCGTACGTGAAGAATGCGCCGGTCTCGCTGGTCTATGTCGCGGACGCGAAGAAAATGACGATGTCGGAGGACATCCCAAAGCCGATGAAAGACGTGGTCGAGGCGCTGAAGGAGCCGATGAAGTGGGCCGACAGCGCCGTCATCGCGGAGAACGTGTACATCTTCGCCGCGTCCGAAGGGCTTGCGACGGGAGTACGCGCTTTGATCGACCGAGCGGCGCTCGCGAAGGCCCTAAGACTAGGGTCGGATCAGTCGATTATGCTGGCGCAGTGCGTCGGTCTGCCGAAGAGGTAGGCGGGGCTGCTGGACTGAGCGCGGCTCGGTGCGTATCGTTCAGCCGAGGAGTTTGTCCGGGCGGCTTGCGGTCGATCAAGCCGTCCGGCCCATGGGCGTTGAACTTGAGAACCCAATCCCGAACGATCTGAAGCGTCACCCCGCCGATCTTCGCCGCTTCGGTGCGCGTCGCGCCTTCGTAAATCGCCGCCAAGGCGAGGAGCCGACGCGCTTGCGGCCCGTCTTTCGATCGCTTGGCGGCGCTCCTGACCATCTGCGCATCAAAATCGGGCCGAAGCGGATTGTAGGTAACCGGTGCGGCGACCCCACCTCGCGACTTGTGCGGGGATCGGCGAGACTTGCGCGGCGCTTTGTCGGCGCGCGGGAGCGCAGAATTCCATGCATCAAGCCAGGCACGAAGGCGACTCGTATCAGCGGATCGAAGTGATCACCGGGGCTCGGCGGCGGCGGAGTTGGAGCGAGAGCGAGAAGGCGAGGATCGTCGCCGAGAGCGCGGCGCTGGGGGCGAACGTTTCCGAGGTCGCGCGCCGCAATGGCGTGAGCCGAGGCTTGCTCACCGTGTGGCGCCGACAGGCGCGGCTCGGGCGACAGGAGCAGGCGAGCGGCGGGGCGTTCGCCGAGGTGCGGATTGACGAGGGCGCCGAGGCGCCAAGCGATGACAAGCCGGCGAAGCGAACGAGCGACATCGTGGAGCGGCGAGTTTCGGTGCTCGCCGCGGAGCGGGTCGAGATCGCGATCGCCGACGTGACGGTGCGCGTGCCGACGAACGTGGACCTTCGAACCTTGGAGCGGGTGCTGGCGGCGTTGAGGTCGACGCGGTGATCACGGTCGGAGGCGAGGCGCGAGTGTTCGTGGCGACCGAGCCGATTGATTTCCGGACTGGGGTGCACGGCTTGGTCGCGAAGGTGGCGCAAAACTTCAACGGCGATCCGTACAGCGGCGACGTCTACGTCTTCCGAGCCAAGCGCGCCGATCGCTTGAAGCTGCTGGTTTTCGACGGGACGGGCATGGTGTTGGCGACCAAGTGGCTGGAGGAAGGCGGCTTCGCCTGGCCTCCGGTTCAGGGCGGCGTGATGCGCCTGACGAGGACGCAATTGACGATGCTTCTCGATGGTCTGACCGAGTGGCTTCGCATTGTCGCCAAGTCGGTGAAGAGACCGGCGAGAGTCGGCTGAATCGCCTGATTTTGCTGGCGACTCTGGGCATTCGCGTGTAGCTTTCCACATATGGCGATTCGCCCCGAAGACCTCCCTTCCGACTCCGCCGCGCTGATCGAGATCGTCCTCGCTTTCGAGGGCGAGAACGAGAGGCTTCGGGCGCAGATCACGACGTTGAAGGGGCTGATCTTCGGCGCGCGCTCGGAGCGCGCGACGGTCGTCTGCGTCGAGCAGCTCGCCCTCAATCTCGGTCTCATGGACGCCGCCGCGCCGCCGCCGGCCAACGACGACGGCGAGGCCGGAATGGAAGCAAGCGCGGCGAAGACGAAGCGCGCCAAGGCCAAGCGCAACATCGGCGCGCTGCCGGCACATCTGCCGCGCTGCGAGCAGGTGATCGAGCCGGCCTCGACGCTGTGCCCATGCTGCTCGGGTCAGATGCATCGGATCGGCGAGGACGTCAGCGAAGCGCTCGACCGGGTTCCGGCGCGGCTGCGGGTGCTGCGCACAATCCGGCCCAAATACGCCTGCCGCGCCTGCGAGGGGCCGATCGTCCAGGCCGCGGCGCCAGCGCGGCTCATCGAGGGCGGCATGGCGACCACGGCGCTGATCGCCCACATCGCCGCGGCGAAATACGCTTGGCAGTCGACGCTCTATCGCCAGGCGCAGATCCTGGCGGGCTGGGGCTTCGTCGTCGACCGCCAGACCCTGGCGCGCTGGATGAAAAGCGCGGCGTGGATGGCCAAGGGCCTCTACGAGCTGCAACTGAAGACGATGCACGGTTTCGCGCGTCTCTTCTGCGACGAGACGCCGATGCCGGTGCTCGATCCTGGGCGCGGCCGCGCCAAGGTCTGCCAGTTCTGGGCGCACGCGACCGACGACCGGGCCTGGCAGGGTCCGGCGCCGCCGGCGGTCGCCTATGTGTTCGCCGGCTCGCGCGGCAAGGCTGAGATCGAAACGCAGCTTTCCGACTTCTCCGGCCTGCTTCAGGTCGACGGCTACGCCGCCTACAAATCGTTGACGCGGCGCGATCCCGGCAAGGGGCAGATCGTGCTGGCGTTCTGCCTGGCGCACGCGCGGCGCAAGTTCGTCACGGTGTGGAAGGCGACCAAGTCGCCGTTCGCCAAGGAGGTCATCGAGGCGATCGGCGCGGTCTACGCGATCGAAAAGCGCGTCCGCGGCGCCGAGGCCGCTGTCCGCCGCCAGGTCCGGCAGACGGAGAGCCGGCCGATCCTCGAAGCGCTGCACGCGCGTCTCGCCGCAATGCGCGACGGGTTGTCGCGGACGTCGCCGCTGACCAAGGCGATCGACTACGCCCTTAATCATTGGAACGGGCTCATCTGCTTCCTCGACGACGGTCGGCTGGAGCCGGACACCAATGTCGTCGAGCGGCAAATCCGTCCCATCAGCATCGGCAGGAAGAACTCCCTGTTCAGCGGCGACGAGGGCGGCGGCGAGACGTGGGCGATCCTGTCGAGCTTGGTCAACACAGCACGATTGAACGGCCTCGATCCGGAAGCCTACCTGAGCGACGTGCTCGAACGCATGGTCTCCGGCCGCACGACCAACCATCGCCTGCATGAGCTTTTGGCGTGGAACTGGAAACCGGAAAGCGAGGCGACGCCGCCTGCCAAGGCCGCGGCCTGAGACCCTCCGCCTCAGGGCAAGGCGATCGGATCCGGCGCCGTCTCGGCATCGGTGGAATCCGCATGGATCGCCTCGCGGATCAGCCGTTCCGTCGTCTCCTCGAAATAGAGCCACGGATCGGCGTGCACGTCGGAGAACTGGCGCCGCACCACGGCGTCGAAAAACCGCCGCGGCGCTTTGACCATGATCGTCGTGCTGCGCTGGCGGGCGTACTGGAACGGCTTGAAGCCGTAACGATGGCACAGAGCGATGAACAACCTCGCCGACCAATGATCGGGCATCGAGAACTTCATCTCGACCGGTGGGTCACGACGGCTGGCTTCATCTAGCTTCGCCTTCAACCTCTCCGCCGCCGCGCCGGCGGCGTCGCGCTCGCCAATCGTCGCCGCGCCGAAAAAGAGCGCCTCGACCTTCCTCAGTCACTCGCGAAGCTGGTCCTCGATCGACATCCCGCCTCTCCCGCAGGATGACGACGCCATCACGCGTTTCGCGCGTCAACCCAGCGAGCCGCTCCATCCACAACCCCTCGCGAACTCGCCCATGGCCCCGTCCTACCGTCTTACGTCTTGACAAAGTGACCATGTGAGGAGCTCACTGGATCGCGGTAGATGCCGCGCGCCGCGATCTTGTGGCCCCAGCGGCGTTCGATCGTGTCGTCGACGCCAATCACGATCGGCCCGTCGGGCGCGAACCTGTCGAGGATCAGCAGCAGCAGTTTGCGGCCGATGGCGGCGCTGTTCCATCGCGCTCGGCTGAGCACGTGGTGGTAGCGCGCGAAGTCGCGGGCTTCGCCGAGGCCAATGACACGCAGAGCGGCGCTCACCGTGCGCTTTCCCGGGGCAAGCGTCATGCCGGTGACCAGCGCCAGCACATGGTCCCAGACCGGCGCGGTGAAAACGCTCCGGAAGGGCGCCATCAGCGTGGTAATGATCGACGGCACCATCGGCGTCGCGGCGAACGAGGAAGAGGGGCGATGTCGGGTCATCGCGACGGTAGAATCGAGTCGCGGCAAATGCGCCTTGACGCCTTTCAAGCCCAGGCTGCGGCATTTTGAATCGGTTCCGCCCGAAACCAGGACAAGGACAGCGCCGCGCCGATCCACAACAATGGCGTCATGACCGATGACGACATCATCCAACTCATCGAGAACTTCGCCTTCGACGCAGGCCCCGTCGTGGCGGAGCGGCGCAATCGCGGCTTCACACTCATCCATGCCGAAACCGGGGTTCCCATCGCCCGCCTACGCCCCCTCGGACGTGACGATCTCTATGAAATCCTCTACTGGTCGCTGCGGAAGCAACGATGGGCGCCGTTCGGCCCCTTTGGACGCACGGCGTTGCCTGTCGAACAGGCCGTGCGCGTCATCACGCAAGCGTCGATCTTTTGGGCCGCCGTCTGAAACAGGCGCGCGAAAATGGGCAAAGTCGAGCTAAGAAGGCCTGTCGCGAGCGGTTCGCATGACGACTGACCGTCAGACCTGACCTTGCCGGCCAAGCGTATCGTTCGTCTCGGAGTGCGCCATGCGAAATTGCTTCACTCTCTACCTGATCAAGCCCTCTCACTACGACGACGACGGCTACGTCATTCAGTGGGCGCGCTCGGCGATCCCTTCGAACACCTTGGCGGTCCTGCACGGGCTGGCCGCCGATGCGCGGGCCCGTCGCGTCCTGGGGGCGGACGTCGACATCAATATCGTGGCGGTTGACGAGACCAACACCCGAGTCCGCCCCCAGCGCATCGCTCGCGCCATCAAGGCGGCGGGCGGGCGAGGCCTCGTGTGCTTCGTCGGCGTGCAGTCGAATCAATTTCCGCACGCCGTCGATCTCGCACGGCGCTTTCGCGCCGAGGGGACGCAAGTCGCCATCGGCGGTTTCCATGTCTCGGGCTCTCTGGCTATGCTGCCGGGAATGCCTGAAGACCTGCTGGCCGCTCAGGCGCTCGGCGTCGCGCTGTTCGCCGGAGAAGCCGAGGGACGCTTCGAGGCCGTGCTCGCCGACGCCTACGCCGGCCGTTTGCAGCCCCTCTACAATTTCCTGAACGCTGCGCCACGCCTCGAGGGCGCGCCGACGCCGTTGCTCCCGGCCGCGACCGTTCTGCGCACGGCGGGCGTCGTGGCGAGCTTCGACGCGGGGCGCGGCTGTCCGTTCCAATGCTCGTTCTGCACGATTATCAACGTGCAGGGCCGCAAGTCACGCTACAGAATGCCCGACGACGTCGAGGCGATCGTTCGCGCCAATCTTGGCCAGGGCATCAGGCATTTTTTCATCACCGACGACGATCTCGCGCGCAACAAGAATTGGGAGCCGATATTCGACCGGCTCATCGCCATGCGCCGCGACGAGGGCCTCGATTTCCATCTGACGATCCAGGTCGACACGCTCTGCCACCGCATTGCGCGCTTCATCGAGAAGGCGGCGGCGGCGGGCGTGCGGCGAGTCTTCCTCGGCCTGGAGACCATCAATCCGGAAAGCCTGGTCGCGGCCAAGAAGAAACAGAACCGCATCGCCGAATATCGCACCTTGCTCCTTGCATGGAAGGCGGTCGGATGCGTCACCTGCGCCGGCTATATCCTCGGCTTTCCGGCCGATACGCTGGAATCGATCGTGCGCGACATCAAGATCATCCAGCGCGAACTGCCGCTTGATCTCTTAGAGTTCTTCTGTCTGACGCCCCTGCCGGGCTCCGAGGACCACAAGAAGCTCGCCGCGGCGGGAGTCGCCATGGACCCCGACATGAACAGATACGATTGCGAACATGTCGTAACCGGCCACTCCAGAATGTCGCGATCGGAGTGGGAGCGCGCCTATCGCCTGGCCTGGGAAACCTTCTACACGCCCGAGCACATGGAGACGGTGATGCGGCGCGCCGCCGCGACAGGCATCAGCCCGGGCAAGATGATGTTCCTGCTCGTCTGGTTCTATGGCTGCGTCACGATCGAGAAGATCCATCCGCTCGAAGGCGGGTATCTGCGCCGCAAAGCGCGCCTCGACCGCCGCCCCGGTCTGCCGATCGAAAATCCCTTCGCCTTCTACGCCAAGTATGCGCTCGGCCTGGTGAGCAAGCACCTAGCCATCGCCGGCGTCGTCTTGCGCATTGCCGCGGTCCGCCGTGCGATCAAGCGCGATCCAAACGCCCGCGCCTATCGTGACCAGGCGTTGGCGCCGGTCGGCATTGGCGAACCTGATGAGTTCGAGTTGTTCAACGTCACGCCCGCGGCGCGCATGGCCACGATCAAGGCAAAGAAGCCTGTGGCCATCGTGTGAGAGCGGCGGAAGCGCGGTTCGGCGCGTCCACGCGACGTCGGCGAGGTGGGGCCGCCGCACCGGTTACGATTGTAGTAGGTGGCGACGAAGCCGGCCGACGGCGGACAGGTTCCTCTTGGGCGAGCTTAGGAAGGCTGACAGGCCGCTTTCAAGCCGCGAGTTGGCCTCCATGGTCTGCCAGTGCGAAGGCGAAGACGCGCGACCGTAGGCTTGTGGCAGACATTACGCGCCGCGTCGGGTGCGCGCTTCGAACGACGCGAGCGGCGAAGGTCATTCAGGGCTACCGGGACAAGAGCGGCGCGGCGGTTTGGGCAGTCTTGCAAGGGCGACTATGTGGGACTTAACTACCTTCGGAGAATCGGCCTAATATGGCCGTCATGTTCCAACGCCTCATTAACGTGACGGTCATTTTCGCGATTGTTTGCGGCCTCGTTCTTTGGTTCGCCGTCTCCCATACGATGGGGAACGCCGTGAGCGCGCTTCTCATCGACAAACTTAGCGCGATATTTGGCGTATCAGCTGCGACGACGACTGCGTGGACATCTAGCTTTGCCGTCCCATTTCTAGTTGGGGTAGCTATATTTTATCTTGGGCGTCTATCGGTGGGTGCCGGCGTTAAATCCCACCGCGACAAAAGGGAAATCAGAGAACAGATGGCCCTCTTTATGGAAGAGGGTCGCGGTCTTATGGCGGGGTGCGCCAATGTAGAAAGCGATGCTCCGGAGACAGAATCGAACGAATGGGCAGCTAAGGTAGAAACATTCTTGGCGGCCAAACTTGACAACTCCTACATCGCCAGATTCAGGAACGGCAGTGGATTACCAACGCCGGCAACCACTATTTGGAAGCCTTCACATCGCAATTTATGGGGAGGACTGCACGTCAGGCTCGCTCGATTGCAAGAGTTTATAAAGGAACTCTCACAGTGACTGAAAATGCTTCCGTCTCCCACGGCTCTTTTTGCGTTTCAGCATCGTGCTGTCGCGGAATCGAAGATATCACGCGGCTGCTCGCTGCCAATAGCCTTTCCAGTGCCACGAAACCGGATGCGTTAGCACCGCCGCCGTAGCCATAGGGTATTGCTCGCCATTCGAGACGCGGCGATGATCCTCGCGCCAAGCCATCTCGGCCGCGCGGCGGATGCGCGAGAAAAACGACCCGGATAACCTCACCGCCCAAGGCGTTCTTGTCTTGTTCTATCCGATCCGCTACGGTCCGCTTCATGACCGACGCGCCCGACCGCCTCATGCCCGCCGCGCCCGACGACCTCGCCGACGCCCTCGCGTTCGCGCTGCGCTTCGATGGCCGCAGGCGGAAGCATGACGCCGCGGAGATGATGGCGCGGATCGTGGCCAGGCGCCTTTTGGAGCACCTGGAGCGATCGGGCTTTGTCGTCATGAAGAGACCGCCGATCGGCGGGAGTGCGCCGGCGTTGCATCCGGATTAGATTCACTCTTTGGCTGGCGCGGCTTGAATGCCCGCACTCGACCCGAAGCGGACGCCCCAGTCACCTTTCGGAGGGGCAGCGTGCGCTTCCGCGTGGGGTGTGGTTATCGATCGGCGTCAAAGCGCTTTCCTCCAGTGCTTTGCTCCGCTCCCCGTTTCCGGACGGACCGGCGTTCCGGGCGAGGTCTAGGATTTTCTCGACCTCGGAATCAGCAGCGATCGCGAACTCAGTTCCCCATCGCACAACAAGTTCCGGCGATAGAGGGTGCATGAGCGCTCGAATGTTATATCGATAGATGCGCTCCGCCAGCTTCGGTGCGAGCTCGGCAAAAGCTGGTCCTTTGGCGTTCGGACACCAAAAGTGATCGAAGGACACCTTGGGCTGTCGTGGATCGTCATGCTTGTGCGGCCCGATGCCAACCCAAGTGATTTTGCGCGCTATATCCAAGGACTTAGGCTGAGAGCCAATGCCCCCGACCCCAATCACCGCATCAAAGCAGCGTCCTCTGACTGAATGCATGCAGTCATATTCGCCGAAAACTCCATGCGCGGGACTGGGATCGTCGATATGCGTCCTCTTGTAGATGAGCGTCCTCATAGTCCGCCCTCCGTGCGTCGTGTGTGATCGAGGATCATTTGCGAAAGCCAATTGATGGCGTCGGATCGGTTGCTAGCGTCAGCGACGAACTCCTGCCCTCGTGCGGCAGATTGAAGCCGACCGCCGCCGAGCCACCTGCCTTCCGGATGATAAGTCATTCCAACGCCGCCACCTTTGACGTCGAGCCACCGCGGCGCAACCCAGATTGAAGGCGTCTTCGCGTCTGGAGCGGTCAGGACCAAGGGTCTATCGAAGACGCCGTAGCCGCGCAGTTTTCGTCCGTTGAAAGTCAGCTCGTCGCGCGCGAGATAAATGGCGTTGAGATCGGACCAACCGCTTCTGACGTGCGGATGATCTCTCAGCCACGGGCGCTTCTCAAGCGCGAGCGAACCATCAGAGCCAAGGTCAATCACGTACTCCACTTGAAGCCAGCCGAAAACCGCATGAATCCTTGGACCGACGTAACGCCACACGCCCCCGACCTGCTTCGCCTCGCGGAAGAGTCCCCAGAAGAGGAAAAGGTCCCCAGGGCCTACCCCATTCTTGCGCAAGTGAGAGAGCGATGCCGACGCTTGGCCCAGCGCGCCGCGCCACCCGGCGGGTCTACCGGCGGCGAGAGCCGACGGATCGATGTCTGGGTCAAGATGACAGGCCCGTTCAGCGTTGAGGCCGCCGTTCGATAGATCGCGCGCAAGCGCCGCCATTGTTGGTGCCAAGTCGCGGTAGCGCGTCGCCGTCGGCATCCGCGTCGGGATCGGCAGGCTGTAGGGCTTTCCGTCAATGATAGCGCTCGCGCATTTCCCCGATGCGCTGTCGACGCCCTTTCTGCTGAATATCACTTTCATTTTCACTGCTGTCCGGTTAACTGAAGAGGCAATGCCCTGAAGGGCTCGGTTTTCTGGGGGTCTCCGGCCGAAAGCGGCTGTCCCCGACTTGAACGGCGATCGGCGATTTGGGCAGGCTGCGTTTTTTGCG
>Ga0326728_10023926_pt1 | contig 11126 bp, 12 predicted proteins | sample MB3enrmetagenome_FD_207602 | JGI IMG/M metagenome (GOLD analysis project Ga0326728, IMG submission 207602) | Lab enriched peat soil microbial communities from McLean, Ithaca, NY, United States - MB31MN | ecosystem: Environmental > Terrestrial > Soil > Wetlands > Peat | place: USA: New York... | reverse complement strand
GGGTTAATGATGGGAATATCCTGCGACTGATAGGCAAATGGATTAACGTCGGCGTCATCGAAGATGGAAAGCTTCTGGTGTCTGAAACGGGGACTGGGCAAGGGCAGGTGATCAGCCCGCTGCTTGCGAATATTTATCTCCACTACGTTCTCGATGTCTGGTTTGAGAAGGAAGTGAAGCCCCGGTTGAAGGGAGAGGCCTTCGAAATTCGGTACGCTGACGACTTTATTCTGTGCTTTCAGTTACGGGAAGACGCAGAGAGGGTCCTGGATGTGCTAGCCAAGAGATTTGCGAAATACGGTCTGAAGCTCCACCCTGAAAAGACTCGACTGATAGAGTTCGGGCGACAAGCCCTGGCAAAATCGGAAAAGCCGGGTGGGCAGAAGCCGGCTACTTTCGACTTTCTCGGGTTTACGCATATCTGCAAACGAAGTCGGAAAGGGAAGTTCACGCTGCACGTTCGGACGATGCGGAAACGCCTCAAGCGCAGTCTCACGAATGTGAGGGCCTGGTGCCAAGCGCATCGGCATGATCCGTTGGAGGAGCAGCAGGAAGCCCTCAACCGGAAACTGCAGGGCCACTACCAGTACTACGGGCGGCCGACCAACTTCCGAAGTCTCTGGGAGTTCTTTCGGTCGACTCGTCGTATCTGGCTGTACTGGCTCAACCGGCGAGAGCGGGAACACAACCTTACTTGGCCTTTGTTTGAGCGCCTTCTTGGTCGTTATCCACTGCTTCGCCCTCGTATTGTTCGTTCCTGGGCAGCCAGCCTGGTGAGTTCAGTTTGAAGAACCGAGTGCGGGAAAGCCGCTCGCTCGGGTCTGTGAGGGGAGAGGTCGCTGATTCGGTTATGGATCATCCTATATGGGCACGAAGCTGGAAACGGCGGAGACGGACAAGGCTTTTCCTACGGCCGCTCAGGGGCTTCTCCTACTCGGAGAAACTTCAAATAGGCCCAGCGACCGCCAAGAAACGCCGCCGGATCATCTCCCCTATGCCCGTATCAGGACCGCGACCACGGCTGATTATTGAGAGCGCAAACAGGAGACGAACCTGGGAAGTGGGAACAGCGGAGTTGGTCGGGAGCTTTCCGGTTGTTGCCCAAGCCATAGATGTGGACGATCACAGCGTTGTCTATGCCGGTTCGTGGCAAAGGATTCACAAGAGCGCAGGATGCCGGCCGGACCTGGCGCGCAACGAACCAAAGACTTACCGATCGCTTTGTGCAAGCTATTACTATCGACCCATGGAATTCAGGCACGCTTTATCCCTGCCTTATGCAGAACTCATTCCGTGATATAGTAATTCCCGCAATTTCTAAAACCGAAAAACGCGGATTAGTTCATGGGCAGCCATGGATTGAGCAGATTGCACGAAAGCGAGCTTTTGTAAGAACTGCTCAATCTGCGACCGCCCTTTATACAACCTTCTTTTGAGGAGAATTGCAGGATGAAACGAATTGCACCATGCTTTTTTGCTTTGGTAATGATGGCCTGCGGCAGTCTCGTCTCGGCCTACGCACAGTCAGCCTGCACACGCGATGGTCTTAAGGGAATTATCGGACAATATTTCAGCGCTCTCGAGGCGCACAATCCATCGAGTCTTCCGCTCGCTCCCAAGGTAAAATTCACGGAAAATGGCGTCGAGATGCCCGTAGGAGAAGGCTTTTGGAAAACCGCAGGAAAAACGTTGCTCAAACGCGATCTGCTCGACACTTACAAGTGCGGCACGCATTCCAATGTCGTGATTGAAGAGAAATACACGGCCCCCAAGACAACAGCGCCGGCCCCAAAATCAGCTTTCTCCAGCTTATCGGCGAAACCGCCTGCGGAGGGCGCCATTCGGCCCATTCTCTACGGCGTCCGGCTCAAAGTTGAAAATCAGCTGATTACGGAGATTGAATCATTCGTAGCCCGGGAAACTGAATTTGCGTTCAATGCCGCAAACGTGCTGGAAACCAAAGACCAGGATTGGGAAAGCATCATTCCCGTGGAACAGCGAAGCAGCCGGTTGGCCATGATTGCCGCCGCGGATGATTATTATGATATGTTCGCCGAAAAACCCAAGGTGCACACCCCGTTCGCCAGCGTTTGCGATCGCTGGGAAAACGGCTTCCAGACAACCAAGGGAGGAGGAACGATGGGAGGCGTTAAGATGACGGCACATGACTGCTCTCCGAAGGGCCTGGTTATTACAACCCACGGCCCACGGCGTTTCCTGGTAGATGTGGAAGCGGGAACGGTTGTCGCTTATGTGCATTTCGCGGGCAGCCTGCCGGATTTCCATATGTTCCGGATGAGGGATGGCAAAGTGGATTTGATTCAGGCCGTCATTGGCGCCGGCTCCAAATCAATGGGCTGGCCGAACGAGCTGGTCTGCAAATAAGTGGATTTACCGCCGATTACACCGATATTATTAGGAGGGAAAGCCCTGAAGGAATCATTTCCTCAGGGCTTTTTTATCAAAGCCACCTGCGATTATCATCTCTTGCCGAACGCTGACCCGGCGTCATTGCCTGCAGCCCTATCCGCATTGGCATTTATGACAGCCCAAGCGGTCTTGGCATTGGCTCCACGCCATTAAGCCGCTGCCATTGCATGCAACATAGTGTTCTTATTCAGCGAACCCTTTGGATTGGACATCCCAGTTGGGATTCGTACAGAGGCTGCAGTTCTTTCCGACGAACATCGCTGCGGCTTCCTTGTCTCCTTTGAGGATCCATTGGAGCCAGTTCGATGCAACATTGGCGAACTCGCCGCCACCCGGATGGAAAACCGTAGCCGTATGCCCCGCATTGTGACGGGCGCCGTAGAAGGCCGGCACGTGTTTGATCATCTTGAATGTCTCTGCCGAAGCTGCCATCAAGAAGTCGCGCTCATGGCCGTTCACGAGCAGAACCGGCCCATGCAAGTCGGCCAGCGCGTCCGCGGTCGGAAACCCCGAACGAGGGGCATCGGGATTGGCGGGCTGAACGCCAGAATTGAACACGCCGATTGTGCCGACACGCGGATCGGCCCCAAGACTGATCGACAGAAATCCGCCACAGGACTGGCCCATGACTGCAACCTTGTCCATTGCGATTTTGCCGTTCAGCGGCGAACCGGGCCGCACGTTTTCCTTCCCGGCCCAGTCGATCGCCGCACGCAAATCGTTCGCGGTCGCCTGGCGGCGGGATTCGCCTTCCTGAACTGCCGTGCTCAGTACCAGGAAACCGTGTGACGCGATCGTCGACAGGAATCCCGAGTACCGGGTGCTGTCGATGGCACAGCCGCCATTGCCCCAGACCATCAGGGGCAGCTTATCCTGCGCCGGAAATTTCTCGAGATTCGACGGTCGAAAGACAATGTGGCCGGGAGACCCAACGGCCGGTGCAGATGTAACCTGGTACGGCCCCGGCTTTGCCTGGGGCGCACCCTCCAGGGGCAATTCCGTCGCGATCATTTCGGGCGTGACGCGAGTTTGCTGCGCGGAACAGATGCCGGCGAAAAGCAGGAATATAACTGCGGCATAAACAATGACCGTTTTGTGCATAGTGTTATTTTTCCCCAAGGTGGATCGCCGCTGGAAATGCAGCCAAGCAATTATCCGCTGAAAGTCCCCCACGTGCGAAATTCTAGCCCGGTACCATCTCATTCCGATACAATATTCGGATTGTCATGTTTTTTAAAAACAAAAGGAACACGAATGAGCCCGAACGAACCGCCAGCATCAAAAGAAAACGACATGGATGCAGTGAAATCAAAGCTGAATGAATTCATCAACCGGTCTTCCGTCACCCAGTTCGAAGGAGACGACCTAATCCAGCTCATCGAAGAAGGAGAAAGCATCGATTGGATTGTCGAACAACTGAAAGGAAACAGTCCGGCAGTCAACGTTGATGAAGCCACGGCGCTCCTGACGAGTATCAATAAGATTCTTGCCCCTGAGATAGTATCCGAACCCAAAGAAGCCGTGGCAGGAGTGGCTGAAGCCGTCGAACACCCCACGGTCCAGCCGGATCTGTCTCAACTGGATCTATCGCAACTTGCCGGCATGCTGCCTCGAGGCGTCAAGCTTCCTCCCGGACTGGACATGAGGCAATTGAAGAGTTTGATGGGATCGGCTCAGGGAAAAATCATGACCGATTTTCTTTTCTTCTGTCAGGAGAGAGGAATTCAGCCGGATGAGCGGATGCTTGACGATCCCCGCATACAGGAATTACAGAACGAATGGAAATCGACCCCAAGAGATGCGTTCGACGGCAAAACCGCTGCTGAAATGATGGAAGGGAGCCCGGGATTCATGCCCGAAAAGGTGGAAACCTTCCGCCGGGTGGAGCCTCATGTCGGCCGGAACGATCCCTGTCCCTGCGGCAGCGGAAAAAAATACAAGAAATGCTGCGGCCGCATTTAAAACCTGCTTGCGTCCTATTAACATTATGGCGCAATTCCCCACATTGGGACTTCGCGGGATAAATCTCAGATTGATGTAGAATAGCGACCCTATTAGTAAAGGAGCGTGATGTGAAGAATGGCATTCTGATTCGGCCATTCCAACTCGACATCGACCGCAACCATCGCTTTATGGAATACAGTTTTTTTGTATGACGCTCCGCACAACGAACCGGGCCTCGTCATTGACAGCAAGGTTGCCATGGATGATGGGCTCTTTTATGTGGCATACAATGGAAATGAAATCGTGGGCACGGTAATGGCTGGTTATGATGGCCGTCGGGGTTGGATATATTCGCTAGCCGTAAAACCAGATCAGCACAAACAGGGCGTTGGCAAGAGGCTCATGGCGCATGCCGAAGCCGCTTTGCGCGCCAAGCCTTTACCTGCTGCAAAAGACTGGAAGAGGGTAGCCCGAAATGAAAGCTGACTACTTCCGGTCGGAATTCCTCCAGGACCTCGGCAGCTTCCTTGCTGAATGGATGGGGGCATGGGCCGCTGACGATCGTTTGTGAGTCAATATCAAATTCGCGATAATAGCCGGCCAGCGATATCCTCCAGGTCCTATCACGTTCCGGATCTGGAACAGGATGCCGATGACAGAAAAAATTCACGTTGATCGGGTTGGAAGTCTGCGCTCTGAGTATGGCAAGCTCGCGGCGCATGGCGTCGATGTTCAACATTGCGCAGGGGAGTGAGCCCGGTCCCCCGGCATTGGATACTGCCGCTGCGAGGGCGGTCCCCTGCACCCCTGCCATCGGAGCCTGGATAATTGGAAGCTCTATTGGTAATAGATCCTGAATTTTCATCGTAAATCCCGGGTTAAATGGTGGTGCCTGTGCTGGGGGAAGCTTCCCCTTATTATGCATTGCTTTCGAAACTTAGAACGGGCCATCGGAACCGAAAGCTTTTGAACCCGCTCGTTCAAAGGAGAACTCGTCCCGGCGCGGGAAGTTTCCCCTATTGCGACTTCGCGGGAGATGGCGGATCAGTCTGGCAGAGATAGCTCTTATTCATGAGCAGCAAAGGACCGCAGTGGCAGGGATTGTAGAAGCGGATCTTGCCGATATTGTGTCGACTCTATCAAAATGGTCGAGACCGAAAACATGGAAGTATTGGACACTTCTGATGATGCATTTGTGACTCTGGTGACTTGTGACCCCTTCTATTTTGTGGGCCCCGCACCCCAAAGGTTTATCATTCGGGCGCACAGAATTCCTGAATGAGGTCTCCCTCGGCATCTCAGGATAGCGTGGTGCAAATGATCGGCACCTCCTGCTTGCGGGCCGGTCCTTAGGTTCGCACCCTTCTTGGATTGTTGCAAAAGGACTGGTGCTGCATCGGCGTAACGAGAACTGAAGCGAACAGGGTAGCGTTATCTGGGGGCCATTGGAGATGGAGTGGAGGAGCGCAGGAGGCAGAAACGCGGCCGGAGAGTTTGGCGAGCTCAAGCACAAAAAGCGGATTCTGCGGGAACTCCGCAGCGAGCTCAGCCAGTTGAGTGCGGGCCAATTGGATCTTTTTCTCGCGCAGGGCCGCCAGCGCGAGAAAAATCTTTGAAAACGGTCGAAGGTAATGGCCTCGCGCTGCAGCAATCTCGAGCTGCCGTATGCCGCCGCGTTTGTCCCCATGGATTCGCTTGAGCCCGAGCAAGAACCGCTGGTGCCACGGCAAACTCCCGATGATGTAATTCACCGCGCCCAGTATGAAGTAGGCATCGGCAGCGTCCGGGGCAACCGCCAGCAGTTTTTTGGCGTATTCATCCGCCTGGCTGATCATGCGCAGGCTTTCGAGCTGATGCTTATCGACCAGGCTCGCATAGTCGGCCTGCATGCCCACGCTTAATGTCATGGCAAACAAGGCGTTCGCATCATCCGGATCTTTCTTCAGTCGTGTTTGCGCCAAGCCTTGCGCCCGTTGGACCGAGGAGAAGAATCGCGCGCGCAGTGCCTGGTCCGGTTTGAGAGCGTTCTTGCCCAGAAAGCGCTTTTCGTCCGTAAAATACTCTGAGGTTAAGATGCCCTGCCGGTAACACTCCTCAAACAAATAGCTTGCCGCTTCGGAAGCGCTTCCGAGGGGATCCTCCGAATGAGACTTGTCCCAGGCGGCGAAGTGCGCGCGGGCTTCGTCGAGTTTCAGTTCATAAAGAAGGCGAAAACCGGCATCAAGTTCGGGTTCATGCCAAGCCTCAATCGAAGCCTGTCCCGACCATGAGGGATTTGCAGGCGCCGCAAACGCCATCCCTGCCATTGCAGCGTGACAAAGCAGCCGAACGAGTCCGCGCATCATAAATTCGCTTATTTCCTATCTAAGGCACGCCATGGCTTCAATAATGGGAAGGAGTGGAGAGAATTGATTCTGTGAATGCGGCAGAGTCAGCCACCCTTCCAATGGTTCTTTGGCTTTTTGGTAGACCTTGTCAATGCCGATAAGAGTGTTGTTGTGAAGAGCCTTAAACAGCGTCTCCACCCTAGCCTTTGCTTTGGTTGCAATCTCTCCGCCCATCAGCTCAGCCATTGCGTAATAAACGTTAGCCTCTTCAATGTTCTTCAGATTCTCCAGGCATAGCCCGATTCCATCGTAGCCTTCCCCATGTCCCCTTTGATTCACAAGCTTGCTGCCGATAAATCCGGCCATTAAGCCAAGCGCGATCCAAGCTAGAAGTGACATGCTTTTCTCCTTTGTTATGAGCTATCGTTTTTGCTTCTGATGCTGTGAGCCGTTCTCGTAGGTCACTTCGGCTTTGTCGAGTTTCAACGATCAAGCCCAAAACCAGTGCCGAAACATACTCGAAATTGCACACTCCAAGTCCGCGGTTAAACACATTCAGAAACGGTAACCGTTTTGGGCCATTCATCCACTCGCCCGGATTACGTTCCAGATGGACAGATTGGTCACAGTTGGCGCCGGGCCCATTTCCCATGGTTGAGCTGTCACTGCACTGCCGTTCGGCTAGTCTTTTTGAGCTGACTTGCGAGCGGAATATCTGTCCAATTCCGCCGTCAGTTTGGATCCCGAAGCAGGCGATTCGATGTGGCCCATGACAATTTGTTCGTTCGTCAATTTTCCGCCATACAGCTCGGCATTCGAGTCGTGATCAGGACGCAGTGTTGCGCCGTCCAGTGAAATACCAGCAAAGGCCCCGCGCGAGCGGGAATAAGACAGTATCTCTGCGTGCAACATCGCATCAGTGTCGGCCGACGAAGTGCGGCCTACCGGTCCGGCTGCCACGGAGGCATCTGCGCCGAGGGTGAATTTGTCCGAAAGAAGTTTTTCAGCACCGCGTTTGTTCCTAACGAGCATGATAACGTCCGTCTCCGAGCCTCCGATTTGGAAACCTAGGCTGCCGCCTTCGATCTTCACGCCAGCCGGTGCGGACCACCCCAAGCCGGAAGCGTGGCGACACAACATGAAACCCCTGCCGTAGTTGCCTCCGAAGATAAAGGCCACCTTTTTCTCGCCGGGAACGATTACGATGCACTGACTGCTTTCAAGCAAATCCTGCGGGATGCCTTTGTCGGGCGTCCCCATGATCTCAGTAAATACAACTCCCGCCGTTTGCAATCGCTTTGCCGCGCTCTCACCTCCATACAACAGGCCCGCGGACAACACTCCCACGCTCAGGCAGGCAATTCCAAATCTTGTAAATCCTTTTCGTTTCATAAACCTTCTCCTCAGTTGTTTATCCCAGGTTCATTGTCATAAAGATCTTTGTTTCTTTTGATCCCGATAGACACGCGATGTAAATCACGCGTCAGTTCGGTACAGCTGACACATCTGGTCAAGATTGCTCATTCTGGCCTGTGGGGGGATGACTTTACTTGAATGGGGTTATTCTGGGGGCCACTCTCCAATTGCTCAGCTCAGAAGCTAGACCGAAGAGTGCCGGCCCCTAATCAAATTGAAAATAAACACAACAATTGCGATGACCAACAGGGTGTGTATCAACCCGCCGCCCACATGCATGGAAAAACCCAGAAGCCATAACACAAACAAAATCACTGCAACGGTCCATAACATATCTGAAACTCCTTTTCACTATCGTCGTTAATTTCTATTTATAATATGGATAAAGTCGTGCGTCAGGTCAGTACGGCTCACACGTCTGGTCAAAATTGCTCACCAGCATCAGTGTGGGGTGGGAATTACAGTCTGGGGCAGATCGAAATTGCGGCAAGTCGGTCCAGCCGTTCCGCTGACTCGCCATTCTCCGCGAAGCTTAAACAAATCTGGTTTCCTGCCTGCCGAGCGTGGACTCAAGGAGCTTCTTTTTCAGCTGCCGATACACGATTCGGAGAATTGCCAAACAGGAAAAGACGAAAAGATGCCGGGGATCATCCCGGCGATTGGCCCGCCCGCGAGGATTCCGAAGATAACTGAGACGGGTCGCAGTTTCGCGCCTTTGAGCCATTGTCGGCTATCCGGAAATGTGACGCTAGCCCAAATCCCCTGATACGGCGATGTGGGAAGCAACACAAGCGATCAGCCCTCCTTCTGGGGCGGATTCACAGGGGATCATCACTGAACGATGCGCCACAGCCTTTAGCCAAATAGGCCGGAGCGTTCAGACTGGTCGAGCAGAAGGCGGGCCCGACCTTCAGTTACGGCCCAGCCATCCAACCGCAATTCCTTCAGCCGGAGCCAATGTCCCGCCAAGCCCGCGCCGGCCCTTTGGCGGACTACGCGACAGCTTTCACGCGGAAATCGATCGTATAAGACCTATATCCCCGCTTTTCATCACCGGTATGAGAAACACACGGCGTGGTTTTTTCGGCTCCGTGAAAAAGGTGCCGCGTCGCCCACCTGCATCAACAACTTCCCCCTATTTGCATTCAAATTCCGAAGGGAATGCTGCCGGCAAGCCAAAAGGGGTTCCGCAATCCGGTGCCGCGTGGGAGCGCAAATGCCAAAAACGCACGAACACCCCACAGATGGTAATCGGTCTACGTTTTGGCGAACCAAAGAAGGCCGGGGATAAGAACCGGTGGATTTTTCGACCCCGGCAGGCCATAGTTCATTTTGGTCGCGGTTACGCGAGACGAGAGGTCTATGTCCAAAAAGCACATCCATTCCCTGGTCCATGGCTGGGAGACCGTCCGCCTTGAGCTTCTGAACGCCAAGATCTCGGACCTCGGCCTGCGCATCGAGGGCTCCCCGGTCGAGCCTCACGTCTGCCGCCTGCTCAAGGAGCTCGAAGGCCGGATGATCCGCTTCCGGCCTGAGTTCTACCTGACTGATGTCTGGGGATGCCCCAATAAGGTCCCCGCGATCGGCATCCCTTTCTACCTGGCCGACCCGCGCCTTGTCCGCCTGGAAGAGGAACAGTCAGGGGAAGTCGAGGACGGGCCGGAGATCATGATGTATCTGCGCCACGAGGCGGGCCACGCGGTGAACTATGCCTACCGGCTCTGGCGTCGTGCCGGTTGGCGGGAAACCTTCGGCGCCTTCTCCCGGATGTACCCGAGGACGTTCAGGCCGGACCGCCTGAGCCGAGGGTTCGTCCGCCACCTCGAGACGCACTCTAGCGGCCGCACGTATGCCCAGAAACACCCCGACGAGGATTTCGCCGAGACTTTCGCCATCTGGCTGACTCCGCGAAGCCGGTGGCGGGAGAGGTACAGGCTTTGGCCGGCCTTGCAAAAATTGAACTATGTCGACAGGCTGATCAGGAGCGTGCGCGACGAGGAGCCGCAGGTCCGGCGGGGGAGGCTGTTGTGTCCTGCAGTAGCGATGAATACCAGGCTCATCCGCTACTACGGGCTTCGGGCCGAACGGTATCGGCGGGTTGCCCAGGGCTACGTAGACGACGGGCTCCAGCGGGTCTTCCCAGCCTACCGGGGCAAGGCATCCCTCGGGAGCGCGGCAGCGTTGCTGCGCGAGCATCACAGGGATCTCCTGGATCTCATCGTCCGCTGGTCCGGTCTCAACGGGGAGGAGGCGGCCGCCATCCTGAAGAAGCTGGAGGACAGGGCGGAGGCGCTCGGCCTGGTGTTCCCGCGGAACCGCAGGATGCGCAAACTGATGGACATCTCGGCCCTGGGAACCGCGCTGGCGATGAACTATTCCTATACGGGCCGCCTTATCGGCTGATGTTCACTTGTGCGCCGGGCCCCGGCGGCTCGCCACGAAGGTCATGGGGATGTGGATGTCGTGGGGAGGTCCTTCGAACGCCGCCCGGATGATGAGGTTCAGCAGTTCGGGATATGGGATCCCGGCCGCTCCTGCCGACCGGGCCAAACCCATGCCATCGTCGAGGCAGGGGTTGCAGTTCACCTCCAGGATGCGGGGCACGGAATCCTCATCGAGCCTGACGTCCACCCGGCCGTATCCCCAGCCTCCAATGGCCCGGAAGGCCTTGACGGCGGAGCTTGAGATCCGGGCTTCGAGCCCGGACTCGACCTCGGCCGGACACGTCACCGAGATCCGCTGGTACTCCACCGAGGTTTCGATCCATTTGGCCGCGTAGGACATGATCGGGGGAACCCGCCCCGGGAGACGGGAATAATCGACCTCGGCCAGCGGCAGGACGCGAATCTTCTTCCCCCCGATGAGCCCAACGTTGAACTCGCGTCCGGGGAGGAACCGCTGGACAAGGGCTGGCTGGTGGTATTGGCCCAGGATCTCGCGCACCTTATTCCGGAGCTCTTTCTTCGTCCGGACGACGGAGTCGCGGGCCACGCCGATTCCAGCGTGCTC
>Ga0326728_10023925_pt1 | contig 11126 bp, 9 predicted proteins | sample MB3enrmetagenome_FD_207602 | JGI IMG/M metagenome (GOLD analysis project Ga0326728, IMG submission 207602) | Lab enriched peat soil microbial communities from McLean, Ithaca, NY, United States - MB31MN | ecosystem: Environmental > Terrestrial > Soil > Wetlands > Peat | place: USA: New York... | reverse complement strand
CAAAGACCAACTCCGCCAACTCGAAGCTGATTCCGCCGTGCTTGCGCTGGTTCTGCCGGTTCTTCCGTTCATCCCATTCGTAGCGCACTGTGTATATACGAATCATACCACGATATTTGCCAAGTGTTGCATTCGCAGAAAGATTGCAGTAAATACCTACTGCAAATGCAGTAGAAAGCTACTGCAATGATTCCCCTCCCCACTATCTCTATCCGTAATAAATTCACCCCCTTTGCGAACGTTTTGCCCGCTTCCGCGCTCTTTACTATTTACAGATGCAATACGCGCTTTCCATCGCGAGCGAGGCGGACCCCGCGCAGGATGCCGAAGAAGGCGCGCGGCATTCGTTTACCGAGCTGGTGGAGCGGAACGCGCAACTGGTCTATCGCATCGCTTTGGCGGTAACGCGCAACCCGCACGACGCCGAGGACGTGGCCCAGGAGACCTTTCTCCAGCTTTACCGGGGCGGGCGCTGGGAGCGAATCGAGGAGGAGCAGAGCTATCTGGCGCGGGTTGCATGGCGGCAGGCGGTGCGGCGGCGAAGCTCGCAGGCGCGGGAGCAGGAGCTTCCGTGGCAGATGGCATCGCCGGAGGCCGGCCCCGAGGCTTCGGCGATGGACCGGGAGCTGGAAGCACGGCTGCACGGCTCTATCGACCGGCTCCCGGAGAAGCTGCGCCGGCCGCTGGCCCTGGCCGCGCTGGGGGAATTGAAGCTGGTGGAGATTGCGCGCATCCTCGGCCTGCCCGAGGGAACGGTGCGGCGCAGGATTCACACCGCGCGGCAAAAACTCAAGCAGGAATGGTCGAAAAAGGAAAAGAGCAGGCGATGACGGAGCAGAAAGGAGGAAGCCATGGTCGATGAGAAGAACCGGCAGAACAATCTGGAGAGCCTGATCGATCGGGCGCTGGCAAGCTACACGCCCCGCGCGGCGCGGCCAGGGCTGGAGCAGCGAATTCTGGCCGCGGTAGCCGCCGACAGCAGCCAGCGCGTCCGGAGTTGGAAGCCGGTCTGGGCCTTCGCCGCCGCTTTACTTCTGTCAGTCGCGGTCGCAATCCCTCTGTGGATCAGGCCCGATCGACCGCCAATCACCATAGCCCGCCGCGCCCCTGTCGGCCAGGTCGAGAATTCACCCCAGACCAGGCCGCCTATTTCATCGTCCATGCAGAACACACTCCATTCTGGTTTGCGGCGAGCATCTGCAACCGTTAACCTTCCGCTCCCAACACAGTTTGGCCAGCCGCGCCCCACACAGGAGGAACTTCTGATGGCCCGGTTCGCCGCCAGAGAACCTGAGTTGCTGGATGCCCTGGCCAAATCGAAGCCCGATCTCGATGCGCCCATACCCATCAACCCAATTCCCGACAACCCTGTTACTACTGAGCCGGTGGAGATGAAACCGATCACGATAGTTCCCATCCAAATCACATCACTGAATTAGGAGAAACCATGCGCACACTACGACTCATCCTTGCAGTTCTGTTACTGGCCACGCCGCTGCTTAACGCCCAGGGAACAGTAAACCACGTCACCGAGGGACAACCCGCTCCTGCCCAGGACGCCGCTCAGTCTCAGAAGGAGCAAACCCCGCCCGACGAAGCCTTCCGGATCACAATTACCTTCAAAACCGCCGAGGGGGGGAAGACCATCACGCAGAGAACCTACACGATGGTGGCGACCTCACGATCAGGTTCAGGGATCCGCGACGACAGCCACGTTTCCGTAAAAACCAACCCCAACACCTGGCAAACCATGGACATCAAGACGGACGTCGATATAGTCCAGTTCCATCGGACAAAGACGGGCGATCTCTATCTGGACCTCAGGATATTCACAGAGAACTTCGTGGAAAATCCAAACGCGCAAGAGCAGAATACAATGCCGATAGTTCGTTCTCACCAGTACAACGTCTCCCCGACGCTGCCTATCGGCAAACAGGTCACCGTCTGCTCCGTGGTGGACGCCGCAAACGACAGCAAGGTAGACGTCCAGGTGCTTGTTCAGCCGCTCGACGCAAAATAACCTTTCCGCAAACGCAACAAGGGCGCCGTTCCGTGATTCCGGCGGCGCCCTGTGCGGTGAGAAAGCAGTAAATCTTTAGACGGGTTTGCCCAGGCCCTGCGCCCGCAACTCTTCCATCTGGCGCTTCAACTGCTCCATCTGCTGCCGGAGCTGGTCCATCTGCTTGGGATCGACTTTGAACTCCTCCGGCTTGAAGTTCTTGCGCCACTCATCCATCTGCCGCTTCAGTTGCTCTATCTGACCGGAGTCGATCTTGAATTTTTCAGTCTTGAGGCTATCGCGCAGCTTCTCGGCCTGCTGGCGCAACTCCTCGGCCTGTTGCTGAGTGCGTTCGAGGTTCATCGCGCCGATCTTTTGGCGCAAAGCCTCGGCCTGATCGCGCAGCGCCTGCGCCGCGGCTGCCTCATTCCGCTCCAACTCCGGATCGATCTCCGCCACCAGCGGGCAGTTGCCATCGGGGAACAGGTCCTCGAAGAGCAACTCGCCGTGATGCTTCGAATCCACCTGCAGTGTCACCATCTGCTGCTTCTTGTCGCGCAGAATGGTCACCTGCACCGGCTTGCCCTGGTTGGCGCGCAGCGCGCGGTCCCAATCGGCGGAGGTGGAGATGGCATCCGCGCCGACCTTGAGAATCACGTCGAAGGCCTTCAGCCCGGCCGCGGCGGCCTCGCTCTTGCGCGCCACCTGCTTCACCATCAAGCCGCCGGGCACGCCCAGGTACTCGGCCATCTGCGAGGTCAGCGGCTCAACCATCGCGCCCACGTTCAGGGTGCTGCCGAAGAAGGGCATGTGGAAGCCCTCGGGCAGCGAAACGTTGCCGTCGTTCAGGATGTTCGCTCCTGGAGCCTGCGTGAAGACATCGCCGCCGGAGCCGATCTTGTTCCATACGTCGTGCTCCATCACTCTGCGGTCCACCAACTGCACGGCGAGGGTCTGCTCGTTGCCGTCGCGGCTGATTACGAGGCTGACCTTGCGGCCCGCCGGAATCTCCCGCAACATTCTCCGCAATTGCTCGGCGCCCTCGACGGCCTGCCCGTTCAGTTCCAGCACCACGTCGTTGATCTTCAGCCCGATCTGCCCGGCCGGAGCGTCGTGGTCGATCAGCGTAATCACCGCGCCGCGCACCTCTTTGAGCTTGAGCGCCTGCGCCTTCTCCTGGTCCACGTCCGCCAGGTCTACGCCCAGGTAGCCCTGGGAGGTGGAGTGCAGCAGCAGCGGAGTGGGCTCCTCAAGAAACTGCGCAATCAACCTCTCCTGTGCTGGAGCGGCGGGCGGCGCCATGGCCAGCCACGCTCCAACTCCAAACATCACCATGAATCCAAAACTGCGATACGGCCTCAAAAGATGCTTCATATTGGTTCTCCCGTTAATTCCTTCTCTTCCGGCTCCGCACTCTCTTGCGGCGCGGTAGCCGGAAGGGTTGGCGCTGTTATTGAATCTCCGGCACCCGGCTCAACACTTGCATCGAGGCGGTCCGGATATGAGGATTGCGGTCCGAACTGGCGACCGAGTGCAGCACCTGCCGCACGCTTGTATCGGCTTCCACCGGCTCCAGAATGTTGATGGACTCGGTGCGAATGCGCGGATCGCCGTCGTTGAGCAGCGCCTCCAGCACCGCGTCGCGCACCCGCACATCCTCGGCGACGTAAGGCTCCAGCCCCTGGAGCGCCTTCTCGCGCACCCCGGCGTTCTTGTCATAGCGCAGGGCCACCATCAGGGCGTCGCGAATGCCCGCCGCCTGGCAACTGTGCCCCGCCCGGCACTCAGCCGCCAGCAGGCCCACTGAGTCGTCGCGCACCCCGGCGGAGGTTGAGTTCTCGCTGGCCAGCATCAGCAACTGCCGGATCGCAGGATCGTCCAGCGAGCCCTCGATCCGCTGCGGCACCATCTGGTTGTAGCGCACCTCCACCATCTCGCTGTTGGGCTGCCTCACAATGCTGGAGATGCTGGCGACGGTGGCTATCTCCGACCCCTTCATCGGCACAGCAGGCGACTGCCGCATGCTTGCCGCCTGAACGGCGGACGCGGCGCGCGCGGCGCGATTCTGCGCCAACTGATAGCCGCCCAGGATGCCCGCTCCGGCTCCAACCGCCAGCAGCAGGCAGGCTGCTGCCGGCACGGCCAGCAACCCGGCTAAGTTATTCATTACACGCTGGCTCAGGCGTTCATACCAGCGCCAGGGCGGCAGGGCGTCCAGCGCTTCTTCCAGGCGCAGCCGCGCTCGCGCCACCAAGTTGGCCGGGGGCTCCGCCATCGGATGCGCGTCGGCCAGCAGCTTCAGCGCCAGCAGTTGCTCGCGCTCCAGCCGGCAATCCGGACAGCCGGCCAGGTGCCTCTCCAGCTCATGCGCCTGCTCGTCGGGCAATTCTCCATACGCGGCCGTCACAATCCGCTCGTGCGCAACTTCGCAATTCATAGTTACGTCCTTCCGGCCTCAAAAAGCCCTGTCATTCGCCCTGAAAATCCGGCATCCCGTTTGGGGATTGCCCAGAGCATCTAGCGCAATCCCGCCAACTGCACTCTCAACTTTTTGGTCGCCCGGAAGAGCGTGTTCTTGGCGGTCTCTTCCGTGGTGTTCAGCATCTCTCCGATGGTGCGCAGGCGGAGTCCCTGGTAGTGCTTCAGCTCAAAAACCATCCGCTCCCGCGGCGTCAGCTTCTCCAGCGCCGCCTTAATCCTCTCGCCCAGCAGCTTGCGTTCCAGCTCGCGGGCCGGGTTTGAAAACGCCCGCTCGTCGGAGACGCCGGCCAGCAGGTCGATCTCGTCCCCGGAGCGGTCCATCACCACCGCGCGGTCCTCGCGGCGGGTCTTGCGCCGCCGCAACTGGTCCAGGCAGAGGTTGGTCACAATCCGGTAAATCCACGTATAAAACGAGCACTCGAAGCGGAAGTTGCCTATATACCGGTAGGCCTTCAGAAAAGCCTCCTGGTAGATGTCCTCCGCGTCGTGCTCCGAGCCGGTCAGGTGCAGGGCCAGCCGCAGCACCTGGCGCTCATACTGCCGCACCAGGGCGTCGAACGCGGCGCGCGAGCCCGCCTGCGCCTCGCGGATCAGCTCCATCTCCGGCGCGCGGGCCTGCGCCCGGTCCTGCGCGTTCTTCGTTCCGTTCATTGCCGTGGCCACGGTCATGCCTGGGAAGGATTGTACCTTCCGCATGGCCGGCCAGACCAAAGCAGCCGGAACCGCCACCGGGGAATCGGCGCAACTCAGCGCGTCCGTCGCCATCGAATCTCTGCTCCCGGAAGATGGAGAAGCATCTGTGCTGGAATAGACGCAAACAAGCTGGCTTGGTGAGCAATCCGCGCCGCATCTGCGGCTTCTGCCGGACGCCTCCTAAAAAATCCGTGCAAAAAAGGAGCGGAGTGAACCCAAAAACTGAGCAGATGAGAGCGCCGCACTCTCAAAGTCCAAAGGCTTCTGGGTAACAGACCTTACCGCGAATGCCTTCGAGCGCATTGGGCTTGAGTTCAAGCGCCATGAAGGATTTTGGGTTGAACGGGCTCTCGATGAGGCGAGCCTTATCGGTCGAGAAACCAAAGCGCTGATAGTAATCCGGGTGGCCGAGAACCAAGACAATCTGCTCGATTCCTCCGCGTAGCCAATCGAGACCGTGAGACATCAACAATGTTCCAATGCCCTGGCGTTGAAACTTCGGTATAACCGCCACGGGAGCCAACGCCACTGCTTCAATGGACTTATCGGTTGTCTCAATCGACATCCGGCTGAAGAGGATGTGACCGGCGATCATACCTTCAACCTCGGCAACAAACGAGGCGAGCACGACTCCTTGAGCGCGCAATCGATCAATGAGATCAACCTCGTCATGCCTGCCAAATGCTTCTTCGTTGACAAGGCGGATCGCGGCGCAATCTTCCGGTCTCTCATTGCGGACGAGCATCACAGGCATCCGGTCATTTCGGCAGGTGCGTAACATCCCACCCGCCGCCCAGCGCGCGGACTAATCCGACACTGGCCACAAACTGCCGCGTCTGAAGGTCAATCGCCGTGCGCTGGTTCTGGAGCAGCGCGGCCTCGGCTGTCAGCACTTCAAGATAGCTGGTGACGCCGCCCTTGTAGCGCTGGTTGGAGATATCGAAGGAATGTTGCGCCGATTCCACCGCTTTCTGCTCGACGCCCGACTCCTGCTCCAGAATCCTCAGGCCGGAGAGCTGGTCTTCCACGTCGTTGAAGGCCTGGAGGACGGCGTTCCGGTAGCCGGCAGCCTGGGCTTCGTACTCGTGGCGGGCCTGATCTGTTAACGCGTGGCGCTGGCCGGCGTCGAAGAGCAGTTGAGCGGCCTGCGCTCCCAGCGACCACAGCGCGCTGGGGCCCTGAATCCATGTGCCGCCGTGGAGGCTCTCAAAGCCGCCCGTTCCGCCCAGGGTGATGGTGGGATAAAAGGCGCTGACGGCGATGCCGATCTGGGCGTTGGCTTGGGCGGCGCGGCGCTCGGCGGCGGCGATGTCCGGACGGCGCTCCAGCAGTTGCGAAGGCACGCCGAGGGGAACCTTGGGCAGCGCCAGATCGAGCGGCGCAGGCGGAATGCTGAAGTCGGATAGATTGGCGTTGGCGATGGCGCCGATGGCGTGCTCGAACTGGGCGCGGGCCACGCCCACGTCCACCCGTTGCGCGCGCACGGTTTCGAGTTGAGTACGGGCCTGGGCCACGTCCGCTTCGGTAGCCACTCCGCCGGCAAGCCGCCGCTGGGCCAGGTCGAGCTGCCGCTCCAGATCCGCGACGGTGGCATTCAGCAACTTGCTCTGCGCATCCAGGCCGCGCAATTGAAAGTAGTCGGCGGCCATCTCGGCATGAAGGCTCAGGTCCACGCCGGCCATGTCGGCGGCGCTGGCTTGGGCATTCTCGCGGGCCGCCTCGACGGTGCGGCGGATGCGGCCCCAGAGGTCCGGCTCCCAACTTGCCTGGCCGGTGAGCAAAAAGTCGTTGTAGCCGGTGGGCTTTCCGACAGAATAAGACGGCCCGTTTTGCGATATGTTGTCGCGGGCTATGGAAGGCCCCGCGGAGAGCGAAGGAAAAAGAGTTGACCGTGCGGCACTTGCCTGATCGCGCGCCGCCAGATAGGTTTCCAGCGCCTGGCGCAGACTCTGATTATCCGTGGCGATGCGCTCTTCCAATTGGTTGAGCTGCGGGTCCTGATAGATCTCCCACCACTTGCCGCGCAGCATGCCGTCGGATGGCGAGGCCGGTTGCCAGCCGCCGCCGGCCGGATTGGGCGGCGGGACGATGACGGTCGATGCTCCGGCCTCCTTGTAGGACGGGGGCGCTTGATAGCCGGGACGATTGTAGTCGGGGCCGACTGGCTTGCAACCGGCCAGCAGGGTGAGGGCGAGGAGTGCGTTTGAAGATAGGATTCCGATCAAGAGTCGCGGTTTCCAACCCTTGCGACAGAAAACGAAACGCAGGTCCTTCGACTCGTCCGCCGCGGCGGACTCGCTCAGGATGACAGCTTGTGGTAATGCAATCCTTTGAGGCCGGATCGAAGGCATAATCACTTGCCTCCCGCATCGGAGCGGCTGCCGGGGCTTTCCACGAAGAGCTTTTCGCCCTCAATGAGCGAGTCGGGCGGGTCCTGGATCACCCGGTCGCCGGCGCTGAGCCCGGTAATGATCTGCACGCTGGCTCCGTCGTCCTCGCCGATGACTACGGGGACCAGATGCGCGGCGTTGCCGTTGACCACCACGCCCACGCGCAACCCTTCTCTGCGGAAGATGAGCGCCGCGGCGGGCACGATGAAGGTAGGCCCGGCGCCCGCCGTCTTGAAGTGGACCTCCGCCATCGAGCCGGGCAGCAGCTCGCCGGCGCGATTGTCCACGTCGATCTCCACCAGCAGGGTGCGGCTGGCCGGATCGATGGCGTCGGAGGTGCGCGCCAGAGTCCCCTGGTAGATTTTGCCGGGATGCTCGGCAAAGGTCAGGTCGATCTTCGAGCCGCGCTTCACATTCTGCGAGTAGATTTGCGGCAGGTTGGCGTAGACGCGCAATGTCTGGATGGCCTGGAGGTGAAAAAGCTCCTTGCCCGCGCCGGTGTCGATCAACTGGCCGGTGTCTATAGTGCGCGCGGTAACCACCCCGTCGAAGGGCGCGTAGACATTCTCGAAGGATTGCAACTCGCGCAGCCGCTCCACGTTGGCCTGGGCCGAGCGGACAGATGCCGCGGTCGCCGCGGCCTGGTTCACAAACGTATCGGTGTCCTGGCGTGAGACGGCGTCTGTCTTGACCAGCCCGGAGTAGCGCTCGGCCTGGATGCGGGCGTTGTTGGCGTTGGCCTGGGCGGTAGCCAGGTCGGCCTGGGCCTGGGCCAGTTGCTGGTCCACCTCGGGAGTGGCGATCTCGGCCAGCAGCGCGCCCTTCTTCACCCGGCTGCCGATGTCGAAGTACCAGCGCGTGAGGTAGCCGGAGGTGCGCGCGTAGATGGGCGAATCCGTATAGGCGGTCACGTTGCCGGGCAGGACGAAGTTGTCTACCGGAGCGCCCTGCTTAGGCGTTGCGGCGATCACCGTGGGAGCCGCCATCTCCTGGGTGCGCTGGGCAAGCACGGTGGCGGCGGACATGCGGCTCAGGATGCCGATGCCGGCCAGCAACGCGGCCACGATGAGCAGCACGGCGACGCCCAGCAGAACCAGGCGCGGCGAGATGGGCTTCTGCTCCGGCGCGGCCTGGTGATGATGAGCCGGTTGGGGATTCGGATTGGGTTCGTTGGTCATGGATAACTACTCCGGTATCTCGTCAAACTCGTAGAATGTCCGCTCATGTTGAGCGTTGTGCGCCGCTCTGCGGCGGCCTTCCAGCCAGCCGTGGACGACGGAGAAGAACGCGGGAACAAAGAAGAGCGTGGCCACGGTGGCCAGCAGCAATCCGCCAATCACGGCGCGGCCCAGCGGGGCGTTTTGCTCGCCGCCGTCGCCTAGGCCCAGCGCCATCGGCACCATGCCGATAATCATGGCCAGGGCGGTCATCAGCACCGGGCGCAGGCGGACAAAGCCGGATTCCAGCGCGGCGCGCCGGGCGTCGCCCACCAAAACCTCCAGCCGCTCGCGCGCAAAGCTCACCACCAGGATGGAGTTGGCCGTGGCCACGCCCATGCACATGATGGCGCCGGTAAGCGCAGGCACGCTGAGCCGGGTGTTGGTGAGGAAGAGGAACCAGACAATTCCCGCCAACGCCGCCGGCAGCGCCGAGATGATGAGAAATGGATCGAGCCATGACTGGAAGTTGACCACAATCAGCAGGTAGACCAGCAGGATGGAGAAGGCGAGGCCGGCCAGCAGGCCGATGTAAGACGTGTTCATGGTCTCGCTCTGGCCGCGCAGGTCGAAGTGCGAGCCGCGAGGCAGATCGTTCTCGTGGCGGGCAATGATCTTTTCCACTTTGCGGGTAACGGAACCCAGGTCGGTTCCATCCACGTTGGCGAAGACGTCAATCACCGGCTGCACGTCGTAATGGCTCACCGTTCCCAACTCGGTGCCGGGGGCGATGGACGCCAGGTTGCCCAGCACCTGCACCGGGCGCTGGGCGCCGGGAACGCCGGTGGCAGCCGCTCCGCTGGCGGTTTGCGCCTCGGTTGCGCCCGTGATGGGCAAGCTCTGCAACGCGGCCAGCGAGTTGACCCCATACTGCGGCGCCTGGATAGCCACGTTGTAGGTGACGCCGTTCCTGGGATCCAGGAAGAAGTTGGGGCTGGTCTGGAAGCTGCCGCTCAAGGCTATCAGCATGCTCTGCGCCACGTCCTTCTGCGTCAGGCCGATGCTCGCGGCGCGGGTGCGGTCCACGTCCACCATCATCCGTGGCAGGTTGAAGGGCTGCTGAATGCGCACGTCGGCGGCGCCGGGGATGTAGCGGATCTCGTCGGCTATGCGCTCGGCCAGGGCGCGATTGCCATACATGTCCGGGCCCACGACCTGAATATCGATGGGCGCGGAGAGGCCGAAGTTGAGAATCTGGGTCACGATGTCCACTGGCAGCACATAGAAGGTGACGCCGGGATACTGGCGGGCCAGCACCGCGCGAAGGCGTTCGACATAGGCCCCGGTGGGATGATGATCCTCGCTCAACTGCACCTGGATGTCGGCGTCGGCCGGCCCGACAGGCGCGGAGGTCGAGTAGGAAAGGTTCAGTCCCGAGTAGGGCAGACCGATGTTATCGACGATCGTAACCACCTCTTTGGGCGGAATCTGCTCGCGTATGGTCGAGTCGATGTGATCGCAGAGCTCGGCCGTCTCCTCGATGCGCGTTCCGGTATGGGCGCGCACGTGAATCTTGAACTGGCCGGAGTCCACCGAGGGGAAGAAGTCCTGGCCAAGCCAGGGCACGAGCAGCCCGACCGAGCCCACCGCAAAGACCATGAACAGGATCAGAAAGACCCCGGCGTGGTCCACGCACAGGGTGAGCAGCCGCAGGTAGCCGTGGCGAAAAGCCTCAAAACCGGACTCGAAGGCCAGTTGAAAGCGGACGAAGGGGTTGCGGCTGGTACGCTTCTTCGCGGCCTCCGCGTCGTCGTGCTCCTTCAGCAGGTACATGGCCATGGTGGGGACCAGGGTCCGGGAGAGAAAGTAGCTGGCCAGCATGGCAAAGACCACCGCCTCCGCCATGGGAACAAATAAATACTTGGCCACGCCGCTCAGAAAGAACATGGGCACGAAGACGATGCAGATGGAGAGGGTGGAAACCAGGGCGGGAATGGCGATCTGCGCCGAGCCGTCGAGAATGGATTGTTCCAGTTCTCTTCCCGATTCCAGATAGCGATTGATGTTTTCAATGGCTACGGTGGCGTCGTCCACCAGGATGCCGACAGCCAACGCCATGCCTCCCAGGGTCATGATGTTGATGGTCTCGTGCAGCGCTGAGAGCACGATGAGCGAGGAGAGAATCGAGAGCGGAATGGAGACCGCGATGATAATGGTGGAGCGCCAACTGCCCAGGAAGATCAGGATCATGATGGCGGTGAGGCAGGCGGCGATGATGGCCTCGCGGACCACGCCGTCTACCGCGCCGCGCACGAAGAGCGACTGGTCGGCGAGGGGGTTGATGCGGAGTTGCGGCGGCAGCGTGCCCTTGATGAAGTCCAGCTTTTTCTGCACGCCGGCGATGAT
>Ga0326728_10023923_pt1 | contig 11127 bp, 6 predicted proteins | sample MB3enrmetagenome_FD_207602 | JGI IMG/M metagenome (GOLD analysis project Ga0326728, IMG submission 207602) | Lab enriched peat soil microbial communities from McLean, Ithaca, NY, United States - MB31MN | ecosystem: Environmental > Terrestrial > Soil > Wetlands > Peat | place: USA: New York... | reverse complement strand
CAGGGATCGGTATCGCGTGAATCGATTGCAAACTGGACCGTCTGCATGGACGCGCCGCTTTGCGAGCTGTAGATCACTGCGCCCTTGGGCGCGTTTCCGTAGCCCTGGCCGGTGAAGTAGTAATTTGGCACCTGCGTGCCGGCCGGCGAAGTGAGAGCGCGAACCGTGGCGAAGGCGCTATCTTCCGGCCGGATGTCTGTCAGGGCAGCGGTCACGGTTGGACCGGTTTGCAGCCAGGCAGCCACGTTCGCGTTCAGTGTTGTCCCGGCGGTCATGAACGGAACTGTATTGGTTTGGCTTGCGGCCCCGGATGCGGAGTTTAACTGGATGGTGGCATTGGCAAAGAACAGGCGTGTGCCTACAGTCGAGTCCAGCGAAACCAGAACGCAGACAATGCCCTCGCCGGAGACAGCGTTTGCGGCGTTGCTGTCCCACACCACGATAGCTTTGCCAATTTCATGCGGGATGGTGCCGCTGCGTGGATCGACAACCTCGATTCCATTTGTGCCAAGGGTGCCGTTGTACGTCCAGTAATTCGAGCCACAGTAAGGATTTGCGCCCGAGGCGGCGGCACCCGGTTGACCCATGGCCAGAGCGTAGGTGTTGAACTGTGCCGAAGACCCGACGCCAATAAAATACTGGTTGGGGGCCCAAGTGGCCGTCGCGTTAACAGGGAGCAGCGCTGTCGCCAGGAGTGACAACGCCGCAACAAGCAGGGCTAACCGTGCTTTCTTCATCATAGTATTCAACTGCCTCCCATTACGCTAAAATGATGAACGGATGTGTGCATCCGTTCCGCGTACTGCTTCGGTCCGGGCGCGCTTGGTATGCGCTTAACAGACCCAGTGGCCCGGACCCGAAGTTAAGACCGGGCGTATGCGCACATCCAACCCTGCTCATACGACCGGCCATTTGTAAGAGGGTCTACTGCCGAGCACCCTTGCACCTTGGTTCGTCGATCCGAGGTCATTTCGCCACAACTTGCGAACCGACGGGCCGACCTCGTCATGACTTGCCCGTCGCACGCAAGACCTTTCAAGAAGGGGTCTCCCTCATCCAGAACCCCAGTGCCCGTTCCCCACAGGGAAAAGGGAGAAGCAATCGAACCCGCCGCAGCAGTCCCTTGCCGCCCTTTTTTCAGTCTTCGTGATCTGCCTGAGTATCACCCGGAATGAATGACAAGAAGATGAAGCAGGTATGAAAGTCAAAAGAAACGTCCCGAGTGGTTTTGCGGCCATTGCGGTGCGAGCATTTCGGCGTTGTCTCCGATCAGAAAATAAAGTGCCGTCCCGTAGATTTGCTTGCCCGGCGCCCCCGCCAACGCGAACGGCTCCTCGTAGAAGTAGTAGCGGTTGCGGAACTGCCGCGCTTGCGGGCTCGGGTCAAGGGCTAACTTCACCAGCGCACGCTCGACCCGCGCCAGATCGGGATTGGCGAAACCCAGCAGCCCCCAACCCATGATGGAAGCAGGGCTCAGGCAGGGGTGGCGGGGATTGTGCTGGTCGCAATAAGGCGAGGGCGGGTAGCCGAAATCGCCGCCGTTGTAACCCACCCGATGCCAGCCGTCGCTGCCATCCAGATGGGTGTGAAACAAGGGACGGGAGAATTCGCCGTTGAAAACCCGGTATACATATTGGTTGGTGAAGAGCTGCACCTCGTGCAAGGACGGCCATTCTGCGCCGGTGGCCTTCCGGTTCTCGTACATCGTACGCATAAAAACAGGCAGGCGATAGGCATGCGCTATGTCCCATCCGGCATCCGTCTGGCGTGCCTTTTCGGCAGGCGAGGGGAACTTCTCCGAGGTAACACCGCTATAATCGAAGTCCGGATGGGCCGTATAGTCTCCATTGCCGTAGGTCACGCTCCCCACTTGCTCGCCGCGAAAGTTCTTGGTGGCGGGGCAATCATTGCGGCGGCTTTCAAAGAACCGGATGCCGGTGTCTACCGCCCGGTGCAGCATTTCGAGTTGGGGGGCATCGAGGGATGCAAGGGCAGAATCATTGGCGTTCGCTCCCAGAACCTCGGCCGCCGAGGCCACCAGCCATAGGTCGATATCGGAAACCTTGTTGGCCCAGGGAGTCTCGCCCTGGAGGCCGGACAGGTCCAGTTTCCACAGTTCCAGGCGCCCTTTCGCCTGGCCTCCTCCGGGCGCGGGCAACCTTTGCTGCACCAGGTAACGGTCCAATTGTTCCAGCACTATGAATTTTGTGTACTCCCGCGCAAATGTCTGCATCGCGGGAGTGCGGTGATCAGGTGGCAGGAGGCTGATTAAGCGAAGCAACTCTGCCGCCGGATGTAGCCACTGGACGTTGTAGAGTTCGCCATCCGCGGCCTGCCCGCCGATGTTGGCAGGAAAGGTGCGAGCCGAGGGGTCGACGCCAGCCATCCGCTGCCGGGTTAGCGGCAATAGGTTCGGCCTGTTCAAAAGGGCGCCCAGCGGCTCGCTAAGCTGCAACACCACCAGGTAGTACTGGGCGATTTCATCGAGCGTCTGGAGATCGTTGCAGGCGCGCGCCGCGTTCAAGGCGGGACGCAAATAATACTCGACATAGTAGAGGGCTTGGCCAATCAAGGGATCGTGCTCCAGCACCACCCAATGGCTTTTGGCGGCGTCCCACCCCACCCTGGAATGGGAGTCGCCGGCAGCGTGGCGGCCAATCTCCTCCCAGGTACGGCGCAGGTTCGCGCAGCTCACTTCCGGCTCCGTAAAGGTACTGAGCTGCATGCGGAAGTCCTTCACGTCCGAACCGCCATCCACTCGAGTGTGATACTCGAGACCGGGTATCAGCCCAAGGTCAAGGCCATGCAACTGCAGTTTCGAGCCGCTGAAGATCTTCTTCACGACAGGTGTGTGAAATCCGAACGCATCGTCGATTTCCAGTGTGTGGCGACCGCCTTTGGAAACGCGCACCTCGAGCACATCGCTCCCTTGCGGTTGGGCCATCTGCCAGCCTCCTCCGACCCACGCGGGCGCCACACGGCTGGCCAGCAAAAGTGCCATCACCGTCAGAGCCGGGGACCAGCGATGGGACGGCCGGCCGGGCTTCATATCTGTCACCGAACTCTCCTCCTCTTCTACTTGGAAGGACTCCGGAACTCCGTCGCTGCGCTCAGGATGACAGAAGCAGCGATTCTCTCACTCCTTCTCTGTTTTGTGTCACGCACTCGTCCAGGTAGCGCTTTGCGCCTTGGCGTCTTGGCGTGAGAGGGTTCGTCCTCCCGAAGCTTCCGAACGGCGGGTTAACGGTGACATCGTAGAGATCTTTGCGGTGAGGATTTGGCCGATCACGTCACTGAATCGGACCGCTATCGGCGGTTCCTGAGTCTCGAAATCGCGCGCCACACTCAGGTAGTCACTGTCCGATAGCTGGATCCGCATCAGGACCGTCCAGGGCTTGTGGATGCCGTGGCCGTTGGTACTGTGGCGGTAGACACGATCGCCCATCTTGAGGTGGATTTCCTGGAATCCGAACTCGGTGGAGGTTTGCTGCAAGACCTCCCAACACTCTTCCGGTGTCACGGCTGCCACCAGCTTGTCGCGAAATCTCCGCAACAGAAACTCAGAGTTCAGCAAAGGGTGTAAAGTGCCAGTGTGGGCCGCCATAACCAACTGATCGAAATCATCTTTATGTTGCCGAGTACCGATCTTCTTCAGATAGTGCTGGTTATGGTATCTCAAATCCCTATAGTCGATGATCAATCGCTCGTCCAACGCTCTCCCCAATTCCTCGATGCCCTGGCGAAGAGTGTACTGGGCTTGGAATCCCGTCCGGTCAAGAAGTTTCTGAAAATTGGCGCGATAGTTCCGGCGGTCGGCGTTCTCGGTGTACTCGATGCGGACGTTCGGGAATACCTCCCGAATGAGCTGGGCGACTTGAGAAAGGGTGTAGTTCAAGCGCTTATCGCCCACGTTGAAGATTTCGCCGTTGACCAGCCCTGCCGGCGCTTCCAGAACGCATAGGGTTGCCTCTGCCACGTCTCTGACGTGAATGAAGGGACGCCACTGCTCGCCATTGTAGATGGTGATGACGCCGTCCTGCTTCGCTTTCGCCGCCAGCAGATTCACAACCAGATCAAAGCGGGGGCGATAACTGAGCCCGAAAACCGTGGCGAATCGCAGGACGGTGGGATGGAAGGTTTCGCTCCGCGCATTCAGTAAAGCCTGTTCGGAATCGACTTTGGTTTGCCCGTAGAGGGAGATCGGATGCACGGTGTCATGCTCACACATCTCGACGTCTGCAGCACCGTAGACGCTACAACTCGAAGCAAACAGGAGCCGGCTCACGCCATGCCCTTTGGCGATTTCAATCAACATTCGGGTGGCGGCATAGTTGGTTTCAAGCGCTGCCTCCCGATTCTGGTCGCAGGCCGGGTCACCCACGATGGCCGCCAGATGGACGATGGAATCGATGCCGCGCATCGCCTTAACCACGTCCCGGATATTTCTGCAGTCCCCTACCATCAGCTCGAAGCCGGGATGGTTCGTCACCGGCCGGAGCGCATCGCCACCGTACAGCAAGCTATCCAGAACTCGCACCCGGTAGCCGCTTTGGAGAAGCCGCTCCACCAACAGCGACCCGATGTAGCCGGCGCCCCCGATCACTAGCACGCGCCCTCTCTCCCGAGACACCAACAAATGGTTTCTGGGCCGCACATCGAAAAGGTGTTCAAACAAGCCTGTCAGCAGACGCACGGAAACCAGGCCGATGCTGGCTAGAGCCACAAAGGGCAGGGCGACGCTGCGGCCTTCGATGCTCTGCCCGAAAAAGAAAACATTGAGCCCAAAGAAGATGAGGACGGCCAACACCACCCCCCGCGCGATGGGCCAGAGCTTGCGCACCACGGGCAGTTTGCGCCTGTGGGTGTAAAAACCATTGAGCAGGAACACCAACGGGATAACAGGAGAAAGGAACCAGAAGAACGCGTTGTAATAGTGGGAGAAATCCGAGGTCAACTCCCTGGCCGCCAGGGGGTGGCCCGCAGCCGTCTGGTAGACCACGGAAATGGCCAGGGCGCCGATCATGCTCAGGTGAACGATAATGAAATCGGCCGCCATGCGCGGCAGCGCTTCCTGCCATTTGAGGTCCTGAATGGGGCGCAACATCCACAGCTCCTTTACCGCTCAGGGGATGGTGAGTATGCCCTGAGGGGTGACGATGTTCCGGACAGTGGTGCCATTGTCCGCCGCGATTCGGTCGCCGATTTCGTGACTCCAGGGGCCAGGCAAGCGCGAGTAGCGTTCTGCATAACCTGTTTGGCGACCTCGCAGGTGCGAGCCATGTTCGCCTCGCTGAGTGTCGGGTGAACCAGGAACAGCAGACTGTTTTCACCCAATTCGCGAGCCACAGGCAGCCGCTGGGAGGGACGCATATGCGGAGAAAACGCTTCTTCCAAATAGATCTCGCTGCAGCTCCCCGTCGTGCAAGGCACTCCCTGTGCGGCGATCGCTTGGGCGATGCGATCCCGGTTCCACCCCGCTGAGAGCTCCTGCGGCGCCACAAACACGTAGAACTTGTAGTAGGCGTGCCCGACGTGGGCAGAGGGAGAGGGAACGCGAAGGCCAGGCAGAAGGGACAGCCGTTCTCTAAGAAGAGCGGCCAATTTGCGGCGGCGGGAAATCCAACCCGGCAGTTTCCGCAACTGCATGCGGCCCACGGCCGACTGAACTTCGCTCAAACGCCAGTTGGTTCCGAAGGATTCATGCAACCAACGAAACCCAAAAGGATGCGCCTGCCGAAACACCTTCCCGTAGCTCTTGCCATGATCCTTGTAGGACCACATGCGCGACCAGAGGAGCCCCGAGTTGGTAACCACCATGCCGCCTTCGCCGGCGCTAGTCATGTTCTTGTCCTGGCAGAAGGAGAATGCGGCCACGTCGCCGAACGAGCCGACGGGCCGTCCGCCGTAAGTGGCGCCGTGAGCCTGGGCGCAATCTTCAATCACCTTTAATTGGTACTGGTCTGCGAGTTCCAGAATTTCGTCCATCTCGCAGGACCAGCCCGCCAGATGAACGACTATGATCGCCCGCGTGGCCGGTGTGAGTGCGGCGCGAATGGTTTCCGCCGTGATGTTCTGGGAGTCGCGGTCCACGTCTGCGAAGACCGGGCGCGCGCCCACGGCCACCACCGAACTCGCGGTGGCGATGAAGGTCCGGCTGGTGGTAATCACTTCATCGCCGGGACCGATTTCCAGACCGCGAAGCGCCAACTCCAGGGCCACAGTGCCGTTCGCGACGGCCACGGCATGTCGGCACTGAGTAAACTCAGCGAATTCCCGTTCGAAAAGGTGGCCTTCCTCACCGGTCCAGTAGTTAACCCTGCCGGACTGGAGCACGGTGGCTGCCGCTTCGATCTCGTCGTCCGCGAAGCATGGCCAAGGTGCGAAAACCCGTCCGTCCCGCGCCTGCGAGTTCTCCTCTTTCTGGACCCCCATCCGCGCGCCCCCTGAGGCCCGGACCTCTACCTCTCCGCTCGACTCCGCCTGGGACGCCTGTGCCGCTGCCGGCGGGGAATAACGGTAGACCGGGAAATAGCCGATGGTGTCGTCGTAGAGGCCCGCTGACTCACGGAAGCGCCGCTCCATGATGGCGTAGTCCTGCTGCAGATGGACGCGCTTGTAAACATAGAAGGGCTGCCGCGCGTGGGAGAAGCTGGACTTGAAGCGATAGAGTCCATCGTCCGGGTAGTTGCCGGCCCCCAGCGTCAGCCTTTTCTTGCCCGCACTGTGCGCCCAGCGAATCAATTCCCACACCAGCAAGTTGGTGGGCCGCACGTGTTGGAATCTCGCATCCGTTCCGGTGAGGAAGTAGAAAGCATCCGTTTCGTCATACAGGCAGAGCGTTCCGGCCACGATCTGGCCGCCAAATTCGGCCAGAAAAAAGCGCGAGTTCTCCGGCAGGTCCTCGCGAAACGCCCGGAAGAATTCGTAAGAGAAGTAATAGCCCTTCCCTGCGCCGTTCCTGTTCATGGTGTGCGAGTAAATGCGGTGGTACTCGCGGATGTGGTCGTCGCTGGAAGCGGTGATGACGCGTACTCCCAGCCGTTCTGCCTGTTTGATTTTCTGTCGGCATTGCAGCTTGAGCTGATCGCGCCAGAGGTCCTCGGGATCGAGACTGGTGTCCACCCACACAATGTCGCGGTTTAATTCGCACCCGTCCTGCAGGATGGCTCGGGCCTGTGACCAGGGGTGCAGGTGAGCGAACTCAGCGACTATGCCTTCTCGCTCAAACCGGCTGTTGCGGAGCGCCGGAAAGGCGGCGGCAAGCAGTGGACTTTCGCCCACGCTCACGGGGCCGGTGAAATCCGGGGTTACGGTGTCCCACTTGGCCCTTGTACCCTGGGCGAAGGGCGAAGCCGCGAGCGAGCGCAACAGCAGCGCATAGGAAATCACCGCCTCGTCTGACTCCACGACGTAAAGGCGGGGTGAAAAGCCCCGGTGGGCCTGGCAAATCCGAGCGTAGCCGAGACTTCCAAATACACTGCGCCGCTCCGGCGCATACTTTTGCCACGCCTCTCGGTCGGAGATGGTAAGAAAGTGCTCTTTAATCATGCGCCGATGGGTGTCTTCCGTCGCGAGGGCGCGGATGAACCGTCCCCTCCCCTCGCTGCAATCCCCCTTTCCTATCAGGGTTCTCTCGATAGGGCAAACACATTATCGGTGTGCAGATCTTCAATTCGGTGTACGGGACTGAGGTCCGAGTTGCAGACGCGGTATCCACAAGAGAAAAGTAGTTCCAGAATAGCTTCCCGGTTATCCCAGACTTCGACAATGATAGCCGGCCTGGCGGTGCGCATGAGTTGTCGCATGCCTTGGAGAATCACCAACTCAGATTCTTCCGCATCAATCTTGACTAAATTGGGCTGAGTACCTTCGTTCGCACAAAACGAGTCCAGCGTCACCGTCTCGACTTCCATCGTTTGGATGCCGGCTTGCACGTAAGCACCAGCCGCCGCCTTTCGCAAATGGGCGTCCGAAATTAGGGAGTTGTTCTGTCCGCTTAAGTCTTCAAGAAGGAATTTCGCGGTGCCGCAAGAGTTCGACAGCGCCTTCTCGACGATCGTTACATTGGGGAAATTGCGGACGTTGTCGCGCAAATAGGGAAGATTATTTGTGCCAGGTTCGAACGCAAACACGCGGCCCTGCTCCCCCACCAGGCGGGAGAAGTAGGCGGTCATGTAACCAATATGCGCGCCGACATCCACGACTTGCGTACCCGGCTTGGCCATTTGAGCAATAAAGGACATCACTCCACGCTCCCGCTGTGCGCCGTAAAACCAATACGTCTTATGGCGGAATGCGTGGAGGCGGAAAGGCGTGCCGGTCCGGTGGTGCCGGATGGTGATATCGCGGTCGCCCAAGCGACGTAAGGCAGGGATTATAAGTCGCCGCAGGAAGCGTACTTCGGCGAGGGATTCTCTGGCCAGCATGATTATCGGGGCTTCTTATCGGGGCGCACGGCCACCCGCCCCGATGCGCTCAATCCGCGGTGGGGATGGAATCCGCTTTCAGGAGGGTTGACCTTTGTCTCCCAGGCGCCGCCACTAGGGGTTCGTGCTGGGCGCCAGCCAGTATAGCCTCGAGTCTCACGGCCAGCCGGGCCAGGTCGTGGTTTTGCTCCACATAGCGGCGTCCGCGAAGACCCAGCTCCCAGCGCTCCTGCGTCGACAGGTTGGCCAGCGCGGCGATGGCCTCGGCCAAGGCGTCAGGGTCATCCGGGGGACACTCGAGACCACACCCGGCATCCCGTACGGGGTGATTGGACGAGAGGCCCGCAAACACTATCGGCCTGGCCACGGCCATGTAGTCGAAGAGTTTGTTCAGGCTGATTCCATAACGATGGACGGCGAGACACCGGTAAGGCGCCACCACGATGTCCGCCTGACTCAGCAACGCATACACTTGACTCTTGGGCACGGGCGACTCGAGCGAAACGTTCTCCAGTCCGAGCGCGGCCCGTTTGGCGGCCATAGCGGACTCAGCCACTCCGCTCCCAATCAGGCGGAAGCGCAGCGCCGGGCCACTCCGCTGCCTCAATTTGGCGGCAGCATCCAGAATCATCTCCGGATTGTTCCCGCCTCCGTAGGCTCCCGCATACACCACTTCCAATCTATCTTTGGCTTTGGGAGGAACCACCGAAGGAACCCAATCGAAATTCACCCCGTTTGGGATCCAATGGAGGCGCTCGCGCGCGGCACCATGCGCCACCAAGTGAGGGGCAGCATCGGGCATAAGGGTGACAATGGCGTCTGCGTGCCGATAAAGATGGCGCTCGATCACCGCGGACATTACCACGAAAGGATGGAGGCGGGACATTCCCATATCGACCAGGCTCTGCGGCCAGATGTCGCGGATCTCCAACACGAACGGGACGCCCAGCCGTTGTGCCACGATTCGGCCGGCCAGCGCCGCGAACAAGCTGGGCGTCGAGCCATAAATAACATCCGGGCGGTCATTCGAATGCCTCGGCATTTGTAATACCCGGCAGGCGAACACCAGCATGTTCCAGGCTCGTCCGAACGAGTTACCGGCGTAGGCGGGAGTCGGCAGCCATCCAATGTCAACGCCCCCGACTTGTTCCCAATGCACGCGTTCGACCCTGCCGGCCGAGCGGCGGGTGCGAAGGCTGTGGTTGAAATTTGACGCGAAGAGTCTTACGCTGTGGCCGCGACGGACCAACCCGGCGGCCAGCGACACGTGTCGCGTGCTCCAAGACTGGGCCGGAGATGCGGCATAGTGATTGATCATCCAGATATTCATGGGAGAATGGTCACCAGGTAACCCGCACCACTTCGAAAGCCTCGGCGTATTCGCTGCGCACTTGCATACCGCGCACCCTGGCCAGGCTTTGAATGAACTCCTTGCTGAAGTACGGGCGCTGTAGTTCGAATTGGCTCTTGTACGCGTTCAAGGCCGCGCACTTGCGCTCGAGGTGCTCCTGGGCGAGGAGAACGAACGCCTGGGGTGTGAATCTCACGGAGTTCCAGGGCAGCTCGTAGCCCCACAGAGTATTATCCTTGAAGGTACGCAGGGCCTCGTTGTGGAGCACCTGATGGTCTTGGTGGACGTCGGTACTGGAAGTGACAAAGACAATGTCCGGCCGGAGCTTCCGCCGGAGTTCCACCAGTTCGTCCAGCAACTCCTGGCGCTGGATGGAAAAGCGCCGTACCGGATAGTCGCGCACGAAGGTGCGCTGCACATCCACCCCTAGCGTCTGCATCGCACACAAGAACTCACCATGCAGCCTGTCGGGGGCTGAACCGGGGGGCAGCGATTCCTTAGCCAGCGAAAAAGCGGCCACCGCAACTTCCGCACCGGCGCTCACCAGCCGGGCGATGGTCCCGCCGCAGCCCAACTCCGCGTCGTCAGTGTGAGGGGACAAAACCAATACGCGGCGAGTGCCGTTGAGTATTTCCTGCATCATGTGGGTAGTATTCTTTGGCGGCGCCTCGCCACCTGCTCGACATGAATCCGAGGCACTCGCTGTTTACCACAGTTCGGGCGCCGGCGTTTTCCAGTCGAACTTGTCGCTTCCGGCCAACAGGTTCAGTACCGTTTGGTAGAACTCAAAGAAACCCGGCTGGAGAAGCGTGTAATTGTGACACAAGAAAGTGAATACGCCCCCCAGCAGCTTGCAGCGCTGAAAGCAGTCCTTTACCGCCTGGAAGCTTTGTTGCTCGGAAAGCTGCATCGCCCTCAGTGTGCCGTCCATGATCGCCAGCGGGATCTCCAGCAGGCGCGACTCGCGGTTCTCGGCCCAGAGCCAGGGGCGATAAGGAAAGCAAGTGCCGGCTCGAAACCCATAATGATCGGCGTAGGTCAAAGTGCTGTCGTAGGCGAGGCCACACTGCTCCCAGTGAACCCAGGTCTCGGGGCGCCAGCGCAAATAGTGCTGGCGCCCGCCCAGCCTGTGTTCGCCCAGTGCTTCCCTTAAGATCTCCACCTCGGAGGCCAACTTCTCGGGCGCCATGAAAGTGTCATAGCCCGGGTGTACGCCTAACTCCACTCCTTGTGCGCGCAACTCTCCAATCAGTCGCTGGAATTTCGGTTGGCGTAGGTCGTAACCACTGTCATAAGGACCGAGTGGACTCGCTTTCCAGTACAGGGCCGAGTCAAGGCCACGCTCTTTGG
>Ga0326728_10023920_pt1 | contig 11128 bp, 10 predicted proteins | sample MB3enrmetagenome_FD_207602 | JGI IMG/M metagenome (GOLD analysis project Ga0326728, IMG submission 207602) | Lab enriched peat soil microbial communities from McLean, Ithaca, NY, United States - MB31MN | ecosystem: Environmental > Terrestrial > Soil > Wetlands > Peat | place: USA: New York... | reverse complement strand
TTCATTTTGGTACCCTCCAATTTTTTATAGTCACATTACTGTCGTTTTCAGGTGCACTCTTCCCTCAATCCTGCTTGAGAGTCTGCTGGCTTAAATTTACTCGATGCTTCGGCAGGTAACAGTAACCATCTGCCGATCCTGGGTGCCGTTCACATTGGCAGTGTTCTGGCCAATCCAAACCCGATAATAAAAAAACATGCGGTTTTATTTCCAGAATTCCCAGATTGGCGCCTCCTGAGTGCACACGTAGGCCCTCGATTCCTTGATCCTCCGGCTAAGCTGCCACCAATTAAAGAGAAAGAATGTTGCTAAAGCACATGCTCCTAATATGTCAGATAATATCCCAGTTGTAAGTTGAGAGGCAATTCCCAGGGGCACCCAAAACACTGCCCACCAAAAAATAATGTATCCAACAGCGCCAATCCCATCAACGCCCATCCATCCAGGGTGTACAATCTCCTCAATAGTTTTGGCGAGTTTATCTCCCTTGGCATACGTATCCCAGTCCATAAGCCCGGTGTTCATGACTGTTTGACAAATGCCGCAGCGTATTTGGGCAGGCCCGAACCGGTAAACAGGCCACCTGACCTTATGATTGCATTTTGGACAGAAAAACACTGGCTTACCCCCCAACGCCGTAATATTGTCAATATCAAGCCGATCCTCCCGTAATATTGCTGGTTGCAACTTTCTTCTTCTCCGGGGGAACGCTTCCATGCCCTGCTGCCGCGTTCCTGAAGCGCATGATGTATCTATTTCTTTTTTCGTTTTCATCAACGGGCGGCAGGCCTTTTTGTTTACGCCGCTCCTGCTCATTCTGGATCAGAAGCTCTATAAACTTACCGTAGTTACCCTTAAATAGCCTGTCCCAATCTCTGGAATAACCCACCAGAACGTGATCAAATTTTTGATTGATATACGTGATAATTTCACTAATTTCGGTCTCCTTGCCGCTGACCGTGGATTGCTTGCGATCGGAAAACGTAAGTACTGCGTGATGCCATCTGGCTCCGTAATTGGTTCGGGTAATCTGCCTGTACGCCCACACTAATTCGGACAGGGGCTTTGCTTGCATCCCAAAAGCGCTGCGGACTATGACCCAGTTTGAAGTGATCGAAATATTTTTTTGAGAAAACTTGAGCGATGTTGCCATTTCATCGCTGACGATTTTGCTTATTTCTTCGGAAGATCCGTACCCCAGTTTGCCAAGCCTTTTAAAGACGCTACTGCGCTGGTAGTTTTTAAAGGCCTGGAGATTGTTGATAAATAAGATAAGAAACACAAGAAGAACAATGGCAAACACAACCCCCACAAACAACTCCGTCTGAGGGTCTACTGAGCCGTTCTGGGTGGTGCCAAACATAAGGATTGCTATTAAGGCGAAATAGGCGAAAATAATACCGAAGAGAATCATCAGGTTGCGGCTTACCCTTTGAACCTGCCCTTGAACATAATCCATCACAGAGCCCCCTTGACATCATTTTTACTTTGCTCGCCAGTATCGTGGCCCTCCTGCATACTGTTTACCTCTTCCTTGGATACCGGTTCTATTGTCTGCCAGAAACAATAGCTGATCTGTTGCCGTGTGAAGAAGTAGGTGAGGATCACTTGAAGCAGGCCGCTTCTTAAAATAACAGAGTAACTGCCGTAGTTCCCGGTTACCATGAACGTCATCAAATTGGCTATCAACGCCACGTAAATTCCAATTGCTTTTTTATAATAGAGTAAAAACAGCCCCGCAACATACACGCAGAAGACAACGAGGACAGAAACCATCAATCCGGCAAGCCCGGCCTGTGATGCAGTCTGCAAGGAGGTTATGCAGCCAGCGATATTAATAACGATCAGGAATATGATCCAACCTCTGGCAAATCCCGATAAGGTATCTTTTATTTTTACCGGGGGAAGCGCGATCTGTTTCCTGCCCTCGCCAGGGGTCATCTGGGCTCCGCACTGGTAACACAGTGTCGAATTATCCGGTACTTGATTTCCGCAGCTTGGACAAATCATAAATCACCAATCCTTTCTCAAGCGCAATCATTCGGTTTTCTTTCATGCCTCTCAAGGGCGCTGAATAAATGCACCCCCCCTTCCAGCGTAACTGCCAGTGATTCCGAGGTATCAGAATTATCAACCGAATGTTCCCAAAACATAATCAAAGTTCCATAAACGCCCCTCGGCAGGAAAGACAGGCCTTGCCACCATTAGCATGGGCCGGGGCGTAGTTTACAAGACACCCCATGCAATAGGTATTGCCGCAACTGTGGCATTTAAAGCCCCGCTTTTTCTGGATGTCGTCATATTGAATACCACTCACTGCTGCATGATATACATCACCACCTGTGCCTATGTACGTCCCGCTCACTTTATAACGGTCTACATTAAGCGGGTCCACTTCGATCCCAAGAGCCGCCAATTCCTGAATAAACTGCTGTTTAGTAAGAATAGTCCCACCACATCTTTGACAGCTTCCCTTCCCTTTTTGATCTGAGGAAAACCGTTGTACAGACTGGTTGGCGGGTGCGGCATCAACCGCGGTCCCAGCTTGGTATGAGGAGTATTGTGGCACGGTGTATTCCAAGTTGGGACTCGCTTCCGGCAGGAAAGCCAAAATGATGGGCCCCAGGAAGGGCACAAAAAAGCAAATGAGAGCCCAGCCGATCCCGGAACGGCATAAGCATCTGTTTGCATAAAAATACGCTAGCACGGCAATCCCGATGGAGAAAAAAGGCATTATCATGAAGAGTGCGCTTAAAACTGGGAACAGAACCATAAGTGGGAAATAAGCCAGCAAAACCAAACCTGCAACAAGCAGTGCATACCGCATCGTTTTCATTTTTTGCTCCCCCTCAATTGATCAACAGCAATCCTTTGCCGGTCATCAACCGCCCGCTTTTTGCATTGGGTTCACGTAATAAATCGTTGTGAGCTTCAATTATTTCGATTGTACGTTGCGACCTCATAAAAAACTTCATAAAAAATCGTGAAATAAATCATAGAAAAAAACATGAATTAATGTTAATATTTATTAAATAAGCTAGAGGGTTGGTTGTAATGAGAGGTATTGCCATCCTCAAGAGCAAGCTGAGCATGCCGCAGTTGCCGGCGGGCGTCCTGGTGCCGGAGCGTCTCCGGTGCCTCTGTGCCCGGATGTCCGGGCGGCGGGCGGTGGTGATCACCGCCCCGGCCGGTTACGGCAAGACCACCCTCATGCTGGCCGCCCTGCACGGATACCAGGAGCAGGATTGCCGGGTCTGCTGGTACCGCCTGGGCGAGGAGGACCGCGACCTGGCCGTCTTCTACTCCCACCTGGTGGAGACTCTCTTCCCGGAGGAAGAAGGAATCTGGGAGGTGCCGCGCAACTACCTGGCCGACAGCTATGATATCTTCGCCCAGCACCAGTACCTGAATGCCCTGTTCTGCCAGGAACTCTGGGCCTGGCAGAACCTTCATCCAGATCAGAAGACGTTCATCGTCTTCGACGACTTCCAGCAGGTCCTGGATACGCCGGAGATCACCGCTACCGTTCAGTTCCTCATCGACAACCTGCCTGACAACTGCACCGTCCTCGTCAGCAGCCGCTGGTCTACCGGCCTGCTCACCGGGAAACGGAGGCTGGACCAGAACATCCTGGAGATCAACCAGAGCAAACTTTGCTTCTCCGAGGACGAACTGGCAAGCTTGATTGAGAAGAGGTTCGAAATCTTGCCGGATCGTGTCCTGCTGCACAAGATCATGCTGCATACCGAGGGCTGGGCGGCCGGGATCATCCTGGTCTGCCAGATGTTAAGGGACGGCGCCGACCAGGCCGGGTGTTTGTTGGACCGGTTAAGGTCACGGGAGCCGTTTTTCCAGTACATCGCCACCGAAGTCGTAAAGACTGTCGATGACAGGCTGCTCCTCTTCCTGGTCAGGGCAGCCATCCTGAATGACTTTACCGCCGTCGAGGCCGGGGCGATCTTTGGGGAGGACCAGGCTGAAGAGCTCTTAAGGCTGTGCGAGCGCCGGGGGCTGTTCATCCAGAAGATAGCCGGTCCCGAAACGACCTACCGTTTCCACTCCCTGTTCCGGGAGTTCCTGCTCCAGATCCAGCCCCGGCACCTGGCTCCGGAAGAGCTTCAGCACTGCCGCCTGCAGGCAGCCGCCCACTACATCGACCAGGAACGCTTCGACCAGGCGATCGAGCATCTTATTGCCTGCGGCAGCGTCGACCAGGCGGTGGCATTGATTGCCAGGGAGAGCGCCCGGCTGATCGCCTTCGAGGCCGTCGATCAGATCCGTCCGTGGTTAGGTCTCCTGCCGGAGGATGCGGTCTCCGGCAGCGGCCACCTGCTGTTCATCAAGAGCTTCATCCATCACCAGAGGGACCTCGATTACACCCTGCACCTGATGGAACAGGCCTTAGCCGTTTTTCGGCAGACGGGCGATATTAATATGGAGTTTCACACTCTCATGCAGATAGTTACCGTATATATCCTGCGCAACGATGTCCGGGGCATGAGTCAGTTCCATGCGCTGGTCATGGATCTGTCTGTAAAACTTCAAGGGCTGCCCCTGGCAGACGCCATCTTGGTTTTCAATCTTACCGCAATGGCAGTTTGGGAAGAACAGTTGCCGAAAGTGGCGGTGCTTTCCAGGCGCCTTGAATCACTGGCACTAGAAGAAGATTGGCAATATGCAGCTTACCTGCATTCTGCCATTGCATGCTGGATGCTTGGGGATCTCGACCTGGCAGAGGGCCAGATCCGCCAGGCCTTGAAGTTAGATTTCGTCCAAAAGTCGACACTATTTAAGATCTATTGTCATGGCGTTGTTTGTGTTATCCTGCTGCTAACTGATAAAATGGACGTCTTCTGTATGGAATTGAGCATGATGTTGGAGACCGGCGAGAAGCACAATTTCAAGTATGCCCTCGCCTTCGGCAAGCGGCTGGCGGCCATCAACAGCTACCGCCGCCACGACCTGGAAGACGCCCTGGAGCAGATCGAGGACAGCACCCGTTTGTGGGAGGAGATCGGCAACCAGGCCATGGCCAACTCCAACCGGCTCTATCGCTGCCTGTGGCAGTACAATTCGAAACCGGGCGCCGGCGTCAACCAGCAACAGTGCGACGCCCGGCAACTGCTGGCGGATGCCAAAAAGGCTCTCAAGTCCCTGACGGCGGCCCCCTCCGGGATGTGCCTCCACGACATCGGGCGGTCCGTCATGGGAGCCGTGGCCAGGGAGGCCGAGGAATACCAACTGGCGGAGAAGAGTCTGACGATGGCAGTCAAAAAAAGCAGGGCCAAGGGCGCCAAGCAGATACAGTGCGGGGCCTGCCTGCACCTAGCCAAGCTCTACTTTGACACCGATGACCACAGTCAGGGCGAGGATTATCTCAGGCAGGCCTTCGATCTGGCCGAGGAGAACAGCTACACGATGTTCTGGGACCTGCACCACCCCACCCTGGTGGAGATGGCGGCACGCTGCATTAAAAGCCGGATCCATGCCGGCTACGCCAGGGCACTGATCGCCAGGTACTACGGCACCGAGGCGGCCGGGTACTTCAGCCGCAAGGCTGACTCGATTGCCGGTGAACTTATTTCAGGCTTTGCCAATACCTTTATCGAGCGGTACTGCTGGCAGGACGACCAGCAATCGCCCGGGATCAGCGTCAACCTGTTCGGAAAGTTCGAGATTGCCGTGGACGGTGTCCCCATCCCGGACTCGGAATGGAAGACTAAAAAGATTCCCGGCACATTCAAGTATCTGCTGATCAACCGGGGGATACAGGTGTCCAGAACCCAACTGATGGATCTCTTCTGGCCGGAGGCCGACCAGCAGTCAGCTTTGTACTCCCTGCGGGCGGCCCTTTACGAACTGAGAAGGGTATTGCGGAAGTACGGAGTGCCGCTGGAAGGCAAGGCATCATTCCTGAACGATAAGCGGGACAGCCTGGGAGTGCGCACCGGCCATCTGCTGACAATAGATGTCGATGCGTTCCTGGCATGTCTGGAAGAGCTGAAAAAGCTGCCTGCGAACGGAGACGGAACCGGGCGCAAGAAGATCCTCGAAAAGATGATCCCCCTCTACCGGGGGGATCTGCTGGAGAATGACGGGTATGAGTGGGTCTTCGCCCAGCGGGAGGAGCTGCGATCACTCTATTTCAGTTCCGTCATCGAGCTAGCTGATATCTACATCACCGGCGGCGATAACCTGAAGGCGGAAAAACTGCTGCTCAAGGCTTTGGCCATGGACCCCTATCACGAGGAGGCCTGCCTGCGCCTGCTTAAGCTGTACATCGCCACCAACCAGCGCGGCCGGGCAGTCAAGCTCTACTCCGATTTTGCCAACCGCTTCGAAAAGGAACTCGATATCAAGCCGGATGAGAGGCTGGAGTTGGTAATCAAGAAGTAGTATCCAAGAGGATGGGTCTTTTCTGGCACCCCAGTTGCCGAATTAATCATGGATAAAAATAACATCATCTAGATCTGCAAAATGCCTATCACCCGTAACTACCTGACACTCTAAAGCTTTTGCCGTAGCATAAACAATGGCATCGGCCATCGGGAGGCCATGTTCGACGCTGAGCCCGGCAGCGAGCAGCGATAGGCTCTCGGACAGCTCAACCACCCTTGTATTATTCATCAGGGCAGCAACTATCACTGCCACGTCCCTCCCCCGCTCTCTCAACACTTTCTTATATACTTCATAGACCACAATAGTCGGAGTGACTATGCCCTCGCCTTCTTGAAAATATTGCTCATATTCCCCCGCCTTTGTGCCATCTGCTAAGAATTCAATCCAACCGCAAGAATCGATCAAGATCATATCCGTTCTTCCGCTTCCCTGATTCCGGACTTATCCATTCCTGTCAAGTAGCCCCTCATTTCGGATAACGGAATTGCCGGTACAAGGCTCAAGGATTGACCCGCCACCACTACCCGCATTTTCTGCCCAACTTTCAGATGCAACTGGTTTCTAACGTCTCTTGGAATAACCACTTGATATTTGCTTGAGATCGTAACTTCTCCCATGCCCTCACACCATCCTTACTTTTTTCTCATCGATAATAATATTGTACAACAATAAATCAGATAATCAACACCCCAGATGGGAATGGGACTATGATTCAAAGAATAATGCGGGTATCAGATTACGCACAGCACTACGCCATCTGGAGCACCGCCATCCATCCCGACGACTCCAACGGCGCCCCCCGGACGGCCGCTTACATCGCCACCATGGGCGACCCCATCGCCGACCTGCACGAGGACCTGGCAGATCAGGGCAAAGATAAGAAGGCCTAAAAGGTTCACTGATTATTTTTTTTCAACGGCACTCATCAAAGCTAGATCTCGTACGATAATCTTTATAGACGATTGTGCCCCAGTGGCAGAGAAGAGCGCCTCACATTTGGTAAATAAAGCGCCTCTTAGAAAAAGTGTCAATAATGCATTAAGAAATTTTGGTAAAGCAGGTGGACTGCCATGGAAAAGAGGATGGATGACTCCATCAAATTTTGTTTTAAGTCTGCTGAGCAGAGAAAACAAAAGAGCGAAGAGCGATTCAGCCGCCTGCTGCAGGAAAACTTGATTGACATCGCATCTTCATTGATTTCCGATCATGATTCGGCGCTGGACAGAATCCTCGGTATCATGCAGGAAATAACCGGATTCCCTGAAGGTCTGCTTTTATTACATTCAGCATCCCTATATACCAAGAAAGCAGCTAGAGGGAAGCAGGCGCAGAAATTCCGTGAGGCAACCGTGTTGGAAAATGACCCTACGATCAAAGCCATAACGGAGTCCAGGAGCCCTCTATTGTTAACCGATATCGACCTTAAATATTTTAATGTTCCCACTGTAGCCCGCACTCTGTTGGGCATACCGGTCATTTCTCAGGAAGAGGTCACAGCAATCGTGATCATGTATAGCGATGATATCAGGGAATGGCAGGACATCGACCTTGCGGATCTGACTACATTCACTGCGCAGGCGGGTATAGCCATCGGATACATCTGTCTCTTCTCCGAGGCCAAAAGGCTTGCCACCACCGATGGGTTGACAGGCTTGCACAACCAGACGCACTTGCTAACGCTTGCAGAAATCGAGTACAAGCGCGCTGAGAGATACAATCATCTCCTGTCAGTTATTATGATCAGTATTGACCATTTACGGGAGATCAATGACGAGTATGGCCATGTAGCCGGCAATCACATATTGAAGATTCTATCGAAAACGATTGCTCAAACTGTTCGTAATACAGATCTTGCCGGGCGTTATAGCGGAGACGGGTTCATTATCGTGCTGCCGGAAACCGATCCGGAACAAGCAAAAGCCTTTGCAGGCAGGCTACTGAGGGCACTACTAATTGAACCTTTTGCCGTGCCCGGCCACGGTGCTATTCCGGTGACCATCAGCATCGGCATCTCCTGCCGCGACGATGGATCTAGACATTTTTACGATATCTTTGAAAAAGCATACAAGGCACTGTACCAGTCAATTAAAAATGGAGGCAACCAGGTCACGACTCTAGTTTAACCCGTAGAGAAGGAACCTCAAATCAATCCAGGCAGCTCGGGGAGAAAGAACACCCGGAACTACATCCAGGGCTATATGGACAGCAAGAAGATATTTTAGGCAAGAAAATAAAACAGGGCAAGAGATCGGCAGGCTCAGATTGGAAGCCGCCTTTTTTTCTTATCCGGTCAGGCAGACATTTCGAGGATAGCTAAGAATTCCTCTGGCCGGGGTAATTCTTTAAGAACCATCCAGGCCCCCATTCCCTGCATTTCATCGTGAGAGAAAGCCCCTGTAGCCACAGCAATTGACCTGGCGCCGATTGCCGCAGCGCACTCGATATCTCTCGGCGTATCGCCAATGACCATTTGCGCCTCTCCAGGATAAAGGCCGCTCACGTACCGGGCTACAGCTATCCTGTCCCGGCATGTCTCAGAGGCGTAGCCACCTTTATCAAGGTCGAAGTATTGGCTGAGACCCGATCTGTCTAACTTGATCTCCGTATTATATCTGGTATTGCCGGTAAGCAAAACCGATCGGTGCAAGCTCCGGCGCAGCGCCTCCAGCGCTGGTACCACACCGGGTAAGACTTCCGGCGGATAGTCAGATAAATACGTTAACAATTCCCTGCTGTATCCATCGATCATCCGCTGAATCAGTTCGTGGGTTGGTTGCTCTCCAAACATCTTGATCAATCTTTCCGCATAGGAGTAATCGGTCAGGCCGCGGCCAAAATTATACGGCAGATCTAGCACTACTTTCCGGCCAAACAGCATCTGCCCCACCTTGAAGAACATCCAGTCAATCTTGATATTCTTGATCATTGTGCCGTCAACATCCCAGAATAGAACCATTGATCATAGACCTCCTTGTACGAGTCCCTTCAGCTTCTTGCCTTAGCCGGAGAGCTGAGAAGGGCATCCCCCCGCCGGTGCTGCTGGGTGAAACTGCATTCTCAACAGAAGATAATGGAGTGACTGCCCCTTGGATTCAATTTATTAAGGCAACGCAGAGTAACCTGAAGAGGATCCACCGTCTGCAAGCGTGTGGGCGTTAAAGCACAACCAGAGAGCCCTATGGGGATCACCCATAGGGCTGCTTAAAAAAGAGGGGGGGGTTGCTATTGCCTGAAAGCGCGTCCGTCACCTATTCGAATTCCTGGAACAGCTTCTCGAACTCTGTCTGCGGTTCGATGATATGATAGACATGCTCATCCGCGGGGAACGAACCGTCCCTGACATCTTTGACGTATTCCTTGAAGGCATTGATCTCGATCTCCGCCACGCTGGCATATCGCTTGACGAACTTGGGGGTGAAGGCCTGGAACAGACCCAGCATGTCGCCACAGATCAGCAGTTGCCCGTCGGCGGGACCTGCCCCGATGCCATAGACCGGAATGCTCAACTTGGTGGCGATAAACTTGGTGACTTCCGGGGGAACAGCCTCCACCAGCAGGGCATATGCTCCGGACTCCTGAACGGCGAGGGCATCTTTGATCAGGGCGCGGGCATTGACCACATCCCGGCCCTGGGCCTTGAAGCCGCCCAACTGACCGGAACTCTGCGGGGTCAACCCGATATGGCCGATCACCAGGATCCCGGCATCGGTGATCGCCCGGATCCGGCTGGCGACCCGGACTCCACCCTCCAGTTTGACGCAGTCCATCTCCGCTTCCTTGATGAAGCGCCCGGCGTTGGCCACGGCGTCAGCATCGGAGATCTGGTAGGACATAAATGGCATATCACCGACGATCCAGGTGCTTTGCGCCCCTCTTCTCACCGCCTGGCAGTGGGAGATGCAATCAGCCATCGTCACCGGGTTAGTGCCCTTGTAGCCCAAAACGATCATCCCCAGCGAATCCCCCACCAGGATCATGTCCATCCCCGCCTGTTCAGCAAAGGAGGCCATGGGGAAATCGTAGGCGGTGACCCAGGTCACCTGCTCCCCGTCCTTCTTCATCCTGACAAAATCAACCAGACTTTTCTTAGCCATCCTGTTCCATCCCTTTCTATCCATTTTTTATTGATTTGCTGCAAAAACCCCTCGGAATTCCGATCTTTCAAGCGTAACTTCATATGCTTTTATTACTGCCATTTATCTGAGTAAGAAACCTTCTTTTAGCGGGTCATCAGAATCGATGACGATGTTTCCTATTCCTGTCAAGTAAGCCTTGCTCCTGATGAGCGGGATGATTGCCGGATAGTCGCCCACACTGGTTACCTGGCCAATGCGCCCTTCAAAAACAGTACCGACGATGCTCTCGTGATAGAAAACGTCTTGCTTGGTCAACTGGCCACGGGCATACATGGCGGCCATACGAGCGCAGGTGCCGGTGCCGCAGGGCGACCGGTCAATCTGGGCCTGCCCGAGAAAACAGAGGCTCTTGTGGGTATCGCCTGGAAATTGAGGATCGCCCACGAACAGAATATCATCAATCGTATTGATGTGCGGGATCTCCGGATGTTGAATTTCCAAACGATTGGCCTGCTTCCTGATCTCCAGGCCATACCTGATGAAATCGTTGATGTATTCCTTGGAGTGCTTCAGACCTAGCTGATCGATGTTCACCATGGCGAAGAAGTTGCCACCGTAGACAATGTCGGTGACAATCTCTTGATCGAACACTT
>Ga0326728_10023919_pt1 | contig 11128 bp, 8 predicted proteins | sample MB3enrmetagenome_FD_207602 | JGI IMG/M metagenome (GOLD analysis project Ga0326728, IMG submission 207602) | Lab enriched peat soil microbial communities from McLean, Ithaca, NY, United States - MB31MN | ecosystem: Environmental > Terrestrial > Soil > Wetlands > Peat | place: USA: New York... | reverse complement strand
CATGAATGGCTCTTCGAAGCAGCATTCCAGCCGAGTCGCGATCTCCTGCACCTCGGCGCGATTGCGCACCTCGGAAACCAGTACCGCGAACTCGTCTCCGCCTAACCGCGCCAGCGTGTCGCTTGGGCGAAGCTGCCGTTTCATGCGCCGCGCCATCTCCTGCAGGTACAGGTCTCCAGCCTGATGCCCATATGCATCGTTCACCTGCTTGAATTCATTCAGGTCGATATAAACCAAGCCGAAGATGCCGGCCGACTGGCGCGCATCCTGAATCAGCGTGTCCAGCGTCTTCTCCATAGAGAAGCGGTTCGGCACGTCCGTCAGCAGGTCGAATTCGGAGTGGTGCACGAGATCGCAGTAGAGCCGAGAGGTTTCGATTGCCAGCGTGGCCAATCCCGCCGCCATCGCGAGGGCCTCCTTTTCTGCGGGGCTAGGTTTGGCGCGCACGGGGAGTGCGGCATAGATTGCGCCCAGCGGCGGGCCGGAACGGGCGTCAATCGGATGCTCGACGATGCGCAGCGACCCAGAAGTGAGCTGCGCCGGGCGGTTACCGAGCGTTGCTCCATCCGCAACCCTGCACCAGCACGGTGCGCCACTCAGCCTGACTGAAACCAGCTCCGTAATCCGCTCCAGGATCTCTGCGAGCGGCTCCGAATGGTTGATATCTTCCAGAATCCGGCTTCGCCGCTGCTCCACGTACGCCAGCGAGCCTATCTGGCGGCGAGTCTTGTGCTCGAGGTACCATCCTCGCGCGCCCGCTGCGAGCACCAGGAAGAGCAGCAATTCGGCGAACACCGTTTCGTGGCGAACATCCAGCCAAGACGGCGCGGCGAGCACAGCAATATAGACAGGAGAACACAGCAGAATATTGAAGTGCACGTTGTGCCTGTAGGAACCGGCTTTATCGATCACGCAAATGTTTCTTTGGTCGGGGTCGAAATGCGTCACTGCCGTCTGGAAGGCGACAAGCAGCTCTTTGCCCGCCTCAGCATTGCCGAGCTGGTGAATGGCCTTCAGCGCCGGCAAAGGCGTCTGCGCAACTGCCCCTACTGCCAGGAAGCTGGCAAAGAGGAAGGCGACCGCAGAATTGAGTCGTTTCGTCAATTCGAAGTTCGCTCCAGCGTGGCGATCTCCACTTTTGCTGGCTGTTAGCACCAGTGTCAGCCGCCATTCTCATCCTGGTGTTCGTAGCAGCCCGAGATATCCGCAAGCAGGAACAATCTGGAGAAATTGCTTCCAATCATTTTTGCTCTGACGAAAGTCATTGAAAATAGCACTTTTGGTGTGGGAGGGCTTGGTATAATCCAACCGCCGAGGGGCAGCTCGATTTGCATTTCGCTCCGCACGTTGCTGTGGCGGATGCCGATGCCCGGCCCAACCCCTCTGCAGCGAGGCAGATCCGTGCCTATAAGCCGCGAACCAGCGCCCAGTTCCGTTCGATCCAGCGGATTCTCGACCAGCGGCCCGGTGCAACCGGCGCGCCGTATTCGCGTGATCGGTGTGCCGCTGGATCTGGGCGCCAGCCGGCGCGGCGTGGACATGGGGCCATCTGCCGTGCGAGTCGCCGGGCTTGAGGCACGCCTTGAAGCTCTCGGCCACCACGTCACGGATGCCGGCAATATTCGCGTCGAGATTGCCGAGACCCAGACACGAGGCGACAAAAGCGCTCACTACCTGAAAGAGATTGCGAAGACCTGCAGCCGCACGGCTGAAGCCGTGATGACAGCGCTCGAATCGGGAATGACACCGCTGTTGCTGGGCGGCGACCATTCACTGGCAGCCGGCTCAGTCTCAGGCGTGGCCGAGTTCTATCGCCGCCAGAAGCAGAAGGTCGGTCTGCTTTGGATCGACGCCCACTCTGACATCAACACCCCCGAAACCTCGCTATCGGGCAACGTCCACGGCATGCCACTGGCCGCGCTGATGGGACTGGGACCGGAACCGCTTGCTAATATCTTCGGCCATGCACCCAAAATCGCCCCTGAAAACGCGGTCCTTATCGGTGTGCGCGACATCGACCAGGCCGAGCGCGAGAACCTGCGCCGCGCCGGCATGACCGAGATCTACACCATGCGCGACATCGACGAGCGGGGCATGAGGGCGGTGATGGAAGAGGCTTTGCGCGCCGCCGGGCGCGGCACCGCCGGTTACCACGTCTCGCTGGACATGGACTGGATCGATCCCGAGGAGGCTCCCGGCGTAGGCACGCCCGTGCGCGGCGGCGCAACCTATCGCGAAGCCCACCTGGCCATGGAGATCGTCGCCGACCACGGACGCCTGCTCAGCTTCGAGATTGTCGAGGTGAACCCGGTGATCGACGAGCATAACCGCACGGCCGACCTCGCTGTCGAACTGGCCTGCTCGGTATTCGGGAAGAAGATTCTTTGAATGTTTGCCTCGATTCAGGCGTTGCCTATGCAAGGATAGGCAGAGTTCACGCTATCAGGCTTCGCAGCAGCCGTTTTCCTTCGGGCCAGTCACCCATATTCACGGCGATGTGGTCGGCGGGGCCGATGTCGACAAAGCGGCTTCCCCAGAAGCCCGCGAATTCGCGCGCGCGGGCTAGGGACACGTGAGGATCGTCGCTGCTGGCCACCACAACAGAAGCAAAGGGCAGTCTGCCGCGAGGCACAGGCGCAAAGCTCTTGATCGGCTCGGGAACTCCGGGGCGGCCGACATCGGCAGGAGCAGCCAGCAACGCGCCTTTGATCCTGCCAGCAAGCGCGGGCGAAGCGGTTTGAGCCCAGTGCGCCAGGGCGATCGATCCCAGGCTGTGTGCGGCAAAGAGGATTGGCGACGACGTCCTTGCAACTTCCTGCGAGATTCCTTCGATCCAGTCGCTGAGTTGCGGCGTCTCCCAGTCTTTCTGTTGCACGCGGCGAAACGAAGGGTCCGCCTGCTCCCATCTGGTCTGCCAGTGCTGCGGCCCGGAGCTGTTCAAGCCGGGAAGAACCAGCACGCTCACGCCTTCCGCGAAAATTCCCGTCCCTTTTTGCATAAGCTTGTTCTCCTCAAGAAGTCGTCTAAGCATAGCCGACTAAAATCAATCTGATGGCGAAAAAATTACGTGTAGGCATTCTTTTTGGCGGACGCAGCGGCGAGCACGAGGTTTCGCTGCTGTCGGCGGCATCGGTTCTGGGGGCGATCGATCGCGAGAGGTTCGATGTAACGCCCATCGGCATCACCAAGGAGGGCCGCTGGCTGGCGGCCGCGGACGCGCACGGGTTGCTCAAGGGCGATACCAGCGCGGTAGCCCGGCGGCTGCGCGCGGGCGATCCGGAAGCGACGCCCGGCGCAAAACTGCTTCACGAGGGCATTCCTACACTGCTGGCGCCGGAGCCGGGTCGTTCCGGTGCGCTCAACCAAAACCAACGCCTGGACGGCCAGTCCGCAGCCGGGCAGGCTGCCCTGGACGTGGTTTTTCCGGTGCTGCACGGCACCTTTGGCGAGGACGGGACGATTCAGGGACTCTTCGAGCTGGCCGGCATCGCCTACGTGGGCTCCGGAGTGCTGGGCTCGGCTGCGGGCATGGACAAGGACGTGATGAAGCGCCTGTTCGTGCAGGCGAAACTGCCCATTGTCAAACACGTCACGCTGCTGCGCGCCGACTGGGAGAAGTCGCCGCGTAAGGCCATCGCGCAGGTGGAGCGGGCGCTCAAGTATCCGGTCTTCGTCAAGCCGGCGAACCTCGGTTCCTCAGTGGGAATCACCAAGGCGCACGACCGCAAGGAACTCGGGCCAGCGCTGACGCTGGCGGCGAAATACGATCGCAAGCTCATCGTGGAGGAGGGCGTGGGCGGCAAAGCCCGCCGTGGCGTGCAAGCGGCGCGCGCGCGCGAGTTCGAGGTCGCCGTGCTGGGCAACGATGAGCCGAAGGCGAGCGTTGTAGGCGAGATCATTCCCGGCAAAGAGTTCTACGACTACGAAGCGAAGTATCTCTCGGAGGGTTCCGTGCCGGTGATTCCGGCTCCGATCAGCAAGCAGGAAAGCAAGAAAATCCGCGAGATGGCGGTTGCGGCATTCAAAGCGTGCGATCTCTCAGGCCTGGCCCGCGTGGACTTCCTGATGGAGCCGGACGGCAAGCGGCGTATCTTTGTCAACGAAGTGAACACCATGCCCGGCTTCACGCGCATCAGCATGTACCCCAAGCTGTGGGAGGCGTCGGGGCTCAGCTATAAAGATCTGATCACGCGGCTCATCGAGCTGGCGCTGGAACGGCAGGCGGAGAAGAGCAGGACGACGTACAGCCGCGAAGAGTGAAAAGACAGGGAGCAAGGGAACAGGGAACTCCTTGCCGGTGTCTAAGCCATATAGGCTCGAACAGATCGGATTCAGCAACGGAAAAACTGATCTCTGGTCTCTGATCCCTGAACTCTGGCACGTTGTCGTATTCTGATCCCGAGGGATTTTCGCAATGACATTGCTCGATGCTCCTCAGTTCGATGCCGCGCGCGCCAAGCGCAACGCCTTGATTCTCCAGATCGGCGCGGGCGCGATCTTTGTGCTCTTCGTGGCGTGGTGGCTGGTGGCGAGCCGGCCCGTTGACTGGCCGTGGAACTGGAACCATTACCTGTTTGGGCGCATCACGGTAAACAAGTTCCTGACCGCGGTAGAGGCCAACGACCTTGGCACGGCGTACGGCATCTGGACCAACGACAAGAACTGGCAGCAGCACCCGCAGCAGCACAGCGTCTATTCCTTCGACCGCTTCCAGGGCGATTGGAGCGCCACAAGCCCGGATAACGAATACGGCCCCATCAAGAGCCATAAGATCGTGCTTGCCGGGCGCTACGGCAACGGCGTGCTTATAGCCATACTCATCAACGGCCGCAAAAGCAACGCGCTCGACCTCGCCTACGACCCCAAGAGCGGTCAACTCAGCTTCTCGCCGCCGGGCGTGAACCTCTATCTGGGGCCGTAGACCAAGGGACAACGTGGCTCACCGCGACGGAGTTAGCTGTGCCGGCGGAGTTTACGCGCCAAGCCGAGTCTGCCCACGTCCGCGGTTCAATCTGTCAGGGATGTGACCGGTCCGTACCCCCCCCTACCCCCCACCCCCCTCCCCCCTACCCATAGGGGGCTAAGGTCCTCATTTGATGGAGTTTAGCTTTCGAGAGGCATCTGTTAAACCATTGAAAACAAAGCGGTTAGATGATAAAATCGTCAAAAATAAGCAGTTACGGAGTGTTTTTTTGACGCCAGTGAACAGTGGACAGCGATCGATGGTCAATTTCCCGTGCGGAAGCGAGCGAAATTAGGCTCACATTCGGCTTACGACATTTCTCCTTCAGATATAGCCCTTGCGACATCGTGCCAGGTTGCGATTCTTTGAAAGAATCGCAACTTGAGTGCACCGGCTCTGGGAGACAGCAGAAGGAGAAAATGCTTTAGGTCCGGTGGAAAGCTGTCTATGAAATGATTGTGCGCCAAAGCAGGGAAATAATCTGCAAAGAAGCTGCAGATTATTTTTTGGTTCGTGTGCGTGTGCGAGGAGTCGGGGTGAAACAGCGATACGATTTCAGCCGGGGAAAGCGGGGACGGATTACGCCTCCCGAGCCGGAACCGCGCGGCAAGACGCGGATCACGATCCGGCTGGATGAGGACCTAGTGGATCACTTTCTGAAGCAGGCCGATGCCTCGGGCGGAGCGATGGGCTACCAGACGCTGATCAACGATGCCTTGCGGCAGCATGTGGAAGGGAAGGCTCCGAAGCTGGAGGAGACGCTGCGGCGGATTGTGCGGGAGGAGATGCGGGCGGCGGGGTGAAAGACAGGGAACAGGGAATAGGGAATAGGCCCCCCCAAGCGAAGCTTGGACGGGGCACCCGGCAAAATAACGCGGTGGCAGCCACTAAGCTTAATGCACTTATTCGCCGTACCGAAGTTAGAATGGTTGTGATCGATGCCCGGTTGGGTGATGGGGACGATCCAAAATCGATGCTTGAACTCTTGGAAAAACTCACCGCGGAAATTAACGAAATTACTTCAACATCCCAGCCAGTTGTAAAATCGAAGGGCCGCTAGGCGTCTGCCGTACAATTCGCGTGAGTGTGGGCCGTTCGGTCATGTTGACAGAGCTGTTCGATGTCACCATCTCCGGAAAGGGATGCGAGACGACTCGACAATCACCCCCTCCGAACTCCGTGCGTCCCTCACGGGGATGTTGTGCCTTCGAAGTAGCATTTTAACTGCGGAGTTCGCGTTTTCGCTCTCCCTTTCAGACGCTAGCCCCAGTGGTCCGACGACAACCCGCTTGATCAATGCTGCCCTAAAGCGAGAATGGTCGTTGGGATCCGAGAATGGTATCTCCAAGTATGGGATCAGGCCCGATTTCGAGGAGCGCAGCAGTGTTTTTGCGGGGTCGAAGCTGAATGCCACGAGGCGCCATTCCTTTTCACCCATGAAGGAGCGATCTTTCATTATCGCGGGCTGGACCATGAGTTCGCCCATGAAGTACGGAAACACTTCTTTTACCTTATTCGCGGCTGCACCGTAATTGGCTGCGGCCTGGAACTTTTTGAACGCTGCCTCGACGAACTCCCGAAAAGGTTCACTTTGCGTAGGTGGGACTGCGCCGGAAGTAAACTCGAGGGCTGTCGCCTCCATAATCTCTTTTAATTCTCCTCGGAGGAACACTGGCAGAAGGGGCTCCAGCGATTCAATTATCCTCTTTACCTTCGCTTTCTTGTGTTCAGGTTCATAGGAACAATTGTCGGCGACGGTCCAGAGCCCTGTAACGTCGTATCCGTATTCCGAAATATGCTGATAGAGCGTGGACCTGTCGAACCCTATGCTGAACCCTACGGAGTCCCGACCATAGGCCCGCCACTGTTCCAAGATGTCACCCGCGTCGTTTGCGGTGTCCTCTGTCGGGGGCGCTGGAGAGTCAAAAAAAGACGCAACAAACGTCCAAAGGCTGTAATCAGTTGTTTTCAACCCCTGCTCTATATTGCCTGCGATTATGCTCTTCGCGAGCCAGCACGCGCGGGCCGTTGGTTCGATTTCCGTTGCCAGCAGCGTCTCTGGCCTGACCTGGTATTCCTTAATCTCTTCACGAACGATTTCCACCCCGTGGTGGTATTCGGAGGCGTCATTGAGAAAGTTGACGTTCGTTGCCCAGATGCAACGATTCTCGATGATGCCCTTTAATCCCTCAGCTGTCGTGTAGTGGTAGACAAGATCGCTACCCGCAGCCTGACCGTCCCCCATAAAGCCGCTCGCCTCTTTAATGAGAGTACCGCCTTGTGCCATTCGCGCAAAGCTGCCGAGAGCGCTGGGACGACTCGCCCCTTTTCTCCAGCCTGACGTTGTGTTAGAAGACGTTAATCTGCCAACCCGATTGACGAGGAGCCGACCAGTATCCGAAAGTCGGCGTGTGTTTACTTGGACGCTGGACCGAAACGGGTTTTGAAAGGCAACCGCAGATCCTTCGACTCGTCCGCCTGCGGCGGACTCGCTCAGGATGACAGATCATCGGGACGGCTGATTTTTGGGGCGGCCCACTAGAATGAAATTATTGTGCAAACCATCCGCGTAGAGACGCCATCGGCGAAGTACGACGTAGTGACGGGCAGCGGGCTGATTGAGACGCTTGCCCCGCGCGTGGAGCGGGCCGTGGGTCGGCTGCCGCGGCGGGGGTTTGTGCTGACCTCGCCGGAGATTTGGGCTTTGTGGGGCGGGGCGTTTTGCACGTCGTTCGAGAGGGCGAAGGTTGAGCCGCCCATTGCGTTGTTCTTGCCGGCGGGCGAAGAACACAAGACAGTGAGAAGCGTGGAGCGGCTGACGCGCGAGATGGTGCGGGCGGGCGGCGACCGGGGAAGCCTGTTGATTGCCTTTGGCGGCGGGATTGTGGGCGACGTGGGCGGATTTGTGGCCGCGATCTTCATGCGGGGCATCCCGTACGTGCAGGCGCCGACTACCTTCCTTGCGCAAGTGGACTCGAGCGTGGGCGGCAAGGTGGGCGTGAATCTGCCTGAGGGCAAGAATCTGGTGGGCAATTTTTTGCAGCCGCGCGCGGTGTTTGCCGATATCGGCGTGCTGGGCACGCTGCCTGACCGCGAACTACGCGCCGGACTGATGGAGAGCGTGAAGGCGGGCATCATTCGCGACCGGGCGCTGGTGCGGTTCATGGAGGAGCACGCGGACGAGGTGCTGGGCCGCGACGCCAAAGCTCTGGAGCGGGTGATTGCTGCGTCGATCCGCATGAAGGCCGATGTGGTGGGACGCGACGAGCGCGAGAGCGGGTTGCGCATGATCTTGAACTTTGGGCACACGGTGGGCCACGCTCTGGAACAGGCCACCCGCTACAAAGTGATGCTGCACGGCGAGGCGGTGGGATGGGGCATGGTGGCGGCGCTCTATGTGGCGCGGATTCGGGGAACCGTAACCCAAGCACAGATGGAGCGGATGGAAAAGCTGATCTATCGCTATGGGCCATTGCCCAAGCTGAAGGTGAGCGCCGCGCGAGTGCTGGCGGCGACGGGCAGCGATAAGAAGAATGTGGGCGGGGTAAGAAGGTTTGTGCTGCCGGTGGGAATTGGCGCCGCGGGCGTGGTAGAGGACGTGACGGCAAGGGAGCTTGAGGCGGCGGTGAAATACATGATGGTGAGGGCGAGAGTAGCAGGACTAGGGACTGGGGACTGAGGGACTAAGGGACTGAGGGCGAGTCAGCAAGTCAGCCGGGCATCGGGGCGCGGACCGGCGGTGGATTGAATGCGTTGTTTGGTATTTCGCATGTTGGCGTCGCTTTGCGACTTCGCATGTTGGCGAGTTCGCGCTGTATTTCTTTTTAGCAAGTCAGCGAATCAGCGAGCCGGCGCATTGAGATTTGTGGTATCCCACCCTTGGCACAGAGAACGCCTTAAGGATGGGGCAACCAGCACTCAGCTTTGAATGGATTTACGGCATTTTCGGAATCAACGTAGACTTTTCAAGAAGCGTGCAAAGTGGCTTTTTCTTGAGGAAAAAGCCACTCGAAGCGCGTGCTTTCGGTTTACAGTAATTCCGAAAATGCTATTGCATCCATCCGCGGGTTGAGTGCGTCGAATGGGATGGATGGCGTGCGGCTTCCCTGAGTTCCCGGGCCTTCATTTGAATCCCAAATCTCAACAAACGGCAGATAGAACATGAGCGATCAGCCTTTGTACCGGTGGCTTGAGCAGGAGGGGGAGGCCTTTGGCAGCCCCGGCCTGAAGCCGCGCTGGACTTCGAGCATAAAAGATGCGGTGGTGACGGCTTATGCGGGGTCGAGCCGCATCTGGTTCACGTGCTCGCATGGAATTCTCAACGAGATCTACTTCCCCACCATCGACCATCCTCAGGTGCGGGATATGGAGTTTCTGGTCACCGACGGGGAGACGTTTGCGCACGAAGAGAAGCGCAATCTGCGGACGAGCTTCGAGTACCTCGATCCCGAGGCGCCGGGTGTGCGGTATGTCAATCGCGATCCCGACGGGCGCTACAGCCTGACCAAGGAGATCATTTGCGATCCGCACCACGGCGTGGTGCTGACGCGGGTGCGGTTGGAGGCGCGCGAGGACTTGATGCCGCGGCTTAAGGTGTATGCGCTGCTGGCGCCGCACCTGAATTGCGGCGGGGCGGGGAACTCGGCGCGGGCGATGGACCTGGCCGGGCACAAGGTGCTGCTGGCGTGGAAGAACGAGTGGTCGCTGGTGATGACGGCCAGTTGCGGGTTCTCGCGCGTGAGCTGCGGATTTGTGGGCGCGAGCGACGGCTGGCAGGACGTGATGCAGAACTTCACCATGGATTGGGAGTTTGGGTCGGCGATCAACGGGAATGTGGCCGTGATGGGCGAGATCGACCTTGGGTGCATCCCCGGGCTGGGCAAGGGGTTGAACAACGGCGCCTATTCGAGCGGAGTGGGCGCGAGTGGAATAGACGTGAGAGAGTTCACGCTAGCGATTGGCATCGGCGAAGGGCACCATACGGCGCTACAGCAGACGATGGGATCGCTGTCGACGCCTTTCGCGGAGCAACGCAAGCGCTTTATTGAGCAGTGGAAGAGAGCGGCGCACCCGGCCTGGCTTGCGGCGAAGGCACAGGATGGCGGCAAGCTGATGCGGGCCAGCCACAACGTTCTGTTGGCACACGAAGACAAGACGTATTCGGGAGCATTTGTGGCGTCGGCGTCGATTCCGTGGGGCCAGGCGAAGGGCGACGACGACATGGGCGGCTACCACCTGGTGTGGACGCGCGACATGGTGCAGACGGCAACGGCTCTGCTGGCCTGCGGGCGAGTGGAGACGGCGCGGCGCGCGCTGGTTTACCTGGCGTGCACGCAGCAACCCAGCGGCGGATTCGCGCAGAATTTCTGGATCGATGGAACGCCGTATTGGAAAGGGGTGCAACTGGATGAAGTGGCGTATCCACTGATCCTGTCATGGCGTCTGTGGAAGGCGAACGGGCTGGGCGAGCTGAAGTCCTTTGAGTTCGTCGAGCGGGCGGCGGGGTTTCTGGTGCGGCACGCGCCGATCACCAACCAGGAGCGATGGGAAGAGAATGCAGGCTACTCGCCTTCGACGCTGGCGGCGGCAATTGCGGGACTGATTTGCGCGGCGGAGATGGCGCGCGCCTACGAAGCGGTGGAGTTCGCGGAGTTTCTCGAGGAGTTTGCCGATTGGATCGAGGGACATATCGAGGACTGGACTGTAACCAACAACGGCACTCTGCATCCTACTGTGAAGCGGCATTACATGCGCATTCGCCCGCCGGAGTGCGGCGAGGCGTACGCGAAGGAAGATTGCGGGAAAGAGGTGATCCGGCTGCAGAACCGGCCGCCGGGGACGCGCAGTGAATTTGAGGCGCGCGAAATTATCGATGCAGGCTTTCTGGAGCTGGTGCGGTACGGCGTGCGGCGTGCTGACGACGAGCTGATTGTGGACTCGCTGCAGGTGGTGGACGCGGTACTGAAGCGCGACCTGCCCCAGGGGCCGGGATGGCTGCGCTACAACGGAGACGGTTACGGGCAAAGGCCCGACGGCGGTCCGTTTGAGGGATGGGGCCAGGGACGCGTTTGGCCGCTGTTGACAGGCGAGCGCGCGCATTACGAGCTGGCGGCGGGGAAGGACATTGGGCCGCTCATCAACACGTATGAGCATTTCGCGAGCTGC
>Ga0326728_10023918_pt1 | contig 11128 bp, 10 predicted proteins | sample MB3enrmetagenome_FD_207602 | JGI IMG/M metagenome (GOLD analysis project Ga0326728, IMG submission 207602) | Lab enriched peat soil microbial communities from McLean, Ithaca, NY, United States - MB31MN | ecosystem: Environmental > Terrestrial > Soil > Wetlands > Peat | place: USA: New York... | reverse complement strand
TTATTTTCAATAATTTATCTGGACGATTTATTGCTTTGAAAAGGGGTCTTACTATGTATAAACCAAAAAACGCTTGGAAACATTAGCTTTTTCGGATTTCAGACGGCTCAAGTCTTAAACTCCTGTTTAAACCCGTAGATGAAAACTGCTCCCAGGACGGTCATTCCAAGAAGTTACACATTTTCTTGGGGAGTTGCCGTCAAACAAATTGAGAAAACTCTATGTACCAACATTTTCTAGAATCCGGATTATTTTTATCGGTATGCCCGTAAAAACAGTTGTACATCAACGATCGTTAACCGGACACTGGAGCCTCTTCGCTCACCCCAAAGAGGACCCTCCCTGTCGCGGGGATGCGGCCTCAAGGAGCCTCAAGCATGCCGGTCATCGAAACGACCCCCGAATTGGTCCGTTCCACCTACGCTACCAGCCGCAAAAACATCGCCGTGATCCGGGAGCGCCTCCAGCGCCCCCTGACCCTCGGGGAGAAAATCTTCTTCGGCCATCTCGACCAGGCCGCCGGCCAAGAACTCAAGCCCGGCGCCGGCTTTTTGGAAACCCGGCCCGACCGCGTCGCGATGCAGGACGCCACGGCCCAAATGGCCATCCTGCAGTTCAGCCAGGCCCGCATCCCCTCGGTGCGGGTCCCCAGCACCGTCCATTGCGACCACCTGATCCTTTCGCAAAAGGGTTCGGCCCCCGACTTGGCCCAGGCCCAAGAGACCAACAAGGAAGTCTACGCCTTTCTGGCTTCGGCCAGCCGAAAGTTCGGCATCGGCTTCTGGAAGCCCGGCGCGGGCATCATCCATCAGGTCGTTTTCGAGAACTACGCCTTCCCCGGCGGCATGATGATCGGCACCGATAGCCACACCCCCAATGCCGGAGGCCTGGGGATGGCCGCCTGCGGCGTGGGCGGCGCGGACGCCGTCGACGTCATGGCGGGCCTGCCCTGGGTCGTGAAACATCCCCGCCGGATCGCGGTGGTCCTCAGCGGAGCCCTCTCCGGCTGGACCGCCCCCAAGGACGTCATCCTCAAGGTGGCCCAGCTCCTCACGGTCAAAGGTGGCACCAACGCCGTGGTCGAATACATCGGCGAAGGCGCCCGTACGCTGAGCTGCACCGGCAAGGGGACCATCGCCAACATGGGAGCCGAAATCGGCGCGACCTGCTCGCTCTTCCCCTACGACGAGGCCATGGCCCGCTACCTCAAGGCCACGGGGCGCGCCGAAATCGCGGCCCTGGCCGAGGCCAACCGCGACCTGCTGGCCCCGGATCCCGAATGCGAGGCCGACCCGGAACGCCACTACGACCAAGTGGTGCGCATCGACCTCTCGTCCCTGGAACCCCACGTCGTGGGCCCGCACACGCCCGATCTGGCGCGTCCTGTCCGCGAGCTGGCCGCCGAGGCCCGCGCCAAGGGCTGGCCGCTGGAGCTGAGCGCCGGGCTCATCGGCAGTTGCACCAATTCGAGCTACGAGGATATCGGCCGCGCCGCCGCCGTGGCCTCCCAGGCGTTGGCCAAGGGCGCCACGGCCCGCGCCGCGCTCCTGATCACTCCCGGTTCCGAACAGATCTACCGCACCATCCAGCGCGACGGGCAGATGGCCGTCCTTGAAAAGGCCGGCGCCCAGGTGATGGCGAACGCCTGCGGCCCCTGCATCGGCCAATGGAAGCGTTCGGACGTGGCCAAGGGCGTTCCCAACAGCATCCTGAGTTCCTTCAACCGGAACTTCCCGGCGCGCAACGACGGCAACGAGGCGACCCTGAGTTTCATCGGCTCGGCCGAAGTGGTGATGGCCTATGCCCTCGCCGGACGGCTGGACGTGGACCCGCTCTCCGAAGAATTCACCGCGGGCAACGGGGTGCGCCTGAAGCTGAGCGCCCCGGCCCGGGCCGACGACCTTCCCAAAGCCGGCTTCGTCCCCCCGCAAGGGGTCTACGAAGCTCCCCCTCAGGACGGCTCTTCCGTGGCCATCGTCATCGACCCGGCCTCGGACCGTCTGCAATTGTTGGAGCCCTTCGACGCCTGGAACGGCAAGGACTATGTCGGCCTACCGCTGCTGCTCAAGGCCAAGGGTAAGTGCACCACGGACCACATTTCTCCGGCGGGTCCTTGGCTGAAATACCGCGGGCACCTGGACAACATCTCCAACAACGCCTTCTTGGGGGCGATCAACGCCTTCACCCTCAAACCGGGCCAGGCCAAAGATCGGGCGGACGGAACCTTCAAAGAACCCCAGGCTGTGGCCCGCGGCTACAAGGCCCAGGGCCTGAAATGGGCGGTGATCGGCGACGAAAACTACGGGGAAGGCTCCAGTCGGGAACACGCGGCCATGTCCCCCCGGCACCTCGGCGCGGCCGTGGTCCTGGCCAAGAGTTTCGCCCGTATCCACGAAACCAACCTGAAAAAGCAGGGGATTCTGCCGCTGACCTTCGCCCAGGCCGCGGACTACGATAAGGCCCTGGAAGACGACCTCGTGGACGCGCTCGGCCTTTCGGAACTCGCGCCGGGCAAGGAGCTCCAGGTCGTCTTTAGGCACAAAGACGGCGGTTCGGATCGGATCGCCGTACGGCACTCGATGAATTCGGACCAGATCGCTTGGTTCAAAGCCGGTTCGGCCTTGAACCTGATGGCCAAGGTCTAAGGCCTCTTAACACCGCAATCGACAAAAAGGCCCGCCGATTTTCGGCGGGCCTTTTTGTTGGACTTGTTCCGCTTGGAAACGCCTCTATTTCGGCGACTTCCCTACCAGGCGTAGGCTTCCGGCGCCGTGCCCCCGGGGCCCGGGAAAAGCTTGTCCAACTCGGCCATGCGGGCGGCATCCAGCTGCACTTTGAACGCGTTGAGGCTGGAATCCAACTGCTCGATGGTCCGCGGCCCGATGATGGGCGCCGTGACCACGGGATTGGCCAACAACCAAGCCAACGCGAGATCGGCCGGAGTGGTGTCCCATTTCTTGGCCAGGCGCTCGTAGGCTTCGAGCTCCTTGGCGTGTTCCCGGACATAACCGATGGTCCACTCGTGCTGACGGCGCTTGCCTTGGCCGCGGGTGGCTCCTCCGGCGAGCGCACCGCCGGCGAGGGGGCTCCAGGCGACCAGTCCCAGCCCGTACCCTTGGCAGGCCGGAATCACCTCCAACTCGGGCGTGCGGCTGGTCAAGTTGTACTTGGTCTGTTCGCTGATGAGACCCATGAAATGGGCGTTGCGCGAAGCTTCCTGGGCCTGGGCGAGATGCCAGCCGGCGAAATTGCTGGACCCAAAATAGATGACCTTGCCCTGCTGGACGAGGACCTGGCAGGCCTGCCAGATCTCTTCCCAAGGCGTGGTGCGGTCGATATGGTGGAACTGGTAGAGATCGATGTGGTCGGTGCGCAGGCGCTTCAGGCTCTCTTCGCAGGCCTGCCGGATATGCAGCGCCGAGAGTCCGCGCTGGTTGGGCCACTGGCCCATGGGGTTGAAGACCTTGGTCGCCAACACGACCTTTTCCCGACGTCCCCCACCTTGGCGCAGCCAGCGGCCGAGGATCTGCTCGGTGATGCCCTCGCCTTCTTTCCAGCCGTAGACGTTGGCCGTGTCGAAAAAGTTGATGCCGTGCTCCAGCGCGCGGTCCATGATGGCGAAAGCTTCGGCCTCATTGGCGTCCCAGCCAAAATTCATGGTTCCCAGGCAGAACCGGCTGACCTGCAAGCCGCTCCGCCCCAATCGAGTCATTTGCATCGTTCGCTCCGAAAAGGGATGCGGAAGTCTATCACAATTCTTAGCCTTAAACGAGAAAGCCCTCCCGGTAGGAGGGCTTTCTCATCGGAAAAACCGCGGACTCTTTTACTTGGCAGCGGGCGAAGCGGCGGCCGGAGCGTCCTTGGCCGCGTCGGCTTTCGGGGCGGTCGCTTTGGCGGTGTCGGAGCTCGCCGCAGGAGCGGCCGCGTCCGTGGCCTCGGCCTTGGCGCCTTTTTTCTTATCCGCCTCAATCTGGATGGCATTCAGGTTCGCCTCCAATTTGGCGGTATCCACCTGGGCCGCTTTGAGGTCGGCAATGGCTTTTGTGTACGTGGCGATGGCCTTGTCCCGTTGGCCCTGGAAGACTTGAGCCGAGGCGAGATCGTTCCACGCCGGCGCCAAATCTTTTTTGAGGGCCACGGCCTGGGTCGCGGCGGTTTCGGCTTCCGCGTACTTGCCCAATTGCAGGTAAGCGGTGGCCAGCCCCAGCAGTCGGTAGGGTTCGCGTTTGGCCTTACCATTGGCGGCGTCTTGCTCCCCGATGCCTTCGAAATAGGCGGCGGCTTCGGCGTACTTGCCTTGATCCAACAGCGCATTGCCCGCCTTTAACGAACCCGGAGCGTCGTTTTTTGCCACCGCAGCGGGCGCGGCGTCTTTCGCGTCGGCGGATTTGGCGGCGTCCTTGGCCGCCGCAGGAGCCGGACTGGCGACTGCCGTGGCCGCTGCCTTGACGTCGGCGGCCGCTGCGTCCGTTTTGGCCGCAGGGGTTGCGCCATCGGCGCGCAAAATGCCCGCGCACGCTACACCGAAGCTCAAGCCTAAGATCAGATGCTTGTTCATCGTTCCTCCTCTTTGCTCCAAGGAAAGGCCGGGTGCTGCGCCGCCGGCTTCAGGCTTGTGCCCAAATCCGTTTTTTTGATCCCGGACCAGATACCGCACTGCACTATTTATGTGCTAATCGAACCGGTCGCTGCTTAGCTGTCGCGACAGTTTCCAGCAAAGCATTGGAAATATCGTAAGTCTTCGTCACAAAAAAATCAAGATTTGTGAAATGGAAAATCTCTTTTCGGAGGATAGCCCTATTTTTATACTTTCGATCTTTCGGGGTGCACAACTTCAGAGATACATGCCCCTGTTTTATACAAAAAATCAGCGGGTTCCTCACCCCCGGGGGAGGAACCCGCTGGTCGCGATTCAAACGTTGTTTTTGGATTACTTCTGCTCCTGAATTTGATTTTCCGCCAGCGTACCCAGATAATCGAGCGTCTGCGAGAGCTTGACGAAAGTTTTGCCTACCGATTTCAAGGCCACAATACCGGCGGCAAAAGTTGCCTTGGCTTCTTCTTTCTGCATTTCAAAGACCTGGGCGGACCCTTTGATGTACCAAGCTTCTTCCTGATCCGGGCGCACCTTGAGGGCTTTGGAAGCCGTATTTTCGGCGTCCGTAAAGCGCCCCACATAGAGATAGGCTTTGGCGAGATCGGTCAAACGCCCGGACTCCCTCGCCAAGTCGCTTTGGACTCCGATGCTTTCCAGATAGATCACGGCCTTCGAATATTCCGCCGTGGCGACCAACGCGTGCCCCGCTTTGACCGCCGCCGGGGAATCCTGCCCCGCCGCCAAGCTGCCGGTAAGCGCTACGACCGCCGCTAATCCGATAAGGATGCCCGTTTTCATGACCCCACCTCAGCGAATGGTGCCGGGTAAACCGCCCCCGGAGGGTGATCAGGCTCTGCTCGGAGTCCGAACGCCGTCCCTGATTTTGGGGGGACGGTGGTTTTCGCTTGATCGATTCCCTTATTTCGCGGCCACCATGCTGCCGTCCTGCTCCTGGACGAGCGCCTGGAGATAGTCGTGCGTGGCCGCCAAGTGAGTCGCGTTCTTGTGGGCGGCTTTCAACTCGGCGACCCCCTTGGAAAAAGTCTCCAGCGCGATGGAACGGCGCATCTCAAATACCTGGGCCGCGCCGAGGGTGGACCAGGCTTCTTCTCTGGACTTGTCGAGGGCCAAAGCCTGGGTGGCCGTGTTTTCCGCTTGTTCAAAGTAGCCGGTGTAAAGGAAAGATTTAGCCAAGTCCGAAAGCCTCTGCGCTTCCCGGGCACTTTCACTTTGCACCCCTACCGACTGCAAAACCGTCACCGCGATCGCATAATCGCCGGACGCCATTAAGCGTTCTCCATCCCTAAGCGCCGTCGGAGAATCCTGTTTCCCAAGGTTCAGCGCGGCTCCATCGGCCCGCAAGGCGCCTCCCACGGCGCTTCCCAGGGTCAATCCCAAAGCCAATCCGATGACCGACATTTTCCTCATGACCCGACTCCTTCTACCGTGCGGCCGATCCTCATTGGATGCGAACCGCCGCACTTTGAAAATCCACCCCACCCCGGGGCGTATCCCGTTCACCCTCTCTTTCGGATGATCCCGGGGACCTCTGAAACAATCTATCAAAAAATCTTACGTAATATCTAACGGAATCATACCCCTGCCCGACCTTGCTTGCAAGCCTTATTTTTTCAAAACACTCGTTTGTTTCTTCGCCTTTACTATATTATTGGATATTTAACTAATCTTACAAAAAAATTACTTTTCGAGAACATGGTCGACTCCAAAGGAACAACCGCCTTGCATCCACTTCCTTTTCTTGACCCACCTCCAAGCTCCCCGTCCCAATACCGCTTCTAGCGATGACCTTCGCTGGAACTCAAATAGCTTTCTTTGTCCGCTGATCCCGTCCTTTGGGCCACTGCGGACCTCTGACTGAGCTCCATTTTTTCCGCGTCCAGGGCGTTCAAAAAATTCAAGTTCGCCTCCAGCTTTGCGGTCGCGGCGTGGTGGGCCTTGAGCTGGGCGATCCCTTGGATAAAAATTGCCTTCGCTTTGTCGCGCTTGAGCTCAAAAACTTCGGCGGCGCCCAGATCAAACCAAGCATCCTCAAGATAGGCTTTTTTACGGAGCGCGCGGGTCGCCGCGATGATGGTTTCGTCGTAGCGCCCCAACTGTAAATAGGCGGTCGCCAAGCCCACCAATCGACGTGGCTCCCGCGTTTCCGCGTCCCGGCCCCGGGTCTGTTCCCCGATACGTTCAAAATAAGCGGCGGCTTCGGCGTATTGGCGGCGCTCCAAAAGGCGTTCCCCTTCCTTTAGGGATCCGGGGGCATCGTGGCGATTCGTCGGCACCAAAGGTTCCCGTTCGCGGGCTTCCAAGCCCGCGGCAATGCCGAGAAGGACGACTAAACTCATCACCAGGGAAAAATGCATCGTCGCCTCCACCCGTCCAAGTCCCTCCGACCGCTCTCCCGCGAGCAGGCCTTCCTTGGGACATGCATCGATTATTTCGGCAAACGCTAAAGTCCGTCTCGGGTGGTTCGGTTTTCGTTTAAATTTCAAAAAAATTGGAGATATTCCCCGGAGGATTTGCCCAAAAACAGCTTGTCCAAGATCCCCTATCCCCAAGGATCATGGAAAACCGGTAGAACGCTGGAACTTAAGTACGAACTAAAAAAAAAGTCCCCGTTTCCGAAGAAACGGGGACTTTAAGTGGTAGCACCTACGGGGCTCGAACCCGTGATCTCCGCCTTGAGAGGGCGGCGTCCTAACCAGCTAGACCAAGGTGCCGTGCTTTTTGTCTTTGCCCACCAAAGCTTTTCCAGCCGAATGGTCCATGGCCCGAAAGCCAGCCACCACCCAACGGTCAAAACCAGTCCGCAAAGGGTAAATAGCATATGAAATGGAGGCTAGACGGTCAAGGGACAAGTACCCGTCCCCGCCCCTTAAAACGTCGCCGCCAAAGCGAACTGGTTGCTGCTGCCCAGGTCGCCCAGGGACACAAAGGCGTAGTCCAGACTCACTTGGCGGTATTTCACCCCAAACCCAGCGCTGATTCCCCCGGTCGAAGCGTTGCTCTGCGCCTGATAGCCCAGGCGTCCCCAGAATAGCTGGGCGTAGCCGTATTCCAGGCCGCCCCCGTACGACGTTGCGCCGTCATCCACCGTCGGGATGGCCGTTCCCGCAAGGAGCTTCAGCGTTCCTTTGGAAAGGTCGACGCCATAATCCGCGCCCAACTTGATTTCCGCCGGCAGGCTGGAGTCGTACAGGCTTCCGAACAGGTCGCTGCCGCTTAAGCCCACGCTCAAGGATTCCCAGGTATACCGGACCCCCAAATCTCCGCTCAAGGTCGAAGCCGAGTCGGAATCCAGGTTTTCGCCCAGGTATTTGCCTTCCACACCGACGCTGATTCCATACCCCAAATCCAGGCCGTAGCCGAGTTTGAGGGCGTAGCCATACGGATTAAAGGATCCGTTCTGGGCCACTCCGCCGCCGGGCAGGACGACGTAGCGGTCCAGGCTGCCGTAGTTCATGTAAGTAAAACCGAGCCCCAAGCCGCCCGCCGGACCCAGACCATAGCCCACGGCGACCTGCTGAAGGCTGGTACTTTGGACCCAATTGTTCTGCGCCAAGGCGACTTGCCCTTCCTTGGACCCCAGTCCCGCCAAACCTGCGGGATTGTCTTGAAGGGCAATGAGAGTGTCCCCATTCATGGATGGCGCCTGACCGCCCAGGGCGGCGGCCCGGGGGCTGGCTTCCACATTCAGCCAAGGCGCGCTGACATTCCCGATGGCATAGTCGGTCTGGTCGGCGCAGAGGGGAACGGTAAGGGCCAAGGCGAACAGAGTAAGACAACGACGCATGAAAGGGGCTCCCAAAAGACGGCGGACGTTTCTATTTTCCCTGAACTCTTGTCGCGGGCTCATGGGGCCTCCACGATGGCGACCTTTTGGGTGACGACATTCTCACTGCCGTCCGCTTCCATCCGGTCCATCCGCACGATGTAGACACCCGGAGCAAGGCTTGCCGTGTTGAGGCACTGGTCGTAGGGACTCCCAAAACCAGCCTCCGAAACCAATTGCCCTGCCACGTTGTACACCTGCCATTTGGTGGAAGCGGGAGCCTGATTAAAATACGCGCACAAAGGCAAACCCCGGTGGCAAGGGACCGGCCCCAAGACGGTCTTGCCCAACCCTGAAGCCCTAAACAGCGGCGTGGGGCTCGCGTCGGCGGTCACAGAGAAGGTCGGCGTCACGGTAAAGGTAGGCGTCACCGTGAACGTCGGGGAAATCGTCGAAGTTTGGGTTTGCGTGGGGCTGGCTGTCGCAGTGGCCGATACGGCCGCCGTCAAAGTCGCGGTAAACGTCGGAGATAGGGTCGAAGTGAACGTCCCCGTCGGCGTTCCCGTCGGCGTTCCCGTCGGCGTTCCCGTCGGCGTTCCCGTCGGCGTTCCCGTCGGCGTTCCCGTCGCTGTTCCCGTCGCTGTTCCCGTCGCTGTTCCCGTCGCTGTTCCCGTCGCTGTTCCCGTCGCTGTTCCCGTCGCTGTTCCCGTCGCTGTTCCCGTCGCTGTTTCCGTCGCTGTTTCCGTCGCTGTTTCCGTCGCTGTTTCCGTCGCTGTTTCCGTCGCTGTTTCCGTCGCCGAAAACGTCGGGGAACCCGTCAAAGTTCGGCTCTGCGTAAAGGAGGGGGTCGCCGTCGGGGATACCGTGAATGTCGAAGAAGCCGTCCCTGTTTGGGAAATCGTCGGAGTCAAAGTCGCCATGGATGTCCCGGTCGCGCTGAAGGTCATGGTCGCCGTAGAGGTTCCGGAAATCGTCGAAGTGGGACTCTGGGTCGGCGCCGAAGTCCCGGTGGAACTAGGGGTACCCGTGGGCGTGCTTGTGGGCGTCGGGACCACCACTTGAACGTAGGAGGATGATGTGATCGACAAAGGGTGGGGCGCCGAGGCCACCGCAGGCTGGGGGTCGCTCAGCACTCCAAACGTGTACCGGCCCGCCGCGGAAGGCGCCGTCACCGCGCCGTCGGGTTGTATTCCGTCAAGGGTATCCCCATAAATGACATAAATTTCCCCGCTGTTCGCGTCCAAATTCCCCGCAGTGACTTGGATTTGGTTGCCGTCCTCGGTATAACTGATGTCGGACCCGTTCACATAGGACACCGTAAAATAACCCGCTTGGCCGGGGGTGTCGCTCTGCGGAGTCGGCCAAGGAGTGGGGATGTTCAGGTACAAGGCGCCGTTGACCCATGCGTCCGCACCGGCGATATACTCCAACACCAACGTCGTTCCGGAAGCCGAGGCGAAGATCGTGGACGGATTGAGTGTCGCCACCCCTTCGCTTTGGGTGCTGGGGGTATGGGACGGGGTCGGGGACGCGGTGCCGGTCGACGTCAACGTGGGCGTCGGAGTCGGAACCGAAGGCGCAACAAAGGTGCCACTGCTGGTGAAGATATAGACGATGTTTGTGCCGGCGGTCGTCGTGGTATAGGTTCCGTTGGGTACGCTGGCATATCCATAGCTGGCGGGATAGGAAATGATGACGGTGCCGGAACCGCCGGAACCACCGGAATTTTCGGAGAATGCGCCAGCACCACCCCCGCCCCCGCCAAGCCCATTTGTTCCATCGTAGTTGGTGCCTTCCACGGGGTTCTCGGGCATTCCGCCGCCGCCACCACCGTTGCCGCCGCCGCCGGGGACAATGGCGCTTTTCCCGCCACCACCTCCTCCGCCGCCGCCAGCGTAGTAAACGAGCTGTCCCGTTATGATTGAAGCTTGGCCAGAGCCTCCATTGCCCCCATTTACGAAAGTTCCAGGATATCCGCTCCCCCCAGCCCCGCCACCGCCGCCGCCCGTGCCGTTGTCATCGGTGTCGCTGCCGTTGCCGCCTTCGCCACCACCTTGACCCTGACTGTTGATTCCATTGCCGCCATTACTCCCGTCATCGTCACCGTCACCGCCTCCGCCGCCACCGCCGCTGCCACCGGTGCCTCCGACGTAACCGCCGATACCGCCATAGCCGCCGCCCGCCGTTGTTGCGATCGAACCAAAGGCGCTATCGCCACCCTTTACATCATTCCCCCCGCCTACACCCACGGTCACCGTGTAGGATAAACCCATCACCACGGTCGCGTTTCCCGTAGCAAACCCTCCCCCCCCTCCTCCTGCTCCTGCCACTATTCCATACCCTCCACCCCCTCCTCCCGCAACCACCAGATACGTCACCGTCATGTCATCAGCTCGCGCAAAACCCAAGCATGCAAGTGCCAGAACCAAACCCAACGCTACGGTAAATGGTCGCAAATGGGGTCTTTGAACAAAGCTGTCTTGCATCAACATCGGACACCAGAATGCGGGAATGGAGACCTTAAAGGATATGCCATTCACCACTGCTGTCCCGTTGTTAATCGAGCAATGACAACTGTTTTTCGGAATCGTCCTCTTCAAAAGGGGATGCCTCTCGCGAAAGTAGCGTAAAAATGGGGGTCTTCCGACTTTCGTGTGGGTAAAAACAGTGGGTTTTTAGCGAAGTTAGGGTAGGGTCAAGTTCGAAGCCCAGTAGTGGGTAAGGGAACCGCAGGGCAGACGGATCAG
>Ga0326728_10023916_pt1 | contig 11129 bp, 13 predicted proteins | sample MB3enrmetagenome_FD_207602 | JGI IMG/M metagenome (GOLD analysis project Ga0326728, IMG submission 207602) | Lab enriched peat soil microbial communities from McLean, Ithaca, NY, United States - MB31MN | ecosystem: Environmental > Terrestrial > Soil > Wetlands > Peat | place: USA: New York... | reverse complement strand
ATTTCCCGTATCGTGAACCTGAGGCGCGCGGCCTTCCCACGTAGCCCGCCACAAAATGCTGCCTATCGCCGTTTTCTGATTGCGCCGAGAGTTGGGGCGTTGTACGTGACGCTTTCACGGCTCAACGAAGTATCGTATGGTATGGCTTCGAGTTCCTGCGTTAAGTCATTGCACAGCAGGTCAAAGCGCTCCTTCACCCACGCGATCGCTTTATCGATGAGTAGCCGGAGGTTGCTGAGGTTTCCGGCGTCAAGCGTATCGGCCACGAAGTTAGTGAACACGATTTTGGCAATCTTAGCGGGTGCATCGCGAGAGTTGAGCACGGCTCCCGGGATGCACTGCGCGTACGCATTCACGTCATGGGCGAGGTGCTTGTTGCGCAGGTCGAGGAAGTACTCAAACACCTCCATGGCCATCGCGTCGTTGTCGTAAACAGCGTGTTTGCTCAGTGGAGATCGAGCGCCAGTGGCAAAGCATTTAAAGTAGTGGAATACCGCGCATCGCCAGAGAGACTGGCGCACGAGCGCGTGCCCATCAAAAAGCTGCCGGACCTCTTCCGCACATTCGGCGGCGAAGTTCAGGTCGGACCGATGCGACGTCAAGTCCGCAGCTTCGCGTGCCTTCTCCCCGCTGATCGCAATGACCTTCACGGCGTCTGGGAATCCGTCGATGCGGAACTCCGACTCATTCGGCTTTGAGACGTTATACGATTCCATAAAACTAATGTGCGTCCGGGCAACATTGCGTGCTCGATGAGATTATCGCAGATCATTACAGGCAGCAGGGCGTGCGGAAAGGGTCATTGCAGAGTGATTTTCCGCGTTGGGCAATTAACTCCCCAAGACCACGACTCCTTCGGCCTGGGCGGCGCGGCGCAGTTCGGCGTTGAGAGACGCCAGCGGCAGTCCGCGACGCAGGGCGAGTTCCAGGTACGCCGCATCGTACCAAGTAAGGCGATGGCGCTCCGATAATTGGAGCGTGGCTCCCCACGCCTGCCGGTCTGTTTCGGCATCGACGCGGATCGGCAAGAGGGCCAGATCCGCCAAGGTCGAATTCCGAAAGGCCGCGTCGTGGCGGCCGCGCCTGGCGCCCATCTCCAGAATGTTGGCCACCTCGAGCTTCCACAGTCCCGGCACCCAGGCTCCGCTCTCGCTGACCAGGTTGAAGACATGACGAATCGGTTCCGTGATCTCGTCGCTATATACTCACGCGAGGGTGGCGGAACGGTCCAGAACCATGCTCATGGCCGGCCGGCGTCCCGATCCGCTCGTATGGCAACCCGGTCAAATGTCTCTTTCAGACTCGCGGCCCGAATTCGAATACGGTCGAGCGCGGCGCGCGCCTGTAGCTGGTCGATTCGGGTGGCGTTGGGAACCAGGTGGGCGATGGGTTTGCCATGACGCGTGATGACGATTTCGTCGCCGGATTCGACCCGGTCCAGGAGCATCCCGAGTTTGTTCTTCGCTTCAAAGGCTCCGATTTCCACGATTCAGCTCCATAGACAGCCAGCTTAAGCTAGCTTGACACATGCCTGGAGGTGGCGGGGCCCTCGACGCCCGAACCGGCAAACCGCTGTGGCATTTCCAGGCCGGGTGGCCATTTCCTCCGCCGGCGTGCTCTTCAGCTTCGCGCTGCCGGATTAAGACCGGCCGCGCGCCCGGCCCCCCTGACGAGCTGCTTATGTTACGCACTTGTTCATGATGTTGCGGAAGCGGGTGCGGCTGATCTGGTGATCGGCCAGCAGCCGGCCGTTGTAAATCAGGGCAAAAACCGCGTAGGGGGTGGGCGCATTCTGGGCATCGCTCCACGACCCGAGATCGACCACCGTCGGCCTGATATGGTATTCATTCTCCGCTGTCTCGGCGATCTCAGCCGTGAATTTCGCGATGTGCGGACACTGGCTTGATCGGATGATGGTCAGGCCCCGGCTGTACTGCTCGAGTTTCCGATCCCAACCTTTCTTGAAGGCCGGGTTGACGGCGCCGCTATCGAACTTCCGAACCAGCAGTTGGTAATCCGGCGGCGCGGTATCGACGGGTTCGAAGCCGTTTGCCAGGAACAGGCGGCGGTCGGCCAGCCATGGACCGTCCCGGACCATTACGGCGGCGCCGCTCATGCCGGCCTTTCTCGCATCATCCAAGCAGGCTTCCACCATGACGCTCCCCCAGCCTTTTCGTTGATGCCGCCTGAAGAAAATCCAAACGCAGTGAATAAACATATAGCCGCTGGCGTCAACACCACGCCATGCGAACTCGCCTGGAAGGTATTCAATGTAGCCGCTCGGTTGTCCGTCCAGGGCAACCAGCATCTTCGCCCGTAGGCCAAACTCGGCGTTCGCTTGCAGCCAGCAGCGCTTCTGCTGGCGGCCAGGATGAGAGGGGCTCTTGATCCCGCAGCAGGGCATGGTGTCGAAGCTCGCCGCATCGACGTCAATCAAGCGCGGCTTGCGTATCACGGGAGGCCGGCCTTTCCTGGAATCTGTCAACTTCGAGTGTACTCCTTGGCACCCGAGTTCGAAACGTGTCCAGACCGGGGAGCCAAATTCTCAAAATCGTGGTGAGCCCCTACCAGTTTCCACGATTGGCCTCCCTCAACCAGCCAGCTTAAGCTAGCTTATTACATACCTGGAAGTGGTCCGGCTAAAATCCGGTGAATCCGTTGCAGACCGGGCCAGCGATCGAAATCGCCATCAAAGCTGAAGATCGATCGGATACCGTGGCGCTCCATGACTGCGATATGGACCGCGTCGCGGGCTGACACCGACACACGACTCTGGGCGATCTCCCCGGCACGCAGAACCTCCGCCTTTCCGATAGGAAGCACTTCGTCGACGATGTCCAAAGTTACTTGGAGCGCGGGTCCGATGGCCTCTCGCTTATCAATGGCCGTATACCGATGGAGAGTTTCCTGCAGCACTTCAGCGTCGGTGACGAGACGCTTCCACACTGCAATCAGGCGTTCCAGGATGACCTGCGACTCTGTCTTGTGGGGATGCGCGGGATCAACCCTGGTACCCTCGCTCAATTTCGCTCAGCATCCGCTCGATGCCGGCAGTGGGGAACGAGTACCGCGCACCGCGCCGAACCGCCTTCAACTTCGTTTCGGGGTCAATCACCGGCCGGCTCGCGCGCGCTTCCCGAAGCGCTCGCCGGGCCCACTCACCGACTGTCAAACGCTCGCGCTTGGCCAAGCGCTGGATGTCCGACATTTCGGGATCGGGTAGCAGTACCTGAAGACGCTTACTCATGGAGTGAGCATAGCATGATCACAAACTGAGGCCACCTCTTACTTGCCCGTGTAGCTCACGTGCCAGATGGAATTCGATCCATCGTCGCTGACGAACAACGAACCGTCCCGTGCGACTGCCACACCCACCGGGCGCCCCCACACGCGTCCATCCGCCGTCACAAACCCGGTCAGGAAATCCTCGTATTCGCCGGTGGCGTGGCCATCGTGCATCGGCGCGCGAATTACTTCGTATCCGGCGCGCTTCGCCCGATTCCAGGAACCGTGTTCCGCCGCAAAGACGTCCCCCTTATACTCCGCGGGGAATTGCGACCCGTCGTAGAACAGCATCTCGAGAGAGGCGAAATGGGGCTGCAGCAGCACATCCGGCGTCAGCACCTTGCTCTTCAGCTCGGGATGCTTCCCCACATGCCGCGGATCCTGATGGCCGCCCATGTAGTACCAGGGCCAGCCATAGAAGCCGCCTTCCTCGACATGCGTGATGTAGTCCGGCACCAGGTTGTCGCCCAGCGCGTCGCGTTCGTTGGTGGAGCACCAGAGCGCGCCGGTGATCGGGTTGATCGCCTCGCCCACGCAATTCCGGATGCCATAGGCGTATACTTTCTCGAAGTTGCCTTCGGGAGTGAACTGCAACACGTCGGCGCGGTGGTATTCCTCCGGATGCGTGTCGCTGTCATCCACGTTGGAGTGCGAGCCGACGGAGACGAACATTCTGGTTCCATCCGGGGAGAAGACGATGTCGCGGGTCCAGTGGCCGCCGCCGCGCAGCCGGCCTCCGCCGGGTATGTCGGCCAGTTTCTCGGCGGCGCCGCGAGCCTTCAGGTCGCCGTTCTGGTACGGGAATCTCACCACGGAATCCGTGTTCCCTACGTAGATCCACTTCGGATTGGGGCCCGGCGGATAGAACGCAATCCCGAAGGGCTGGGCCAGGCCGGTGGCGAATTCGGCGGTCTGCCGCGCTTTGCCATCGCTGCTCACGCCTCGAAAGACGAGGATCTTGCCGGGCTCGCTGTCGGCGAGAAAGAGATCCCCATTCGGGGCCGTTCGCAGCAGGCGGGGATTCCCCAGGTCCGTCGCATACAGTTCCACCTTGAATCCCGCGGGAGCCTGAGGCCACGCATCCTTGGGCCTCGCAATCATGTTGGTTGTGCCGTTCGGGCCATTGTCCACCGAGGGAGTCGCGTACGGCTCCGGCAGGTCGGCCACGGTGAGTTTGCGCCGGGTTCCCGGCTTCTCCTGAGAATAGTCGGTGAAGGCGGCCTTCCCGGTGAGGGCAGGTGTGTGCGACTGGCCATCGGCCCAAATGAGCGCCACCACGAACACGGTTGCCGCGGAGGATTTGAGGAACATCTCTAGAATGTTCGATGTGCGGACGGAAGAGAAGGATTCGCCGGCTGCTTCACCGCCCGCGACGCGTGGTATGAGCTGCGCACCAGCGGCCCCGATTCCACGTGCGTGAAGCCCATCTCGTATCCCGCGCGGCGCAATTCCTCGAACTCCTCCGGCGTGGCGTAGCGCACGATGGGCAGGTGCTTGGGCGACGGCCGCAGGTATTGGCCCACGGTCAGGATATCGACGCCGCGCGCGCGCAAATCGCGCATCACCTCCAGCACTTCCGCGGTGGTCTCGCCCAGCCCCAGCATCAGGCCGGATTTCGTGGGCGTGGCGGGCGCCACACTCTTGGCGTGCGCCAGCACGTCGAGCGAACGCTCGTAGCGCGCACCCAGCCGCACCTGCCGGTAGAGCCTCGGCACGGTCTCGGTGTTGTGGTTGAACGCGTCGGGCGCGGCTTCCATCACAATCTCGACGGCCGCGCGCTTGCCTTGGAAATCGGGCGTCAGCACCTCGATGCCGCAGCCTGGAACGCGCTCGCGGATGGCGCGGATGGTCAGGGCGAACAGTTCCGCGCCGCCGTCCTCGCGGTCGTCGCGGTTGACGCTGGTGATCACCGCGAATCTCAGTCCCATGACTTCCACCGCCGCGGCCACGCGCTGCGGCTCGTCGTAATCCACCGGCAGCGGCGCGCCCTTTTCCACCGCGCAGAATCCACAGCGCCGCGTGCACACGTTCCCCAGGATCATGAACGTGGCGGTCCGCTGGTTCCAGCATTCGCCCATGTTGGGGCAAGCCGCGCTTTCGCAAACTGTGTGCAGCCGCAGCCGCCCGATGAGTTCCTTCAGATCGCGATAGTTCTCTCCCCCCGGCGCCGGCGCACGCAGCCACTGGGGGCGCGCAGGCCCTCTTGTTCCGGGACCAAGCTTGGGAGAGATGGAGACGAGCACCTGATTTCTATTCTAGCGGACCGCCGGCGCCGCCACCTTCACCCGCGCCGCCGTCTTGCATAACGCTTCCCAATTCCCCTCCGCGAGGGGAATGCCGTGCTGGCGCCGCTCGGCCTCGGTGCGCCACTCCGGATCGCCCGCTACCAGCACCTCGTCGTAGCCCGGCGCCGGCGCCGCCGTCTTGACGAGGTTCACCAGCTTCTCCACGCGCGCGGTGAACTCCTCCACCGGCATGAAACGCGCCACATCGATCGCCATGTAAGCCTGGCTCACCCGCGCCGCCGTGTCGCGGGAGCGAATGCCGGTCACTTCGCTGGGCATGGCGCCGCCGCTCAGCACGGAGCACAGAATCTCCACCATCATGGCCAAGCCGCTGCCTTTGTAACCGCCCAGCGGCATGAGCATTCCCTGGTACGCCTTGGCCGTGTCGGTGGTGGGCACGCCTTCGGAGTCGAACGCCCAGCCCGCCGGAATCTCCGGCTGCCCGTTGAGGAACGCTTTGAAGACGCGGCCCGCCGCCACGGTGGTGGTGGCCATATCCAGCAGCCACGGCCCCGGCACCGACATCGAAATCGGGTTGGTGCCCACCCGGCCCTGCTTCGCTTGCCACGGCGGCACAATGGGCGAGGCGTTGCAGAACACGATCCCGATGTGCCCCGCCGCCCGCATCTTCCGCGCCCACCAGGCCGCCGCGCCGAAGTGGTTCGATTCGCGCGCCACCACCAGCGCCATCCCCTGGCTCGCGGCGATGCGCACGGCGTGGCCGCAGCACGTCTCCGCGATCCACTGGCCGATCCCGTTCTGCCCGTCGTAGAGCAGGCACGCGCCGCTTTCCGAAATCACCCGGCCGTCCGCGTGCGGGTCCATTTGCCCGGCCAGTAACTTGTCCACGTAAAACGGGACCAGTTGGATGCCGTGTGAATCGACGCCTCGCAGGTTGGAGGCCACCAGAGAAGCGGTTGTGATGGCGGCCTTGTGCGGCGGCACTCCCGCGGCTACCAGGATCTCTTCGGTGAATCGCGTAAGTTCAGAGGCGGATATGACGGGCATGAACCCCCAGGTTACCGTAAGGGCCGCGTGCTCACTTTCGCCGCCGTCGGAAAGTCCGGCGGCACTTTCACGGTCACCTTCCCGGTGGCGGCCCATTCGGTTCCGCGCCGCAGCGTTACGATGAAGCCCACGCACTCCATGGCCGGCACGTCGTGGCCCAGCGTGGTGTGAAAAACCCGCCCCTTGCCGAACGCGATCGCCATCAGCATCGGCTCGTCGTGCCCGGTCCCCTTGTTGGCCGGGTCCGAGTAGGCCGTCGCCAGCACCGTCATGTTCTCACCCGGGCCGCGCATCTTCGAGTACAACTCGTCGGCGGCGTGCATCCACACTTCGGGCAGCCCCCTGGTGATGGGATGCCGGCGGTCGCGGATTACCACCGGGAACGGCGTGCGTGCACCGTGGTTGCCGGCGTTGCCGGGCGACGTGTCCGACACCAGCTTGCCGTCGCGGAAGTACCAGAACGGCCCCGATTTCTCGTTGCGCCCCATCCAGCCGCCGATCCCGATCATCAGATTGTACGCCGTCCACTCCGGAAACGCGTTGTCCGCCGCATGATACGAGACGAAGCCGCCGCCCTCCCGGACGTATTTCTCGAAGGCCGCCTGAACCTCCGCCGGCCACTTGCTGCCGTTGGGGAAGTCGTTGTAGTTGGAGATCACCACCCGGTACTTGGCGAATTCCGGTTTGAAGGCGCTGAAGTCGCCGCCCTTGGGTGGGGTCGTAAGCACGTCCACCCGGAACAGGCCGCCCTCCTCCAGGATCTTCTTCAGCGCCGGCGTGGTCGACTTCCAGTCGTGGTTGTTCTGCCCATCGATAATGAGGGCACGGATGGGCGCCGCGCACCCCAACCCGGCTGCCAAAACGCCCAGCAAAACGGTCCAACCTGCTCTTTTCATGGCTTCGCTCACCCGGATTGTAGCGCAGGTGCTTGCACGCTTTGGGAACTTTTTGGCCCCGGCGGGTGTCTATCTCTTTGCAAGGCCGGTGTATTCCTGCTAGTTTGAAGTCAGGCTGAATGCGAGGCTATCGGTGGCCACTTCAATCTTGGACTTGAGCCCGGAACAGACGGCGGAAGACGCGGAATCGGACGATCTCCGCCTGGTGGAATCCCTGCGCGAAGGGTCTGAGTGGGCCTACGAGGAACTGCTCACAAGGTTCCAGCAACCCGTCTACACGCTGGCTTTGCGGCTGTTGAACAACCAGTCCGAGGCCTGTGACGTGGTGCAGGAGGTTTTCCTGAAGGTTTTCCGCAATGTCGGAAACTTCCGCGGGCAAAGCACCCTGAAGACGTGGATCTACCGCATCACCGTGAACGAAGCGCATAACGCCAGGCGATGGTTCTTTCGGCACCGCCACCGCGAAGTGGAGCTGGACGCGAATCCGAAAGAGACGCGCGACTGGAAGGAGACCATACCGGACAACAGCCGCTCGCCGTTTGACGTGGCCTTCGACCGCGAACAGCACGTTATGATTGAGGCGGCGCTCGAAAAAATCAATCCGATTTTCCGCGAATCCGTGGTGCTCAGGGACATCACGGATCTCAGTTATGAAGAGATCGCGGGAGTTCTTGGCGTCTCCCTGGGAACCGTCAAGTCTCGAATCCTGCGGGGCCGCGAAGCCCTGCGGGAAGAACTCGCGGGAAGCCTGCAATCCAGGCCGGCCTTGCGATTGGTGCCGAAGACGGCAGAGTGAATGGAAGCTATGAGCTGTGACGACATGCATGAAATGGTCTCTTCACTCCTCGACCGGAGGGTTACGGCCAGGGAGGAGGAGAGTGTTTTGGCGCATCTCGAATCGTGCCGCCGCTGCGGCGCGGAATTCGAATCCATGCGACAGTTGCGCGGGGCGCTCCGCCAGCTCGACAAACCTGAATTGCCCGCCCGCCTGCTGGAGGGATTGCGCATGCTCGCTTTGAGCGAGCGCCTGCGGCGTCTTTCGCACGTGGGTTTTTCAGCCCGCGCGCACCGCTGGGCCGGACGTATGCAGTTGGTCTTCGAAAACCTCATGCGGCCCATGGCGCTCCCCTTCGCCGGCGGCGTGCTTTCGGCTCTGGTGATGTTCGCCATACTCGTTCCCAGCCTGGCGTTTCCGCATAATTTCCGCAACGACGTGCCCCTGTGGAGGCTTTACACCGACCCCGCTCTGGAGGAGATGAACCCGGTGAGCGCCGGCGGTGAAATCGTGGTGGAACTGACGATCGACGAGCGAGGCCGGGTGACGGACTACACGATCAGCCGCGGCAAGCCAACGGCCGAACAACTGAACGACCTGATTCTGTTTTCGCGCTTCTCTCCCGCCACTGTTTTCGGGCGTCCCACCTGGGGCAAGGTGGTGTTTCGCCGCAGCCAGATCAGCGTGCGGGGCTGACGGCGCTCGCGTGCCACGCCGCAAACTCGGACAACATTTCCTCATCCGTGGATCCGTCCTCGAGCGCATCGCCGCGGCCGCCTGTCCCGCGCCCCAGGATGTGGTTGTCGAAATCGGCGCGGGCCGCGGTGCATTGACCGAAAAGCTGCTGAAGCGCGCCGCGCGCGTGGTGGCCGTCGAGGTGGACCCGCGCCTGGCCGAGCGGCTCCATCTCAAATTCGCGGCCGAGCCGCGCCTCGAAATCGTCTGCGCGGACGTGCTCGAAACCGACCTCGCGCGATGGGGCCGCGCCACCATCGCCGGCAACCTCCCCTACTACATCGCCTCGCCGATTCTCGAGAAGGTGCTTCCGCTCAACCCGCCCCGCGCCGTCTTTCTGGTTCAGAAGGAGGTGGCGGAACGGCTGGTGGCGCGGCCCGGCGACCGCGAATATGGCTACCTCACCGTGAGGACCGCGCTCTACGCGGACACGCGCCTGCTCTTCGAGGTGAAGCCGGCGGCTTTCCACCCGCCGCCCAAAGTCGATTCCGCCGTGGTGTTGCTCGAGCCGCGCACCCGCGACCTGGACGTGCCCGGCCGCGACGCCTTCCTGCGCTTCGTCGCCCAGTGTTTCCGGCAAAAGCGCAAGACGCTCCGCAACAACCTCGCCGGTTTCTACGGAAAGGAACTGGTGGATGCCTGGCCCGAAGCTTCCCTCCGCGCCGAACAGATTTCTCTCGAAGGATTCGCCGGCATGTTCCGCCGCCTGGGCCGAAGTTCCTGAAGGATTCGGACGGTATTCAGACAACCTACAGGCTGCGGCCGGCGGGTTTGGATTCCAGCTCTTCGATGGCCTTCCGGCAATGCTCGGGGATGGGAACCGCCTTGTTGCTGGCGTAATCGAGGGCCACGATGGTGGAGAGCACCTCGGCGACTATCATGTCGAGGGTCTTGCTCACTACCCGATGCTGCAACTGGAAGCTGCGGTTCCCGATCCGCGACACCCTGGCGCCGGTGTAGGTGGTATCGGGGTAAGTCAACTGCCGCTTGTAGTCGCACGAAATGCTGGCCAGTATCGGCCCGACGCCCGCCGGCGGCAACGGGGGCCAGAAGCCGATGCGTGCCAGGTATTCGACACGGGCCGTCTCGCACCAACGCAGGTACGCCAGGTTGTTGACGTGCCCGAATTCATCGTGGTCCGCCCATAGCAGGGGGATGGCGACCACGACGGGGAAATCGATCAGAGACTCAGGGCAGTGGTTCATTTAGCGCTTTTGGCGATTTCGACCGCGAACACATGCACCGGACCCAGCATATTGGACCGGAAGACCACCCATTTCATGTCCGGCGAAAACGTCACATTGGGTTCCAGGCGGTAGTCGTGTTTGCTCATGTCGACCAGCCGTTCCGCCTTGAAGAAACCCGCATCGATCAGCTTATCAGAATCCGCGGTCTTGATGCCGGCCACGTCCGGCACGCGCTCGGGCCGGAACAGATAGATCCATTTGCCATCGGGCGCGCGCGCCACCATTTCGCTGTCGCCGCCGTCTCCGGCAAACAGCGTGCCGTCGGGGGATGCGTTGTAGTGCACCGACCATTCGTTGCGCTGGAGGTGATACCAGGTGCGCTTGCCGGTGGAGGCCTGGTAGCCGGCCAGCCAGAAATCCTGGCCGCGCGGGGTTTGCAGGTCGTACCAGATCATGGCGCCATCCGCCGAGAAGAATTCGTGGCCGGCAATTTCCATGTTCATCGTGCGGGTGTGAATCCTGGTCAAGCCGGTGCCGTCGGCGTGGATGGTCCAGATGCGGTCCACCTCGTGCCAGGTGCCCTCGTGGCAGAACATGATGAGGTTGGGATCGGCCGGCGAAAATTGCAGATGACCCAGCCATTCGTGCTCCCACAGGATATCCTTCAGTTCGCCCGTCTTCGTATTCACCGTGAACAGGACGCGGGGCGGACCGGCGCGCGTAGCCATCAACGAGTTGTGCAGGCGCAGGTCCTTGGCATCCGCGAATGTCATGGGTTTGCCGTCCGCGCCGACGGCTTCGTAGTTGGGCTGGCCAAAACGGGCATTCCCCCCGGGCGGCCGATTGGCCGATGGTGGGAATGGAGTGGCGCCTTCCACATAACTGCCCAGCAGAAGAGTCTCATCCGCATTGAGGGACGAGACGTTCCGTCCCGGCGGCAATTTGACGACCTCGCGCG
>Ga0326728_10023915_pt1 | contig 11129 bp, 4 predicted proteins | sample MB3enrmetagenome_FD_207602 | JGI IMG/M metagenome (GOLD analysis project Ga0326728, IMG submission 207602) | Lab enriched peat soil microbial communities from McLean, Ithaca, NY, United States - MB31MN | ecosystem: Environmental > Terrestrial > Soil > Wetlands > Peat | place: USA: New York... | reverse complement strand
TCTCAACCAACCCCCCAAGGATGATCGTGTCGTGGTCCCGCACCGATACCTTGGCCTGGGCCTCCTTCTCGCTGGTGATCGGCACATCCCCGACGTTCTCGATGGTCACGTTGCCTTCGAAGCTGTCAATCTTCTGGTGGATGTCCATTACCACCAGGCCATCCGGGTTGATCAGCGGCGTCACATCCAGGCTGACGCCGATCTCCAGTTGCTGGATGGAGGAATAGCCGCCGTAAGCGCCGCCGCCATAATAGCTGGAGGTGGGGTAGGGCCGCGATTCACCCACGAAGATGCTGGCCGGCTCGTTGTGCGAGGTCTGGATGCGGGGAGTCTGGAGGATCTTGGCCCGAGTGTCGCTGGCCGCGGCCGAGAGCGCGACGTCCAGATCCTGGCCAAAGGACATCAGGTAGGTGAAACCGCCCGGGATGGCACTGCTCGCGTTGGTGACGCCGTTGGCGTTGAGGAGGTAGTTTTGGGGCGACTGAAAGGTGTTGTTGTTGAGGGCGCCCACGCCGGTCCACGAACCAACGTTCTGCGGATGCTGCAGGTAGCTGAAGCCCAGGTCGCGGCTGTCGGTCAGTGTCACGGAGATAATCGCCGATTCAATCAGCACCTGGGCCAGGACGACATCGAGCTTGGAGATGATGTCCTTGATCGTCTTCATGTCCTCCTTGGAGGCGAAGATGAGCAGCGAGTTGGTGCGTTCGTCCGAGATGATCTTGGTCTGGCCGATGACCTGAATGTCTCCGGTGGCCGAGGATGCCCGGTTGATAATGTTTTGCAGCCGCTGCGTGAAGTTGTTGCCGGTGCCCTGCTGCTGCGTGCTGGCCTGGGGGTTCATGCCGGGCTGGCCGAATGCGCCACCGCCGGTTGCCCCGCCAAAGGTGCTTCCAGATCCTCCGTAGCCGCCCGATGTGCCTGTCCGGCCCGTGGTGCTTCGGGAGCCCGTGGAGCGACCACCCGTGCTCCCGCTGCCCCCGATGCTTGCGCCGCCTCCACCGGTGCCGCTCAGGCTGTTCAACGCCCCCGCTATGTCCGATGCCTTCCCGTACTTAATCGGAATCACTTCCTGCACATACTCGGACGGCACCGCCACATCTATCTTGGCCACCATTTCCAGCATCCGCTTCACATTCTCCGCATAGTCACGCAACACCAGGATCTGGTTGGCGTCCAGCGGCAGGATGGCATTGGGGATCTTCACGAAGGGCGTCAAGACCGGCACCAACTCGCTGGGCTTGGAATACTTCAACTGCACGATGTGGGTCACGTATTGCCCCAGGTCCGGCAGTTGGGCCGCGGTGTTGGTGCCGAACGGGGCCGCCGCCGACCCGGCCTGCGCCTCGGCCATCACCTTCACGAACTTGTCCCCCACGTTCACCATCGTTATTCCGTTGAGCGCCAGCACCGCCTCCAGGGCCTGAATGCCTTCCTTCATCGTTAACTGCCCCTGTGTCTTCAGGATGATGGTGGGCGCTGGCAGCGTCGCCGGCCGCAGCAGGGTCCGGTTCACCAGCATGCTGTAGATGTCGAGCACCTGGTTGAGGTCGGCCCCGCGGAAGTCTATCATCCCCTCCGGCAGAGGCTCATCTGCGGGGCCCTTGGCTCTTGGCTGAGCTGGAGTCGCATTGGTCAGGCCCGCTGCGGGTGTCGCCGCCGTATTGGTGGTGCCGGCAGGGCGGTCGGCCCTGTTTGCCGGGAGCCCCGGAAGCGCGCCGTTCGGCCCGGAGACGGAATTGGACCCGGCGGGACCGACGCCGCTGGCCGTCGTGGCTGCGGACGCCGCCGCTGCCTTAGCCGAGACCCCTTCGCTCGAAACAGAGGGGCTGGACTGCGCATCGGCAGGGCTGGAACTGGCCGTGGAGACCGAGGTGTCGGCGGAGGGTTGGGCGGTGCCCGGGTCCACCAGTGTTGGGAAGGTGCTTCCGGGCGGAAGCGCCGACAGCACTGGGCCGACCGTCCCGAAGGCTCCGACGCCGTTGGCAAACCGGTTGGTAATGGCTTGGCCGAGCTTGCCAGCCAGGCCGGCGAAGGCGCCGCTGCCGGCAGCTCCATTCGTGCCACCCACACTCAGGCAACCTGCGAACGTGCAGTTTACCACGGCTGCTTTTCCGGAATTAAAAAGGCAGCCTCCTATGCCATTGCCACCGTCGCCGCCATTTCCGCCGCCATAATTGCCGCTGCCGCCGTTGCCGCCGTTGCCGCCCGTGGCGGTATTGGTTAAGAACTGGCAATCTGCAAGGGCTCCGCCGCCGATCAGGCAAACGGCGCCGCCGAAGCTCGTGCCACCGGGCGGGCCATTCACGCCATAGCCCCCACCCGCCGTTCCCCCCGCCGCGCTGCTGCCGCCCTGAGCCGCATTGCCGGAGAACGTGCTGGTCTCGATCGTGGCGCCAAGGCCGCTGCAAATCGCGCCGCCGCACGCATAGGCGCCGGAACCGCCGTTGCCCGCATACCCGTTGAAAGCTCCTGTGCCATTGGTGCCTCCGGCGCCGCCGTTGCCGCCGGTCGCCGTATTACCCGTAAAGGTGCAGTTCGTCACCACTACGGTGCCCGAATTGTAAATGGCGCCGCCATAGGCGACGTTACCGTTGCCCCCAGTGCCGCCATTGCCACCCTGGTACGTCCCATTGGCGCCGTTCCCGCCGTTCCCGCCGCTGCCGCCAAGGGCGCTGTTCGTCAGGAACTGGCAGCTATACACCTCCAGGTTGCCCCCTCGGTTGGCAATCGCTCCGCCCAGTCCCGGCCAGCCGAATAGCGCCGGGCCGCCGCCCTTCCCGTAGTTTGGATCACTCGCGTCGCCGGGAGTGCCGGACAGGCCGTTCACCCCCGCGGCAGTGTTGCCTTGGAAGGTGCAGTTATAGCTCGTGACGGTGCCCCCCTTATCAATGTAAATGGCCCCACCGCTGGTGCTGCGTCCGGACTGCAAGGTCAGGTTGCTGAGAGTCAGGCTGCCGCCCGCCTGCACCGTGAAAAGCCGGGCGAGGTTGTTACCCGCGATCACTACGTTCGTGTCCGCCAGGATCGTGACGTCGTTGGTGATGACGACTGTGTTTGTCAAAACCAGCACCGCACAGTTCGTGAGCAGCGCAACACCGCCCTGTTCCACCGCCGTTTCGAAGTCCTGGTACTGCGGGCAGTCTGTATTCAGGATGACGTTAACGGTGAATGATTGGGTTGCACTCTGATTTCCCGTGGCCGCCTCGAGAGCGCTCACCCCCATAGTGTAAATGCCCGCATCGGTCAAACTGGTCGCCCAGGTAAATATGCCCTGGAAGACGCCGTTGGTCGTCGTGGAGGTCGTGACGACCGACATCGTCCCGTTCGTGATTACAGCCGCTGTGGACGGGCTTGAAGAAAGCTGGAAGGAGAGCTGATTGGTGGTGTTGTCGGTGTTCGTAGCATAGAGGCTAAGCTGGAGCTGAGCCCCGGCGGTAACGGTCTGGCTGGCGATGGGACCCACCACGGGTGCGGTTGTAGATGGGCCGCTGTTCGTGGCAGTTATCGTGAAGATGGTATTGGTTTGGTACAGCGTGTTCAACTGAGAAACGGACACGGCGAAGGTTACGACCTCTGCTTGGGTCGGCGTCCAACTGAAGGTGGTTGGACCCACGGGGCCGGTGCTCAATGGACTAAGGCTCGCGTCAGTGTTGGGAGTGCTGCTGAGGGTCCAGTTCAGGGCACTGCTGGCCCCGGTATTATTCGTGACCAAGAGTTGAATAGAAACAGGCGTGCCTACCAGGACGCTTTGGTTGGTAACGGAGGTGATGGCAAAAACCACCTGAGCCTGCGTCCGCAGCGGTGTCCAGATAAACAGCGCGCCGAGCGCAAGGAATAGCGGGAGCGTATTCCCCGTGAGATGCTCACGCCGCGAGCGCGAGGCCCCGCGTTCAGGCGTTACTTCTAACCAGTTCTTCATAAACAAATGCGGTCGTTCTATTTAACCCTGCGGCGCCCGTTTCGTTGCGCCGGAGCGCGACCATCCAACCCGCTCGCAGGCTGCGAGCGGTGTTTCGCGCATATCATTGTCGCCGAAGCGGCACATTCAGTCTTCCTAAATCACTCAGCCTTCACGCAGGGTTTCCCTGCGTCGGGCTCATTGCATCTTACCCGGTGAGAGGTAGTTCTGGTCTTCCCGGCCCACCTGCTTCAGGCGCTTGGCCTCTTCACTCCGGATTTCCTTCTCCGTGGCCAAAACTCCGGGCATCTTGTTCTTCTCCGCCCGGGCCGTCAGCGCCGCAATCTCCGGCGTCGGCAGCACCGTCGGCCGTATCAGCACGATCAGTTCCTGCCGCGTCTCGTCCACGTGGCTGCTGCGGAACAGGTAACCCAGCATCGGAATGTCCATCAGGAACGGCACCCCCGACTTGTTCTGGTTCTTGTCGGTCTCAACCAACCCCCCAAGGATGATCGTGTCGTGGTCCCGCACCGATACCTTGGCCTGGGCCTCCTTCTCGCTGGTGATCGGCACATCCCCGACGTTCTCGATGGTCACGTTGCCTTCGAAGCTGTCAATCTTCTGGTGGATGTCCATTACCACCAGGCCATCCGGGTTGATCAGCGGCGTCACATCCAGGCTGACGCCGATCTCCAGTTGCTGGATGGAGGAATAGCCGCCGTAAGCGCCGCCGCCATAATAGCTGGAGGTGGGGTAGGGCCGCGATTCACCCACGAAGATGCTGGCCGGCTCGTTATGCGAGGTCTGGATGCGGGGGGTCTGGAGGATCTTGGCCCGCGTGTCACTGGCCGCGGCTGAGAGCGCTACGTCCAGGTCCTGGCCAAAGGACATCAGGTAGGTGAAACCGCCCGGGATGGCGCCGGCCGCATTGGTGACGCCGTTGGCATTGAGCAGGTAGTTTTGGGGAGACTGGAACGTATTGTTGTTGAGGGCGCCCACGCCGGTCCACGAACCAACGTTCTGCGGATGCTGCAGGTAGCTGAAGCCCAGGTCGCGGCTATCGGTCAGTGTCACGGAGATAATCGCCGATTCGATGAGCACCTGCGGCAGGACGACATCCAGCTTGGAGATGATGTCTTTGATCGTCTTCATGTCCTGCTTGGAGGCGAAGATGAGCAGCGAGTTGGTGCGCTCGTCGGAGATGATCTTGGTTTGGCCGAGGACCTGGATTTCGCCGGTGCCCGAGGATGCCCGGTTGATGATGTTCTGCAACCGCTGCGTGAAGTTATTGCCAGCGCCTGGCTGCCCGGCCCCGGGGACGGCAGGTCCGCCCGGCGGAGTGACCATCCCCGGGGTGGTGGTCCCGGGGAAGCCCCCCGTGGCGCCAGTCCGGCCCACGCCGCCCCGGGTCCCCGAGCGACCGCCCGTGGTTCCGCCCCCAACGCTCGCGCCGCCACCGCCGGTGCCGCTCAGGCTGTTCAACGCTCCCGCGATGTCCGACGCCTTCCCATACTTAATCGGAATCACCTCCTGCACAAACTCCGAGGGCACCGCCACATCTATCTTGGCCACCATTTCCAGCATCCGCTTCACATTCTCCGCATAGTCCCGCAGCACCAGCATCTGGTTCACATCCAGGGGCAGGATGGCATTGGGAATCTTCACGAAAGGCGTCAACACCGGCACCAGCTCGCTCGGTTTGGAATATTTCAAATGCACCACGTGGGTCACATATTGCCCCAGTTCCGGCAGTTGGGCCGCGCTGTTGGTGCCGAAGGGGGCTGCCGCCGACCCGCTCTGCGCCTCCGGCATCACCTTCACGAACTTGTCTCCTACGTTCACCATCGTGATCCCGTTGAGCGCCAGCACCGCTTCCAGGGCCTGGATGCCTTCCTTCATCGTCAACTGCCCCTGCGTTTTGAGAATGATAGTCGGCGCCGGCAGCGTTGCCGGCCGCAGCAGGGTCCGGTTCACCAGCATGCTGTAGATGTCGAGCACCTGGTTCAGGTCGGCCCCGCGGAAGTCTATCATGCCCTCCGGCAGCGGCTCCTCGCCCGGGGCCTTGGCGGCTGTCGGCGGAGGGGAGATCGCGACCGTCGGAACCGCATTGGACGTTCCACCGGCAACGGCAGGCGCGGCAGGCGCCTTCTTCGGCGCAGAAGAAGACGCCGCTGAGGTGGCATTCGTGCCTCCGGGGAGAGTCCGGCGCTGGGCCCGCCGCATCATCTCCGCCCGGCTTGCGGCATCCTTGGGAGCAGAAGCCGCCCCGCCCGGAACCGGCGGCGTTGCGGGCGGCACCTGGGCCTCCAGCCCAAGACATGCCAGCAACAGGATGAAGGGAATCGCCTTCAAGGCTTTTTGGCGGCAGAAATCGAGGCTTTGGCGGAGCTGGCCGTCTGGACTGCCGGGGCTGCTTTCTTGGACGTGTTCTTCTGATAGCTGGCCACGAGAGTGACATTGGCCACGAGTTGCTGGCGCGGCGGGTCGGTGTGCAGAGTCAAGCCGCGGACGCGGATCAGGGATTTGCTCTCCCCCAGTTTGTTGAGGAAATCCACAAGCTGCGGCTCTCCGGATTGCACTCCAATAGTCTGCGTAAGTCTCACAAAGAATTCATTGGTGGAGGTGCTCGGCCGGCCAAAGGAGGTGATATTGACGCCGCTTTCGGCCTGCTGCATTTGGATCGCGCTGGTGAACGTGTACTGCTGGTCTTCCGGCGGCACATCCTGGCTCGCGCCAATGATGTCGGTGATCATCTTCCGGTATTTGGGAGTCTGGTCGCATTCGGCCTGCCACTTCTCCAATTTCTTCAGGGCCTCGGTCTTGCGGGCCTGTGCCGCGCCGAGGTCCGAGAAGTGGGGGAAGACAAACCAGGCGTTGAACACGACAAAGAGCACCGCACCAACGCCCACCACCAGGCGTTTCTCGAACGGGCGCAGGTTGAGCTTGTCCAGGTAGCTCGTCATAGCGTGTCCCCCTTTTTCAATTCCAATACACAGCTCCAGCTTACCGTGTTGTTTGCGCTGTTGTGGTAAGTCAGATGCTCGCCCGCGAGCGGATCGAACAACGGCTGGCCGTCCGCGAGCCGCGCCTTGCGTATGTCGGCATCGAAATCCGTCAGTCGCTTGGCTTGGTCGGACGGCGCCGTGCCATTGAGCGTGAGCTTCTTGCCGTCGTTGAAATTGTAGCCTTCCAGTGTGACGCCATCCGGCAGCAGTTCGGCCACGGTCTTCCAGCAATCCAACGCCGCGGATTTCAAGTCCTGCTGCGTCTTCAGCACGTCGAAACGCGCCTTGAGCTGGAGGGCGTTGGTGTAGGTCGGGCCGAGGTTTGCCACCTGCTGCTCCACCTTGCTCGTGCCCATCTCCGCAAACTGCAGGCAGGCGAAGTAGATCATCACTCCGAACAGGTAGAGCGCGATGACCGCGCCCAGGCCGCGCATCCAGAGGCGATCCACGAACTGCTGCTGGTAGCGGGTTGAGAACTCCACCGGCAGCAGGTTCGCCTGCGGCTCCGTTTGAGCGACGCGCTGAGCGGTCATGGCCGCCAAGGCTGCCGGTGCCGGAGGGGCGGTTACTTCAACCGGCTGCTCCAGCGCCTCGCGCAGGTCAGGCTCCCATTGGGCGGCGACCGTCGGGTCGGCCACCAGGTGCCAGGACGGCGTGGCGGTCAGCCATCCCTCCAGTTCGCCTGCCCAGGCCATTTGCAGCAACTGTTCCTTAAGGCTCGCCGGGCGGTTGGTTGGCGGCAGCATGATCAGCGCCAGGTTCTGCAGCACCCCGCCGTACCACCAGGCCACCAGCGCCGTGGGGCTCGCGCTGGCCGGGTCCGGGTAAATCCAGGCACCCTCTTTGGTGACCGTCGTCGCTCTTAATTGGTCCAACCGTGGCATCTCCAGCCGGTCCGCCATGTAGCCTTGCCCCTCCAGCTTGCCCAGGAATTCCTCGACCGCATTGCGCCCGGCGATCATCACAATCACCGTTTGCAGATTGCCTTCCGCATGCGGCAGGATTTGGATGCTCCAGACGACTTGCGCCACCGGCATGGGCGAGAGCTTCTCCAACTGCAACTCCACCATTGCCAGGGTTTCCTCGAAATCACTGACGGGGAACTGCGCCACCCGCAGAAAGACCTGCTCCGGCGGCAGCCACGCGATGTTGAGCTTGCGCTGCCAAAGGTTCCGCCAATCCTTGGAAATCGCCTTGGCTGGCAGCGGCTCGGCCCCAAGACTCGTCTGCTCGCGGCTCAAAACGAATCCTCTCCCCCGCGAGCCGAACTGCCACAAGTGCCGCGCGTCCGCTGCGACCTGCAGCACGTTGCAGGAATGAATGGGAGCCCTCCTGGCCTTCTTGGTCACTGGCCTGGCGGCCAGCTTCGGCGCCGCCTCCGCAGGCAAAGTTTCGCCAGCCTTCCTGCTCTTCGCCTTCAGGGATTGCACCAGGAAGATGACGCCAAATACGACGCACAGCACGGCTACGGTGGCCGCCGGATAGAAATAAGGGCTGGCTCGCAGTTGGCGGAGTTTGCCGGCGATGCCGGACCCCGCCTTGGCCGCGGCAGAAGGCGCCGCTGCAGCGGCATTGGTCCGAACGCCACTCCGCGGTCCGACCGCCAAGGCGTTCGTCCTGCCGGGGGGCGGGCGCAGGGCCAAGGGAACGGCATTGGACCGCACCGGAGGGCGCGCGATCGCAAGCTGGTTGGTCCGCACGAGCGTCCGCGGCATCGGCCCCGGCGCCGGATTTGCCTTCGTCACGGCTTGTGGCCGCGCTGCAACCGCATTAGTCCCGGAGGGCTTTGCTGCTTTGTCCGTTGAGGGCTTGCAGCCCGCCAGCGTTACTCCCAGCAACACGGTTCCAACCAGCAGCGTTCCCGCAAGCTGTTTGCAGCGCAAAATCGCGCGGCCGGTCAGGCGTCCGGCCCTGGCCGCCTTTTGGACTTTAAGTCTCATCCTCGGCTTTTCTCCCCTACTTCTGCTTTCGGTCTTCCACCAGCGCATCAAGGTGTTCTTCGATCTGGGTAACCCGCAGCACCTCCTCGATGGTCGTCTGGCCGTTCCGCACCTTGTTCCAGCCATCGGTCCGCAGCGTGCGCATGCCCAGCTCCATGCCCTTTTGCGCGATGGTCGAAGCCGCCGACCGGTTCAGAATCAGCGGGCGCAGCGCCTCGTTCAGGACCAGCAATTCATAGATTCCCATTCGCCCCTGGTAGCCAAGCTGCCGGCATTCCTCGCACCCGGCCCCATGCCAGAACTTCGCCGTCTCGATCTCGTTCTCCGGGAAGCCAATCCGTCGCAGGTAATCGCGCTCCACCTTCTGCTCCGTCTTGCAATGCGGGCAGATCGTGCGCACCAGGCGCTGGGCCATGACGGATTCCACCGATGACGCCACCAGGAAGGGCTCGATGCCCATGTCAATCAGGCGCGTGAAGGCGCTCGGCGCGTCGTTCGTGTGCAGCGTGCTGAACACCAGGTGCCCCGTCAGCGCCGCCCGGATGGCGATCTCCGCCGTCTCCAGGTCGCGAATCTCGCCCACCATGATCACATTCGGGTCCTGCCGCAGGATATGCCGCAGCCCCATCGCGAAGGTGAGCCCGATTTCCGGGCGCACGGCAATCTGGTTGATGCCCTTGAGTTCGTACTCAACGGGCTCCTCGATCGTGATGATGCGCTTGTGAACCGAGTTGATGGTGCTGAGGAACGCGTAGAGCGAAGTGGACTTGCCCGAGCCGGTGGGGCCGGTCACCAGGAAAATGCCGTGGGGCTTGACGATGATCTCCCGGATGGCATTCTCTTCCAGCGGCGAGAACCCCAGCTTGTCCAGGCTCAGGAAGATCTTCCCGCGCGTCAGCAACCGCAGTGACACGCTCTCGCCATACACCGTCGGCACCGTGGACACGCGGATATCTATTTCCTCACCCTTGATGCGCACGTTGATGCGCCCGTCCTGCGGCAGGCGCTTCTCGGAGATGTTCATGCCCGACATGACCTTGATGCGCGAGATCAGCGCCGCCTGGTAGCGCTTGAGCTGCGGCGGCATCGGCGTCTGGTGCAGGATGCCGTCAATGCGGTAGCGGATGCGCAGCTCATCCTCCGCCGGCTCAAAATGAATGTCCGTCGAGCGGTCCTTATAAGCCTCCCAGATGACCTGGTTGACGAACTTGATAACGCTCGCTTCCTGGTCGCTCTCGGTGATTTCCTTGTCCTCGCCTACCAGCAGTTCGAGCGGCTCGTCCTCCGCCATTTCATCGAGCGTTTCGGCGCCCACGCCGTAATACTTCTTCAGCGCCTTCTCGATCTCCGCCTTGGTGGCCAGCGCAAAGCCCACGGGGCCCCGGGCGTCGAAGCGGACCGCGTTCAGCATCGCGGTGTCGAACGGGTTGCTCACTACCACCTGCAAGGAGCCGTCGGTGACCTGCGTCGGCAGCACGGCGTATTGGAAGGCGACCTTGGTCGAGATGCGGTTGCGGGCCTCAGCCGGGACGTTCAGCTTGGGGAGGTCGAGGTAAGGCCAATTGAGCGCCTGGGCCAGTTGCTGAAGGAACACGTCCTCCGCCAAGCCCCGCTCACGGCAAAGAAAGGCCAGCAGGGTCTCCTGCGACCCGCTGGCCTGCGTCACCTTCCAGGCCTTGCTCCATTCGTCGAATTGTGCGGGCGTGGCCAGGCCCATCCGGGCCAAAAACTGTTTCAGCGATAAAAAAGGCATCAGTCACAAGGCAAAATGATTGCCTATCAACAAGTTGATACACCTTAGACTAGGGAAAGTTGCTCGGGGGGTCAAAGGATTTAACCGGCCCTAGTGCTCCTGGACGTATGTTCAATGACGTATCCTGAGCCCAACCGTCGTAGCGCCGAGTGGGTCTGGCAGGCCCACAGTCGAGTCTGGCCGCCCGCTCCGTTTCCAGCGCCTGCCGAGGGGAAGTCGGAGATACGGCAGAGCGGAAGTCTGCGCTCCGACGCTTTGGGGCAGAGGAGTCCGCCCCCGCCGCTCCCGCTGCTGTGCCTGTCCTCGCCGGAGCCTCACCGTTACCGGTACCTTCTAGCCCGTCCAGTTGTGAAGCTGGAACCAGCCCCCGAGGGTGTTGCTGGTTCCAGCTTCACAACTGGGCCGTGCGGCCAAAAGCGAAAACGCCAGTGCGTTACCACTGACGTTTTCTGGCCGGGGTTAAGGGCGGTGACCCATTAATAACCACCGCCACTAAAGTCCGTACCGGTTATGCCAAATAAGACGACTATCTA
>Ga0326728_10023913_pt1 | contig 11130 bp, 12 predicted proteins | sample MB3enrmetagenome_FD_207602 | JGI IMG/M metagenome (GOLD analysis project Ga0326728, IMG submission 207602) | Lab enriched peat soil microbial communities from McLean, Ithaca, NY, United States - MB31MN | ecosystem: Environmental > Terrestrial > Soil > Wetlands > Peat | place: USA: New York... | reverse complement strand
ACTCTCCCGAAGCAGCCGTACCTGCCGTCAACCTTTCTCGGGGACCAAGTACTTCTGAGCCTCCTTCATGTCTGCAACGGCGAATCCGTTCTTCGTGAAGAACTCAATCGAGGCGCGGTTCCAGGGATAGATGAGGGCGTTGACCTTCAGGACGCCCTTGTCTCTCATTCTGGACTCGACCTCAAGAATCAGTCTCGTCGCCACCTTCCTCCTCTGCTGGGTCGGACGGACCCCAAGGTGGTAGATCCACCCTCTCCTGCCGTCCCAAGCTCCCATTGCGGTCCCCACGATTCTGCCCCGCTCCTCTGCCACAAGGAAGAGCTCCGGATCCCTCCGGACCTTGATTCTGATGCCTTCCTCTTCATCGCCCGGCCTGAGCTCCAGCCCAACTTCTGCCCACAGCTTGACGACCTCCGGGTAGTCGGAGATTTCGAAGGTTCTAATTCTCAATGACTATCCCAGAACCTTTGGTCGTGGTCTGCGAGCATGCGCATCATGATCGCCTTAGTCCTCTTTGCAGCCTTCACAGGTTCGTCAGCGTTCGAGAAGGGCTGGGCAGTGAGGTAGCCATCGAAGTCCTCGCTGGCAAGGCTCGAAATCACCTCTTTCAGATTGACGTCACCCTGACCCGGAATCATGTGGAGGTGCGGCTTGACCCTCGGTGGATGTGTGGGCGAGAAGAATATCCTGCTCGGCATGAGCGTGTCTGCGAAGTGCACGTATCCGATTAGCCCACCGGCGTTTCGGACTATCTCCCTCGGGCTGTGCCCGAGGATGAAAGTGTGGGGGATGCAGTAGTTGTACCTGATGCGTTCCGATTTGAAAGAAGAGAGAAGTTCCACGGCTTCAAAGGAATCCTCTATGAAGTCTCCAGGGTGTGCTTCGAAGAACAAGGTCGCTCCACCTTTCTCAAGGTCCGGGAGCAGCTCGTCCACCGATTTCACAAAGGACCTTCTCGATGCCCGCGTGTCGTCAATGTCCCCGGAGAGCTCCGAGGCCAAGGTCCTGCAGTTCAGTCGCGAAGCGACGTCGAGGGCGTGTCTCATCTGCCCAACCGCCTTCTTGCGCTGTGACTCCTCTGGAGACGAGATTCCCAGACCCGATTTCGACTTCTTGAAAGGATCCCATCCCGGAAGGGCGAAGAGGGCAGCGATTCCTAGTCCGTTGAGTGAAAGTTGCTCCCTCAACGCCTCGACATCGGGTCTTCCCGCCGCACACGCGTCGAAGTGGGACAGACCTATCTCGATCATGGCATAGCCGCAATCCGAAGAGGCCTTCAGAGCATCGCCGATAGGCATCGTCCCAAAGAGTGAGGCGTCGACCGCCAGTCTGAAATTGGCCAACGGTGTATCTGGAACCGCCATCGGATATTAATTCGCCGTCACGGTCCGCAAATGTCGGCGAGGTGGCCGAAACGCTTTATGCGGGCGGCGCCTCCATCAAAGGTATTGGCCTCCCGGATTGGTTTCATCGGCCTTGGGGTTATGGGTAGCAGGATGTCGAGGAACCTCCTGAAATGCGGTTGCGAGGTCGTCGTCTACAACAGGAGCCGGCCCGCGCTAGAAGAGATGTTGAGGACCGGCGCCCTCGAGGCGGCGTCTCCAGAGGACATGGCCAGGACCTGTGAGATTGTCGTCCTCTCGCTTCCAGACGCCAAGGAGGTTGAGAGAACGGTGCTGGGCGAGAGGGGGCTGGTCAGAGGGCTGGCTCCGGGCGGCATTGTCATCGACACGAGCACCATCGACCTCGACGCAGCTATGAAGGTCGCCGCAGCTGTGAAGGAGCGCGGCCTCCACTTCCTGGACGCTCCCGTGAGCGGAGGTCCTGAGGGGGCGGCGGCCGGCACGCTTTCCATAATGGTGGGAGGAGACCGTTCAGCGTTCGAGAGATGCGAGAACGTCCTCAGCCACATGGGCAGCCGCGTCTTCTACCTCGGTGAATCAGGGTCAGGTCTGAAGATGAAGCTGTTCAACCAGGCGCTTGTGGGCGTGTACTTCATCGCGGTGGCGGAAGCGTATCTCTGGTCGGAGAAGCTCGGAGTCAAGCTGGAGGACCTGCAGAGCGTGATATCGTCCAGCTGGGGCGATTCGCCGCCGTTCCGACATTTCGTCTCAGTGCTCCAGACAGGCGAGTTCAAGGGAGGCGCGCAAATCAGGAACCTCAAGAAGGACCTCTCGATTATCCTCGAAAGCGCAGAGCGGGAGGGCGCGTCCCTGTCCCTGGCCGAGCTGGCCTATCGTTACGTCGCGAAGGCGGGCGAGATGGGTCGGGGCGAGTACGACATGTCCTCCATCTATCAGATACTGGACGACATCAAGTCTCGGAAGGACTGACTGCCTTCACTGAGCTTTGACTGTCTGACTCGTCTGCTCCTTGAGAATCTCTCCGAAGACCCTCTCGAAGTACACCATTGATCTTGCAAGGCATGACCTTCCCGACTCCGTGAGTTCATAGACAATCGTCCGCCCGTCTGCGTGGCCTTTGATTTGGCCTCTGTTGACCAACTCCTTGAGCGCGGGGTAGATTGTGCCGGGGTTCGGCTTGTCACCCCTTCGCTTCCCGATTTCGCCGGCGAGGACCTGTCCGTTCATGGGGCGGCTCGATAGCAGCCAAAGTATCATGAACGAAAGCATTCCTCGCATGTCACACATCTCGGAGCCTCCGCACTCCTCTTTAGCCAGTTTCAGGACCTGCGCTGGGACGAGCGCCGTTAAAATATAAAGATATTGGACATGCGATATACTTATATTGGGTTCCCAATACTAATTGTCAGCGTTCAGGTTGCCAGCTCCAGCATCAGCGTTGAATGATGTGCCGTTTCGGCTGACAAGTGACCTCAAGCTCGGGCCGCCCACTTTGCGAGTCCGGGAGGTCAAGAGTGCCCTCGATTTTTACGAACGAGACCTGGGCCTCATAGTGAAAGGAAGGAATGAAAGTCAGGACGGCCTTGAGGTCATACAGATGGGCTTCAGGTCGAAGACCGAGCCGCTCCTGCTCCTGAAACACGACCCTGGGGCATCGAGACCTCCTCACAACTTCGCAGGGCTTTACCACTATGCGGTCCTGTTTCCAAGCAGGAAGGACCTCGCCTCGACGTTCCTTGCCGTCGGCAACTCGGGCGTCGTGTACGAGGGATACGCAGATCACACATTCAGCGAGGCAATCTACCTCCACGATTCGGAGAACAACGGGATCGAGCTCTACGCAGACAGGCCACGGAGCTCGTGGCCGAAATGGGACGAATTGGACGACAGGTCGGGAGGGGCTAGGCGCTTCGCCTCCCTCAACGGCCCGCTGGACTTGGACTCACTTCTTCGGGAGCTCGCGAACGGGGAGAGAGCCAACCCTGCCCCCTTTCCCCACGGAGCTCGGATAGGGCATATGCACCTCCGTGTCACGGACCTGAAGAAGTCGGTGGATTTCTATCACTCGAAGCTCGGTTTCGACATCACGATGTACTTCCCTGAGATAGGAGCCGCGTTCCTCTCTGTCGGCGGCTACCACCACCACCTCGGCCTCAACACGTGGCATAGCTCAGGAGGGAGCCGCCACATGCGGGGGGAGGCCGGCCTGGAAGACTTCAAGATCATGCTCCCAAGCAGCGATGAGCTGGCCGCAGTCTCCAAGAGGTTCCCGGAGTCGAGTCCGCGGGGACGCAGCTTGACCGTCGAAGACCCCGACGGCATCGGCATCACGTTCGAGACCTAGGGCCTCCCGTGTTAACTTGATAGGGCCGATGTTGGCGGCGAAGGAAAGGGGTTCATCTTGGCCGGCATAACCGCGGAGCACCTGAGCAAGACCTACGGCAAGCTCGTCGCTCTGAGCGATGTCTCGCTTGAGGTCCGTCCCGGGGAGGTCCTGGGGCTTCTCGGACCGAACGGCGCCGGAAAGAGCACTCTGATGAAGATTGTCGTCGGAATCCTCCGACCCACGAGCGGCTCGGTAAACGTCGACGGCCACGACATAGTGAAGAATCCCGAGAGGGCGAAGAAGGCTGTCGGATACCTGCCAGAGAACCCATCACTCTACACCGCCCTGACCGTGAGCGAGTTTCTCAGATTCGTCGGGAAGATTAGGGCTGTGGACGACGTTGCGCTCGAGGAAAGGATTCATGAGTCGCTCAAGACCTTCTCACTCGAAGAGAAGTCGGGCGCGCTGCTTGGCAGCCTGTCGAAAGGGATGAAACAGAAGGTCGCGCTAATCGCGGCGGCGATTCATGACCCGTCCATACTGGTCATGGACGAGCCCCTAACCGCCCTGGACCCGAAGACACAGATCTTCGTGAACAACTGGATCTTGTCGCTGGGGAAGAAGGGCAAGACCGTGCTTCTGTCCACGCACAACCTCGAGATAGTCCAGAATTACGCGACGCGGATTGCCATAATCGACAGGGGCTCGATAATTGCGGCAGGAAACCTGCAGGAGCTGAGGCAGAAGGCTGACGCGGGCAAAGACGCGAGACTCGACGAGGTCTTCCTGAAGCTGACCGAGGAGTCTGCCTAGAGGCTGGAGGCTGGAATGAATTCGACGGGTCAGTGGGGCACGATTGCTCTACTGGTCAGGTACTGGATCAAAGGGAGGTTCACCAAGGCTGCTGCGGCTGCCATCCTCCTCGGGGAGGGTTTCTCCGTCGTCGCCGTGCTCTTCGTGGGCTCGACCTTCATCTCCTTCTCGAACCGGTTCGGCATCGGCAGCGGGATTTCGGACGCCAGCCTGAGTTTGCTGCTCGCGCTTTTCCTCGTCGGCCTGATACAGAGCGGCTTCAACGGGAGCGGCCTCCCGGTCCGGTCGGCCGACGTAGAGTATGTCTTCACTTCGCCGGTGAAGCCTCGTGAGGTGTTCGCTGCCAAGATAGTGATGAATTCGTTCACGACGGTGCTGTTCTCCTTCCCACCGATACTTGCCCTCTACCTCAGGTTCTCGCTCACCTACGGCACCTCGGTCCTAGACGCGGCCATTGCGGGGGCGGTGACCCTGATGTTCCTCGTGATGGGGCTCCTGTTGAGCGCCGACATCACCCTCTCGTTGGGGTCAAGCATTGCCCCCCAAATCAGGTTGCTCAGAAACGGGCTGATAGTCATGATAGTCGCCATAAGCCTGGTGCCTATCGCCCTGCTCATCCCAGGGTCTCCTCGTTTGCTGGGTGCGTTGTCCCAAGTTCTCCCCAGTGGGCTTGCAGCCGCGCTCAGCCTAGGATTCGTGGACGGGTCGGGGTTCGGGTTTATCCAGGGAATTGAGGCCCTGCTCCTGGTGGCGTGGTTCGTCGCCTTCCTCCTCCTGGGCATCAGGATGTCGAGGAACCATTTCTACGAAGTCCTCCAGGTCTTGGACTCCGACGGGCAGAGAGATGAGCTCGGTAGAGTGACTAGCCGACTCGAGACGGCCGGGAGATCGGTCTGGTCTGTCGTCCGGCTGAAAGAGAGGCTTGTAATGGTGAGGACAAAGGAGATGAGAGCGCTCCTGATCAACGCCCTCTTCCTATCCGGATTCTTGGTCATCTACTCTCTCTCAGGCGTGTTCCAGTCCTCGCCCACTTCCTTCCTCTTCATCCTCTTCATCATAGGCTCGTTCGGAGCTGGGACAGCCACGAGGTGGCTGGAGAAGGAAAGGCTTTGGATCATGAAGACATCCGACATGGACCTCAGGCGTTACGTCAGGCAGGTCTTCCGCGCAAGGGTAACTCCCCTAATGCTCGTCCTGGCGCCAGTCACGGTCGCCGTCGGGGCGCCTCTGATCTACAGTGACCTCGGCAGACAGGGGTCGTTGCTGAGCATCACGCTGTCGCTCCCCGGCGCCCTCGAGATCGCAGCCCTGACCATGGGCGGGGGCGTATACTTCGCATCCAGGTACGGACAGAGCACCACTGACGACATTCTCTCTTCACAGACACAGGACCTGACGGACATCAGGCGCTTCCTCTTCCAGACCGCGATGAATCTTGCCTTGGTCGCGCCCTTGATGGGGCTTGTCGTCAGTGCCCCATTCTGGCTGGGCCTGCTCGGCGGTTCTCTGGCCGCGGTAGCGGTTCTTCTTGTCATCGTCGCTTTGGTCTACACGTACGCAATCTTGACCACTCTGTTGAACGCCGCAGGCGATTGGATTGGGAGAAGGGAAGATCTGTAGAGCATGTCCTGCCCTATTCGTGGCTATGGTCGGTAGCTGACCTCGAATCTGTCTCCGCCTTCTCTTGCCACACTCAGCAGAAGCGGGATTCGAATCCGGGTCTCCTGTCCGGTCATCACCGAGAACCGATAATGCTGGTTCTCGTGTTTCAGCTCTCGGCCTCCTTTCCGCATCTTCTCGACGAATGACACATGGTTGGAGATTCTGTGCTCGTTGAACGCATTCGAACCGGCCAAGGAGCCTATCGCCCTCCTCTCGACGAAATCCCTGAATCGCTGATCAAGCTCCACTCCGACGCTGTCTCTACCAGTGGCCATGGCGGCTACCAAGGTGGTCCCCGTCCCGAGGAAGGGATCAAGCACGAGGTCTTTCTGGACTGAAAACATCGAAATCAACCTGTAGGGCAGCTCGAGGGGGAACGCTGCACTCCTCTCCCTCGCGTTCTTCAGCCCGAGACGCTGTCTGTCCCCCTGGAGGTCTCCCCAGATGTCGCTGAACCAAAGGTTTCGCTCCTCCCAGAAGAATGCGCTCCTCTGCCGTCGCAGTTTCTGAGCGGGGTCACTCACCGACCTTCTTCCGGCCTTCCGTAGGATGAGGATGTACTCGTGTTCCTGGGTGACGTACGCCGCCCCCGGGAGCATCCCTGAGCCCATGAACTTCGTAGGTTTGTTGGACTCTTTCCGCCAGAGGATTTCGGGAAGGACCTCGAAGCCGAGACCAAGACACGACATCAGCACCCTCGCGTGGTTCGGGAACAACCTGAATGAACCCCCTATCTTCCTCGTGGCGTCCCCAACATTGATGCACGCCATCCCCCCAGGCCGGAGCAGTCGGTGGACTTCATTCCAGACCCGGTCGAGTTCCTCATGCATCAGCTCGAACGCCTTGTCACCATCGTGATTTCTGATGGACTCGGCGATGCTGCGGTCCTGGCGCATGAACGCCTCATCCCACATCTCAATCATTGGGTATGGCGGCGACGTGACCACCAGGTCGACACTCGCAGAGGGTAACTCCCCCAGTCTTACCTTGGCGTCTCCATAGAGGATTCTGTGGGAGGTCTTCAACCCGTCGAGCGGACTACTCGCCCACTATTAACCGAGCACCCCCCTACAGATGGGGACCACACAAATGGTGATTACTTACGGTGAGCCGTCCTTTTATGCCCCAGGATAATTCCATGGCAAGTCCACATGACAAAGATGATTGAGGCGGAGAACCTGACAAAGGTCTACAAGGGCAAGGTCAAAGCCGTCGACCACATCTCCTTCTCCGTAGACGAGGGCGAGATATTCGGTTTCCTCGGCCCGAACGGCGCTGGGAAGACTACCACCATAAAGATGCTCAACACGCTGGCAACGATCACTGAAGGGAGGGCGAGCGTGGCGGGTCACGACGTCAGCAGAGAACCCGGAGCCACCAGGGACAGTATCGGCGTGGTGCCACAGGAGCTGACCGCTGACGACGAGCTGAACGGCACGGAGAACCTGGTGCTTACCGCGAGGCTACACCACGTGGACCACGATGCGGCGAGGAAGAGGACCAGCGAGCTCCTCAAGCTGGTCGACCTCGAACAGGCAGCCACGAGGAAGGTCAGGACCTACTCCGGAGGAATGAGAAGGCGCCTGCAGCTCGCGATGGGGCTGGTTCACATGCCCAAGGTACTCTTCCTGGATGAACCCACCCTAGGGTTGGACATACAGACGAGGAAGAAGATGTGGGACTACATCGGCCATCTGAACCGCGAACGAGGTCTGACTGTGTTCATGACCACCCACTATCTGGAAGAGGCGGACTCCCTGTGCAACAGGATTGCAATCATAGACCAAGGCACGATTAAGATTTCCGGTTCGCCCTCGCAGCTCAAGGAGAAGGTCGGAGGAGACATCCTGACCTTGGAACTCAGCGAGGAGGCATCCGACCTGTCGGACTTCTTCAGGAGCGTCCCAGAGGTCTCCGAGGTCCAGAGGACAGGCCAGATCTACAGAATCAAACTTCCGAAGACGGAGAAGGCCCTGCCTGCAATCGTCGAAGGCGTAGTCAAGAAGAACCTGGAGATCAAAGAAATCTCCTTCACGAAACCAACCCTAGATCAGGTCTTCCTTGAGGTCACGGGTCACTCGATGAGGGATGAAGACGCTTCGGAGAGCGACTCACTGCTTCAGAATGTGATGATGGAGAGGGCGAGGTAGGTCGAGATGATCGACGAAACTGTAGCGCTCACAGCCAGGGCGTTGAAGAAGTGGATAAGGAACCCTGCGGCTGTCCTGCCCGGCCTCTTCACCTCGATATTCTATCTGGCGCTGTTCGGGAACTCGTTCAACCCAACCAACCTCTTCAAATCAGGTTCCAGCCAGATTCCTCCCTCGGTCGTCTCTCAGATATTCGGCGGTGCTCCGACCTATATCACTTATCTGACTGCCGGCGTCATCTGCCTCATCCTGGTCTTCAACATGGCCTTCGGGGGCATCGACCTAGTCCTCGACAGGCAGTTGGGCTACCTGAACACCCTCCTGACATCTCCGATACCTAGGGCGGCGATATTCTTCTCCGGCGTCTTCCAGAACCTCGTGAAGGTCATGCTCCTCTCTCTCCTGACGTTCCTGATCGCACTGCTGATACCCAACGGGCTCGAACTTCCGAGCGGGTTTGGGGTGGCGAACATGCTTGGGATAGCCGTCGCCTTCGGGGTCCTCGGGTTCGGTCTCTCCTGCGTCTTCACGGCGCTCGCCCTTTCGGTGAGGAGCATCGACTCGCTCGTAGCAATCGTCAACTTCCTCACACTGCCGCTGATATTCATGAGCAACGCTCTCTTCCCGTCCAGTTCGTTCCCTGCATGGCTCGGCGCGATAGCGGAGGTAAACCCAATCTCCAGGGCGGACGAGGCTGCAAGGCTCCTGATAGTGAACGGCGCGCTGAACAGCAGTCAGACTTCCACGTTCATTGGGGACATGGTATACCTAGTCATCTTCGTAGCTGCTCTCACAATCATCGGGTATCTGGCGGCCAAGAGGGCGCTGAGGGCAGAGTGATTGTCTTGAGCGAGGAGATTCTCGAAGACGAGGTGGCTCTAGAATGACACAGGATGTCAGCGTGGCGCACGGCGAGACGGTCAGCCTCGGGCGCGTCGAGGGTCGCCTTGACGTGGCCCACGGAGGGAGCATAAGAGCGGCTGAGGGGAATCTCGTCGTCGTTTCTGGCGAGGCACGCTTCAGGGGGAGCGCCAACATAGACTGCGATTTCGAGTGTGCGGGCCTGACGGTCGAACGGGCAGGTAAGCTCGCGGTCTCCGGTGACCTCACGGTCCACGGCAAGGTCGACGTCTCAAACGCCGTGTCGGTCAGGGGCCTGATGAAAGCCGAGACCATCGACGTGGGCGGAAGGCTAACGGCCCGGTCTGTGTCGTGCAAGAGGATGAGGGTCGGCGGGATCGCTGAGGTGTGGGAGCTGCTCGAGGCCGGGCTAGTCGAAGTGGGAGGTAAGATCGAGTCCAAGGGCACCCTCAAAGTCGAAGAATTGCGAGTGGGAGGTCAAGCCGACATAGGCGGAGGCTCGATCAAAGGGATTGTCAACGTGGGAGGAAAGTTCAGGAGCTCAGCGAAGCTAGAATTCGGTGAGCTGCAAGTCTTTGGGGCGTGCTCACTTGCTCCGGGATCGAAGGGAATGAAGATCGACGCCTCGGGCAAGCTCGAAGCAAAGGGCGACCTGGAGTGCGAAGTCGTGGAGATAGCCGGAGTCGCTTCGGTCGAAGGAAACCTGACTACGTCGCGAACAGAGGTGAGAGGGAAGCTGGACGTTGCTGGTTCTCTCAGAGCTTCTGGTGGGCTAGACGCAAGCGGGGTCTCGCAAGTCGGAGGGGTTTTCGAGGGCCAAAGCCTCAAGGTGGCCGGCAGGTTCTCTGCGAAAAGGGCGTTGGTCTCCAGCGGTGCTGAGATTTACGGCCGGGCCGAGACGCGGGAGGGGCTGAAGGCCGCCACCGTCAGAATTGGAAGCGGTACGGTGTGCACAGGACCAATCGTCGGGGAGACAGTCGAGGTGGGGGAGAGCGGACCGGGCGTCAGTGCTTTCTTCTGGGGGCAGCGGCTCAGGGTTCAGGCGGGGACAAGCCGCGTTGACGATGTCTATGCGACCAAGGTATCACTAGGTCCAGGTTCAAGGGCCGGACACATCTATGCGGCGACGGTATCGCTGGGACCGGGTTGTGATGTGGACGCGGTCACCTACGTCGACGAACTAAAAGTGACTGAACACGTCAAGATTGCGCACCCGGTACAGAAGGTCGATCGGCTGAAGGAACCTCCGCTCTAGGGTGCAGCATGCAGATGGGGAACGCCAAGCGCTCCAAGGCCGACCTCTACGCGACGATTCTTGAGGTGGTCCGCAGGTACCCGGAGGGCGGGAGGATAACGCGCATCTCGTACGGAGTGGGAGTCCCCGTAGACCGGCTGAAAGTGATGGTGGAGAATCTCTGCTCCTTTGGTCTCGTCACCAAAGCGACGGTCGGCAACGAAGTCTACTACGGTGTAACTCCGCGAGGGCTCGATTTCTTGGACACTTACCGGAAGATGAAGGGGTTCCTCGCAGCATTCGGAGAAGGACAGTAACGGCCCGCGGCTGCGTCTGAGGAGCTTCTCAGTTCAAGTCGGCCCGAAGAGAATGCAGGCCCATCGCATTGGATACATCCAAGGCTTATAACACAAAATCACCTCATCCAAAGAATCATGTCACCAATCCTAAGGCGCAACAAGCTCCGAGAACTTCTCAAGAAAGGCAAGCCGACTCTTGGAACGCACATCCACAGTTCTTGGCCGGGAATCATGGAGGTGGTCGGGAATTCCGAGATGATGGACTACGTCGAGTTCAGCAGCGTCTACGCTCCGTTCGACCTCTACGCCCTTGAGAACCTGGCCAGGGCGTCCGAGCTCTACGACATGTCTACCATGATCAAGATTGACCCGGTCCCGAACTACTTCCTGGCGCAGAGAGCCATCGGAGCGGGCTTCCAGA
>Ga0326728_10023912_pt1 | contig 11130 bp, 11 predicted proteins | sample MB3enrmetagenome_FD_207602 | JGI IMG/M metagenome (GOLD analysis project Ga0326728, IMG submission 207602) | Lab enriched peat soil microbial communities from McLean, Ithaca, NY, United States - MB31MN | ecosystem: Environmental > Terrestrial > Soil > Wetlands > Peat | place: USA: New York... | reverse complement strand
GAAGCCGCGCCCTGACACGGATCCAGGCAGGAGACGAAAGTAAGTGGCATTGGGCTAAAGCCCGGCGCTTCCACCTTGGAGAGGAACATATTCGGCCGGTCAGAGACCCAGCCGCCCTTGGTTCGACGGCTGGAAAGCGGTACCCGCTCAAGGGAACAAAATGGCGCCGTTGTGATTATGCTCACAATGGCGCGTGGCCGTAATCACGGCCTGCAGTGGTTCCCTGCGAGACCATAAAGGCAACAAGGCCGGCCTCGGATCACGGTGGCGCGTGCGCCCGAGAGGTCCATAGGAACGCATGCTGGCGCCGCTTGGCTGGCCCACGCTGGGGTCCCCAACGCGCCCCTGTTTTGGGTGCGTTGGGGTGGAGCGCAAGGGGTAAACATGGCACAAGCGAACATCGCGAGCTGATTGAGCGCTTGGCGGAGCTCGACCGCGCGCTGGAAGGTCTGATCTGCTATTCCGAAGTCTATGCCGATCTGGCGGGAGTGCAATGTGCGCAGGAAACGGCGCGCTGGCTCGCCGGCCGGCTGGCGGATCATTTTCTCAAAGAAGAAACCGGGGTCTTTGCCGCGCTTAGCCAATTGGGCTCGGAGCATGACGTGTTTGCCCGGAAGATGCAGCGCGAGCATCGGGAAATCAGCCTTCGGGTAGAGTCCTTCCGCAAGGCAGCCGAGAGCTTTGTCGAGGCCATAGACTTGCAGCAATCCATCGGCGACTTGCAAGATGCCGGCAAGAGCTTGAGCAGTTTTATGGCGGCACACATGGGTGCTGAAGAACAGAGGTACACCCGGCTCCGGTAAACGCCCGACCGCAATCCACGCCGAGGCACCTGGGCCTCAACTTAGGGCTTGCGCTTACTTGACCGCGCTATATTATCTTAATTATCTTATCGCGCAGTTCAGATCATGCCCGGTCGCGCTTCGCCGCTCCCAACCAGGGCGGAAAGTAGTGTGCCCGGCCGGCATTTCCGCTCTAGAGAATGGACTTATCAGGTTATGACGATCAGACCGAAAGTAACCGTCGATGGGAACGAGGCGGCGGCTTATGTCGCCCACAAGATCAACGAAGTTATTGCGATTTACCCAATCACGCCTTCCTCCCCCATGGGCGAGTGGTCGGACGAGTGGTCGAGTAAAGCGCAACCGAACATCTGGGGCACGGTTCCGCTGGTGATCGAGATGCAGAGCGAAGGGGGCGCCAGTGGAGCCCTGCATGGGGCTCTACAGGGAGGGGCGCTGGCCACCACGTTTACCTCGTCCCAGGGCCTGCTCTTGATGATTCCCAACATGTTCAAGATCGCCGGCGAATTGACCTCGACGGTGATGCATGTAGCCGCGCGCGCCCTGGCGACCCATGCGCTATCGATTTTTGGCGACCATCAGGACGTAATGGCGGTTCGCCAAACGGGCTGGGCGATGCTGGCCTCCGACTCCGTGCAGGAGGTGATGGATCTGGCGCTAATCGCGCAGGCCGCCACGCTGGAAGCGCGGGTTCCGTTCCTGCATTTCTTCGATGGTTTCCGTACCTCGCATGAAGTGGCCAAGATCGAACAGCTCGGCATGGAAGACCTGCGGGCGATGATCGGCGACGAGCTGGTGCAACAGCACCGCGGGCGGGCGCTGAATCCCGACCGGCCGATCCTGCGCGGCACGGCCCAGAACCCGGACGTGTATTTCCAGGCGCGCGAGGCGGTGAACCCGTTCTACGCCGCCGTTCCCGCCATCGTGCAAAAGCAGATGGACAAGTTCGCCGCTGTAGCCGGGCGGCAATACCATCTGTTCGACTACGTAGGCGCTCCCGACGCCGAGCGGGTAATCATGACCATGGGCTCCGGGGCGGAAGTGGCGCAGGAAGCGATTGAGCATCTGGTGGCCCGGGGCGAGAGAGTGGGATTGGTGAAAGTGCATCTCTACCGGCCCTTCTCGGCGGAGCACTTCCTGCAGGCCTTGCCCGCCACCGTCAAAGCGATTGCCGTGCTGGAACGTACCAAAGAGCCCGGTTCGATGGGCGAGCCGTTGTATGTCGATGTAATCGCCGCCATGAGCGAAGCCCAGGCCGGCGGAACCTTGCCTTTCCCCGCCATGCCCAAGATCATTGGCGGCCGTTACGGCCTGTCTTCCAAGGAGTTCACTCCCGCTATGGTGAAGGGAGTGTTGGACGAACTGGCGCAGCCGAAAAGCAAGAATCACTTCACCGTCGGCATCGTGGACGACGTGAGCCACACTTCCCTCGACTATGATCCGAGTTTTTCCACCGAGGATGCCAAGACCGTACGCTGCATGTTTTACGGCTTGGGCGCCGACGGCACAGTGGGCGCCAACAAGAACTCGATCAAGATCATCGGCGAGGACACGGACAACTACGCCCAAGGCTATTTCGTCTACGACTCCAAGAAGTCCGGCTCGATGACCACTTCGCATCTGCGCTTTGGCCCCAAGCCGCTTCGTTCCAGTTATCTGATTACCCGGGCCAACTTCACGGCCTGCCACCAGTTCAGCTTCCTGGAGCGAGTCAATGTGCTCCAGGCGGCCGAACCGGGCTCGACCTTCCTGCTGAACAGCCCCTTCGGTGCGGAGGAGGTTTGGGACCAGTTGCCCAGAATCATCCAGCAGGAGATCATCGCGAAGAAACTGAAGTTTTATGTCATCGATGCGGTGAAAGTGGCGCGCGAGACGGGCATGGGCGGCCGCATCAATACCATTATGCAGACCTGCTTCTTCGCCATCAGCGGGGTGTTGCCGCGTGACGAAGCCATCGCCGGCATCAAGCATGCCATCGAGAAGACCTATGGCAAGCGGGGCGAAAGCGTGGTGCGCAAGAACTTCGCTGCCGTGGATGCCGCCCTGGATGCCCTGTTGGAAGTGAAGGTGCCGGCCACGGTCTCGAGCCGCACCGAGATGCGTCCGCCGGTTCCGGCGGCGGCACCCGAGTTCGTGCAGAAAGTGCTGGGCCCGATCATTGCCGGCGAAGGCGACAACCTGCCGGTCAGCGCCATGCCGGTGGATGGCACCTTTCCCACGGGTACCGCCGCCTGGGAAAAGCGCAACATTGCCCTGGAAATTCCGGAATGGGACAAGGATCTGTGCATCCAGTGCGGCAAGTGCGTCATGGTTTGCCCGCACGCCGTAATCCGGGCCAAGATCTACGACGACGAGAAGCTGCCGCGAGCTCCGTCCACCTTCAAATCGGCGCCGGCCCGCTGGAAGGATATGGGCCACTTGAAATACACCCTGCAAGTGGCGCCGGAAGACTGCACCGGCTGCGGCATTTGCGTGGAGGTCTGTCCTTCCAAGAGCAAGTCGGAGGTCAAGCACAAGGCCATCAACATGGCGCCGCAGCCGCCGCTGCGGGAAAGCGAGGCGGCCAACTGGGAGTTCTTCCTCGGCCTGCCGGAAGCGGATCGCACCAAGCTGGCGCTCGGCCAAGTGAAGGACGTGCAACTGCTGCAGCCCCTGTTCGAGTTCAGCGGGGCCTGCTCAGGCTGCGGTGAGACGCCCTATATCAAGCTGATGACGCAGTTGTTTGGCGAGCGCGCGGTGGTCTCGAACGCTACCGGCTGTTCCTCCATCTACAGTGGCAATCTGCCCACCACGCCGTACACCTTCAATCGGGAAGGACGCGGGGTTTCCTGGTCGAATTCCCTGTTTGAAGATAACGCCGAGTTCGGCCTCGGATTGCGGCTGGCCATCGACAAACAGACGGAATACGTCCGCGAGCTGCTGCCCAAGTTTGCCCCCCAACTGGGCGAAGAACTGGTGACCGGCCTGCTGGGCGGCAACACCGAATGCGGCGAAGCGGCCTTGAAGGCGCAATACGAGCGGGTAGCCCTGCTGAAGCAGAAGTTGGCTGCCGACTCGTCGCCGCAAGCCCGCGACCTGCTCTCCCTGGCGGATGTGCTGGTGAGGCGTAGCGTGTGGATTCTGGGTGGCGACGGCTGGGCTTACGACATCGGCTACGGGGGCCTGGATCATGTGCTGGCCAGTGGCCGGAACGTGAACGTCCTGGTGCTCGATACGGAGGTGTATTCCAATACCGGCGGCCAGATGTCCAAAGCGACCCCGCGGGGGGCGGTGGCCCGGTTCGCCGCCAGCGGCAAGCCCCGGCCCAAGAAAGACTTGGCCATGATGGCGATCAACTACGGCAACGTTTACGTCGCGCGGGTCGCCTTCGGTTCCAACGACATGCAGACGTTGCGCGCGTTCCAGGAAGCGGAGGCCTTTGACGGACCTTCGTTGATCATCGCTTACGCTCACTGCATCGCCCACGGCTACGATCTGGTCCACGGGTTGGATCAGCAGAAGCTGGCGGTACAATCGGGCCACTGGCCGCTGCTCCGTTACAACCCGGAGCTGGCGGGGCAGGGCAAGAATCCCTTCCAACTCGATTCCAGGGCTCCGTCTATCGCCCTGGAGAAGTACATCTACAACGAAACGCGCTACACCATGCTGGTCCACAGCAATCCGGAAGTTGCCCGGAAGCTGCTGGCCGAGGCGCAGGAAGACGTGGCCCAACGGTGGAAGCTGTACGAGCGAATGGCAGCGGCGCCTACCGGGGCCGAAAGCCAAGCAGTGCTCTCGAAGGGGGCGGGCAATGACTAGCTTGAAAACGCGCTATCTCGGATTGGAACTGAAGAACCCGGTGGTGGTTTCGGCCTCGCCACTGGCCAAGGAAATCGCCGGGATCCGGCAGATGGAAGACGGCGGCGCCGCCGCCGTCGTCCTCCACTCCCTGTTTGAGGAGCAGATCGACCTGGAAGCCAGCCTGCTGGACCGGGCGTTTTCCTCCGGGGCCGCCCTCTCCGCGGAAGCCCTCAGCGTTTTTCCCCAAGCCACCGACTATAAATTGGGGCCGGACGCTTATCTGGAGCACATTCGCAAGGCGAAGCAGGCGGTCTCCATCCCGATCATTGCCAGCCTCAATGGGGTGAGCAATGGCGGCTGGATCCGTTACGCCAAGCTTATGGAAGAAGCCGGGGCCGACGCCTTGGAACTCAACATCTATTACCTGCCCGCCGATCCCGCCCTCACCGCCGGCCAGATCGAGGAGATGTACACCGAACTGGTTGCCACCATGAACTCGACTTTACGGATCCCCCTGGCGGTCAAACTGGGACCGTATTTTAGCGCCTTTGCCAATTTTGCCAAGCACCTGGACATGGCCGGCGCCGATGCCCTGGTGTTGTTCAACCGCTTCTATCGTCCGGATTTCGATCTGGAGAACCTGGAAGTGGTGCCTTCTCTCCAGCTCAGCCGCCCTAACGAGTTGCGGTTACGGCTGGCTTGGACGGCATTGCTTTACGGGAAGATAAAGGCCGACTTGGCCATCACCGGCGGCGTACACACGGCCGAAGACGTGATCAAGTGCATGATGGCCGGCGCCAAGGTCGCCATGACCACCTCGGCCCTGCTGGAACAGGGAATCAGTTACTTGCATCTGTTGGTTACCAACCTGCAAGAGTGGCTGCAAAAACACGAATACGAATCCATCGAGCAGATGCAAGGCTCGATGAGCGCCAAGTCGATTGCCAATCCAGGGGCTTTCGAGCGCGCCAATTACCTGAAAACCATCGGCAGCTACGACGTCCAGACCGGACCCATCGTGCGCTAGATCGTTCCCTTCGTTCGACTTAAGCAGGGCCTCGTGCCCTGTTTTTGTCCAAATCCAGGGGGCGCGGTTCCATTTTGGGGTGCTTGGTCTGCCGGAGAGCGCGGCGCCACGATCACGCCATGGCCCATCCAGGTTGAGGTGCAAAAGAGCTCCGATTCCGGACTGGTGGATGGATGTCCAGGCTGCGCTTCACTCGGTTAACCGGCGACAACAGAGGGTATGAGCGTTCTGGCAGGCCTGTTTCCCCCGCAGGGACCCAACCACACCGGCTGGCTCGCCACAACGCAGGCACACAATGCGGAACAACCGTCCCCCGGACGCATTCGCGACCGGCTCGCACTTGAACCGTGTCTTCCCGAGAGGGCCAGCCGGCTTGTCGGTGCTGCAGACCATTTCCGTCCACCTGGAGCAAAGACGCGGCCCACTGGGCGCAGGACCCGGCCCGGCCTGGTTCCCGACCTTAGCCCGAACTGTCTTCCGTGAAGATGCGCAAGCTGCCCAAGAGCCGAATCAGTTCGCCCGCTGAAGTTCCGGGCGGGACCCACAAGTCCAACCCGGGATCGGGCGCCAGGGCCGGCGCGCCCAGGCCAATCACGATGCGGGCAGGGTTGTTCTCTTTGACGTCCCGGGAAAACGCCAGCGCGTGTTCCGGCTCGAAATTCAGGTCTACGACTACCACGTCGAAGATCCGCGTTAGAGCCTTGCGAGCTTCAGCGATATCCTTCACCCATTGCGCCACCAAACCGCTGCGATAGGGCTCCGGCTGGACAAAGAGCACGAACTTCTTGGGAGCGGCATCTTCCATGATGCTCCATGCGGTCCCCGATGAGTTGAGATTCACTAAGCAGCCCATACTCACCATCATGAGGAGAATCTCAGGAAGCCGAACAAAAAAATCGTTTTGTCACGAATTCGGGACAGCCAGCCGGGCGGTATTCGTCTCCTCCAATGATGGCTAACCAACTGATTACCATGTGGTTAGCATGTATTTGGTCCGTGAGAATGCCGGGCGGCGGCTTTCTTGCCGACCAACTCTGAGGTATCTTGCGGCCCTCGCGGTGGGTTCTCATACCCGCTACGGACGGCTACTGGGGGGAGGACGCACGGAGCCCGGTGAAGCCGCGCTGCTTGTCACCGTGGCCGACCCAACCGCCCGCAGGCACCGGCTTCATGGACCTGCGGAATTTCGGCGCGCTACAATGCGCACGGGCAGAAGTAGCGTTCGGTTCCAGGAAGGGGATGGCTTTGGACGCAGGTCAACGACTCCGGACTTTGCGGGAGCAACTGGGTTTGAGTCTCCGCGAGGTGGAAATGGTCACGCTTCAGATCGCGGCCAAGTATGGCAATCACGGCTTTGCCGTGCCGCGCACCCGGCTGCAAGAAATCGAAGCCAAAAAAGTGGTGCCCAGCGCTTACCGCTTCTATTCCCTCGCGGCCGTCTACCGCCGCGATTTGCGGGAACTGCTGAGCTGGTATGGCATCGATGTCAATGGACTGGCGCTCGACTTGGGCCTGCTCGCGTTGCCCAACTCCCACTGCGCCAGAGGGCTCGAGTACAATAGCACGGCCGCCACCCTGCCCCTGGAGCTGGATTCCGGTTTCGATGCTCTAAAAACCGCGCCAATAGGGCCTTGGATCAAACGCTGGGGCTTGGTGCCCTTGGCCGTTCTCAGCCAGTTCGCCAACTCCAACTACAGTTACGGTTATATCGGCACACGAGATTTAACCATGTATCCCCTTCTACCTCCGGGCTCGTTCGTGCAGATCGACGAGTCGCGGCGAAAGATCGTGGACCGGGAATGGCGTTCCGAGTACGAACGGCCCATTTACTTCGTGGAGACGCGGGAAGGATACCGGTGCTGCTGGTGTGCGCTGCGGGAGCGTCGCATCACCTTGCAGCCGCATCCGTTATCGCCCGAGCCGGTTCGCATTTTCGACCATCCGCAAGAGGCCGAGGTTGTCGGCGAAGTGGTGGGTATGGCCCTGCGTCGCGGCGAGGATCGGTCCCCGCTGTCCGAGTAGTCCGCCGGGGTGGGGCTCCGCCACTTTTTTCTCGCCGCCAGAGGAGGGGCCAGCTATATTGGCATTTCAGTCTCCCACCGGGTCCTTACGATGACGTTAGAGTTACCATTTGCGCTGCCGTTTATGGTCCCGAAGGGGCCAAAAAGGCCCCCTGCCGAACCCGGCGGCAGCTCCCGCCAGGCGTCCCGAATCCGGGACAAAATGAGTTTTTTGTTTGGGAGCTACGGTTCCGCCCTATGCTGCCTTGACGGCATTACGCCGTCGAGGAGCTCAAATGAAAACCCGCCTGATCCTGGCCTTGACTTTCGCTTGCGCGCTTGGTGCGTCCGCCTATTACACCAGCAAGACGCCGGCCCCTTCCACCCAGCTATCCGACCGCTGCTGCGATGGCAATCCCGAAGGGGTCATTATTGCTCCAATCCCGGCTCCGACTCCCACCCCGCAGCCGGGAAGCTGACCCGTCTGGGCCGTCGCCCTATCCTGGAGGACGGCCTATGACTCTTTCCTCCCAGCCGTTGCTGGTAAGTTTATGGATTGTAAACATGATTGCCCAAGGCGGGGTATTGGCGTTGCTGGTGGGGCGGCGCGGATACCGGGAATATCCGGCCTTTACCGCCTTCATTTCGTGGTGCGTAGTTCAATCGTTGGGGCTGTTCTACATGGCCAATTATCACCCGGCGCTGTATCAGGCGGTCAAATGGGTCACGTATGCCTTGCCCCAGTTGCCGATTCTGGTGGCGCTGGTTTGGGAAGTGTTTCACGTCTTGTTCCATCCCTACAACACCCTTCCCAAGCAAACCATTGGCCATTTTTTTCAGGCTACGGCGGCGGTCGCCGTTGCCGCCGTTGCCATTGCGGTTCGATTTCCCGGCGCGCAGCGCACCGCCTGGATGACCTTCGCCCGGGCCACGGACCAGGTAGTTACTTGGGTGTTGTGTGCGGTGTTTGCCTTTATCGCGATTTTCGCCAGTTACTTCGGAATTCCCTGGAGGCACCGGGTTTATGGCATAGGCTGCGGCTTCTTGCTCTATCTCTCGGTGGATGTGGCCGTTGCAACGGTGATCGTGCAATTCCGGCTGACGGCGTACAATTTCATCTCCTACCCGAAGATGTTGGCTTATCTTGCGGCTTGCGTGATTTGGGCGTGCTATTTCGCCACCCCGGAGGCGCCGCGCGCGGTCCCAACTTTGGAGGAACTGAGAACCTTGAAGTCGCTGCTGAAGGACCTGGGGGTGGCCGTAAGGAAACTGGCATGGACCCCGAGCAGCGACTCGCGCGAACCCTAAACCGGCAACTTGCCGGCCGAGCGCTCCCGGGACTTGATAACCGGGTGTCCCGTTCCAACTCAGGAGGATTGCTATGCAAGGGCGCAAACGAAATGAGATACTCTCGGTCGAGGAACTGATCTCGCAGCTCGATCATATCGAAATCGGCGAGCTCGCCTCCGACATTCGACCCAACGTGCGGGCTGAGCTGAAACGGATGAAACGCAACATCTCGGCCATTCTCGGTTTTCTGCCTCATGTCCCCTCTCTGGAAGACGCCGGCAACTCCGAGTTGTTCAAAGCTGTCCTCGAAGTCCGCCGGGACTGCCTGCACATCAATGGCTTGATTTCCAAGATCCTGCTGCTTCAACGGCTGTGGTTGAGCTCCGCCCGTTTGGCCGGGTTGGTCAACCGCGTCTCGATGCAGTACGAGGAGATGGGGAAATGGGCCGGTCAAATGTGCCAACTGGCCACCCCTGGCCTGACCCAGGAGCTACTGGCCGCCTTGTGAAATCCGCGGCGCCCCGGTCCCCAGCTTGGCGCCTTGCCCTCCCGGTCTGCTTCGCTTCGTTTATTCACCACCAGCCTTGCGGCCATTGGGCGCAGCCGTTAAGCTACAACGAAGCTTGGTCATGGTTCCGAGACAATTCTTCAGGCTAATCCGGCTTGCCTTGTGGCGTGCATTGAGTCACGATGCCTTCGGTGTGGCCAAGGGCGCCGCCTATTCCTTCATCATTTCCTTGTTCCCCGGCTTCCTGTTCGTCGCTTCCATGCTGGCCGCCTCGCACAAGACGGCAGTTTTCGTTCGCGAGATCGGATATGCGGTGGGCCGGATCATGCCCCCGGGCGCGGCGCAAACCGCCGAAGCCTACTTCACCAGCGCCCAGCAACGTCCCATTCGGGTCCTGATCACCACTTCCTTCATTACCCTGTGGACCGGCTCGGGGGCGATGATTTCCTGGATGGAGGGCTTTCGCAACGCTTACCAACTCCCCAAAACCTGGGGTCTGGTCAAGGAGCGCATGATCGCCTTCGGACTGGTGATTATGGCGGGCATTCCCTTGACCTTCGCCACCGTGCTGGTGGCGTTTGGCAACCAGATCGAGTCGTGGATGGCCTTTCACGCCGGGCACGATCTGGCGTTCTATATCCTGGTGCTCTGGAACGTGGTGCGCTGGGTCATTGCCATTCTGACCAGCATCGCGGTGATGCTGCTGGTTTATCATCACGCGGTGCCGCGCACGCAGCCGTGGCACACGGTGTTGCCCGGAGCCACGCTGGCTACCGCGGTCTGGTTCCCCGCGACCATGGGATTTGGCTGGTATGTGCAGCACTTTGCGGAATACAGCTTGCTTTATGGTTCGCTGGCTACCGCCATCGTGCTGCTGGTCTGGATGTACATTCTCTCCGTAATCGTGCTCCTGGGAGCCGAATTCAACGCACTGATTTTTCCCCGTTTGGCCGCGCCGCCACCTCCAGCCCAGGAATCGATCCCGCGCCGCATCGTGGCCGGACAGTAGCGGCTGATAGAATCTCAAAGCATGAGCGAATCGATCCTGTCGGTGGCGGTCATGGAGCCGTTGGAAGGGCTGGAAGCGGAGTTCCTAAGCGTTTTGAGCGAACTCTACACCGCCTTGGAGCAAAAGGGATTGGCCCGCGATCTGCTCCTGCGCAATCGCCACCATCCGCCGCACTATTTCAATATTCGTTACTGGACTTTCCCGGAGGCCCGGCGGGAAGCGCAGGAAGATCCCGACGTGCAACGTTGCTGGGCGCGGCTGGCCCACTTGTGCCATATGCGGCGGGTCCACGACACGCTCGATGAGGTCGACTGGCGGAGCCTTGCCGGCCCCGCTCAGTCGAAGGTTTAGTCCAGGCAATCTGCTCAGCGAGCCGCGGGCTTGGAGCTGCGCTGGCCTGCCGGGCGTCCCGCCCGGAAACAAGCACCTGTCTTTCGGGCTTTGCGGTAAGGTGGAGGGATGGGTTGTGAGCCCGCCACGCCAAGCCACCTCTCTCCCTTGAGTGCCGCCTTTCGCCGCGGCTTTCGGACGGCACTGCTGGAATGGTTCGATCGCAATCGGCGTCCGCTGCCTTGGCGGGCGAATCGGGATCCCTACCCGGTCTGGGTTTCTGAGATCATGCTGCAGCAGACGCGGGTGGCGGCGGTGCTGGAGCGCTATCCGCATTTTCTCCAGCGCTTTCCCACCGTCTTCGCTCTAGCCCGCGCTCAACC
>Ga0326728_10023909_pt1 | contig 11131 bp, 9 predicted proteins | sample MB3enrmetagenome_FD_207602 | JGI IMG/M metagenome (GOLD analysis project Ga0326728, IMG submission 207602) | Lab enriched peat soil microbial communities from McLean, Ithaca, NY, United States - MB31MN | ecosystem: Environmental > Terrestrial > Soil > Wetlands > Peat | place: USA: New York... | reverse complement strand
ATGGCGGACATGACCAGGATGCCGCCGGCGTTGGTGGCCAGGAAATAGCCAGCGGCTTCGAGCGTGACGTTGGTGGCGCCGCTCCAACTGATGTTGACAACGCGCACCCCGTTGGTGGCCGCCCAAAGGGTGGCGTTGTACATTTCGCTGATCGCACCGTTGATGTTAATGGGCAGAATGCGGCAATTGGCCGCGCCGGCCCCGCCCACGCCGTTGTTGATCACCGCCGCCGCCATCCCGGCGCACAGGGTCGAGTGAACGATTCCGGCGCTGGATGTCACCGCGCGGTTGGACACCACGTCCCAACCGGAGACGGTGTTGCCCGCCAAATCCGGATGGTTCATCTGGAAGGGAGTGTCCACGATGGCGATGCTCACATTGGTTGTACCCAAACCGTAATTCCAGGCCTGCGCGCTGCCAATGACCTGATGATGCCATTGGTTGCCTATCAACGGATCGTTCGGCCAGAATTGCCGGCGCTCAAACGTGTCCAATTCCGCAAATTCGACGTCCGCGCGCCGTCGCAGTACCTCCACCGCCTCCCATTCACGCATCGGTTCAACACGCAAGGCGCTGACCAATGGCCGGCCGCGGAATTTGACCAATATGGTTTCCGGATTAAAAAAACAGACCGCGCCCGAGCTGAGTGCCAGGCGCCCCATGCGCCGATTCTGATAGTTGAGGTGGGCCAGCGTGTTTGCTTGCGGCAGCGGAACGGCTTTATCCGCAAGCGCCGCGGAAGTTAATTCGGAAAAAACCGTCAGTTCGGGAATGCGCCGGCCCGGAATGTCACGGGGCAAATCCCGCGGCGGGGATGGGGCCAAGTCTGGCGGCAATCCCAAATCCTCATCGGATGCCGGTCCATAAGGAAGTTGCGCCGCCCCGGTTTCCGTTGCGAGAAACAGACCAGCGGCCAATGTCAGGACAACGTGTCGGCACAGTTTCAACATGCGGTGGCCGCACAACCTGGCATCAACCATTCCATGGATTGACGGTGACATCCACACAGAGCACCAGTTGCGCGGCGCAAAACGCCATTCGTTCCAAACCATCCCGGGGTCCCTTGGGCACGCTGAACTGACGGGTGCGGGTGACTTGAGGCGTTTCCAGACGACAGTCAAGGCCGGCGTCACACAGGTTGGACTTGAAGTTGCCCGCAATGATATTCAGCACTTCTCCAACGGCGTCGTCGATTTCGTTTGAGGCCACTGAGTCCGATGGCTGGAGACCAAATATGCGCGCGGCTATCACCTTCCCGGAATCCAGGCTCAAGCGCAGGTAAACGGACCCCTCGGCTTTTCCGCGAAAACCAATGGCGCCCAGCAGATGCTCCGACCCAAACGGCGGCACTTTGTGGACATCGGCACTTTCCAGTTTGATCGAGAGCATGGTCTGGAAGGTTTTGACAATGGCGCCAGCCAGGGGCGTGCCCATGGCTACCAGCAGAGCGCAACCTATTCCGTTGCGCATGAGCGCGCCTTCCACCGTGTCGATCGTGTATTCCGATTCGTTCTGGGCCTCCGGATTGGCCACGCGCAACAGCCGTTTCTGCAGCCCCGCATCCCGGGAAATCACCTTGGCGATTTCCTCTATCGTGCAATCCTGCCGCGCGACAAGCTGAGTGAGTTGAAGGACGCTCTGGGACGCTGCCTCAAGACCGAACCTTCGCGCCAGTTCCTGATAGTTGGTCTTGTCTTGCATGTTCGATTCCTTCTCCGCTTGGCGCACCGCATCAAGCCGTCGCCGCGATTTTCTGCAGGGGGATCACCCGGCTGACTTTCTCGATGAGCTGCTCTTCTTTAAACGGTTTTACAAGATAGTCCCGGACGCCCAGGCGCGCAATGTAAATGATGTTGTCACGGCCCGACTCCGCCGTGAGCATGATCACCGGGATGCTTTTTAACTCCGCGTCCTCCTTCAATTTGGTCAGCATCGTCACGCCATCCATTACCGGCATCGTCACATCCAGGAGGATCAGGTCCGGCTTCTCGCGCGCCGCCGCCGCCAGGCCTTCTTCACCGTTGGAGGCCTCGCACACCGTGCAGTCGTATGGCCGGAATGCCTTGGCCACCACGAACCGGATCGTGCGGCTGTCATCTACGCTTAGTATTTTACTCATAATTCGCATCCAATTTGCTGTACTTAATGTGGACTTCCGCCATGAACCGCTCCCCTTCGCAATCAAAGGTCACACAGAAGCGTTCGACGTTCGGGATCGGTTCCACCACAAAGGAGGTGCCGCGGATTATGGCGGGCGTGCTCACGGCGCAAGGTGCGCCTGCATCGCATAGCGCCGATTTCAATCCGCCCGCCACCATATTGGTCACCTCACCGACGACATCGTTGACCTCGGCTACGCCCGTGATTTGTTCCGGCGGCAAACCAAGTATCGCCGCCGTTGCGCGAGCGGCAAAGTTCGCGGACATGTGCAGGTAAACGGCCCCATTGACGCTGTCGCCGGCAAAACCGACCGAGCCGCTGACTCGTTCCAGACAGTGCGGCGGCATGACCGCAGCCACTGGAGTGATTGGCTCATGAGTTTAGCAATGATTTGATTGAAGGTTGGGTTTGACTGTTTCGGAATTCGTCGCGCTGCTCAGTCCTGCCGGTTTCCGGCTTCGGCAAGGGGCCGCGCCATCGCGCAGAGCGCGGAGAATGCCATCTGGAATGCCGCCTAGGGGAAGCACGTAATCGACGACTCCCAATTCCACCGCCGCGCGCGGCATGCCGTACACCACGCATGTCTCTTCGTTTTGTGCGATGGTTGCCGCGCCGCTTTCTTTCAGTGCCTTCATCCCCGGCGCGCCGTCGGACCCCATGCCCGTCAGCAGCACCGAAACGGCATGCGTTCGGGCGCATCCGGCGGCCGAATCGAACAACACATCCACCGACGGCCGGGTGTAATGGCGGGGAGGATCCTGATTGAGAAAAACGCGGTATCCGCCGCCATTGGGCGCGATCGCCATGTGGTAATCGCCGGGCGCAATCAGCGCCACGCCCGGCCTGACGTCATCGCCGTGCGCCGCTTCGCGCACTTCCATGGCGCAACAATCATTGAGCCGCTCGGCGAAGGCCTTGGAAAAACAAGGTGGAATATGCTGGACGATGCAAATCCCGGGCAGCCCGCCGGGCAGCCGCGTGAGCACGCTCTTGATGGCCTCGGTGCCGCCGGTCGATGCGCCCATCACTACGATCTGGCGCGAATCAAAACTTGCGCAATCCACCCCTTGGGCGGCGCTTCGCTCGCTGGCTGGCGCGGACACCAGGTTCACCAACCGCGCCCGTGCCGCCCCTTTGACGCATTGAACAAGCGCATCGCGCTGGTGGCCCAGACTCCACGCCGAAGTGGGCTTGGCGATCACATCCACCGCCCCGGCCGCCAGGGCATCGACTGCCGCCTTTGATCCAGCCTGTGTCATCGAACTGACAATGACCACGGGCATCGGGCGGTGCTTTTGAAGAATGCGCAAAAACGTCAAACCGTCCATCCGCGGCATCTCGATGTCCAGCGTCAGCACATCGGGTTGAAGCTGCAAAATCTTGTCGCGCGCCACGTACGGATCGCACGCCGTGCCTACCACCTCGATCTCCGGGTCCCGGCTCAACGCGTCGGATATCGCCCGCCGCACCACCGCGGAGTCATCGACGACCAATACTCGAATGCGTCTGGGGGCGATCATACCGTGTTCATGAATTGCTCGGCTCGCTGGAATGAGTCGCGGGCGGTGATTACCAGGCTCTCCAACTTGTCGGACGTGATGTTCAAAGCCTCGGCCACTTGATTGTCCGCCCGCAACGCATAGGCCTCCCACCCGGGCGCCGAGCCTGCCAGATGGGCGATGCAATTGGCCATGTGGGTCACTGCGGACAACCCCGGACGCGGATGCAGCGACGGTTGGTGATGATCGGCGACGGCTTGGACGATTTCTTCCGGCACCCCCCAGGTTTGCAGCAGCCAGGCACCCGCTTCACAATGGTTTGCGCCAAGCACCTCTTTTTCCGCTTCGGCGCGGGAAAGCCCTTCCTGCTCAATGAGCCTGCATATAGCCGATTGCGATTCCGGCGTCAGAAATTGCGTGAGCACCAGCTTGCCAATGTCGTGCAGCAATCCCGCCGTGAAGGCCACGGACGGTTCCACGCCGACTTCGGCGCCGCCGCTGAGGATGACTTCGGCCGTCATCGCGGTCGTCAGCGCGTGGCGCCACAGTTCGTTGGCTTCGATGGCATAGCCCGGCAGCGCGATGCCCATGGCGCTCCCGAGAACCAGGTTCATCACGACATAAAGAATCTGCTGGTGACCCAGAATCAGAACAGCCTGATCCACCGACGTCACCGGCTCTTCAAATCCAAAATAGGGCGAATTGCAGGCGCCCAGAAGTTTGCCCGTCAGCACCGAGTCGCACTTGAGGGCTTCGACCACGTCTTCGTTGCTGACGGAGGGCCGCCCGAGCAGGCGGACCAGCTTCAGCGCCGCCGGCGAAACGAGCGGCAGGTCTTTTGCCTGGGCTACCATTTCCTTTGGGCTCATAGGGTATAGGGTTCAGATCCAGGACACCGGATCGTTATCCGTCCGCTGCTCAATTCCATACGTAGCGTGCGCGAACGCACCCCGCCAACGTCTTGGGCATGAAGCGTGCAGCCGTTGCGCCCCAATAAGCCGGTCAATGCCGCGTAATTCCGTTCGCCGATATTGAAGACGCCCTTGGGGTCGAGGAACTGCGCCCCGCCGGCCACTTTGATGATCAGTCTGCGGCGATCGCCGCCAAGGCTGTAAACGGCCTGAAACAACCGCGGCACGCCCGTGTCCACAAACATGAACGGCACCGTCATCGCCTTGGCGCCATCTATCGACGAGTCCGGCAACATCAGGTGCAACAGCCCGCCCACTTGTTTGGCCGGATCGTAAATGGCCACTCCGAGACACGACCCCAGCGAATAGGTGAGCAATTCGGCGCCCGGATCGTTGCTCGCCACCATCTCCGCAACGCCCACGACAAGCGTTTTCTCTGGCGGCGGAATGACCCACGTGGTGTGTGGCATATCTTGGGCTTAGTGCGGCGGAATTGCCCGGTGCGGACAACCGCGCGTTCGGGCGGCTTGGCAACTTTTCATCGTTGTGGATGGTTTGTGGCATCACTTGGCTTAACCACTGAGATCGGTCTCATGTTTTCTGATCAACTTCATTCATAAGCCAGTTGGCGCTTCAATTCGTATTGGGCACTGTCAGTTGTTGCCATCAACAGGGCAAATCGCACGGTCCAAACGTGGCTGCCCCCTTTCTTATCGACACAACAAAACGAGACTTGAGGAAGTTTGCACCACAGCCAATTTGCACGTGAAATGCTGCCTTGGTTTCCCCGGCCGCGTGTCGCGCAGTCCTTGGCTAAGTGGCTTTCCACCAACCATATACATCCTCAATCCAAAAACAGCCGGCTGAGAATACTTGGGTGTCCGTGTCAGGCTCAATGACCGCCACCGCAAGAAACAGTCGGGCTTTCCCAATATCCGTCCATTAAGCCGGCATTAAAAACCTCCGATGAACTAAGCATGCAAGATGTGTTTGAAAATGATCGAAACACCACCGCCGAAACACGCTCTCTCGCCGGCAAATACCTGACCTTTGCCCTGGCCAATGAGAGCTACGGCATTGACGTGCTGAAAGTGCGCGAAATCATCCGCCTCACCAGCATCACTGCGGTGCCGCAAATGCCCAATTATGTTCGCGGCGTCATCAATCTGCGCGGCAGAATCATCCCGGTCCTCGACCTGCGACTTCGGTTCGGCTTTGATCGGGCCGAAAGCACCAATCAGACCTGCATTGTCGTTGTGCAAGTGAAATTGTCAGGCGGCAAATCCACCCCGATGGGCCTGGTTGTGGACGGTGTCGAGGAGGTCGTCAACATCGCCGCGGCAGACATTGAGGAGACGCCCAGCTTCTGCGGAGACGTATCCACCGAATTCATCCTCGGCATGGCCAAGATCAAGGGCGCCGTCAAGACGTTGCTGGATATTGACGGCGTTGTCGGCGCTGACACATTGAAAAACATCAAACTTCCCCCTGCCTCACCCACCGCGGCCAAAACCGAATAACGGCCATCTTCTTTAATTGAATTAAACTCATGAAAAACTGGACCATTGGAAAAAGAATTACCGCCGGCTTTGCGAGTGTGATCATTGTCGCCCTCGCCTTGGGCGCGTTTGCTTACACGCGGCTCAGTGCCATCGCCAACCACTCCGCCCGCATAGCCAGCCAATCGTTCCCTTCGGTTCAATTGGTCCTTCGCGCCCAAAAAAACATCATCGATTACAACCAGATCATCTACAAACACGTTGGCAGCCAGAGCAAGGAAGACAAAGAGCGGCTGGACGCCGACTTGGCGGCCGTCAGCGCCGACAATACCAAAGTGTATGAGGAACTGGGCGCGCTGGTCACCAGTGAAAAGGGACGCAATCTGCTCGATCGGACCACTGCCGCGCGCGCGGACTGGATCAAAGTTCGTCAGGTGGTCCTGGAGTTGAGCCGTCAAGCCAATAATAACGCGCAGGCCTATCAGGTGGCCAGGACGCAGATGGATCCCCTCGGCAACCAGTACCTCGCTGACCTGCAAAGCTTGGTGGAGTTCATCAAGGCGGACGCTGACGCGGGCACAAAAGAGATTCAGTCCGCCGTGCAGACCTCGCAAATGAGCATCTTAATCGGGCTGAGCCTGGCGTTGATTATCGGCGTATCAGTCGCCTTTGTCATTATCCGGGGCACGGGCAAAACTCTGAACTTGGTCGCCACCGCCCTGGACGAGGGATCAAGTCAAGTCGCCTCCGCAGCCGGCCAGGTTTCCTCCACCAGCCAGTCGCTGGCCGAAGGCGCCGGCGAACAGGCCGCCTCGTTGGAGGAAACCAGTGCGTCGCTCGAAGAGATGTCCAGCATGTCCAAGAACAACGCCGAACTGGCCCACAAATGCCAGGACTGGATGGGCGAGGCTCGCACCGTGGTCGGCAATGTGGATAAACTCCTGACCGAGACCGCTGCCTCTATTCAGCAAATCAACCGCGCCAGCGAGGAAACCGGCAAGGTCATCAAAACCATCGAGGAGATCGCCTTCCAAACCAATATCCTGGCTTTGAATGCGGCCGTGGAAGCCGCACGCGCGGGTGAAGCCGGAATGGGCTTCGCCGTCGTCGCCGATGAAGTGCGCAACCTGGCCCAGCGTTGCGCCCAGGCTGCCAAGGAAACCAGCACCTTGATCGAAAATGCCGCCGTAACTGCCCGCAAAGGCAGCCAACTCACTCTCTCAACTCAGCAAGCCTTCAAGCAAAACCTCGACATCTCCGCCAAGGTCGGCGCCGCCGTGGACGAGATCGCCGCAGCGGTCAAAGAGCAAAGCCAGGGCATCTCCCAGGTCAATATTGCCGTCGGCCAGATGGACAAGGTGACGCAAAGCAACGCCGCCGCCGCGGAGGAGAGCGCCAGCGCCTCCCAGGAGTTGAGCGCTCAAGCTGAAACGATGAAACATTCCGTGGCTCAACTCCTCATCCTCGTTGGGCAGAACGAAAAATCCGTCGCGGCAGAGCCAAGCCGCGCGCGCTCGGCCGCATCCTCTTCGCAGCCCAAATCGCCCGCCGTCGCCCCCCCTCACACCGCTGATGCCAAAGGCCGTGCCCGCGGCGGCAATGGCATGGCAAAAGCGCCTTTGACGCCGGCGGCACTCGCCGCGGGCAATCGCGCGACAATCCCCTTGGAAGGCGATTTCAAGGACTTTTAGCTCCGTTGTCCCTCTCATGAAAATCAGCGTTAAAATCACCGCGATAAGTCTGACACTGGTCGTTCTCTCCACCGTGACGTTTCTGGCAACGGTGCTGGTCCAGCGCCAACGTCTCGCCCTCCAAATGGAAACGCTGGTGCGCGAGCAGGCACACGCCGAATCCGGCAAGATCGTCCAAACCCTCTACTACGATTGCCTCTGCTCCGAAAAGGAAAAGCAAAACCGCCTGACTCATGATCTTGCAATCGCCCGCGAAACCCTCCTTCACGCCGGACAAATCTCTTTCGACACCAATTCCGTCCAGTGGAACGCCGTCAATCAATTCACACGGGAGATCAAACCAGTTCGGCTGCCCGAATTGCTCGTGGGCGCCACGTGGCTGGGACAGAACACCACCGCCAATCGGACCTCGCCCATTGTGGACCAAGTCAAGCATCTGACCGGCGACCATTGCACCATTTTTCAGCGCATGAATGAGGAAGGTGACATGCTCCGGGTGGATACCAGTGTGATGGGCCAAGACGGCGCGCGCGCGGTGGGCACCTACATTCCCCATGAGAATGCCGACGGCTCCCCCAATCCAGTCGTGGCGGCGGTGCTCAACGGCCAAACCTACCACGGACGCGCTTTCGTCGTGGACGAATACCACGACGCCGCTTATGAGCCCATTTGGGATGCGCCCAAAAAGCGCGTCATTGGCATGCTTTACGTCGGCGTGAGCATGAGCCAGATCACCAGGGAATTCCACGATGCCATCACCAATATCATTGTCGGCAAAACCGGCTATGTTTTTGTCCTCGATTCCAAAGGCACCTACCTCGTCTCCCAGCAGGGCAAACGGGACGGCGAATCCATTTGGGATGCAAAAGACGCCGACGGCCGGTTGGTTATCCAATCCATCGTGAACACCGCCCGGAAAACCTCAGACGGTTCCCTCACCAACCAAACCTATTCCTGGAAAAATCCCGGCGACTCCGTCGCACGGCAGAAATTTGCCGTGTTCACCTATTTTGCGCCTTGGGACTGGGTCATTGCCGCCGGCGCTTACGAACAGGACTTCCAAGCCATCAACAGTCAGGTTGAACAGGCCATGAACAACATGGTCAAATGGGTTTCTTTGACCGCGCTGTGCATCGGGTTGCTCGGTCTGGCCGCAAGCTATTTCCTTTCTCTGGGCCTCACACGCCCCATCATGACCATCGTCAATTCTCTCAACAGCGGTGTCACCCAGACCGCATCGGCGGCCGAACATGTTTCCGCCGCAAGCCAATCGCTGGCCGAAGGCGCCAGCGAACAGGCCGCCTCCATCGAGGAAACCAGCGCCTCCTTGGAGCAAATGGCCAGCATGACCAAACGCAACGCTGAAAATGCTCAAATGACCAACGACTTGGCCAGGCAAACCCGCGATGCCGCCGAAAACAGCGCCGCCAACATGAAGGAAATGAACACCGCCATGCAGGCCATCAAGGTTTCCAGCGACGACATCGCCAAGATTATCAAGACCATTGATGAAATCGCTTTCCAGACCAACATCCTCGCCTTGAATGCCGCCATCGAGGCCGCCCGCGCCGGCGACGCCGGCCTGGGCTTCGCGGTTGTCGCCGACGAAGTCCGCAACCTGGCCCAGCGCAGCGCCCAAGCCGCCAAGGAGACCGCCTGCAAAATTGAAGATGCCATCGGCAAAACCGCCTCCGGCGTGCAAATCAGCGGCAAGGTCGCCAAGGCACTGGAGGAGATTGTCGCCAAGGCCAGGCAAGTCGATGAACTGGCCGCCGAGGTCTCCAACTCTTCCCGCGAACAAAGCCAGGGCGTCACGCAAATCAGCACCGCGGTCAGCCAGATGGACAAGGTGACGCAAAGCAACGCCGCCGGCGCCGAGCAAAGCGCCGCGGCCGCGCAGCAACTCAACTCCCAAGCCTATGCCATTAAACAATCTGCCGCCGAATTGACGGACCTGGTCGGCGGAAATCAAAAAAAGGGCAGTCCCACAACCGTCCATGCTCAGGCAAATCAGCCCGGTGCTCCGATACAACAACGCCCCTCAGTTGCGACGTCCGACAACGGACGCCTGTCTCGCTCGGCGGCCCCGAACCGAAAGTTGAACTGCTGGGAATTCAAACGATGCGGCCGTGAGGCAGGGGGAGCGAAAGCTAAAGAATTGGGTGTTTGCCCTGCCTATCCCAACCACGGGAAGAGTTGTGCGGCTTTGGCCGGCACACTCTGCGGCGGCAAGGTGCAAGGCTCTTTCGCCCAAAAGCTTAACAGTTGCCTCAAGTGCGAATTCTTCAACAGCCCGCACTACGACCGAAAGTCCGCCAAACCGTCAGCCGCCATCACCGCCGCCCAGCGGAGCCAGATCCCGTTGGAAGCCGGCGTCAACGACGGTTGATACAACAATTCAGTCACACGAAAGTCAGTCACATAATTATGACAAAAAAGCTATGACAAAAAAATCAATCATCCTCTCTGGAGTGGCCGCTTCTTCGGCACTGGTTTGGCTGGCACTGGCCGCGCACGCCGCCGATCAACCTGCCGCGCCCGCCTCGGATCTGTCGCAAAAACCCAGTTGGCTGACCGATTTGTCACTGGGGGTCAGGGAGGGTTACGACGACAATGTTTTCATGGGGGGGGTTGATCCAAAATACCTGCCAGCCTACGCTGTCCCTCCCGGCAGTGTCGCAGCCTTGGAAAACCGCTCCTCATGGGTGACTACCGTCTCGCCCAAGGTAGGCGTCAATTTCGCCCCTTTGCTTGACGGGCAAAAAACGCTCAATGTTTTGTCACTGGCCTATGCGCCGGATTTTGTCATTTATCATGACCAATCGTCGCAAAGTTACGATGCCCATCGCTTCGTCGCCGCGGTCAAAGGCCAGGCGGACCATCTTTCCTTCACCCTCGACAACACGCTGACTTACATCGACGGGAGCCGGATGGGACCGTCTTACCCGGGTGGCGGCGACTATTTGAATGCCTGGGCCACCGTCGCCGAAGGCCAGCGCGTCGAACAGATTCAAGAGGTGGGCAGGATCGCATTGCAATATGATTGGGACAAAGTTTTTGTCCGCCCCACCGCCTCGGTTATGTTTTACGATGTCATGTCCAGACTCCTGGATTATCCAGGCGCCGACGGCTACCAAAACTACCCGGACCGATACGACGCAAACGGCGGCGTCGATTTCGGCTACAAAGTCACTCCCGGCATCGCGTTGACTCTCGGTTACCGCTACGGTCACCAGTATCAGGAGCAACTGCCCTGGCTCTCCGGTGGCGCTCCGACCGATTACAGTTCGACCAGCGATTACCAGCGCCTGCTGTTTGGCGCCGAAGGCAGGCCTTGGAAATGGCTCTCGATGTCGCTCCAGGGCGGCCCC
>Ga0326728_10023908_pt1 | contig 11131 bp, 2 predicted proteins | sample MB3enrmetagenome_FD_207602 | JGI IMG/M metagenome (GOLD analysis project Ga0326728, IMG submission 207602) | Lab enriched peat soil microbial communities from McLean, Ithaca, NY, United States - MB31MN | ecosystem: Environmental > Terrestrial > Soil > Wetlands > Peat | place: USA: New York... | reverse complement strand
ATCCACAACGCGGCAGGGGGGAATGGGAACGAATCGCAGAGCGGGAACGACCGGACCCGTTGCCGGGTGCACGGTCAACCAGTAGCCGGCAGTGACAAAGTTCCCGCTGGTGTCGGTCGCCGTCAGCATGAAGTTGTAGGAGCCCGGGCTGGTAGGTATACCGCTGATGGTTCCTTTGGGTGACAAAGTCAGACCGGGCGGCAGTTGCCAGTTCCCCGAGGCGACCAGCGTCCACGTCAACGCGCCCGTGCCGCCACTGGCGGTCATTGGCACGCTATAGACCGACCCCACCGTGGCATCGGGAAGGCTTTGAGTCGTGATGGTCATCGGCGTCACCGTCAGGATAAAGGCTTTGACGCCCACGTTATTCGGGTTGCTGGCGTCGGTGGCGGCGACCAGGAACACGTAGACTCCCGGTGTCGTCACCGTTCCGCTCAGTTCTCCGTCGGCAGCCATCGAGAGACCTGGCGGCAACTGCCCCGGCGTCGGCAGGACCGACCACAAACAAGACGCGACGCCCGACGCCCAGAATTGCGTCCAATAGGGATTGCCGACCAGCACGGTTCCCAGGTTGTTGCAGTTGTAGCCATTGCAATTGATCGTTATTGTCGAGGAATTGGCGCCATTAATATGGAAATTCCGGAAACGGAACAACGTGTCGGCCGCTGAGTCCGAGAAGACGAATCCGGCATGAAAATCACCGTTCTCGAACGGCGTTCCGGTCACCGTCAGCGCGCTGTAATTCGTAAAAAGCGCCTGAGGGAAGTTGCCGAGGCCGTTGTAATTGAAGCCGTAAGGACCGGTTCCACCCAAAACCAGCAGCTTCTCGTAGTAGGGCGTGCCGATAGTGCCGTTGGGCATATTCCACCAGTCGCCCTCGATTGTCATCGCGTTCAGGACGCTCACATGGATCGGAAACACATAAGTGGTGCTCGCTCCATTGGCATCGGTGACCGCGAATTGGGTGTTGAACGTCCCCGTTTGCTGTGGAACGCCATAAACCTGAACGTTGCCCGGGACGGAATTGCCGACCTGGCCGTATGTTAGTCCAGAGGGAAGTCCGGTGACAGTCCAGGTGTATGGAGCCGTGCCACCGCAGCACACGTTCACGCCAACCTGATAATGATCGCCGATTGTCGCATCGTTTAGCTGGCCTCCGTTGATCTGCATCGCGCCGCCGGGCGAGGCAATCGTGTCGATCATCATGTTCTTGCTGTACGCTGCGCTGTTCCCGTCGGTGGCGGTAACGGTGAACCCGAAAGGCCCGGGGCCGTTCGTGATGGTGCCGGAGATGGTGCCATCGGCGGAGAGCGTCAATCCGTTCGGCAGACCGCCAGAGAGGGTCCAGGTGTACGTACCCGTGCCGCCGCTGGCGGAGAGACTCGTGGAGTAGGCGGCGTTCTGCGTTCCATTGGGGAGTTGGGCGGGCGTAGTGATGTTAATCGCGGAGATGTACAGATTGTATTGCTCATACATCGTGTCCACGCCGTCGGAGATGTTCATCGCGATTTCATAGTTGCCGGAGGCACTCGGAGTTCCCGACAAGACGCCGTTGCCGCTCAGCGTGAGGCCGGGCGGCATGGCGCCGTTGGTCGAGTTCTGGTTTACCGTGAACGTCACCGTGCCGGCGTTGCCGATGGGTGTGAAGGGGTAGCTGAACGGGGTGGCGACGAAGGCGTCGGGAAGCGCCGCATCCTGCAGGTCGAGCGCGGTGATTCTCATCGTGAACGGCTGCGAGATGGTCTGGCCGGCGCTGGAAACACTCAGGGTGAAGTTGTAGGTTCCCGGTTTGGTGGCCACGCCCATCAGGCCCGCCTGCCAGTTCGAGTTAAAGTAGGATGGCACATCGGTGCGCAGCGCCACGCCCGGCGGCAGTGACCCGGAAACCAGAGCCCATGTGTATGTCCCGTTCCCTCCGTTCGCGGGCAACCCGTACGTGATGGTGCCCCAATGGGTTGTGCCGAAATCGGGACTCAGGCCAAAGCTGACCGGCGGGCCGCCGCCAGCGCCGTAGATGTTCAGGTTGTAACATCCGTAGTTGCTGTAAATGTTGTACTGGGTGGCGACAGTGACGCAAAAGCCGTATGCTCCCGTCGCCGTCGGAGTGCCGCTGAGGAGGCCGCTGGCGCTCAGAGTCAGTCCCGGTGGCAGGAACGATCCGGCCTGCAGTGTCCACGTGTATGGGGCAACGCCGCCGGTGGTGGACAGTTGCTGACTGTAACCAGTGCCGACGTTGCCATAGGGCAGCATCCCGCCAAATCCCTGTACTGGCGTAACCACGATGACGATCTGCCGGGTGCCGTAGTCGGAGGGGTTACCGGCGTTGGTGGCCTGCACCAGGAACGTGTATGTGCCGGGTATGTCCGGCGTGCCGCTCAGAAGCCCGCCACTGGAGAGCGTGATGCCATCTGGCAGCGTGCCGCTAACCTGCGCCCAGGTGTAGCTGGCTGCGCAGCAGGCCCAAAGCTGGACCTGCCATGGTTGGTTCAGCGTGGCATAAAACGTGGAATAGTTATTGACGTTTGTTGAGGTCCCCGCCACGCCGTTGATGTAGAAGTTCTGGGTCTGCGTCAACGTGTTGGGCGTGCCGGCTGAATCGGTGAACAGGAATCGGGGATTGAATCCGCCGCCTTCCAGTGGCGTGCCGCTGACCGTCGAACCACTCAGCGAGAGGCCGGCAGGTAGGGTGCCAGGACTATTCGTACTCGGGATTTCCACTCCCGCGTAAGACGGAACGCCGCCGATGACCCACGGCGTGGCCGAATACAGGACGCCCACAGTTCCGTTCGGGAGGCCGGTGACCTCAGCCAGCGCCGAAATGTTCAGCGGGAACACTTCGCTGGTACTCAGGCCGTTGGTGTCGGTCACGGTCGCCTGAACCTGATAAGACCCCACGGCAGTTGGTGTGCCCCAGATCTCGAGGTCGCCCGGTGTATAGTTCGCCTGCGTCACCCCGCTGCCGCTGCGGTAGTCCATGCCCGGTGGCAGGCCGGTGACGGTCCAGGTAAGTGGCGCTGCGCCGCCGGCGTTCGCGTTGATTCCACGCGAGCAGCCCCAACCGATGGTGCAGTCGTCCCACTGTCCGCCAGACGGTGACAACTGCGCCATACTCTCCGGCGCGCCGACCACGTCAATCGCCATCTGCTTGTTGTAGGAGTTACTCTGCGAATCGGTGACCGTGACCCAGAACCCTTGTTTACCCTCGCCCGAGTTGACGGTTCCGGTAATGGCGCCATTCGAGGCGAGATTGAGCCCGTTCGGCAGGCAGCAGCCGTTGAAGGTATATGGGCCCGTTCCGCCGCTCGCCTGGAGCGTGTAGCTGTACGAAGCATATTGCGTCGCATTGGGCAACTGCCCCGGACTGGTGATCTGAACCAGCGAGATATTCAGAGCCACGCTGGTGTTCACGGTGTCCGTGCCGTCGGTGAAGCTGAAATTGATCCGGTCGTTGCCGGCGGCGGTTGGGGTACCCGAAAGCAGGCCGGTAGAGGACAGCGACATGCCCGGAGGCATGCTGCCGTCGTTAGTCGGCGTCCAGGTGACTGTTCCACCGGCAGCGGGATTCAGCGCGGTGAGCTGATAGCTGTACGCGGAGCCCACAAACGCATCGGGTAGCTGAACCTGATCCTTGAGCGCCAGCGCCGTGATCCTCAACGTGAACGGCTGCTGCGCGGTCTGGCCGCCGCTGGACACCTGCAACGTGAAACTGTAGTTCCCTGGTGTTGTGGCCACGCCCGCCAATGCAGCCTGCTGATTCGGCCCCCACCAGCCGGCCGGGAAATCGGTGCGCACCATCAGGCCCGGCGGCAGGCTTCCGGCCACGACGGACCAGGTGTAGGTTCCGCTTCCTCCGTTCGCGGTAAGCGGGGACCAGAAGGGACCCACGCTCAGGGTGCCGAAGCTGGGGCCCATGGCGATACCCACCGGCGGCGTGCCGCCGGTCGGGTAGATGTTCAGGCTGTAACATCCCCATATGCTGCGGCTTACGTAATCGGCAACAGTGAGGCAGAAGTTGTATGCTCCGGTCGCCGTGGGAGTGCCGTTGAGCAGGCCGCTGCCGCTCACGGAGAGCCCGGGCGGCAGGAAAGATCCGGGCATCGGTGTCCAGGTGTACGGGCCAACGCCGCCAGTGACGGACAGTTGCTGGCTGTAAGGGGCGCCCACGTTGCCATAGGGAAGTGACCCGCCGAACCCAAAAATCGGCGTAACCACGATGATGACCTGGCGGGTACCAAAGTCGGACGGGTTGCCGGTATTGGTGGCCTGCACCAGAAACGTATATGTACCAATTGTGTCCGGCGTGCCGCTCAGCTGACCGCCACTCGAGAGCGTGATGTTATGCGGCAGCGTGCCGCCGATCTGCGTCCACGTGTAGCTGGCCGCGCAGCAGGCCCCAAGCTGCCACTGCCACGGCTGGTTCAAGGTGGCGTACAGGGTGCTCTGCGTGTAGACGTTGGTCGATGTTCCGGCAACGCCGTTCATGTAGAAGTTCTGGGTCTGCGTCAGCGTGTAGGGCGTGCCCGTCGAATCGCCGAACTGGAATCGGGGATTGAATCCGCCGCCCTCCAGCGGTATCCCGCCCACCGTGAGAGCACTCAGCAGGAGGCCAGCCGGAAGCCTGTCGGTATTGCTCGTCGACGGGAGTACCGCCGCCGTGTACGGCAACACGCCGCCCACAATGCGCGGCGCCGCCGAATAGGCAACGCCGACGGTTCCGTTCGGCAGGCCGGTGTCCTCAAGCAGCGCGGAAACGTTCAGCGGGAACACTTCAGTCGTGCTCAGGCCATTGGCATCCGTAACCGTCACAGTGAGCTGGTAAAGCCCCACCGAAGTGGGCGTTCCCCAGATCTCGAGGTCGCCTGGCGTGTAGTCCCATCGCGTTACTCCGCTGCCGCTGCGAAAGTCCATGCCGGGTGGAAGGCCGGTGACGGTCCAGGTAAGTGGCGCTGCGCCGCCAGCGTTGGCGTTGATTCCACGCGAGCAGCCCCAACCGATGGTGCAGTCGTCCCACTGTCCGCCAGACGGTGACAACTGCGCCATATTCTCCGGCATGCCGACGACGTCGATCACCATTAGCTTGCTGGCGGTGTTGTTCTGGGAATCCGCGACCGTGACCCAGAATCCTTGTTTTCCTTCGCCCGAGTTGACCGTACCCGTAATTGAGCCGGTCGAATCGAGATTGAGGCCGTTCGGCAGGCAGCAGCCGTTGAAAGTGTATGGCCCTGTCCCTCCGCTCGCTGTGAGCGTGTAGCTGTAGGAAGCATATTGCGTCGCATTGGGCAGCAGGCCCGGACTGGTAATCTGAACCAGCGAGATATACAGAGTCACGCTGCTGTTCACGGTGTCCGTGCCGTCGGTAAAGCTGAAATTGATGTTGTGGTAGCCGGGGGATGCGGTTGGACTGCCGGAAAGCAGGCCAGTGGAGGAAAGCGACAGGCCCGCGGGCATGCTGTTGTCGTTTGCCGGCGTCCAGGTGACCGTCCCACCGGCAGCGGGATTCAGCGCGGTGAGCTGATAGCTATATGGGGAACCGACGAACGCGTCGGGCAACTGGACCTGGTCCTTGAGCGCCAGCCCCGTAATCTTCATCGTGAACGGTATCTGGGTGGTGGCTCCGTTCGTAGCCGAAAGCGTAAAGCTGTAATTTCCGGGAGTGGTGGCCACGCCGATCAGGCCCGTGGTCACACCCGCCGGGAAGAACGAAGGCACATCCGTGCGCAGCGAGAGCCCGGGCGGCAGGGTCCCGCTCGCCAGTGTCCACGTATAGTTGCCGTTGCCGCTGCTGTCCACCAGAGGCAGTTGCTGTTCGCCCAGAGTCCATACGCCGACATTCGCCTGAGTGACCTGGAATTGCCGGTTGTCCAGCGTGATGTTCGCGGTGCGAGGTCCCAGGCCGTTGTTTGTGGAGACCTGATAGGAGAACGTGCCCGAGCCGGTTCCGCCCCCGGAGACGCTGAGCCAGCCGGAATCCGACCATGGACTCCAGTAGCATCCCGCGGGGCTGACGGTAACGGTCATCGAGCCGGAGGCCGCGCCAGCGTCAAGACTGGTCGGCAAAAGCGAGAAACTGCAGGCGTCCGCCTGGGAAATCTGGACGGTCTGCGGGCCCACCTGCACCGACGCGTCCAGCCACGCCACGCCCGGGTTCGCCGGAAGAAGGAGCGTTACCGTGCCATTGCCAACGCCACTGCCACCCGAGACCACGGTAATCAGCGGGTTCTGCGGCACGATGGTCCACGGGCATCCGGCAGGCGCAGTCACACTGAACACAACATCACCGCCCCCTTCGGGCAGCGGGCCGATGGGGCTGAGCGAGTACGTGCAGCTCGACGCCGCCTGGGTAATGTTAAACGCTACGCTGCCGTCGCCTGAACCGTTTACATTGACGCTCCCGGTACGCGTAGAGCCAGTCGCATTCGCCGCGAGTTTCGCGGAAACCACGCCGGATCCGGTGCCATTGCCTCCACTCGGGCTCTGCACCGTGATCCAACTGGCGTCGGATGGAGACGCCGTCCAGTTGCAGCCGTTCGTGTCGGTGACTCCGAACCCCACAGTCTGGCCGCCGTAGACAGTGATCGACTGAGGATTGATGGAGAGATTGCAGGCCGGCGTCGAATCGGAGATTCGGGCAAGGAAAGCCGAACCGCCGAACGGGCTCGAGCTATACGCGTTGGCCGTGATCGGCAGGTCGGTTGAGGAAGTGTTTCCCGTGACCCACACGTCGCCGCCGGAACCCGCCGGGGTCAGCGCATTCACCGAAGCGCCGTTGCTGCCGGTATAGAAAGTGGACCACAGCAGCGTCTTGCCGTTCTCACTGAGCTTGGCAATGAACCCGTCGCTGGCGCTCGAGCTCGTTCCGATCCAGAGCGTTGTCGGACTGGACGGGCTTACCGCGATCGCCGAGACGTCACCCGGCAGGGTTCCCGAGTTCCACGTGTTCCCGCCGTCCGTGGAAACGGCGCCCTGGTTGCCCGACGCGATGTAGACAGTCTTGGGATCGGACGGAGCGACCACCAGAACGGACCCATACAGGCCGACTCCCGGCGCCGTCACCTGCGTCCAGGTGGTTCCCGCGTCGGTGGTTTTGAAGAGCTGGTTCTCCCACGTGCTGCCTGCGTAGACCACGACGGGGTTGCTGGCGCTCACCGCGACAAGCCCCATCCCCTGCCAATCTCCGAGCCCACCTGCGGATCCGGACGTCCAGGAACTCCCGAAGTCCGTGCTCTTGTAAACGTTCTGCTCTGTCGCCGCATAAACCGAGCCGTCCGGACTGACCGTTAATGACTGCGCGGAGAACCAGTTCATCGGCGAAGGGAGAGTGCTGACCTGGATGAAGCTCCCGCCGCCGTCGGTCGAGCGGAAGACCGCGCCGCTCAGGGTAACCTCGAGTACGGTGTTGCCATCGGCAGGGCTGACGGCGATTCCCCACAACGGGTCGCCGGAAGCGGCGGCGGGTACCCCCAGTTCCTGCCAGGTGTTGCCGCCATCGCTGGACCCGAATGCGATCCAGCTGCTGTCGCTGGTTCCTGTGCCTGGGCCTACGGACTCGGGAAAAGAGAAATACACGATTGCCGGATTTGACCAGCTCCGAGCGAACTGACCGCCACCCATATGCCACCAATCGCTCACGTCGGTCTGTCCGCTGGGCATCCAGGAAGCTCCGTTGTTGGTGGTCTTGAACCAGGAGTAATATCCCCCGCCGGACGAGGCCAGAATTGTGCCCGGATTGGACGGATCCACGGAGAGCGCACCAACCGAAACGGGCAGGCCGGAATCGGAGGGCGTCCAGGTCTTGCCGCCATCGGTGCTGGCGTAGAGAGATGTAACGGTGCCCTGGAACGTGGGCTGGATCGCATTCACGACAGGGAAACCACTGGAGGTGGTGGTACCGCCAACCGCGATCTGTCCGGTCGGGGTGAGCGCGAGAGCGTTGATGGAATCCTGTCTGCTGCCACCCAGATAGGTAGCAAACCCGAACGACTTGCCGTCCGCGCTGATGGAGGCGACGTATCCCTGTTGGACACCATTCGATGCGGGCTGGACTGTTCCAGCGGTCTTGGGAAGGTCCGTGGAGGTGGTGGAACCCGCAAGATACAGGATGCCCGAGGCACTGTCGCGGGCAAGTGCGCTCACGGTCTCGTTTCCGCTTCCGCCGAAGAACGTGAGCCACGGCACGGACGCGCCGTCCGACGAAACCTTGGCAACGAACGCGTCATAACCGCCGGCGTTGGTGGTTTGCGCTCCCGGCAAACCGGTCCCAATAGAGGTCGAATCCGAATACCCTGCTACATATGCATTGCCGGACCCGTCGATAGCGATGGCGTTGCTCATGTCATAACCTGACCCTCCAATGAACGTCAGGTAGACCAGCGTGCCCGTTGGACTGAGTTTGGCGGCAAAAGCGTCGTTCATGCCGCCTGCATAGACGGTTTGATAGGCGCCGTTAGTCGCAACCGCGTTCGATTCGGCATCGCCAGCAACGTATGCAGCCCCCGATGTATCGACGGCAACGGCTGCGCCCAGCACAGGCGACAGATAGGTCGAATAAACCAAGCCGCTGCCATTCGCAGTGAGCTTGAACACGAAAGCGTTCTGAGACAAGGGCGGGCCACTGAACGTTGACCAGGCCGCGTTGACCATGGGGAAATCCGGCGATTCGGTCGAACCCGCGGCAACTATTTCGTTTGTTGAGTCCACCGCCAGACCGTACACCTGCTCCCAGTTGGAGCCGCCGACCCAGGTGGAGTAGAGCAGTGTCGTGCCCGTGGGATCGAACTTGGCGACCCATGCGTCCGCGTTGCCCGCCATCCCCGGCTGCACGGGGGTACCTGCGAGAGGCAGGCCCGCGCTGCCGGACCCGCCGATGTAAACATTGCCGTTGCTGTCGGTAGCTACAGCACTCGCACCCAGGCCGCTTCCGCCAAAGTAGGTCCCGTAAACCAGCGTGGGATCGATGACCAGCGGTCGTGATCGGTCGTAGCTTTCCAGAGCGAAGGCCACCTCATTGGATCCGCGCAGAACGTAATGTCCGCGCACGCGCTTCCGGGCCCCGCCGGTCTCCTGATAGACCTCCGGCAAACGAAGCTTCATGGAGCCGGCAGCGGTCGCGATCTGAATGTCTCCGTGCGCATCGAGCGCCAGTTTCTGCGCTCCCTCAAAACGCATCCCGATGCCGTTCGGATCGGCGCCCGGCTGAATCAGAAAGTCGTATTCCAGCTGCCCCTGATTGCCGTACCAGGCGACGTCGATGCCGTCGTAGACGTTGTGGTACTGGATGCGTCCCCACGTGGGGAGGCCGTGAATCCAGCGTTTCGGATCGTTTCCGATCAGATAGCTGGATCTGCCGGGGAGTGGATTGAAGGGCTCGCTCGCCGCATGTGGCCGGGCATTGAGAAACTCGACGCGCACGATATCGGAGCGGCCGGACGCGGACGGAGCGATCATCGCGCCCTGAGAACCGAGGCTCAGGTTATAGCCGTCCCCATGTCCCACCCACTCGATGGTCTTGTCGGCGAACTGGCCGACGTTGCGTTCAAGAGAGAGCGGGATCTGAACCCTGGGGGCCGAACTGCCCTGTTTGTCCGAAGTTCCCGAGGCAGGAACAGCGGCCACAAACAGCAATGTGCTGACGATGGCAATGTATCCGATGACGCGCATGAGATCCTCCCCTGGCGTCGAACCGGGTGGGCAGAACGGGATAGCTCCCGAGCCGCACTGGTGCTCGGACACACCTAAGTGACGACTTGATCCTGGAAGCGTACTTATATCACAGAACGGGCCTGTGTGGATAGCGCAAAAGGAGCCAGTCCGAGAGGGCCAGGTGACGCCAATTCAGTAAGATCGTGCAGGGAGGTACCTGCAGTACCTGCAGTACGGAGCCGCGGCACTCGGCGAAAACGGCCATACCACCTGTCCAATCAGGGCCGTGAAGTTGGGGCCAACGCGCATCAGGCGCCGCCAATCGCGCACTTAAGGATATCCGGGGCCGGCAAAGCCCGACGAGTATTCGACATCGCCTTGTCCCGCAGTACAACAAGATCCATCCGGATTTCCGCGAGCGCGCGCTCGCGGCCCAAAGAAAGCGCTCGTAACGTTCTCTTGACCTGGCGATCGACGATGACTGCGGCTCGGGCAGAGCGGTCAGGACCGCCTTGGCCAGAGCATCGCAAAAGACAACCAGCGTGTTCAGGACTTCGTACTGCCTGTGAAGGCCGCTGCCTTCGGGTCGAGGCCTCGCCGCAATACGCCGCTCGATGTTGTTTTCGCCCCCACCACGCTCGCGTTCGACGGCGTATCGCATGAGTGCCGCGGCGAACCGCTCGTCGGTGCGCGAATCGCCACTGTTGCCGGAGCCGCACGACGAGTCTGTCTCAAGCGATGCTGCAATCCGGGGCGACGCGGTTCGTGAGGTGCCGTTGCGGTCGCCGCCTGCGGCCTCCCGCTGATCTCACACCGGGAGGAGATGCACAATGCCGGAAGTGAAGACAACCTCGCCAATGGCACAGGCCGCCCGCGGCAGGAACATCGCGCTCCCGGCCCGGCGCACTCGTTCCGGCGCATTCCGGGAACCATCGGTCACGATCATCGCCTCGCCTCGAAGGAACTTCGGTGCTCAGTTCGCTGATCGACATCAGGGAACTCGCGCAGGCACGCTCTGCAACTGGGTGCACTACCGCCGCATCCCTTTCGTGAAAGCGGGAGGTTGTTTGCGCTTCGACTATGCGCAGGTCCTCGAAAGTCTCCGCCAGTACACTATAATCGAGGAATCGGCAAGCGGTAGAAGGATCATCCGATGAAACTCTACCAGCGAAACCGGATCTGGTACATGACGGTGAACGTCGATGGAAGGCGGGTGCAGGAGAGCACCGGCACGACAGATCGCAGGAAGGCGGAAAGGTTTTCCGCGCTGCGATTCGCCGAGATCGAGCGGGGCGAACAGTCCCGGTCGAAGACGATTACACTGGCGCAGCTCGGCGAGCAGTACATGGAGTATGCCAGAGTCAACAAACGCTCGTGGCTCCGTGACGAACAGATGATGAAGCACCTGAAAGCGGCGCTCGGCAGTATGCAGTTGCACAGGATTGGCGCGCTCGACGTCGAACGCTACAAGCTGCAGCGGGTGATCGAATCG
>Ga0326728_10023906_pt1 | contig 11132 bp, 13 predicted proteins | sample MB3enrmetagenome_FD_207602 | JGI IMG/M metagenome (GOLD analysis project Ga0326728, IMG submission 207602) | Lab enriched peat soil microbial communities from McLean, Ithaca, NY, United States - MB31MN | ecosystem: Environmental > Terrestrial > Soil > Wetlands > Peat | place: USA: New York... | reverse complement strand
ATATGGATGGCCCTTGCAACAAGCTCTTTCCCAGTCCCGGTCTCCCCATGGATAAGAACAGTAGTGTCGGATCCGGAAACCTGAAAGATGAGGCCGGAGACGTCTTTCATAGTCTTCGAGTTGCCGATAAGTTCCTCTGAAGGCCTCCTGCTTTTTTTAAGGACGTTTTTCAACATAATGTTCTCTTCCTCAAGAACTCTCATGTTCACGGCCTTGGCTATCAGCTCGGCCACCTCACAAAGAAGCTTCAGCTCATATTCCCGGTTGTCCGTATTAAGGGCCGCCTTATCAGCCGAGAGGACACCCACCACCTTGTCATCATGGACGACAGGAACACAGAAGAACGTAAGCTCCGACCGGTTCAATGACCGCCTCGATCCGGTCCTGTCGAGGAAGTGCTTCTCCTCTTCGAGGTTGGTAATGACTAAAGGTTTTCCGGTCTGTGCCACTTTGCCGGTGATTCCCTCTCCGGGTTTGTAGACAATCTCTCTGCTGTCGATATCCACGCCGTGGGCAACATCAAGGATGGCAATTCCGCTGTCCCGGTCGAGTATGGAGATCATGGCCCTATTCATCCCGGTTCGGGTACAGAGTTCATTGAGACCTTGTTCAAGCTGATCCCTGAGGTCGAGGGGCGACGCCAGGATCTTTGCAAGATCATGGAGAACATCGAGATCATTGTAGGTAAAAGGTTCCATACCACATAATAAGCTTATCGTTCGATGTCAGGCTAGACAGCGAGTTCCCCCCGTTCGCCGGTGCGCACCCTCAAGGCATCATCCACCGGATGAATAAATATTTTCCCGTCCCCTATCTCGCCGGTGAAGGCCGCATCGCAGATCGTTTTGACGATCATTTCCGTTTCACTATCTTTTACGATCACCTCAACTCTTGCCTTGGTAATCAAGTCAACCTTATAGGTATTGCCGCGAACCTGGATATTTAATCCTTCCTGATTTCCATGGCCTTCGATCTCTGAGATCATCACACCGGGATGCCCTACTTTTTTCAATGCATTGAAAACTGCACTCACCTTGTCGGGCCGAATAATCGCTTCAATCCTTTTCATCTTGCATCTCCTTTGTCTCATTATTTAAAACCCGGAATTATTACCTTATAAGGCGTATACCCCTTTTTCACCTGTTCGAATCCTCATGGCGTCTTTGGCATCCAGCACAAAGATCTTGCCGTCTCCCACATTGCCGGTAAAGAGTGCATCCCGCATGATTTCCATCACACCCGGGACATCCCAGTCATTCACGACGAGGTCGACCCTCACCTTGGGGATGAAGGAAATCTTGTCGTTAATGGGCTCCGAATCCGCATCCCTCTGGCCTTTTTGCCTGCCGAACCCCTTGACTCTGGTCACGGTCATCCCCAGGATGAGCTCTTCATCTTTCAGGATCTCCACGAGGACATTGAGCATATCAGGACGGATCATGGCGGAGATCATTTTCAAGCTGTACGACCGTTTCACACCCGTCAATGCCACGTATGCAAGGCTGACCAGGGCCCAGGCGCCCGCGATAAGGAAACAGATGTCCGCTTCGGCCTTGGAGTCGGCATTGCCGATGGAGTACAGGTAGATGATGGCCACAACCATGACCACGTTACCGATGACGCCGAGCACCGGGATAATCCAGTGCTTTAATATACTGAAATCATCTCTGTTTTTAAAGGCTACGATGGTCCACACGCAGGTCAGGCCGTAGAGCACGAAGGTCCCGAAGTTCGAGGCCAGCGCGATACCGGTGAGGCCAACCACCGACCTCACGCCGATTGCAGCGATGACCGCAGAGACGATGACCATGGCGCCGATTGCTACATGCGGGGTGCTGAATTTCTGATGGATGAAGCCCATCATGTTCGGAAGCTCCCGATCCCCTGCCATGCCCGCGCTCACCCGGATTGCGGTGTTCATGCAGCTCAAGGTCGTGCCGACGATCGCGATTACCACGGTAACCGCCATGGTGATCATCAACCCGAATCCGATGCCATGGAGCAGATTGTCGCCGATGAGCTTCGCCAGGTCGCCGATAGGCGCTGCAGAAGCAGCGGCGGCAGCCATTCCGGTGGTAAGAGTCTTCCCGCTGCCGTTTGTCAGTTTTTCACTGATCATGGTGCCTGTTGCAAAATACTCGATCAGGTATGCGAACAAACCCTGGATAATGAGGGAGATGATGATGGCCTTGGGAATATTCTTCTCCGGCTCCTTGGTTTCCGCAGCGAGAGCGGTGCAGCTCTCGAAACCGACCAGTATCAAAATGGCAAGGGTCGATTGGACCAGGACCCCGCTGAACGTATGAGGACGAATAACATCCCATGCGCCGCTAAATGCCCATGTAGCGGCCCCTTGGGGGTTGCCCAGCCTGTACCATATGGCCAGTCCGCTGAAAACAACAAGGGTAACGAGCTGTATCACATTGATCCAGATGGAGGTTCTGGTCGAGCCGGTCACTCCGCGGTAGGCAATGTATCCGATTACAACCGCAATGATGACCCCGATAAGCGTCAGTGCAATATTGGATAACGTTCCGCCGGTGAATTGGGTATAGATATACCCGATCATGGTAGCGAACATGGCCACCATGACACCCGGATATACCCAGTAGAACAGGTGTGCGGCCCATCCGGTTGCAAGCTTGGATATGCGGGCCATGGAATCCGGAGCTGCCCTTTTGGCGCCCGTCCTGTCGAGGAATGCCTTTTCCGCGAAGTAGGTCACGCTGGCAAAGCCTGCCTCAGGATAGATCTTCGCAAGCTGAGAATAGGAAAGGGCTGTAAGAAAGCAAATAGCCAAGGCAACCACGATCCCTGGCCAGATATCGCTTGCAACCGATGCCCCGCTTGGTGCAGTAGCGGCAGCCTGCATCTGGTACGTAATCCATAAGAACGCCCCGGGCGCGATCAGCGCCATGGCATTCACGGTGGCACCGACCCAACCAAGCGTAGGCGTAATTAAAGACGATTTTTTTCCTTCAGTCTTGGCAGGTCCTATCACTTCAAGGGTAGGTGCGGCTAAAGATGAACTTGTTTTTCTGGCCATGGTAAATACCTCCTTTCCACAAGCCGAGTATTGATAGTTGTTAGGGCAAATAGCATGCCAGTATAAGGAAAGAGTTTCTTGATGACTTTAAATAAATCGTTATTACAATAGGTTAAGAAGGATTACCTGGTGGTTTGGATTTCCCTTCGAGCCTTCTTGGAACAGACAAATCTATACATTAATGGGTCATTCGCATTTAATCTTGAATGGGTTCTTCAAAATGAAAATTTGTTGAACATATCTCCGAGAGGGAGGCTGGAAATCGAACCGGTTATCTCTCAGGGTGACCCGGTGGAAGTGACAATCACTCTCAGGCCTTTAACCCACCCAGGATCAAGCAAATATGGGTGATACCAGTCAATGCTCTCAAAGCCACCGTGCTTGTTATCCATCGAGAAGGCAATGCCTGAGGGTAGATCCCGGCAGGTTCATATGCATAATTCATGTATACAAAGAAAGCTATAAACGACACAAAAATGAATCGATAAATATAAGAATAACCAAAATGAACCAAGAAAATTAATATAAAACAAAAATAGACTTTTTATATGATATTGCCCAACAAGTGTGTATTGGCGGGAGCGACGGGACTCGAACCCGCGACCTCCGGCGTGACAGGCCGGCGTTATAACCAGCTTAACTACGCCCCCGCCCGGGGGAGTATCTTTGCCTATATTGAAGCTTCTCCTGCTGCTTTTTTGAGTTCCCTGACGTCACCTTATATAATAAGCGCAACCGTTGATGACACAAGATGCCTTAAGCCTACACGCGCTCCCGGGCATGTTTCGAAACACCTATCTCTTCCTCAGCCGTGATTTCGCCCCTGCGGCTCATCACGATGTGTTTCAAAGGGATATCCACACCGGCACACCGTAAGGCCTCAAATGCTGCATGAACAAGCCCTGTGCAGCAAGGTACTTCCATATGCACGACCGTCAATGTCTTAGGAGTTGTATGAACGAGGATCTCGGCAAGGCGCTGTATGTGTTTTTCGATATCGTCGAGCTTGGGGCAGGCGATGGCAACAGTCCTGCCCCTGAGGAGCTTCTCATGGAGGTTGGGACCGGCGACACCGGCGCAGTCCGCCATGAGCAGCATATCCGAGCCTTTCAGAAACGGGGCCTGGGGAGAGAGGAGCTGGAGCTTTACCGGCCAGTGGCCGAGCTGCGAGGTCATCTCTGCATAGTGCCGGCCTTCAATGCCTCCATGTTCATCCTTCGGGGCAAAGGTTATGACTGAGGATGAGGGACAACCGCAGGGCAGTGTTGCCGGGCCTTCATGTTCTGAAGGGCCGTGGCTTTTCTTCCCAATATGTTTCTCAAGGGCCTCTTCACTGAAATCTTCGGCCTCGCGTTCAACGATCCTTAATGCCCCTGTCGGGCAATCGCCGATGCATGCACCGAGCCCGTCACACAGGATATCGCCGACGAGCCTGGCCTTGCCGTCTACAAGCTTCAAGGCCCCCTCGGCGCAGGCGAGTATGCACTGAGAGCACCCATTGCACTTATTCTCATCGATCTCAATGATCTTTCTCATCCGTTTCATGCCGAACTCCTTTTATGTTCATGATATACTTTATATAGGTTCTTTACCCTCAGGATTGCCTTGACCTGGGTCAAGCCTATGCACTTGCCCTTACGGCCGGGAATAAGTAAACTACCTACATGGAACTCCGTACACTCTTCAAACAGACCGAACTCTTTAAGGGCATGAGCGAGGATGCCCTATCCAGGCTCGCTGCCAAGGGAAAACAACGCCGATTCGCCCAGGGAGACATTCTGTTCGTCGAGGGGACAAAAGGCCATGAGTTCTTCCTGCTCACACAGGGGGATGTGCGCCTCTACAAGACCTCTCCGGACGGGCAGGAGGTTGTGCTGCGCATCATCAGGCCGGGCGAGATCTTTGCCGAGGTGGTCCTCTTTGAGGACACGAGCTATCCGGCAAGCGCTGCCGCATTGTCTGCAGGCAGCGTCTTTGCCCTCGACAGGGCCTCCTTTGCCGACCTGCTGGAAGACAAGGTGTTCCGCAACGAATTCATTGCGCTGCTCATGAAGAAGCAGCGGTATCTCGCCGAGCGCATCCTTTACCTTACAACCTATGATGTGGAAGAGCGTTTCTTCAGGTTTCTCATTGAACACTACGGTACAAGCGGGGTTTACCGGGTGGATATGGCAAAGAAGGACATCGCATCGGCCATCGGCACCATTCCCGAGACACTCTCTCGCCTCATCAATAGATTGAAGGGTCTGGGCGTCCTCTTGTGGGAGGGCAGCAACCTTGAGGTTGAGAAGGACTTTCTCGAAAACTTCATGGAAGAGTTCGAGGTCAGGTCCATACATTCATCCACACCGCATCGCTGAGGGGCAAGGATGTTCCGAGTCACAATTCGTCAGGACAGCCGAATTGGACGCATCGAAGATGCGCCCACCAGGGCGTGGGCCAGGGAAGGCCCGAGTCGCAATTCGTCAGGACAGACGAATTGGATGTACTTTACGTTCACCCTTCAGGGCGAGGGCCAGGGAAGGCCCGAGTCAAATCTCCCCTGTCCCCTCCTTAGAAAGGAGGGGGACCAGGTAACCAAGGCATGGAGCCGATTCATGTTATCAGAAATTTATTGCGGGGTCTCTCTCCACGGCATCTTCCAGAGCTGCGAGATGAGCATGCCGCAGAACATGAGACCGCAGCCTGTGATCGCCCTGAGGGTGAGGACCTCATCCAGGATGATCCATCCGCCCATGGCTGCAAAGACCGCTTCCAGGCTCAGGATTATGGCGGCATGTGCAGGACGGGCCTTCTTCTGAGCAACCACCTGGAGTGTATATGCCACGCCCACGGACATGATCCCGCCGTAGAGGATGGGGATCGTTGCGGAGATATAACCCTCAAAAGTATTTTTTTCGAAGAGGATGGACACGATCAGACTGAGGACCGAGCAGGCCGCGTACTGCAGGAATGCTATTTTCAGCGGGTCCTGCCTGGGCGACAGCCACCCGATGATGTGCACATGGCATGCCCAGAAGAGGGCGCCGACAAGCACCAGCAGGTCGCCTCCCGAGATGGTGAATTGTCTGGTGACGCTCAGGAAGTACAGGCCGGCCGCAGCAAAAACGGCGCCTGTCCATGTGCCTGCATGGGTGTGATGCCCGAGTGCGATCCCGATGATGGGTACCAGCACGACATAGAGCCCCGTAATGAAGCCTGCATTCCCTGCGCTCGTGTATATCATGGCAACCTGCTGGAAGGATGCCCCCGAGAAGAGTATAAGCCCTGCGATCAGACCGCCGCCGAGGCTTGGGGGCGCGAAGAACCTTGGATCGCTTGATGGGTTAATATTGTTGTCAAGACCATTTCTGAAGAGAAACGGCAGGAGTACCATGCAACCCAGGGCAAACCTCACGCCGTTGAACCCGAATGGCCCCACATACTGCATGCCGAGGCGTTGGGCCACAAAGGCAAAGCCCCATATGAACGCAGTGATGAGGAGAAGACCATCCGACTTCAGCGTCTGGCTGCGTTTATCGGTCCATGACATGAATGATCTCTTTATCGTAGTCTTCCACCGGGTAAAAAAACAGTGGAGTCGTATTGATCAGGCTCGATCCGGTGCTGCATCCCCGGGGTGCGACTTATCTGTAGGACGCCTTCAAGTCAAGCGTGAGAATGGTAAGAATTTCAGACCTTCAGATCATTCTTGAGATTCTCAAACTGCTCTTTTGTGATCTCTCCCTTGGCGTAGCGTTTCCTTATAATATCGAGCGGGGTCTCTGTCGGCTCACCACCTGATTTCCTGGTATGTGCATTTCTCGCAATGAGATATACCACCATAATAAGGAGGATGAAGAGGAGCATCATCATAAAGTGACCTCCGTACCAGAAGTAACCCATTGGTCTGCCTCCGCCGTAGTACCCATATCCCGGGCACTGTCCAAACAAGCCCATACCGTAGTGTACAAGCTGACTATATGCTGCAAATGCAGTATTCACCGTTCATCACCTCCTGCTTTAAGATTTCTTTTTAGTATGGTCAGCCTTGCCGAAAGTCCAGGGAGGCAGGCTTGGTATGAGGTGACAGAAAAATAATTCCCCCTCAAGGACAAAAGAAGACTGCCCCGGCTTCACAAGAGGCTTATCATGATGTATGGTGTGGCGCGTTTGATTTCTCTTCATGTAAGGGGATATGCTCCATGAAGGCGACGACTACTCAATCGGATCTCTTGCAGGCCGAAAAACAGGTGATGGCTGGGGTCTACGGCAGGCTCCATAATCGATACAGGCGGCGGTTCCCTCAAGAGACCGTATCTGCACTGGCCCGGGCCGTGACATGGGCCCTTTTCCATATCGAGCCTGAAGACCAGGCTGCCCTGCAATTCAATTCCGTGTATCAGGATATCATCGATGCGGAGATCGATAATTTGAAGTCGGATGATGAAATAAGGCGGGTCGTCACCGACACGGTGGTGCTCAAGGCAGTGTATCTTCACCGCCAGCGCGGCTGCAAGGACGAAACCTATATGGCGCCCATCGAGCACCTGAAGCGTTTCGGGATTTTCCTTGAGGGTGAGAAGCCCCCTACTCCAAAGGGCTATATCGAGATGGCCAAAGAGTTCTATGCATCAACACCGTGGTAATGAACGCTTTCATGATGGTTTTAATGCCTTTTTTTAGAATGTCTTTCATCAGATTGGTATCCTGTGATATTGACGGATAGAACTGCTGACGGTGAAGAGCAAAAAAATAATTTCAATACGAATGTGAGAATCCATGATCCCGATCCGTGATGACAACCCGACATTGGGTACTGCCTGGGCGACATTCCTCATCATCGGCCTGAATATCGCATCGTGGATATGGCTCCAGGGTTTTGGCATGTACCCGCAGCTTCCCATGTCGTTATGTAAATTCGGGGTCATACCCGGAGAGCTCTTGGGTAATGTAGTGCCGGGCACTGCTGTTCCCCTTGGTTATGGCATGTCCTGCGTCGTTGAGGGTGCCCGCAACTGGTATACCGTCATCACCCACATGTTCATGCATGGCGGCTGGCTTCACATCATCGGCAACATGTGGTTTCTGTATATCTTCGGGGACAATATTGAGGACTCCATGGGGTCTTTAAGGTTTGTTCTCTTTTACCTTATATGCGGGCTCGCAGCAGTGCTGGTCCAGATGATCATGAACCCGTCCAGTGCCGTGCCCATGGTTGGTGCATCGGGTGCCATCAGCGGGGTCATGGGGGCATATATTGTCCTGTTCCCCAGGGCGCCGGTACACATGCTGGTGTTCTTCGGATTCTTTTTCACCCGTATCGTAGTTCCGGCTTTTTTCATGCTCGGGTATTGGTTCCTTCTCCAGTTTTTAGGCGGAGTCTTCTCTCTGGGGGTGGTTTCGGGCGGTGTGGCCTTCTGGGCCCATGTGGGGGGATTTATTGCGGGTATGCTCTTCATCTGGCCCCTTTGCAACTCTGAACGGGCTCGGACCTGCCGCCAGCGCAGAGGCGTTCTGGAGGGTATGGTACGCAGGGTGAAGTGAGTGGATGGAAGGTGAATAGTGACTAGTGAGTGAACTTGTACCGTGACTGGATCTGTCCCCCCTCTGATCGGTTATCAGTGGTCGCTGTTTGCTCTGAGCGCTTTGCTTGACAAAGCCTTTCGTATGAAATAGTAGCATGATCTACTATTATGGATAAGGTACGAACTATTGATGAGATAAAGCTCGTCCCGGATGCTATTGGGGAGGCGGGTATCGAGAAAGACCTCCGTATAGAACCCGGGATCATGATGGAGCTCTTCGCGGATAAAGACATTGCCGTAGCCGAACCATTTGATATCCATTATGAGGTGGCAAGGTACCATGAGAATATCCATGTGAGCGTGGACATCAAGGGCAACCTGAGCACCACATGCTCCCGTTGTATGTCCGCTATGGAATATCCTGTGGACCTTCATCTGGAGAGCGATTATATGCCTGCCCCCCCCGAGATGTCGGATCATCTGGAGGCAGAGCGGCTGAGCGCGGAGACCGGTTATTTCCGCAAAGAGATAAAGCTGGGCGAGTACATCATATCCGAGCTTGTCCTGTCTTTGCCTTTCATCTATATCTGCAATGATAGTTGCAAGGGCCTGTGTCCGCACTGCGGCGCCAACCTCAATGACGGTCCGTGTGCATGCACAAGTAGCGCAGATCCAAACTTCCAGGTGTTATTACAGCTCAAGAACAAACTCTAAGAGATAGGAGTCAGCAATGCCGTTACCGAAGAGAAGACACTCGAGCACCAGGAGAGACAAGCGCAGGGCGAATGACGCTCTCAGCATGCCCTCGGTTTCCTTCTGCCCGAACTGCAAAGAGCCGAAGCCGCCGCACAAGATCTGCCCCAGCTGCGGATACTACAAGGGCAGAGAGGTGATCAAGAACACCAAAGCCGAGTGATGATTTTAAGATGCCGTATTGCCTGATCTTCCCGGGTCAAGGGAGCCAGTTTCCCGGCATGTCCAGGGGGCTCACCCTCGTGAGGGCTGTTGATGACGGCCTGCGAACCCTTATGGAGCACGGCCCTGAAGACGAGCTTGGGCAGACGGTGAATGCCCAGCCGGCGGTATTATCCGTGAGTGTCGCTTTGTGGGAAGGGTCGGGTCTGAAAGACCCCGCAGCAGTGATGGGGCACAGCCTTGGTGAATATACCGCACTTGTTGCTGCAGGCAGTCTGCAGGCAGATAGTGCCCTTGAGCTTGTGAAAAAAAGGGCCGGTTTCATGGATGCCTCCAGCCCGAAAGGGACCGGCGGCATGGCGGCGGTTATTGGTATGTCGGTGCAAAATATTGAAGAGGTCATTTCCGAATTCAGCGATCTCTGGGTGGCCAACCTCAACGGCGCTTCCCAGGTCGTGATCTCGGGCAGCATCCATGCAATCGATTCTGCAACGCCGCTGCTCAGAGAAAAGGGTGCCAAGCGGGTGGTGCCGCTCAAGGTCACGGTGGCATCCCATTGTCCGTACATGGCCCAGGCAAGAGAAGCCCTTGAAAGATACCTTAGGGGAATCAAGATAAAAGAGCCGTCATGCCCCGTCGTCTCCAACGTGAGCGCCCGGCCGGAGGCCGACCCTGAGCGCATCAAGGTGCTTCTTGCAGAGCAGCTCGTAAGCCCGGTAAGGTTCGAGGAATCCGTGCGGGCGGCAGCGGGCCTCGGCATCGGCCATTTTATCGAGATCGGTCCGCGCTCTGTACTTGCACCGCTGGTTAAGCGGATTGCACCGGGGGCCAATGTGGAGGTAATCACAAGTGATGAGCATTGACCTGAGCGCACAGGTGGCACTCGTCACCGGTGCAAGCCGCGGCATCGGCGCTGCTACGGCAAAGTCACTCGGAATGGCGGGTGCACACGTGATCGTCAACTATAAGAACAGTCACGAGCGTGCCCGGGAGGTGGTCGACGAGATCAAATCGGCTGGCGGATCTGCCGAGGCCATGTGTTTTGATGTGGCCGACGAAGCCCAGATATCTAAGTATTTCAATGAGATCATGTCCTGCCACGGCAGGCTCGATATCCTTGTGAACAACGCCGGCATCTCAAAGGACGCACTCTTTCTCAGGGTCAAACCTGAAATGCTCAATGAAATGATAGATGTAAATCTCAAGGGTGCCTTTTTCTGCACTTTCCACGCCGCGAGATATATGATAAAGCAAAGACGTGGAAAGATCGTAACGGTCTCTTCCATTGTCGGGCTCGGGGGAAACCCGGGGCAGAGCGTGTATGCAGCGACGAAGGCCGGGCTCATCGGCATGACAAAGAGTTTCGCCAAGGAACTCGGCCCACGAGGGATACAGGTGAATGCTATCGCGCCGGGTTTCGTTGACACCGAGATGACTTTAGGCATAGACAGGCAGGCCATCATCAAGGAGATACCGCTGCGCAAGACCGGCAGCCCGGATGATGTGGCCGGGGTAATCCTGTTCCTGTGTTCCGGCTTGAGCGCCTACATCACCGGTCAGGTCATTGTCGTGGATGGCGGGCTATATATGTGATGTACCTAAAGGATGTAGAGAACCTTAAAGGAGGACTATACTGATGGCAGATGTTCAGCAGCGGATCATAC
>Ga0326728_10023904_pt1 | contig 11134 bp, 7 predicted proteins | sample MB3enrmetagenome_FD_207602 | JGI IMG/M metagenome (GOLD analysis project Ga0326728, IMG submission 207602) | Lab enriched peat soil microbial communities from McLean, Ithaca, NY, United States - MB31MN | ecosystem: Environmental > Terrestrial > Soil > Wetlands > Peat | place: USA: New York... | reverse complement strand
CGAAATCGTCTGTGCCGTGGCTTGCGGATCGTTTACGTAGCCCAAAAAGGTTTGTGGCCCGGCGAAACAGACATGCCCGGTTTCGCCCGGCGGCAGCGCTTCACCGGCCCTGCCGTCTTCCCTCATGGGCTGGCGAATCGAGCAGGGATAGACGGGCATGTCCTGCCCCACGCCGGATAGAATCGCCTCGCGGCCGCCGGCCTCCGCCATGACATACGTGCAGAAGCCGGCCGCCTCGGTGAGTCCCAGTCCGGTGCCAATCACGGGCGCCATGGTAGCCAGCTTATCCACAAAGGCCGGCGATACCTTATGACCGCCGTAGGCCGCGAACTTCAGGCTGGAGAGGTCATGAAGCTCGTAGTCCTTCAGGCGCCACTCGAAGTTGAACATGGCGGGGATCTGCCCCAGCAATTCCACCCGGTGCTGCCGAATGGCGCGCAACGACCGGCTGGGCTCGAACACGTCCAGAAGTACCGCAGTCCCGCCGCCAAAGAAAGTGGTCATCAGCAGCTCGGACTGGCCGCCAACATGCGAGCCGGGCAGATTCACCAGCGTGCATGTGCCCCGGTCTCCGCCGAAAAACGCGCTTGCCAGGCACATGTTCTGGCAGGTGATGTTCCGATGCGAGAGCAGCGCCGGTTTTGGCGCGCCGGTGGAACCGGTGGTGAAGATCACCAGCGCGCCATCATTTTCGCCGACGGCGGCGATGGCTTCGGTCAAGGCGGCATTGGCCGGAGCTTCTTCGGGCGCAGGCGGCCGTTGCATACTCCCTATCACCGCGGCCAGGGGTTTCGTGCCGGGAATGTTCTCGTCTGCCGACAGCACCAGCGGATATTCGATCCCGGGACAGCGCTCGATGAGGATGCGCCAGAGTTCGCGGAAGTCGAAGGGCAGCGCTACTCCCAGACCAACGAATGCGCGCGGGCGCAGGCATTGCAGCGCGCGGACAACCTCGGAAGAGGGCAGGCGCAGGTCGAGCGGCGCGACGATCACCCCGATCTTGAAGCAGGCGTATTCCAGGAGAACGTGGCTCACTGACAACGGCAGCAGCGTAACCAGAAAGTCCCCCTTGCGGAAGCCCAGGTTCAGCAGCTCGCCGGCGATGGCTGAGGTCGCGCGTTCAAATTGCCGCCACGTGATTCCGGACTCCGCTCCGGCGCTGATCATGGCCGGTGCGCTGGGCTTTTCCCGCGCCCACTTGGCGACTACCTGGTGCAGCAGATGGCGGCCGGCGTATTCGCGTTCATAGTCATCCAGCGTAAGTTGCGGTATCGGTATCACGAATTGAAACCTACCACAGAGGCACGAAGACACAGAGAGGAAATTGCAGCGGGCGTCACTGCGAAGCGGTGCCAAGAATCATAGAAGGTGAAGGGCCGCCCGTTGGCCCGCAACCCCTGGAACCGGCAAAAACCGCATGCGCCCGGCGGTGCGCGGAGAACTGGCGGAAGGAGACCGATTTGGGGAACGCTGGAACGTGAAACGAGAAACGTGAAGCGCTCCTACTCCCCTCCTGGCCCGGCAGGCTACGGAGAAACCATGATGCGTGGACTCGCATCGCAACCTATTGAGGAAAACAATCGATGAGAGCAACCCAGAAACTCCACGAAATGGGCCAGAGTCTTTGGCTCGACAACCTCACCCGCGGCTTGCTGACCAGCGGCACGCTCCGCCGTTACATCCAGGAGTTCTCGGTGACCGGGCTAACCTCAAACCCCACCATCTTCGATCACGCCATCAGGAACAGTCACGACTACGACGACGCCATTCGCCGGAAATCCGGAGCCGGCCTGCCGGTCGAAGAGTTGTTCTTCGAACTGGCGCTCGAAGACGTCACGCAGGCCGCCGATTTGTTTCGCCCGATCTACGATAAAACGAATGGCGTGGACGGGTGGGTCTCCCTGGAAGTCTCTCCCCTGCTGGCATACGACACGGCCGGCACCGTCGCCGCCGCCAAGGCGCTCCACGCTCGCGCCGGACGACCCAATCTTTTTATTAAGATTCCGGGCACCCGGGAAGGCCTCCCGGCCATCGAGGAGGCTATCTTCGCGGGCGTACCGGTCAACGTAACCCTGCTGTTCTCCGGCACGCAGTATGTCGCGGCCGCCGAAGCCTACATGCGCGGCATCGAGCGCCGCATCCTGGCCGGCCTCAATCCCGCCGTTGGCTCCGTCGCTTCGCTGTTCATCAGCCGCTGGGACGTCGCAGTGGCGGACAAAGTACCCGAAGAGCTGCATAACCAGCTCGGCATCGCCATAGCCGAGCAGACCTATCAGCGGTATCGCTTTTTGCGCGAATCGACACGCTGGCACAGCATCCTCAACGCCGGCGGCTCTCCGCAGCGCCTCCTGTGGGCCAGCACCGGAACCAAAGACCCCAAGGCCTCCGACCTCCTGTACATAAACGCCCTCGCCGCACCGTTCACCATAAACACGATGCCCGAGGCCACGTTGAATGCCCTCGCCGATCACGGCGAGGTCCGGGACACCCTGCCGGCCAATTCCCGGTACTTTTATGCGGTGCTGGCCAAGTTCGCCAACGCCGGCATTGGCATTGATAAGTTAGGCGCTCAGCTTCAGGAAGAAGGAGCCGCTTCGTTCACCAAATCCTGGAACGACCTCATGGAGTGCATTGCGTCCAAGGGCAAAGCCCTCCAGGCGGCTTGAGTCGGGCGTGTCCGTAATACGGAATTTGAGAAATGGGATGACCCCATGATTCTTCTCGCAATGGTCTTTAACGCGCTCAATGTGCGAAAGTGTAGGCATGACGCAAACCGCAGCAGAGGGCCGGGGACGATTCGTCCTGGGATATGGCGCGTGTGCGCTGGCCGCTTGCATTTGGGGCACCGGGTTCTACTTCGGCAAGATCGCGTTACGAGAGATGGGCGTGGAGCACCTGCTGCTCTACCGCTTCCTGTTTGCCTGCGTGGTGCTGGCGCCGCTGGTGTGGCGGCATCCGGCGCGGTTGAGCGCAGCGGAGTGGCGGGTGCTGCTGCTGGCTTCGTTTCTGGGCGTGCCGCTGCAGTTTCTGGTGCAGTATTACGGCTTGTTGTTGACCACGGTGACCCATGCCTCGCTGATGGTGGGCACCTTGCCCATGCTGCTGGCCGTGGCGGCTATGCTCTTCGCCCACGAACATCTGGACGCCTGGGGCTGGCTGGCTCTGGCGGGCTCGACCGTGGGCGTAGTGCTGATCGTCCTGGGCCGGACTCCAGCCACCGCCGAGGGGCACGGTCCCAGCATTGCCGGCGATCTTCTGGTGGTGCTGTCGCTGGTGATCGCGCTGGGATGGATCATGCTGAACAAGCGGCTCATGGACCATCATCCGCCGGTGGTGGTGACCGCCTACGGCGTGCTGAGCGGTTCGGCCATGCTGGCGGTGATGGTGCTGGCGACGCGCGGGAGGCCTCCGCTCCATGGAGTAAGCGGGCAAGCGTGGCTGGCGCTGGCGGCCAGCGGCCTGCTATGTACCGCATCCACCACGCTGCTGTGGAACTGGGGGATTCATCGCGTCCCGGCATCGCGGGCGGGAGTCTTCCTGAATCTGGAGCCGGCCGTGGGATCGCTGCTCGGAGTCCAGTTGCTGGGCGACCGCCTCGGACCCTTCGCCTGGGCCGGCGGCGGGCTCATCATCGCCGCCGCCGTTGCGCTGACCACCCGCGGACACACGGAAGCCACGGCTATTCTCGAATAAGGCACGCGTGGGCTTCAGCCATTCGCTTTCTGGGCCACCAGCATGGACTCCAGAATCTGTTCCGAGACCTCTTTGACCGCCGCGGGGGAATGCGCCAAGAACAGCGTGTTGGTCTTATCGTTCTCCCCAATGGATTTCAGGGTATCGAAATATTGCGTGACCAGCACCAGTTGCATGACCTCTTTTGCGGACGCGCCTTCCACCACCTTCTGGAACTGCTCAATCGAGACCTGCAACCCCTCAATGATCGCCTTGCGTTCGTTGGCGATTCCCTGCCCCTGAAGGGCCTTGCTTTCCGCTTCCGCCTCGGCCTTCTTGACCACCAGGATCTTCTCGGCCTCGCCCCGGGCGTTGGCGGCCACCTGTTCGCGCTGGGCCGCGTTGATATCGTTCATCGCCGACTTCACTTTGGCATCGGGAACGATATCGGTGACCAGCACATTCACGATTTCGTAGCCGAATAACGCCATGTCCGCGTCGAGCTCCTGCTTCACCGCCGCGGCGATACTGGATTGCGTGGCAAACACCTCATCCAGCGTCATACCCGGGACATGTCCCAGAATCACCTGCTCGACATAGGATTTAATCTGCGCCACCGGATCGGACAACTTGTAGTAGGCGTCATAGACCTTTTCCGGACGCACGCGGTTCTGCACCGAAATCGGGATGGTGACAAATACGTTGTCCTTGGTCTTAGTCTCCATCGTAAGCGTGATCTGATTTACCCGCAGGCTCACCACGCCCGCCACGGAATCGAAGAACGGACGCTTCCAGTTCAATCCGGGCTCGGCCACCCGCAGGAACTTGCCGAAACGCGTGATGACGGCGACTTCGGCGGTGCGCACGGTGAAGAAGCTTCCCAGAATCAGGCAGAGCAGGAAAAAACCAACGACCGCCAACGGAATCCAGTAGAGATCCATATGTGTCCTCCGGCGCTTTTGATTGAAGCAAGGCCGGATTATACAAGATCGGCGAATCAGTCGAGGCATGTGCGATAGGTTGCTGTCGAAAGAAGGCGACTGCCGCAAGCCCGCGCAGCGGACTCCGGATGCGATCTCGCAAGGGTGCTTGGATGATCGAACCCGATACTGATCGATCGGGAACATAGGCTGGTGTTGCCCCTATTCGGACGTTTGGAACACCATGTTTTCGTCGACCGAAAGCTGCGCGGGGGTGCCCGAAGCGTCGTCACCGGAACGGGTTGCGACCACACGAAACCCGGTGGAAGTGGTCTGGATATCGTAATTATAAGGAGGACGTTGCCGGGCCACGGTAATGGACTTGCTCGAGATCAGTTCATCAAGGGACGCGTACTTCCCCTCGGAGGCGAAGTACCCGCGCTCCGCTGTGGCGATACTCATGAGATCGCTCCGCACTCCGGTGATGTTGATGGTGGCCTTTGGATTGTTTGCCCCGGCAGGAGCAGAGACGCTTTGCGCCTGTTTGGAATAGATGTACAAACCAATGGCGACTACAATGAGGATGCTGAGAAAACCGAAAAGGCGGCCCATGAATCCTCCTTGGAGTCATTGCACCGCAAAATGGGGCTGCTGACAAGTAACCAGAGTTGGTGCCCTGCCTGGGCGACGCCTAAACACGCGTTCCTCGTTTCCCGTTCCTGGTTCCACGTTAGGGCAGGCCCAACGGCCGCAGCCCACTCGATTGTGCCTCGCAGGGAATTCACAAGCTGTCGCACGCTACCGCAAGGCCCAGGAAACCCGAACGAAGGCGCGATGTCAGGTAATATTAAGGGAGAGGGAATGATCGCCCTTTGCTCCATGGTGGGGCTGGCAAATCGGCAGTGCAGGAAGTTTGATCAAGGAGGGAACATGGCTCTGAGCGTGGGTTGCGTTGCGCCGGATTTCGAAGTTGAAGCAGCAGTTGGTTCGCAGCGCATCAAGTGGCGCCTCAGCGAGCACGTGAAGAACAATCATGTGCTGCTGACGTTCCATCCCTTGAATTGGTCTCCCGTGTGCTCGATCGAGGCCCGCGCCCTCAACGAGGCCGTGCCGCGGTTTCGCTCCGCCGGAGCGGAACTGATCGACGTGAGCGCCGATCACATATACAGCCACCTCGCCTGGCAGGAGCTTTCCGTCGGGTCCCTGCAGTTCCCCCTTGGGTCCGACTTCTTCCCGCATGGGGAAGTGGCCCGGCAGTATGGAGTTTTCCGGACGGGCGATCCCGTCCCGGGAATTTCAGAACGGGCCGCATTTGTGATCGAGCGCGAAACGGGAATCATCCGTTTTGCCCGCACCTATCATCTGGGCGAGCAGCCGGACATCGAGAAATTACTCGATGCCGTGCGCCAGTTGAATGGCAACGCCGGGCGCGAGTAACGCCGAATTCGCTATCCGCTCCTGAAGACAACCGATAATCCGTAAGGCCCATTTGTCCGGTTCGCCCTGGCCTCCGTTTTTTCCGCACAAACCGGGAGGCAGTCGCCTCATCTCGATTGCAAATCCAGGCAAACGAAAAAATGTGTCGCATTTGTGCAGGCGTCATCCGATGTTTCGAATCTAATTAACAGGTTTGAAATCCATTACAAGGTGGAACGGGTGTGGGGCGTTCTTGAGGACTGAATATCTCTTACTCATCCATGACTGCGGCGAGAACCAGCCGCCAGGCGTAGTAGCGGGCACGGGGAGGGCAGATTCAAGATGGCAACGCAAGACCTGGGAGTCAACGGGCCTGAGGTTCAAGACAGAAGCCAGACGTTTCATGGGCCGGAGACCAGTGAAGTTCTGACGCTGGAGGAGATCGGAAAACTCACGGCCGAAGGCGGCCAACCGGCGGAAACCCTGATGAATCTGGTCGCCTTGATCGCGCAACGGTTTGGAGCCGACGTTTGTTCGGTGTATTTATTGGAACCGGACCGGGCCAACCTGGTGCTGGCGGCAACCGTCGGCCTGCGCCCGCAATGCATCGGCTCTCTGCGGATGTCGTTGCATGAGGGCCTCGCCGGATTGGTTGCTGAGGAGGTGCAGCCCGTGGCGGTCGGGCAAGCGCAGCTGCATCCTCGCTTCAAGTACTTTCGCGAGGCCGGCGAAGATGCCTATCAATCCTTTCTGGGCGTGCCTTTGATCGACCGCGGCGTGCTGCAGGGCGTTCTGGTGGTGCAAACCGTCGAGACCCGTATTTTTCGCGACGTGGAAATCCGGATGCTGGCACATGCTGCCGCCCAGGTTGCTTCCGTGGTCTGTGAGGCCCGCACTCTGGCCCGATTCATTGCGCCCGCGCAAGAGCGTTTGTTTGCGCTCGCCCGCAACTTGTGGTGGAGCTGGGACCACGATTCCATCAGCTTGTTTCGCGACCTGGATCCCGTGCGCTGGCGGCAATTGAACCGCAACCCGCTGTCGTTGTTGGGGGAAATGCCCCTCGCCAAGCTGGAGCACCGCGCGGAGGAACTGGGGCTGCACAGCCGCATCAACTACGCCTATCGCCGGCAGCAGGAATACCTGCGGGCGGACCGGACCTGGGGAGCCGTCCATGCCGGCGTTCTGCGGCCCCGTCCGGTGGCCTATTTTTCCGCCGAGTTCGGGCTGCACGAATCGTTTCCGGTGTACTCCGGAGGGCTGGGAATCCTCGCCGGCGATCACATCAAGAGCGCATCCGACCTGGGTATTCCCCTGATCGGAGTTGGACTCTTTTACGGTCAGGGCTATTTCCGGCAACGGCTGGACGAACACGGCTGGCAGCAGGAAAAATACGTCGAGACCAACATCAACGACCTGCCAATGGAGCCGGCCATCGGCACGAATGGCGAGCCCGTAACCGTGCGCATCGAAACCCGTAACGGCGCCCTCCGGGCAAAGGTCTGGCGCGTGCGGGTGGGTCGCTGCGATCTATTGTTACTCGATTCCGATCTGGCCGGAAACGCTCCCGAAGATCGCGAACTCACTTCGCGGTTGTACGGCGGCGACGGCCGCGTGCGCATCCGTCAGGAACTGCTGTTGGGGGTGGGCGGCTTCCGGGCGCTGCAGGCCATGGGCATCACGCCCGGGGTGCTTCACCTGAACGAAGGTCACAGCGGATTTGCCGTGCTCGAAGCGGTTCGCCAGCGCATGCAGGACGAAGGGTTGAATTTTTCCGCGGCCGTCCCCCGCGTTTCCCGGGAAGTGGTCTTCACCACGCATACTCCGGTGCCCGCCGGCCACGACCGCTTCGACGGCAGGCTGATAGACGAGCACCTGGGCCCCCTCCGGGAATCCCTGGGACTGTCCCATGAGGAACTGATGGCCCTGGGACGCGAGCATGCGGGAGATGTGCGCGAGAATTTTTGCATGACCGTGCTGGGATTGAAACTCTCGCGGTGCGCCAACGCCGTCTCCGCGCTGCATGGCGAGGTGTCCCGCTCCATGTGGACCTCCCTTTATCCGGGCCGGACGGAGGACGCGGTTCCGATCGGCCACATTACCAACGGGGTCCATGTTCCATCCTGGCTGGCGCCGCAGATGTTTCGGCTCTACGACCGCCATCTGGGAACGGGTTGGCACGAACACAGCGGCGAAGCCCACCTCTGGGAAAAGATAGAGGACATCGACGACGGCGAGTTATGGGAAACGCACATGAACCTGAAATCCCGCCTTCTGGGATTCGTGCGGCGCTGCCTAGTGGAACAGGCGGAACGTCGCGGAGAGCCGGCGGAAGTGGTGCGCAGACTGGCCGGAGTGCTCATCCCGGATGCCCTGACCATCGGATTTGCCCGCCGCTTCGCCACTTACAAGCGCGCCAATCTCATCCTCGACGATATCGAGAGACTCATAGTCATGGTCAACGATCCGAAGCGGCCGGTGCAGTTTGTTTTTGCCGGCAAAGCGCATCCGCATGACGAACCGGGAAAGCGGGTATTACAGCAGATTGCCCAATTGATGCGCGACCCGAAATATGGCGACAAGTTCGTTTTCGTGGAAGACTACGACATCAACGTTGGCCGCTATCTTGTGCAAGGCGTCGATGTCTGGCTGAACAATCCGCGGCGTCCGCTGGAGGCGTCCGGAACCAGCGGGCAGAAGGTGGTCCTGAATGGCGGGCTCAATCTCTCCATCCTGGATGGCTGGTGGGCCGAGGCCTACGACGGGCTGAACGGATTTGCCATCGGAACCGGCCGAACTCATTCCAGTCCGGAAGTTCATGATGCCCGGGATGCGGCGGATTTGCACCGCGTGCTCAGGGAAGAAGTCATTCCCCTCTATTACCAGCGGGATCACGATGGACTTCCCAGTGGGTGGATCAAACGGATGAAGCGCACGATCCGCACCCTGGGCTGGCGCTTTAATGCCGACCGCATGGTGATGGACTATACGTTGAATTGCTATATTCCCGCCGCCGGAGGAACTTCGAGCGAAATGCGGAATCTGTAATTCAAAAAATCAGAGATTTCACCACAGAGTCGCCAGCCCGCATGGCGGGTCGATAGTGCCGGAAACTTGCGGTGCCGGTGTAGCGCCGTCCCGCTCGGCGGGACCGGCTGTTGCGGGAGGGTTAGAGCCTGCCCTGAGCGATAGCGAAGAGTACACGCCCGCGCAAATGCTTGCACGGTGCGGCCTGGAGTCCGCACCGACGGCCGACCTGGAGGTCGGCGCTACAAGTTTCCGGAGAGGACACAGAGGATGACAGAGAAAAGTCAGAACTTAGTCATTGTCGACAGCTAATTATAATGCGCCGCAGATGCAGCTAAATACCAGCAGAACCAGAAACACCTTCTGACTTGATCTGCGTTCATCTGCGGCCCAGTCCTGTATTTTCCTCCGTGTCCTCTGTGTCCTCTGTGGTAGTGAGTTGCGTCAGTTCTATGCGCCTGCTTTGCCGGCTACTTCGCCGTGGTAATTGAGCGCCTTCAGGCCCAGGAACTGCGCCGCGCCGCCCAGTTCTTCCTCAATGCGGAGCAACTGGTTGTACTTGGAGATGCGGTCGGTGCGGGAAGCCGAACCGGTCTTGATCTGGCCTGCGCTGGTGCCCACCGCCAGATCGGCGATGAAGGTGTCTTCGCTTTCGCCCGAGCGGTGCGAAATCACGGACGTATAGCCATTGCGCCGCGCCAGGTCGATGCATTGCAGCGTCTCGCTGACGGTGCCGATCTGGTTGAGCTTGATCAGGATTGAGTTGGCCACGCCGCGCTCGATGCCCATCTGGAGGCGCTTGACGTTGGTCACGAATACGTCATCGCCCACCAACTGGATGCGGCTGCCCACTTGTTCGGTCATCAGCTTCCAGCCTTCCCAATCGTCTTCGGCCAGGCCGTCTTCGATGCTGACGATCGGATAGTCCTTCGCCCACTTCGCCCAAAAAGCCACCATTTCCTGCGGCGTCTTGGTGGTTTTGTCGGACTTCTTAAACACGTAGCATCCCTGCTTGGCGTCAAAGAATTCGCTGGCGGCGGGATCGAGCGCAATCGCGATGTCCTTGCCCGGTTTATACCCAGCCTGGGTAATGGCCTCCAGAACCACGTCGATGGCTTCCGTATTCGACTTCAACGACGGCGCAAAACCACCCTCATCGCCGACCGCCGTGTTGTAACCGCGCTTTTTCAAGACGCCTTTGAGCGTATGAAATACTTCCACGCCCCAGCGCAGCCCCTCGGAGAACGATCCGGCGCCGACCGGCATGACCATGAATTCCTGAAAATCCACGTTGTTGTCGGCATGAGCGCCGCCATTCAGGATGTTCATCATGGGGCAGGGCAGCGTATTGGCGCCCACACCGCCGAGATAGCGGTACAGCGGAAGCTGGAAGGCCTCGGCAGAAGCGCGCGCCGCCGCCATGGAAACCGCCAGGATGGCATTCGCCCCCAGGCGGCCCTTGTTCGGCGTGCCGTCCAGTTCGATCATCTTCTTGTCGAGTTCATCCTGATCGGCCGCGTCCATGTCGGCGATGGCGTCGGCAATCTCGCCATTCACGTTCTTGACGGCCTTGAGTACGCCCTTGCCCAGAAAGCGGCTCTTGTCGCCGTCGCGCAATTCCACGGCTTCGTGCTCGCCGGTCGAAGCGCCGCTGGGCACGATGGCCCGGCCCACGGCTCCGCCGGTCAAAAAAACCTCGGCTTCCACTGTCGGATTACCGCGCGAATCCAGTACTTCGCGGGCACACACGTCTGCAATATTCGTCATCTTGTCCTCACAGGTTTGGATTCCATCCAGGTGTGCGACCTTCGTCCAACCGGAATTCGTCCCGGTCACCGCGGTCGCGCCAAAGAAATAGAGAAAATCTTCTTTTCGAAAATAATAGCCGCCGGCCCGTTGCGTGCTTGGATCCGGAATAAGCCGTTTCTATTTTCTCAGAAAGACCCGCTGTTCGTCATCCGGAAGGAGGCGGGGGTTAAAGTTACAGGATTTCAAGGTTGCGGATCGCACTGGCGAATGCGGTAGTAACCGTCTTGGTGCTGGCGGCGGCTGTCATCCCTGAAAGGGGTGGCATCCGCCTGAAAATCGATGTAACCTTTGAC
>Ga0326728_10023903_pt1 | contig 11135 bp, 12 predicted proteins | sample MB3enrmetagenome_FD_207602 | JGI IMG/M metagenome (GOLD analysis project Ga0326728, IMG submission 207602) | Lab enriched peat soil microbial communities from McLean, Ithaca, NY, United States - MB31MN | ecosystem: Environmental > Terrestrial > Soil > Wetlands > Peat | place: USA: New York... | reverse complement strand
CTCAGAGCGCAGTATAGCCTCATTCTTGAATCCAGCGAACAAAACCTCTAGGGTATCTATAGCCACACGCTTGGCACCTATGGAATCTATAGCCAGCCCAAGCCTTATGAACAGACCTTCCAGGTTATACTCACCAGTCTCTTAGATATCGCTCTTATCGATGTAGACATAGTCTACTGCTAGCTTCTTCTTGGCTACCAAGTCATCTAAACAGAATCCCAGATAATTAAAATTCTGGACCAATTCATCATAGGTCTCTTCGAAAGCTATGAAGACTCCTGGCTCGTCATACTTTTGGGCACCCTTGACCAGGAATTCCATGGCCATAAGGGTCTTTCCTGAACCTGCACTTCTATATACAAGTGTAGCACGACACTTTGGCAGCCCACCATCAGTGATTTCATCAAAACCAGTTATGCCAATTGGAGATTTTTCCAGGTGATTTTCTTTTAGAGTTGAGCTCTTTTCTTCAATCATCAAATGCACCTTTTAACATTAACTTAGGAGTCAATAGCTTAATTATTACTAAAAATCAGTAGCTTAATCATTATAAATTATCCTATTAAGTTTAGTTTTTTTAGCCTTCATTTAATATTTTAAATCTTTCCTGAAATGTATTTGAAAATTCAGACATTCACTAATTTATAGAAACATAGAGTATTTGGCCGCCTAGTAAATACAAAAAAATAGTAAGAAACAAATAAGCAAAATCTAATAAATTTTAATGTTATCGATTTTAAATTGAAGCAATAATAAAGGAATTAGTAATATAAATTATCTATTTAAAAAACATGCATTGTTGTACCATACGATCAAAAATAGATATATATACGTTGTACTCAATCAGGCCGATCTTTAACAGAAGCGATGGTCTTGAACTAGTCCCAATAAAGTGCTGTGGAGTATTGAGCAAATGCAGTCTGTGGTTTTGCTTAGAAAAGAAAAAAGATGTAGTGCAAAAAGATGAAGAAGGCATCATAAGCCAGGATGAATGGTATGTGAAGGAAATCAGATACGAGCTTAATGATTCTGGTGATGAAGATACGATGTGTGAAGATACAGCTTATGATAATTTATATGATGAATATTTTAAAAATATATGATCCCATGTCTTGAAGCTTCCTAAGCCTTAGGAATTCTGTCTACCGTTCCAGAAGATATATAAAATAGATTTTGCTATATAATCTGTACATAAGTGAAACCGAATAATTCTGTTTTGTAATTAAAGAAAAGGGGGGTAACAGTCATTTTTACAGAACTTTCAGTACACTATTAACTTTGGTAGTGTTAAAAATTTGCTGTAAATTAAAATTCGCATTTTGCATATGGAATCTAATTAGGTTTTTCTGATATGAGATTCTCGTTTTTAATCTTCAAAATTTGATTTTGATGAAGTAATTTTCATGAATTAATTCAATTAAAATAGATAGCGAAAGAATTTATTGAATTTTACTATGCCTTTTAATACCTTTTTGCATTTACTGGAGAATGTAATCATGGTTGTGTTTGATAGTGCATATATTTTGGAGCGAGACTTTTTTGTCCTCTAACATATTTGCACCACATCATAAATATCAAGAATTTTAACGATTAATTTTAAGCATCATTTGTATTAAATTAAATCACTTTTATATCAAAACCCATCTTTTTGCTTCAGCTAACACTTTGCGAATAGATATCAACAGTAGTTTGAAATCAGTATTATTTAGGACTATTAAGAATATTTTTATAGACCGAGTTGATCGTTGTACTGTTTATTCTTGTATTTTTTCACAGTACTTCTGAAGCTCACAATAATTTACCTTTATTAATATTCATTTATATAATATTAATTAATGTTATTTGATATGGCATCTGTGCTAAACTTTTTCCCTCCAATTGATACTATCTCCACTCCCCAATCTCAAAAAAACCAGATGCACATTTACTCTTCTAAAGTCTTTATTCTCATATTCATAGAACTTATGATATTTAATTAAAAATTCGACCTTTTTCTTATTATACATTAATCTCAGTTTCTTTTTCGAGATGTTCTGAAAACAATGGAAATATTTCTCTAAAATGATTGGACTTTAAGTGTTTATCAAGGTTACTTTCATCGCGCCATTCTTCTAACATCGTCAAGATACCTGGATTCTCTAATTCCTGATAAAGTCCATATTCTATGCAGCCATCTTCCTTTACAGATTTTTCAACACGTTTTTTACACAAACCTAGAAATTCAAGAATTTCTAGGTTTGACGTAGTTTTTTGCAACAACTCTTATTGTCAATTAAATCACCAGCTTCTTAATATAATTCATTTTACTAAAATTTTCATAATTATCTTACCGTTATATGATCTATTGTGTGAATTTTTCATTCTCAAGATTCAATTTTCCCTAAATAAGCCACCATAGACAAATCCATGATTAATCTTTGAATATGGACACCTTTCACGAATACATAGATTTTCACGTAAAAAGCTATGCATTAATAAAAAATAGTAAATCTGTTTTGTGTGTTAAAGAAAAAGATACAGAGTTAATCAGAATTTACTGAACTTTCTGTATATTTCCGCAGAAGGTAAGGTAGCGAATTTGCTGTAAATTCGAAGTCAAATTTCTGCGTATTGCATGTAATTGGTTTCTTTAGATGTGAAATTTCTCTACTCAATAATTATTGAGAGAAAAACCAGAAAGATAGAATAAAGTTATACACTAAAAATATTATATATGTTAAGAACCTAATATGATTTACGTTTTCATCTGCTACTACATAGCAGCAACCTATTCCACAAAAACTATCTCAGTATATATTCTGAAGATGCAGTTAAACTAAATTTAAAAAGAAGCAATATAAAATGCATCATAAAATTATTTTAGCCGATGGAGAAGAACGTGTAGTCAATGAGCAAAGTGAAGTTATTTTTGATGAAGAAAAATATCCCTATTCAAATGAGAGCAACAGCTCAGGATATTAAGAAACATAAAAAGATAGAAGAATCTCTGACAAACATTGAAAATGTCCGAAAAAAGGAAATTCATCATAGAATCAAGAACAATCTTCAGGTTATCTCTTCCCTTCTTGACCTTCAAGCTGAAAAGTTCAAAGACCGAAAGGATATAATGGACTCAGAAGTCCTAGACGCCTTCAGGGAAATCCAACACAGAGTGATATCTATGGCTCTTATTCATGAGGAACTGCATGAAGGCGGTGGAGGCGACACAGTTGGTTTCTCATCATACCTTGGTAAACTTGTTGAGAATATTTTTCTGACATACAGACTTGGAAATGCCGATGTCAGCTTAAATATGGATCTGGAAGAAAACTTTTTCTTTGATATGGATACTGCAGTCCCATTAGGAATGCTTATTAATGAACTCTTTTCCAACTCCCTCAAACATGCATTTCCTGGCAGAGCTAAGGGAGAAATTCAAATCAAACTCCGTAGAGAAGAAAACAAAAAAGATTGCTGTAAGAGTACCAGTTTTACCCTGGAGGTCTCAGACAACGGGATGGGCATTCCTGAAAACTTTGAAATTGAAGGTCTTAATAGTCTCGGATTTCAACTGGTAGCTTCCCTTGTAGATCAATTAGATGGGGAATTTGACTTGAAAAATGACAATGGGATGAAATTCACTATGAGGTTTACAGTAATAGAAAAATAGGCTTTGTAGAAAACCTTCCGAAATCAGTTGCAAAAAGCTGAAAACAAGTAAGTAAAAATAATAATATAGACTCTACATCTCAGAGGATTTCTACAGAGCCATATTTATGCTCACTAAAATTCCCGACGATTAGATATAAGAAAAAATTGATGTCTTCTGATCTCTAATATTTGTTGACTGCACTTTAGTATTAAAAAACCTTACTCGGTGAATTTTATATATTATAGAATTCCAATTAAATTAAGGGAAGTTAGAAGTCCCTTTAAGAAATTGGTAAAAATTAGGGAGTTTTATACCTATTTAAATTTTATTTAGCTGTCTTCATAAAAAATATGGAAAAATGAGGCAGCTAAAAGGCATCTAAATACAATTTAGATCTATTTGAGGGAGAATTTTAGCTTTAACCCATTTTTTACCCATGTAAAAACCAAGGATTGTTTGCTCCTAAAGCGATAAAGAGGAGGTTAGATACTTGATAGATATAAATCCCAGCGGTATTCTAGTTCGTTACAACGTAAAAATGGAAAAGAAAATGACACCTGAAGAGGCTGCAGAAGAACTCTATCCTAAAGATCCAACAATTTACCCGATTGCAAAAGCCATCTTTGAAGGCGAGGAAGATGACGTTGTAGAAGGGCTGGAAAAAGCCATTAGTTCCGGAAAGGACCCAATTACCCTCATCAATGGCGCATTGATGGCTGGAATGGGAGTAGTCAGCAGGCTCTATGACGAAGGAGTGATATTCCTACCAAATGTTATGTTGTCCGCTGATGCGATGCAGGCAGGTATCGAATTTTGCAAGACCAAGACCACCAAAGTTCCTGAGTCAAAGGGCAAGGTTGTCTGCCATGTTGCAGAAGGCGATGTTCATGACATCGGGAAGAACATCGTAGCCGCATTACTCAGAGCCAATGGATATGATGTAGTGGATCTGGGAAGAGATGTTCCTGTAGATGAAGTCATAGCTGCCGTGGAAAAAGAGAGACCACTTATGCTCACAGGTACAGCGCTCATGACAACAACCATGTATGCCTTCAAGGAGATCAATGACAAACTTCTCAAAAAGGAAATAAAGATTCCATTTGCATGTGGTGGCGGTGCTGTGAACCAGGACTTTGTATCCCAGTACGAGCTTGGGGTATACGGTGAAGAAGCTTCAGACGCTGTAAAGATAGCCGATTTCATCAAGGAAAATGGAAATGACATTGCGAAATTGAGGGAAATATTCCATAAACACTGAGGAGGTGGAGTAATGGCAGTAACAAGATGTACTAAAATGGCTTATGCAAAAGCAGATGATATGGTTTTTGGGAGATCTGTCACGCCAGTTAAAACCGGACTGGGACTTGAAATCGGTGCCGGGTACACAACTCCCGAAGTAAACTATGCCCCAAGGCCTGAAGCTGGAGCTTCCAAAGAAAAGCTCATAAAAGAGTATGAAAGGATCACCACCGACATTATGGAAAGGATGGTTCAAATAGGAGCTCCCGCTGTCGTACTTGAAACAGAACACGTTGAACAGATGTCCAATCATCCGGATTGGGGAGCAGCAGTTGCGCACGCACAGAAGACTATTATGGAAAATTACCATGATGAATATGGCATAAAGTGCGCACTCCGCCACACAATCGGTGACATTCGTGAAGACCGAAACTACCTGAAGCTTAGAGGAGATAAGTACAGTGTCTTGATGGAAGCTTTCGAAGAATGCGCCAAAGCCGGCGCTGATATTCTTGCCATTGAGTCAATGGGTGGGAAAGAAGTCTTTGACTATGCGATTCTCAGGAACGACATGGCAGGTATTCTCTTTGGGATTGGTGTACTCGGCAGCATGGACATGGAGATGATCTGGCAAGATATCACAGCGATTGCAAAGAAGACAGGCACTGTATCATCCGGTGACACAGATTGTGCCCAGGCAAACACTGCAATGTTCATTGCTGGCGGTCTACTGGATAAGAATCTTGCCCATACTATTGCAATAATTGCAAGATCAATCTCTGCAGCAAGATCTCTTGTTGCGTATGAAGCTGGTGCAGTCGGTCCTGGTAAGGACTGCGGGTATGAAAACACTATTGTCAAAGCAGTCGCAGGTGTTCCGATTGCTCAGGAAGGTAAGACCTCAACCTGCGCCCACTCCGACCTTATGGGCAACCTCACAATGCAGTGCTGTGACCTATGGTCCAATGAATCAGTAGAATACCACGGTGAATTCGGTGGTACAACTGTTCAGTGCTGGTCTGAAACCCTGGCATACGACTGCGCCCTCATGAACGTTGCTCTTGACTCAGGTAATGCAAAAATCCTGAGAGACATGTTTGCAGCTTCGGATATGTATAGAGATGCGCAGGGTTATGTGCTCGCATATCCTAATGCATACAGAGTGGGACAGGCAATCGCAAAGGATGGAAACGATATTTATCTCCGTGCCAAGAATGCAGCTCTGGAAAGCATCAAAGTAGTCGAAGAAGGAGCAAAAGGCAAACTTGAGCTCTCCAGGTTCGAAGCAAATGCTCTTAAAGATGCAAAAGCAGCTTTCGAAGCCCTTACAGACGATAAAGATCAGTTCGTGAGCGACTGCCTCACAAAATATAAGAGTGAAGTCGCAGTCTTCCTGCCGGAGAACTACGGCCTCTAATCTGGCTGGTTCTTCTATTATCTTTTTTAAATAGTCTTGGTTAAAGCCTTTTTACAAAACCTATATAAGTACTTTTTCATTGAACTGAAAAAGTAAAAACATTTCAGAGAAAAAGAAAAAACAGGCGTGTTAGTCACTCTTTTCTTACCGGGCGATTCTCTCGTCTTCGCAACTGGGGCTCTGGCTGCTACCGGATCGCTCAATTTATTTACCCTATGTTTATTCTGTTTTTTGCATCTATTGCAGGAGATACTGTCAATTATCAGGTCGGTCAGTTATTAAGAAATGATGTAGCAAGCCATGATAATATCCGGTTTATTAAAAGGGAGCATCGTGATCGCACACACATATTCTTTGAAAAACATGGAGCGAAAACAATAATAATAGCCCTCTTTGTTCCTATTATCCGCAGCTTTGCACCTTTTGTTGCAGGTGTTGGAATAATGCCCTATTCAAAATTTATTAGCTATAATGTCATTGGTGGAATCGCATGGGTATGTGCATTCCTTTTAGAAGGATACTTTTTCGGAAACCTGCCGAATGTAAAGGATAACTTCAGCTTTGTGATACTTGGAATAATTTTTGATTCATTACTTCCAGGCTTTATTACGTATATTCAAAGCGGAAATGATTAAAAAAGTACGGCAGTCAAGTAAATACAGCACAAAATCAAATCAGAAATTAGAATTGACAGATAAGTATAAATCAGGCTCAAGAATAGTTAGAAAAAAGGGGGCATGCTCGTGTTTCAGAATTATCAAATAACTCACAGATGCGACTGAATATTCTTTTCAGTCATTTTCTTCCTGCTTGAAAGATTCACTATTTTTTGCAATATGTGTGCTCTTTATGTTCGTGCTCGTGACCATTTTCAGGTTTAGGTACCTTAATTCTCCTCTTCTCAAAAACTTCCTGTACCGAGCTATTTACTGCTTCTTTAAGGGCTTCTTTCTTAACATTTGAAACTGCTGAGAGGATTTTTAATGCAGGAACAGATCCTTCCTTTGATTGAATTATATCTTCCTGAGGCTCTTCGTAATATATTGTAACGCTGTGTTTTACGGTTTCTGATCCTATATCCAGGAAAAGTTTAATATGCCCTACAAATTCGGGATTTAGTTTTAATACCTTTGCTTTTAAGGTGGTCATCAGTTCGGTTATTAATTCTCTTGCAGCTTCATTGCTTAGATTTTCATTTTCAACTGCAAATTATACAGAATAACTTCCTACTCCTGAGGATTCGATTGAATTTTCAGTTTCATGAGATGCAGAAAGTTCAGGTTTTTTTACTGCTATGGGTTCTGGAGTTTTTGCTGGCTTTTCTTCTATATCTGGAAGCGCTATTCTCATGAAATCTTCGAACCTTTTCCCCATATCCTTTCCGGAAAGCAGAACTACTCTAGCTTTTGGATTTAGCTGCTGTACTGATGCTTCAAGAATGGGAATCCTGATAGGTTCTATCAGATCAACTTTATTTATTACCAATATTTCAGCATCTATAATCTGCCTCATGGCAAATCATGTTACCTCTTTCATAAGATTTTTGAATTTACTACCGTTAATTAAGGTAATCAGAGGAGCGATTATTATCTGTTCACCAAGATTCATAAGCTTTATTTCATCCCTTATCACATGAGGAAAAGCAATGCCTGTGGGTTCGATTATGAGAATATCATGCTTGTACTCTTTTGCGAGCAGAGTAACTGTTGTCCGCAACCCTACTTAAAGGGAGCAACAAATGCAACCGCTTGTAATCTCTTTTGTATCGAACCCGAATCTCTTGATTACATCTCCATCGATTCCGACTTCACCTATCTCATTTACAATAATGGCAACTTTTTTTCCCTTTTCTGCCAGGTATTTTCCCATATTGATTATAGTTGTGGTTTTCCCACTTCCTAGGAAACCACCCACCACAAGAACCTGCAAGATCTCCCCCTTCCAGTGCTTCTTAGATTGTTGCCTTTTTCCCTCAATCTTCATAAGTTTTCTTATTTTTCTGCTTCTGCAACAACCAGGTTTTCCCATTTAAACCCACTCTCAGGGCAAGCTTGTATACAGCGCCTACAGTTTGCCCCTTCGCAGAGATCTGTTCTAATCTTTATAACGCCGCCTTCTTGTATTCTGAAAGCTCCACTGGGACATGCCTTCGCACATTCCCTGCAGTCTGTACAATTATCAACCGTTGTTGTAAGATACGTTCCGACTTTTTCAAGCACTTCAAGTCCTTCATCTCCAAGTTCAGGAATATCACCCTCAACCTGGCGGTCAATTTTCAGGTCAGAGGAAGGCTCAGAGATAATTGGGAGATTTTTCTTTTTTAAGAACTTTTGGAACATATCGAAACCCATGCCTTCGTTCCAGTACGCAAGTTCTAGGACATAGACATCTTTAAAGGTTTCCGAAGTTGCAAACATAACATGGGTATCCAGTATTTGCTTTGCAATTGCCTGCAATTTCCATAGTCTTTCTTCAGAAAGCAGAATTTCTCTAGCAACTGTTAAAGAGGTGTTCCCTATCTGAGAAACATAATTTACATTATAAGGAATCATTCCTACCTGGCGAGCTTTTGCAGCATCCATATAAGTGCCTGCAGCTCCTGCCATATGGGCAATCTTAAGATCTTCCATATTTACGCCCGCTGTCTCGCAGAGCGTGATATGCCCTGCCCTGATAGCTCCTATGGCTCTTCCTGCCGCGATAAGATCTTTATGTGTAAACTTAATCCCATTTTGGAGATGAATTATGCCGTCAGGAGTCTGAATATTTGGTAATACTATTAGTTTATTTTTTATACATACTTCTATAAGAGCAATAACTCCTGTACCTGTAATGCCTTTTGCAGTAACTTCTCCTTTCTGCACAGTTTCTCCGATTTTTGGATTTACAAGATCTCCCATAGCAATTTTCATATATTTATTGAGAACGTAGCAGCGAAGGTTTTCCCCTTCAAACTCGACGTCACAGATAGTGTGAGGAGAAGCAATAGATCCGTATTCAATTTCCTGCCCTTCGAGAGCAGGACCTGCGGCTGCCGATCCGGTATAAATAATCCCATTTGCTTTCAGAGCCATTTCTGCATTTGTTCCATAATCCGTTGCAATAGCAATCTCATTACTTTCAATCATTCCTGCCTTTACAATTAGAGCAAGTGCATCAGCTCCAACCTCATGTTTAATCGCAGGCGGCACAAGTAGTCTGCAGTTTTGGACGTTCTCGAATCCCTCTATCTCGGACATAGATATTATTCGAGCATCCCTATTTTGCTCTTCAATATGGTATTTTTGCTTTTTCCGCTCTCCAGCATATGCCAAGTCGTCTATTGGAATTCCCTGAAAAATAGAAAGCTGGATGGGATTGCCACATATTGAAAATTTTTCCATCTCTGTAAGGTTTACCCCTAATCCAGCCAAGATATTTTTTACAGCTGTAACCGAGAGTTCGTGAGCTTTATCAAGTCCGGAACGGATTGCAAAGTCAAGGTGATCCATTACGTTTGCTCCAGGCAAAGGGTTCCTCAGGGTTATTACGGTTTTCTTAATCTTGCCGCTTTCTAGGTCAATTTTATGGGCTCTAAAACCGCTGGTTCCCAGGTCAATTGCGACTCCTATTTTCATATTCTAATCTCCTCCAAAAAAGTTTAAGATTCGCTTGAAAAAAACTTCTATGATAATTTTGAAATTTAATAAATCTCAATAATTATTATACCAGGTAAATTATATTAGTGAATTGTGATAATCATTTCCCTTAATTGCGTTCCTTGTTTTAGAGCCTATAGGTGCCTTTTCTGGAGTTCCTGTCTCTGAGATTTATATTTGGCAAAATAAAAAAAATTAAATGGGGCGAGTATTCCAAAATTTAAATTTCAGAATATGCCCGTGAAAAAAATAATTTTTTTAAGCGTAGAACTCGTCTCTTGCTGCTACCATTGCTTTGATGTTTTCGAGAGGAGTCATCGGTGCAATTCCACAACCAGGTGCAAGCACATCTACCCCTTCTGAAAGAGCCTGTTTTGATTCGGCTTTTATCTTCTCAACGGGTCCAGGCAAAAGAGTGAAAGGACTGGAAATATTTCCTACCAACCTTGCTCTGTTTCCGATGACTTCCTTTGCCTTCTTCGGGCTGCCGATCTTTTCTTCGACACTGAGCCCTTCAAAACCGCAGTCTGCCATATAACTGAGAATCGGGTTCACGTTTCCGCATATATGGAGAACTGTCACTGAGTCAACGCTGGAGGAAAACTGTTGCAATCTTGCCTGAAAGAACTTCTTGAAGAAGTCGGGACCCATAAGATCAGGGGAAGCAACAGGGTCTGCAACAGAAATAATATCTGCACCCGCTTCTACCATTGCATTGGCATATATGATTGCAGCGTCTGCAGTCAGGTCAAGAGCCTGTTCAAAGAGGTCCGCTTTTTTAAGGGACCATTTCATGAAAGACTTTACACTTACCAGGTCTGAAGCTAATGTGACTGGTCCTTCCATACCGCCAATGATTGGCACATCTGGACCTACTTTTTCTCTGATGATCTTAATTGCTTCGAATACTACTGGAATTCTACTTTTTTGCAGGAGATCCGGGGGAATGGATGCGCCTTCAAGGTCTATGGGATAAGGGTGACCGGTAACTGAGGGTTGCCTGTTCTTGGTCCCCATTTTGATTTCACAGCCCATTGCCTCACCCAGAACAGTAAGGCAGTAAGGAATTCTTACAGCTTCGAGCCCGCTGAGCTCATAGTTTGCTATTGCCAGCTTTGCCATTAACTCAGGGTCAGAATGGGTTTCGGGCCAGGGGGCTCCTACTTTATCCATAAGTTCGACAATTCCGGTCTGAGTGACTGAACAAACA
>Ga0326728_10023902_pt1 | contig 11136 bp, 8 predicted proteins | sample MB3enrmetagenome_FD_207602 | JGI IMG/M metagenome (GOLD analysis project Ga0326728, IMG submission 207602) | Lab enriched peat soil microbial communities from McLean, Ithaca, NY, United States - MB31MN | ecosystem: Environmental > Terrestrial > Soil > Wetlands > Peat | place: USA: New York... | reverse complement strand
ACCCCTTGACCAGCACATGGCCGGCGCGCCGCACTTCCGCCGTGTAGTCGACCACACTCAGGCAGCCTTCGTCCCACACGATGGAGCCTTCGGCCTGCACTAGCACCGGATTGATCAACTTGATCAGCTCGCGGCCCGGCTGCTCCTGACTGACGTCGAGCACGATCACCCGTTCCCGCGAGCCAACCTGTGGAGCCGCGAGCCCGACACCCGGGGCCGCGTACATGGTCTCCAGCAGGTCGGCAACCAGTTGCTGGATGGTGCCGTCGATGTTCTTTACCGGATGCGCCGGCTGCTTCAACTCCGGCGCCGGATACTTGAGGATGGTTCGCAAAGACATGGCTCAAAAAAGACTTCTAGGGTTCTCGGGTTCTAGGGTCAACCTCCCTTGAGCGCTCAAACCCATTGTGAAGCTTCAGAGCATGTTGTACGGGTCGACGTCGACGAGGACCCGGACATCCAGGCTGCGTGCCTCGCGGCGCACCGCATCTCGTCCTGCTGCTGCCGCAGCGCGGATAGAGAGGCCGTTCCGACCACGCACCAGCAACTGCCAGCGGTAGCGGCCACGGAGGCGTTCGAGCGGTGCGGGTGCCGGTCCGAGGATGCCAACGCCCTTGGGCGCCACGCTGCGGATGTGTTGACTCAAGGCACGTGCAATGCGCTCGGTCGCATCCGCGCCCACGCCTTCACAGCGGATCTGCACCAGACGCGCAAACGGTGGGTAGCCGAGCTCGCGCCGACTCGCCAGCTCATGCTCGGTGAAGCGCCGGTAGTCGTGATGCGCCGAGCATTGCAGGCTGATGTGGTGCGGCTGCAGTGTCTGGATGATGACCCGTCCCGGACTTGTCCCGCGGCCTGCACGCCCCGCCACCTGCGTCAGAAGCTGGAACGTCCGCTCCGCGGCGCGGAAATCGGGCAGGTTCAATGAGAGGTCGGCGAGCAAGACGCCGACCAGGGTCACCCCCGGGATGTCGTGTCCCTTGGTGATCATCTGTGTCCCGACCAGCACGTCGTACTCGCGCCGTTCCCATGCCGCGAAGATGTCGCGCTGCGCCCCTTTGCGGCTGGTCGTATCACGGTCCATCCGGCCGATGCGGGCGCCCGGAAGGATGCGCCGCAAAGCCGCCTCGACCTGCTCGGTGCCGGCGCCCCAGGCGCTCAGGCTGGTGCCGCCGCAGCTCGAACACGCCGGTGGTGGCGGGATGGTGTAGTCGCAGTGGTGGCAGCGTAGAGCGTTCCAGCGCCGGTGCAGGGTGAGCGCGACACTGCAGTTCGGGCACTTCAGCGGCTCGCCGCACGCGTGGCATTGGAGGAAATTGGCGAAGCCCCGGCGATTCAAGAACACCAGGCTTTGCCCATGAGCAGCGAGGTTCGCCTGCAGTGCCGCCGCCAATTGCACGGAGATCAACAGCTGCTTGCCGGCCTGCGGGCGGCGCCGTAGGTCGATGATCTCGACTGCGGGCAACGGCCGTGCCTCGACGCGTTCGGGCAGCGTGAGCACCTCGTAACGCCCGGTACTGCCGTTGTGGAAGGTCTCCATCGCCGGCGTGGCCGAGCCCAGAAGGGCGGGGCAGCCGCTGAGCTTGGCACGCATGACGGCGACGTCGCGGCCGCTGTAACGCACGCCGTCCTCTTGTTTGTAGGCGGCGTCATGTTCCTCGTCGACGACCACCAGGCCGAGCCGGGGCAAGGGCGCAAAGACGGCGGAGCGCGCACCGACCACGATCGGCAACTCGCCGCGCGCGATCTGACGCCACTGATCCCAGCGCTCGCCGTCGCTCAAGCCGCTGTGCAGCACCGCGACACGTTCCCCGAAGCGGGCGCGCACCCGATCGACGAGCTGATGCGTGAGCGAGATTTCCGGCACCAGCACGAGCGCGGTCCGCTGCGCCGCCAGACAAACGGCGATGCTGTGCAGGTACACTTCGGTCTTGCCGCTGCCGGTGACGCCCCAAAGGAAGAAGGTGCGGAAGTCCGCCCCAATGCTGCCGGCCACTCGCTCCACGGCCTGGCGCTGCGCCGCCGTGAGCTGCACGGGCCGGTCCGTCAATGCGACGCGTTCGTGGACTGGGCGATAGACTTCCTCGTCGACCGCGGCAACCAGTCCGGCCTTGGTCAGCGCCGCCAGCTTCGCGGACAGATTCGGGAAGGTCGTGCGCAACTCCGCGGCCCGCGCGCGTTGCAGTGGATGTTCGTAGAGGTACCTGTAAACGGCGTATTGCGACGGCCGTCGCGTGCGCCACGCGTGCTCTTCGTCGGCGCCGAGCCGACGGCCAGCATGGTAGAAACGGATCCGCTTCGTCGCTCCATGCCCACCGGCCAGCTCGTATGTCAGGCGCACCAACCCTTTGCGCTCCAAGGCGGCCAGCGTGCGCTGCACCCACGTGCCGAATTGCTCCACGAGCCTCGCCGTCTTCTGCGTGCCATCGGCGGCGAGGGAGGAGAGGATCGCCTGCTCCGCTTCGGTCAGTGACGATTGACTTCCATCCCCATCGCCGGTAAGCTGGGCAATGGGTTGTACCGTCATGCGCAGGCTGCCCGGCAGCGCGGTGGTCAGCGCATCAGCAAAGGAACACAAGTAATACTCGGCCATCCAGCGGCAGAGCCGCATCAGCGTGGCATCGAGCAGCGGTTGTGGATCGAGCGCAGCGAGAATCGTTTTGAGCCGCGGTTGTGAGGAGGTGTCGGCCAGTTCCGCAACCATCGCGACTGCCTGCCGTGACCCGAGCGGAACCAACACCCGGACGCCCGGCATGAGCACAGCACACAACATCGGGCCGACGCTGTAATCGAGGAGCCCGGTGTCGCCCGCTGCAGGAAGAACGACGACGCGTGCAATCACGGACGCTGACCCAGGGGGAGCGGGGGTGCTCCGACGCGGTCCTCACGCCGGCGACGGCTTGAGGTGCTTCTGAACTTCCTGGACCAGTTGCTTCATGCTGAACGGCTTGGAGATGTATCCGTCGCATCCGACTTGGCCGGCGGACTGGGCGATCCCATCCCAGACGTGCGCCGTCACGGCGAGCACTGGAATGTGCCGCCTCGTCGGGTCAGCCTTGATCGTCTGAATCACTTCCACGCCGCTGACCTTCGGCATGGCGAGATCGGTGAGCACGAGATCGAAGTTCTGCGCTTTGACCTTACGGATTGCGTCCTCGCCACCGTATGCTGGGACCACTTGGTGACCGACGGCGGTCAACGCATGGGTGAGGATGCGCATGATGTCCGGATCGTCTTCAACAACGAGAATTCTGGCTCCCATCGCTTGCATACCCTCAAGCGCTGTCATGCACATCGGATGCCATCAATCTACCACGATGGCTTGCGTTTCCCTAACGAATGACGACCGCTGACCGAGAGCGGGTCAACGTGAGCCGGCGGATATGTCGCCGGCCTCGAGGAGCTCGACGACTTTCTGCGAGTACTCCCCGGCACTGGGAGCAGGAACACCGTCACGAATCGAGGTGACGAACGCTTGGGCCGCGAGCGCCAACGGCTCTTCTGCTCCTCCGGTGACAGTCTCGGTCGCCGCAAACGTCGGGATCGGAACGACGTTGTCGGTCACGGTAGCGGGATCGGCCACGGTGTAGTCGAAAAACTGCAGTGCCCGTTTGCCGAAGCGGCCCTCGTAATGGAGCATACCCTTGCTGCCCACGACGACGATGCTGGCAACTTTCAGCGGCGACAGCCAGCTCAGGTAGATGTGCGCCGACACGCCGCCCGCGAGCTGCACGGCCCCGACGGTCATGTCGGCGATGCCGTTCTGCAGATAGGAAAACGCGTCGACGTGCACCTGCTCGACCGTTGCCGGCACCAGATAGCGCAGGATCGAGAGGTCGTGAGGCGCCGAGTTCCACCACACGTTGGAATCGCGGCGAATGCGGCCCATGCCGAGGCGCTCGAACGAGAGATGGTAGAGGCGGCCCAGCCTCCCGGCGTCGATCCAGCTCTTGGCTTGTTGGAGCAGCGGATCGTAGAGGAAAGTCTCATCCACGAACAGCGTGGCCCGCCGCTTCTGCGCCGCTTGCACCAACTCTCGCGCCTCGGCGGCGCGCAGCGCCAGCGGTTTTTCGACCCAACAGTGTTTGCCGGCAGCGATGACTTCCCGCGCCAGCGCATAGTGCGCCGATGGTGGGGTGGCCACCAGCACAGCATCGATATCCTGGCGCTTCAGCAAATCGGCCGGGTCGGTGAAGAATTGGATTCCGCCATCGACGGCAGCGCGCCGCTTCGCATCGGCATCGCAGACCGCCTGCACCTGCACGCCGTCGAGGTTGCGGAACACCCGCAACAATTTTTCGCCCCAGTAGCCGGCGCCGATGATGCCGACGCGTAGTGTGGTCATGAAAAGCTCTCCCTAGTCGAGGCTACCCAAGAGCAATTTGAAACCGGATACAGGAAACCGGCAATGAGAAACGGGGCAGCGAGACCTTGGATTGTGGATTTTGAATCTCTGATTTCGGGTTTTCGGTTTCTCATTTGCCGAGATCGATTCACGGATACTCCCGGCGCACACGGAAGACCCCGCGTCGCTGCGCGTGATTGAAGCGGCGCAGGCTCCGCCAGATCAGCAGCGCAATCGTGCCCACCACGACCGAGAGGCCAAGCAACCACCCGCTGGCACACCACAATCCGAGCATGCAACCGAGCGCGGCGGCCACTGCCACCACTGCCCACGCGGGCTCGGCCCGGCGCGGATTGGCGATGATGAAGCGCAACGCCAACAGATCGCGCATCACCACCAGGGTGCGGCTGATGCCGTAGTGCGACTGCCCGTGCTGGCGTCGCCGATCGTTGACGGGCACCTCGGCCACCTCGTCGGCTCTCACACCGAGGATTGCCGGCAGAAAGCGGTTCCAGCCGCGGGACAGCGCCGCTCGTTCCACCACGGCGCGCCGGTAGATCTTCAGTCCGCAGCCGTTGTCGTGCACCGGGACTCTGCTCACTGCCGCGATTAAGCCGTTCGCGATGCGTGACGGCAGCACGCGCAGCAACAAGTCCTCCTGCCGCGCTTGCCGCCACCCCGACACGACCCGGCAACCGTTGCGCTCCAGCGTTTCCAGCAGCCGTGGGATATCGTGCGGGTCGTTCTGCCCATCGCCGTCCATGGTGATCACCAGATCGCCGCGCGCGGCTTGGAAGCCCGCCGACAACGCCCCGGCTTCGCCGAAGTTGCCGTCGAGCTCGAGAATCCGCAGGCGTGGTTCCGTGGCCGCAATTCGCTGGAGCTCTTGCAGCGTAGCGTCAGTGCTGCCGTCATTCACGAAGATCATCTCGAACGGCCGGCCGATGGCGCTCATCACCTCGCGAATCTCCCCGCACAGCGGCGCGGCGTTACCTTGTTCGTTGTACACCGGCACGACCACGGAGAATGCCGGCGCGGCAGGGGTACTCATTGCAGGAAGAACGAGGACACGGCACGCGCCACTTGTTCAACTTCCGCGTCGGTGAGGTCGGGGAAGACCGGCAGCGACAAGATTTCTTCGGCCAGCCGCTCGGCGCGCGGAAGCGGCGGCGACTCGCCGTAGCGGCGCAGCCAAGCGGGCTGGCGGTGGAGCGGGACCGGGTAGTGGATACCGGTCGCGACACCGGCTGCTTGCAGATGCGCGCGCAAGGGTTCGCGTTGCCCTGTCCGGATCACGTACTGATGATAGACGTGCACCTCGCCAGGACGTTCTTGCGGCACGCGCACGCCGAGTGGAGCAATGTGCTCACTGTAGTACGCCGCGATCTGCTGGCGGCGGCGGTTGCGCGCGTCGAGGTGGCGCAGCTTGATGCGCAGGAGCGCAGCTTGCAACTCGTCCAGGCGGCTATTGAAGCCGTAGAGCACGTGTTGGTTTTTTTTCTCCTGCCCGTGCGCCTGCAGAAGACGGATGCGGGCGAGCAGGTCGGCGTCGGCGGTGGTGACGAAACCGGCGTCGCCGTAGGCGCTGAGGTTCTTCACCACGCCGGCACTGAAACAGCCGGCACGGCCGAAAGTGCCCACTTTGCGGCCAGCGCGGCTGGCGCCGTGTGCGTGCGAGCAGTCCTCGATCAGGGCGAGGTGGTGGTGGGTGGCGATCTCTTCGATCTTCGTGAGCTGCAGCGGCGAACCGTAGAGGTGCACGACCATGATGGCTTTCGTGCGTGGCGTCACGGCCTGGGCGACCGCTTCCGGGTCCGGTCCCAACCCATCCGCTTCAACATCCACCAACACCGGTTGCGCGCCGGCGTAATACACCGCTGCGGCCGCGGCGGCAAAGGCGTTGGCGTGGAGGATCACCTCGTCTCCCGCACCGATGCCGAGGCCCAACACCGTAAGCAACAACGAGTCGGTTCCAGACGCGACACCGACCGCGTGCGGCGTGCCGATGTAGGCGGCGATCTCACGCTCGAACGCGGCGACGTTTTCGCCTTTGAGGAGATGCATGGTGGCCAGGGCGGCCGACCACGCCTGCTGCACCTCTTCGTGGATCAACGCGTACTCGCGTTTCAGATCAAGCAATGGAATCGTCATCTGCTCCTCCCCTGTCGAGCGCGCGCTCCCATCTCCACCCTCGCCCTTATTGTCCAATCCGCCGGATCAGTACAAGAGGACCGTGCGTCGCCTTGGTGCCGTCGGCAAAGGTCACCTCCTCGTATTGGTCGCCGACCGACGGCTGCATGCGGTCCCACTCTCCTTTTTCCACCAACAGATAGCGCGGCGCGCCAGTTGGCCAAGGCCCCTCGTATCGCGGAATGTGACCCCGCCAATAGAAGACTGCACCATACTCGAACGCGTTGAAGAAGAAAAGCTCGTCGGCCGGCGCCACCCCCTGCCGGACCTCACGCATGAAGTCGCGGAAGCTCACCTGTTGGGCGATCCCCGGCAGCAGCACTTGGCAGACCGACATGATCAGCGCTGCAGCAGTGCAGAAGACGCCGGCAAGAATTCCCATCCACCGGGCTGCACGTGCGGCACGGATACAGGCGTAGAGCGACACTGCGGCCGCCACCAGCAGACCCAACAGGAGCCAGCGCTGCGCGCGGATCGTCTCGCTGAGACATGGGGCGAACGGCTGCGCCGCCGCCGGCAGCCATTGCTGGACGGTGGCGAGTATCGGCGCGTCAAGGCTCTCGAGCAGCACGGTCAGGAGCGTCAGGCCCACAATCCCCGTGAGTGCCCAGCCGAAGAACGGGAGCAGCCGCGCCTGCCAGCGTTCCTCCTCGGCGGGGGCGTGACGCTGCTCATCCCACCACCACCCGAGCAGCAGTGCAACCGCCGGGTAAAGCGCCAGCAAATATACGCCGCGTTTGCTCGCGGCGAGGGCGTAGAAACCGAAGACCACCGCGATCCAGACCAGCAGGTATAGTCGCGGATCATGGCGCGAGAGTTGGTGGCGCTGGCGCCACAGCCGCACACCCACACCCGGAAGGAAAATCGTCCACGGCAACAGGCCAAGGAGTAACGCGCCGAGCAGATAGCTGGCCGGATGACGGTGCCCGCCACCGAAATCCTGGCTGTTGAGAAACGTAAAGACATTCTCAGCCAAGACCTGCTTGTGAAAGAACCGCCAACCCCCGAGGATCAGTGCCATGACGTACCAACCACCGGCCACGACGCTGACGACGAGCGCCCCGTAGCCGAGGCGCATCTGGCGCAGGAAGCTGAGATCGCGCGTCAGCGCCAGCATTACCACAGCGACGAGACCGGGCAGCGCGGCGCCGACCGGCCCTTTGCCGAGCACCGCCAGCGTGATGCCGACGTACAGCGGGACGAGCCATCCGGCGGCACGGCTGCGCAGGAAGAAGAGCAAGCTCAAGAACGCGAGCACGAGGCCGAAGGTGAGGGTCATGTCCACGCGCGCGCCGGTTGCGGCGCGGGCCCATTCGAACGTCGTCATGAGCGTCAGCGTCGCGATCAGGCCAGCCATCGGACTCCACAGCGCGCCCCCGGCTGCGAAGACGCACAGCAGCGCGATGAGCGACAGCGCCGCCGACGGGAAGCGGATGCTCCATTCATCCGTGCTGCCGTGGACCAATGATGTCACCGCCGCCAACCAGTGAAACAGCGGCGGTTTCGATGGCAACTCCAGACCGGTGGGCCCGTCGCGCCGTGGCAGGATGAGATCGCGCCAATCGACGCGATGCGTCATCTGCCAGACCACCAGGCCTTCGCGCGGCTCACCGCCGGTGTGAAACGGCGCCTTGCTCAAACCCCACAGCTCGAGACCTCCCCAGGCGGCGATCACCAGCACGGCGTAGAGGGCAACCGTGGGGAGGCTGCAGCGGCGCACTGCTGGCGCGGCGACGACAGGGCTTTCGGGCGTGGCTTCGTCCACATTATTCGCGCTTTCCACTGCTTCCATCGGTTATCCAGCAAAGTTTACGATCAGCACCTTCTTGCCCTGGGCTGCGATCTGACGTGGAGCCGGCTGCAGGCGCGGCAACAGCGGCTCCAGCTCGAGACGGTTGATGACCAGAAAGACGTGACGCGGTGATCGCCAGGCTTGCAGCAGCCGCCCATCACGCTCCCAAAAGTAGGCGCTCTGATCGCCTTGGTGGCTGCCGAAATCCAGCTCGCCGTGGCCGCCGACCACGACTGCTCGGCGCCGCGCGTAAAACGGGACACCTTGAACATAATGGTTGTACAGGATCACGAGATCCTGCGCCCGCGCCTGCTCGCGAATGGTCACGCCGAGACGACGGTAGTGCGCGGCCACGCTGCGCCCGCTGATCGTCAATATTTCCAGCGCCAACATACCCAGGACCAACACCGCCAAGCCGGCCTGGTGTGAGCGCCGCCGCAGCAGGATCAACACCGCCCCGGCCGTCACGGCGATCACGCACGCCCCGGCGTAGGCGCGTGGGATGATCATCGCGACCTCCGGCTGATCGAGCACCGCTCCGGCAACCGCCCCTCCCAACGCCGTCACGGCCGCGAAGACGAGGAGGGCCACGCAACCGCGGAATAGAATGCAGTGCTGCTTCTCTTCGAGAACCTTTTCGAAAAACCGCGCCGCCAAGATGGCGAGCGGACAGAACACCGGGAGGACATAGGTCGCCAGCTTCGAACCGGAGAGGCTGAAGAAGGCGAAGACCACGCCGCTCCACACGAAGCAAAACAGCGTGGCCGCGGACAGCTGCCGCCGCACCAGGCGAGCGCCGAACCGGCGCAGCATGCCGGGCGCGAAGACGACAAACACGCTCCACGGGAGAATGCCGCCCCAGACGATGGGGAAGAAAAACCATAGCCCCTGCTGGTGTTCGTAAGGAGCCAGAAATCGCTTCAGATGCTGGTCGACAACGAAGAAGTCCAGGAACTCGGGATTGCGCCGGCTCACCAACACGAACCAGGGCAATGCGATGGCCAGGAACGCGACAATGCCCAGCGGCGAGAGCAGCCCGCGTAGAGTACCGATGTCGGGCTGTAGGATGAGGAATAAGACGATGATCCCACCGATCAACACGGCGGCCACGGGGCCTTTGGTGAGGACGCCGAGCGCCGTGGCGACGTAGAGGACCAGGAGCAGGCCTTGGCGACGCATCGTGCAACTTGGTGCCGAGTTGCCCTCACCCTCTCCGGGAGGGAGAGGGAACCCTCCTCCGCGGCGCTCGACTGGGTGAAGCGCTCGATGGCTGTCGTACGCGAACCAGAACGCCGCCAACCCGACGGTCATCAGCGCTGTGAGGGGCATGTCGAGGGTCAGGATTTGGCTGAGGCCGAAATAGAAGGGCGTGGTGGCCAGCAGCGCCGCGGCCGCGTAGCCAGTCCAGACACCATACATCGAGCGCCCCAGCACGTACACGAGCGCGATTCCGGACAGCCCGAACAGCGCCGGCCACAGGCGGGCGACGAACTCGCTCATTCCAAACAGCTCGAAGTTGATCGCGGTTAGCCAGTACACGAGCGGCGGCTTCTCGAAGTACTTGACGTAATTCAGGTGCGGGGTGACCCAGTCGTGCAGCGCGATCATTTCGCGCGCGATCTCGGCGTAGCGCGGTTCATCCGGTTCCGCCAGACTGAAGCCGCCGAGCAGACACAAGTAGGTCAGGACGATGGCGACGCCGACGCTCCAGAGCATCCAGCGTGGAACCTGCAACCTCACTGCATCGCCGGTTTTGGAGGGGTTGGATTCCTGCGCCAGTGACACCGCGGCGCTACTCACGCGTCCCCTCCTGCCACGCCACAGTGCCGGCACGTCCAGCGATCGGGCCGATCACCACGCGCCCGACCGCCGCCGAGCGCAGCTGCTCGGCGACGTCGATCAAGCGTGTACACTGCACTTCGTTGCGCACCGCATCAAGGAAATCACGCAAGATCGGCAGGTGCGGCATGCCTTCCATCTCGGCGTGGACGGTATGCACGTTCAGCCCGGGATGGAGCCGCTGGCGATAGAACGCGGTGAGCTCGCGCGGCGTCGTGCCGACGCGGTTGTAGGTTTCATCCAGCGTCGGCGTGGTGGTCGGGATGTCGAGCGTGCGGAAGCGCTGTCCGCCCATCTCGGGGATGAACGGGGCGAACCCGCGCGTGTCGCTGTGATAGGCGAAGTTGGCGCCATCTTCAGCGTCAAAGCTCGCCGGCGTGCACTGCCAGCCCGGGGCGCCGAAGGCGCGCGCCTCCACCCCGAGCACGTCCCGGAAGGCGGCCCGCCCGCGCTCGATCTCCGCGCGCACTGCCGCGACCGACAGGCTGGGAAGACGATCCTGCCAATACACATGATCGTAGCCATGTATCGCGGCTTCGTGGCCCGCGCTCACAAGCGCGCGCAAGGTGTCCGGAAACGCACGTGCGATTTGCGGCCCGGGCAGCAGCGTACCGTAAAGGATGGTGCGCCAGCCGTACATGCTGACGGCCTTGGTGCGTCGCATCTTGGCCAGAAAACCGGGCCGCAGGAGGCGACGGATCGCCCGCCCAGAATGGTCGGGGCCGCACGATACGAAAAAACTGGCGCGGATATTGAACTCATCGAACAGATGCATCAGCGCCGGAACCCCGTGCTTCAGGCCGGCATGGGTGCACACGTCGACTTTCACAGTCAGGTGGATTGCGCTCACGGTTACGAGGAAGCACTCCGAAACCATTCGATCGTGCGCCGCAGGCCCTCACGCAGTGGGGTGTCGGCGTGCACGCCTAAGACCTCGTGCATCTTGGTGTTGTCCGGCACGCGGCGGGGA
>Ga0326728_10023901_pt1 | contig 11136 bp, 9 predicted proteins | sample MB3enrmetagenome_FD_207602 | JGI IMG/M metagenome (GOLD analysis project Ga0326728, IMG submission 207602) | Lab enriched peat soil microbial communities from McLean, Ithaca, NY, United States - MB31MN | ecosystem: Environmental > Terrestrial > Soil > Wetlands > Peat | place: USA: New York... | reverse complement strand
GAGACTGAAAGATAAAGTGGTAATCGTGACAGGAGCTGCCAAGGGCCTGGGAAGGGAATTCGCCATTGGAATGGCAAAAGAGGGAGCCAAGATCATGGCCGTTACCCGGAAGGATATTACCAATCTGGGAAAAACTGTAAAAGAGATTGAGGCAATGGGCGGCGTGGCTAAGGCCCATCAGGCTGATGTCGCCATTGAAAAGGATGCCCTCAAGATGGCCGAGGAAACAATAAAGGTCTTTGGCAAAATTGACATCTTAGTCAATTGCGCAGCCATCTACGATGGGTTGGTTCGAAAATCCTTCACAGAGGTGGATCCAAACGAATGGGATCAAGTAATGGCTGTAAATGTAAAAGGCCCTTGGTTTTGTACAAGGGCTGTCTTCCCTTACATGAAGCGACAAGGGCAAGGGAAGATTGTCAACCTCTCTTCTGAAGTCTTCTTCACGGGGTCTCAGGGTTTCATCCACTATGTGGCCTCGAAAGGAGGAGTGATCGGATTGACACGGGCCCTTGCCATTGAATTAGGACCTCATAATATTAATATCAATGCCGTGGCACCAGGATTTACAGATACCGAGGCAAGCCGCCATCTTGCCGATGTAACGAAATACGATGTCAGCAAAACACCCTTGAAGCGACTCGAACAACCCAATGATCTTCTGGGCGCTGTTATCTTCCTTGCATCGGATGAAAGCAATTTTATTACCGGCCAGACCCTATTGGTGGATGGTGGAAGGGCCATGCATTAAACCTTTTTAGTCATCTTTGTGTTGTCGGGTAAGGCGGCTCCCAACTCAATAGGAAGAAACAGGCATTGCGAACTGTTTCTTGAACATCATAGACATAGATGCAGCCTCCGCTGCAAAAAAATTTTCTCGATACTATTCTCGACATTGAATCTCTCCCTATCCCACGGAACCATGTGGGAAAGGATGCTTCCCTTAAAGTTCCTTTCGAGTGGAGATTTATACCGACAGGAGGTCTTAAAACATGCACGAGATAAATTTCATCGTAAACGGAACTCCTCGAAGGGTTATTGTGGATTCGCAAAAAAGTTTATTAAAAGTCATTAGGGAAGACTTAAAATTAACCGGGACCAAAGATGGTTGCTCTGGTGGTCATTGTGGTGCCTGTGCTGTACTGATGGATGGCGAAGTGGTCCTTTCCTGTAGGGTTCCTGTGGCCAAAGCTCAGGGCAAAGAAATCACGACCATCGAGGGTATTGGCACCCTCAAAAATCCTCATCCTCTTCAATTAGCCTTTGCAAAAACAGGAGCTATCCAGTGCGGCTTTTGTACGCCAGGGATGATCGTTCGAGCCAAGTCGATTTTGGACAAAAATCTGGATCCCTCAAGGGACGAAATAAAGAAAGCCCTTCAACCTCACATCTGCCGTTGTACCGGTTATCAAAAGATCTTTGAGGCGATTGAACTGGCAGCCTCTTATCTGCGAGGAAAAACAAAATCCATCGAATTAAAACTGACCGGCAAGGGGACGATTGGCCAACCTGTCACCCGACCTGATGCACTCGAAAAAGCAACCGGAACAACCCTCTATGCCGCCGACATCGCTGTGGACGGATGTGCCTACATCAAGGTCTTAAGAAGCCCCCATCACCATGCTAAAATCATCCACATCGATAAGAAAGAAGCGGAGGCCATTCCTGGAGTCCTAACCGTGCTCACAGCCGAAGATGTAAAAGGGACCAATATCCTCAAAATGGCTGGAGATGATCAACCCATCCTATGCGGTAATAAAGTCCGCTTCATCGGCGATCCAGTGGTTGCCGTCGTAGCAACTTCTGAGGAATTCGCTTCCCATGCCCTCGAAAAGATTGAGGTGACCTATGAACCTCTCGAACCAGTCCTGACACCAGACGAGGCCTTAAAAGAGGGTGCCGTAAGAGTCCATGACGATCGATCCAATCTCTTTTTTGAACAACCTATCATCCATGGCGATATTGGAAAAGGTTTCTCAGAGGCAGAAATTGTTGTCGAGAAAAGCTACACCACGCAAGCCGTTGAACATGGTTATTTGGAAAACGACTCTGGCGTTGCCTTTGTCCAGGAGAATGGACAACTCGCGGTCATGGCAGCAGGCCAGAATATTCACGCTCATCGCAAGACCATTGCTGAGGCCTTGGGTCTCGGTTTGGAAAAGGTTCGAGTGATTCAAACCCCAACCGGCGGAGCCTTTGGAGGCAAGCTCGATGTCTCCGTGGGTGGAATTCTGGGCCTTGCGGCCTTGAAGCTCAATAGACCGGTGAAACTCGTCTACACAAGGAGCGAGACATTTGCAGCTACCCCAAAACGTCATCCCTTCTCGATGAAGGTGAAAGTTGGGGCCAAAAAAGATGGAACCCTGATGGCATTGGATTTCGACGTCACGGCAGACGGCGGGGCCTACAAGTCCTTCAGCAACAGTGTGACACAGCGAGGTGTCATCCACGCCCAGGGACCTTACCGGTTCCCCAATGCCCATGTCTATGGGAAAGCTGTTTATACCACTACGGCTTTCAAAGGCGCCATGAGAGGATTTGGTGTGCCTCAAGTAGCTTTTGCCATTGAGTCCATCCTCGACGAGTTGGCATCCCAGCTGAAAATGGATCCTTTAGCCCTCAGGATGAAAAATGGTTTTGTTAAAGGTGATACAACGATCTGCGGCCAAGTATTAGACCACACGATTGGTTTTCAGGAGTGCATGAAGACGATACAGCATCTCTATGAGAAGGCGCTCAAGGAAGCAAACGTCAACACCACCAATGAAATCAAACGAGGTGTGGGCTTAGGAGGAGTTTGGTTTGGGCCTGGCCGGAGTGCTCCAGATCAATCTGAGGCATGGGCAGAACTGTTACCAAATGACTCTCTACAAGTTTGGATCGGAGCGGCAGACATGGGTCAAGGAGCAGATACCATGTTCTGGCAGGTTGCCGCAGAGGCGATGGGATTCCCATTGGAAAAGGTTCGTGTTTGTACAACGGATACGGAAATCACGCCTGATGGAAACTTCTCAGCTGGAAGCAGGCAGACCTACGTATCAGGAAAAGCTGTCCAGATGGCTGTGGCTGATTTGAAAAAGGCCATGGATAAAAATAAGGTCAAGACTTACAGCGAGATGAAGGCCAAGGGCCTGCCGACTCTTTACAAGGCAGTGAACAAACCCGTCACTTCGAGGCCTGACCCGAAGACTGGTCAGGGAGTCCCTTGGGAAACCTATTCGTTTGGAATCCAGATGGCTGAGGTGGCAGTGGAAGTGAAGACAGGCAAAGTAGATGTCTTGAAAATTACCTCCGTCCATGATCTTGGAACGGTGATCAATATTCAAAACGTCGAGGGTCAACTCCATGGGGGCATTGCCATGGGCCTTGGATATACCCTCATGGAAGATTTCGTTTACACCAAGACGGATAGCTTCGCTAAATTGAAGATCCCAAGGGCTAAAGATATGCCCGATATGGAGGTAATCACCCTCAGCATTCCGAGAGTCAAGGGACCCTTTGGGGCATCCGGCACAGCAGAGTATGCCGATGTCCCGACCGCACCAGCCATTGCGAATGCCATTTATAATGCCTGTGGCGTGCGCGTCCGGGACCTGCCAATCACTCCCGAAAAGATCAAGCTATCTCAATAGCTTTTTGGAATGCCAGGCTGTTTGAAATAGAGAAGGAGGACGATTCTGAAGCCCGATTTAGAATGCGCTCCATGTATACTAAAGTGGGTTTATGAAAGAGCAGGAATCCTTGCCACCGAAAAAAGACGCTTTCAGCTCGTCAGACGAATATCCAAGATTCTCCCAAGAGAGTTCGATTCGGAGGCCAACGTTGGATCTTTAAACAACAGGATTACCGATTCCATCAACGAATATCTGTCCCATTCTGCCAGCTATTATGGAGGCATTAAACTCAAGAGCAATCAACTTGTACGTAAGTTATTACCCTCTGCGAAAAAATATATTAAAAAAGGGCGAAATCCTCGGGAGAGATTCGAGAGGGTCTGCCGTCTGGCATCGACAAGTAATATCGCTCCGATGACTGTGCCGGGTGAGGCCCTTAGATTCCAAGAAACCACTAATATCCTGAGAGGGAAGAATCCGTTACCGACCTTCATCGGTGATGTTTTTGGAACGACACAAAGGGCAACTCGCGTCTTGTATCTTACGGATAATGCGGGAGAGATAGGATTTGACTCTCTTCTCATCACCACACTCAAGGAGATGGGGGCGACTGTAAATCTAGTTGTGAAAGAAGATCCTTTTTTCGAGGATGCGACAAGGGAGGATGCGCTCTTCTTTGCTATGGATAAGTTCGTTGAAAATATTTTTACGGTGAAGGGATTCTTCATACCAGGGAGAGGCACATCCCAACTCTCTGAAATTTTTAGGAAAAGTGACCTTCTGATTGCTAAAGGGACAGGAAATTATGAGGCCTTGAACGGTCAGGTGCACGGGAAAGCAATTCTTTACATGTTAAAAGTGAAATGTCATCCAATTGCAAGGAAAACAGGAGCTAACATAGGAAGCTTCATTGTGAAAATTGAGACTTGAGAAAAGGCTTGATTTCTTAGAATTCTGTAGTATAGTGGACTAATTCCTGCCCGGTCACAAAGCGATTCAATCATAACTTGAAATTTTTCGGTTGAGAAAATGGAGGTGGTTCTTATGAAAGGAGGACTTTCATAGTTGCCCCACAAAGCATGGGGAATTTTAACAAAATCACATTAAGGAGGTGGGAAGATGAAGATTTATGACGTTGTTCCAGGATTTGAGTTTGATGAGAAGTATGATTTAGAACAGTCGCCTGCTTGGTTTCTTGATGCCACTCATTCCGTCCCGCCGTGGACGCCTATGTTTGGATGGTTTTGGATCAACTTTTGTCGGCATGGAATGCAATACGGTGCCGAAACCCTTTCGCTTCCCACAGTGAAAGGATGGGACTGGCGGTTCAAGGATGGAGGAGGTTATCTCTGCCTCCTCATGGTCGATTCAGATAAAGAAAAAGCTGAAAGGGAGAAAAAGTTTAGGGAGGCCATTCGGCCCTTTGTGGAGAATTACGATGGGCTCTGGGGAGGTTATGTAAAGGAAATACTAAAACGGTATGATAACTTGAAAACCCTCAACGTTGAAACCGCTACGAACATCCAGCTTCTGGACAATTTCGAGGAAACGATTGATACCTGCCGGAGGATGTGGGAGATCCACATGCATATGATGTACGGAACCTATACGCCTTACGTCCTCTTCGAACAGCTGTGCCAACAGTTGCTCAAAATCGATGATACCCATCCCACCTTCCATAAATTATTAAGCGGTTTCGATAACGAAAGCTTCCGGGTTGATCGAAGGCTCTGGGAGTTCTCCGGAAAAGCGAAGGAGATGGGCCTTGACAAACTATTCTCCGAAACTCCGGCGAAGGAACTCAAAACAAAATTAGAGGGTAGCGACAAAGGGAAAAAGTTTATGAAAGAGTTTAACGAGTTCCTCGACAAAGAAGCCGGTTGGAGAATGGAGCGGATGGCCGAGATCAACGTACCGACCTGGCAGGAAGACCCTACCCCTGGATTTGATACCATCAAAATGTATCTGAAGAAGGGTGGAGAGTTCAACCTGGATGAAGACAGAAAGAAACTGACGAAGGAAAGGAAGGATGCAGAGAAGGAGGTCTTGGGGAAGATTGCACCGGAGCAAAAGAGCTGGTTTTCCATGCTAATGAAGGTAGCCCAGAACTGCAGCCGTTTCAGCGAGGAACACAATCATTATCTCGATCTTTATACCCACGCCCTGATGAGACGAAGTTGCATGGCATTGGGAAAGCGATTCGCTAAAAGTGGGACCATCAAACAACCGGATGATATCTTCTTCCTCATGCCCGATGAGGTGCGCCGAGCCGGGATCAATCCGGATAAAATTAACATGAAGCCACTGGTGGAACGTCGTAAAAAGGAATGGCAAGAGTGGACGCAGCGTGGAAATCCACCTGCGATTATGAAAGAAGGTTTCACCTTAGATCAGGCCATGGGCGGTCTGGTTCAGTCGTTGGATCCGATCGCGCTCAAAGTGGTCGTCGGGAACATGCCTGTACCGAAACCTGAGCTCAAGGCCGACCTCTATGGAACGTGTGGATCCTCAGGCATGGCAGAAGGAATTGCAAGGGTCGTCCTCAGAGACGAAGATCTACCGAAGATCCAGAAAGGAGATATCCTTGTCGCGATGAGCACCACTCCAGCCTGGACGCCTGTCTTTAGCATGATCAAAGGCGTGGTGGTGGATCGAGGGGCAAGCCTTTCCCATGCCGCCATTGTGGGAAGGGAGTATGGTATCCCCGTCGTCATGAACGTGTTCACCGGAACCCAAGTGATCAAATCGGGTCAAAGGATCCGAGTGGATGGTAACTTGGGTGCCGTGTTTATTCTGGACAAATAGCATGGTTTCAAAAACAAAGAAGCATATCATCTGGTTCAAAGATTGTACAAGCAAGGACTTACCTCGAGTGGGTGGTAAAAATGCAAATCTTGGGGAGATGCTTCGGCTGGGCCTCCGTGTCCCCCCTGGATTTGCGGTCACCACCTATGCTTTTGATACCTTTGTGCAGAGAGGGAGGGTTCGAGACCAGATCGTAAGAACCCTCTCTCGAATCCCCTCGGACAACATCCAAGCTCTGGAGAAAGCAGGACAGACCGCTCGGGATCTCATCGAATCGACCCCTATTCCTCAAAAGATTGTGAAAGAGATCGGTCAAGCCTATAAGGAATTATGTGACCTGTGTGGTGTTCCAGACCTCCCCGTGGCGGTCAGGTCCAGCGCCACCTCCGAAGATCTGAAGACGGCCAGTTTCGCCGGACAACACGAGTCTTACCTCTGGGTCAGAGGCGAAGAGCAAGTGATTCGCCATATCTTGAAATGTTGGGCAAGTTTATTTACGGATCGTGCCATCGCCTATCGCAATCAGATTGGATGGCCTCATGACAGTGTAACCCTCAGTGTGGGTATCCAGAAAATGGTGAAGGCGAAATGTGCCGGCGTCATGTTCACCATCGACCCGGTGCTCGGAGACGAGGATAAGATCGTTGTTGAGGGCAATTGGGGATTAGGTGAGAGCGTCGTCAAGGGAGAGGTTTCTCCTGACCATTTCGTGGTGGATAAGAAATCGTTCGAAATATTGGATAGGACGATTTCTCCAAAAACCATCTGCTATCAGCTGGAGGGAAACAAGGTCGTCTGCATCGAACCCTCCGTCGAAAAGCAGAATCAGCAATGTGTCAATGATGAAGCCTTGTTGGAACTGGTCCGCCTTGGCAAGCTTGCGGAGGCCCATTATCAATCTGCTCAGGATTTGGAGTGGGCCATCGATGAAGATCTTCCATACCCCGAAAATATCTTCCTCGTTCAATCGCGACCGGTCACGAAGGCAGGTAAACCAAAGCAGAGCGATGCCGATATTATCATCGACATGATGTCGTCGCTTTTCCGGAGGTAATGAAAGCCGGCCTTACCCTTTTGAATTGGCAATCCCCCTCCCCCTTGCTGCCTACCGGCAGGCAGGAAGGGGGACAAAGGGGGATTTTGGAGGAAACTTATGTACGTCCGAATGACTCTTTTTAAACTGAAACCAGGCAAGATGCAGGACTTACGTGAACTTTACAACAAAGAAGTCGTTTCTGCTCACAAAGGCCACAAGGGAATTCGATTTGTTCATCTCTTAGAGTCCTTAGATGATAAAGATGAGGGAATTTCTCTCACCGCATGGGATACCAGGGCAGATCTGGAGGCCTACGAAAAGAGTGGAGACTACGAAAAACTCGTCGCGAAATTTAAGGAGATGTATGCTGAGGAACCTTTGCTTAAATCCTATGAGGTGACCGCCAGCTCTGATCCCATCATTCTTCGTCTATTTTAATCTTCAGGGAGGAGAAGATGATCTTTTTATTTAATCAACACTGGGACATCATCCCAGGGAAAGAAGAAGAATATACACAATTTGCCATCAATCATTATATCCCGACCATGAAAAAAATTGGCATCAATCCAGTGGGAGGATTTCATGTGGTGGTCGGAGAAGGTCCCAGGGTTATCTCAGTCGGAACGATGGATTCTTTGCAGAAGCTTCAAAATGCCTTGGAGACCGAGGAATATGAGAAGGTGACTGCCCAAATACAGCGTTATGTCTTCAACTACTTTAGCAGAATTCTTAAGCCCACGGGCAGAGTGAAGATCGATAAATATACCGTTCAATTAAGGGTGTGGAAATTCAACCAATACTTTAATATCATTCCTGGAAAAGAGAAGGAATATACGAAATTTGTTACAAAGGACCATATTCCAACTATGGAAAAGCTGGACATGAAAATTATAGGAGGATGGCAGGTCTTGGTAGGACCTGGTCCCTATATCGTTGCAGAAGCAACCGCGAGAAGTATTGTCGATATTGCCAAGGTCCTTGAAAGTGATGAATATAAACGGATCACAAATCATCTCACGTCCACCTACGTTACGGATTATAGCAGTCGGATCCTCGCTCCAACTGGCCGTATCGAGCTTCCTTATCTTCTGGGAAAAATGATGAAGGCGTTTTAGAGTTCAGAGTTGAAAATCTGAAGTTGGAAGGATGAAACCGATTTATCAGAAAATTTTTGAGCGAGCGAAACCCTTCCTCCGTACTCGAAAAAACCTCACCCATACTAAGATCGCGCTTAGATATGCTACCAAACTCTTAAAAGAGGAAAAAGGTGATGAGGAGGTCGTCATCCCTGCCATCCTTCTCCACGATGTGGGTTGGAAGGCTCTTCCCGAATCCCTGCAGCTTACGGCTTTTGGCCCAAACCCATCCAATCCTAAATTAACAAGGTTGCACGAACGAGAGGGAGCAAGAATAGCCAAGAGCATCTTGGAGAAACTACACTATCCTTCCCAAAAAAAAGAGGAGATCTGTCAAATCATTAAAGGACACGATTCAAGAAAGAGACCGATTTCCTGGAATGACCGGGTTGTTAAGGACGCCGATAAATTATGGCGATATTCTCGAAAAGGAATGGCTATTGATCTGGATCGGTTCCATATTCCACGTCGGGATTATCTTATTTTTCTCGAAGCAAGCATTGAGCAATGGTTTCTCACAGTGACGGGAATGGGGTTAGCGAAGAAAGAAATCTTACTAAGAAAACAAGATAAGCCATAGCCTGCAAGGGTAACTTTATTTTTGTTTCATCATCAAAGCATATAAATGTTCGCTGGCCACCCTCCCAAATTGGGGATCATTGATCGATAAGTCGACCTGGATCACAGAATCTTTTTTATGAAATTCTCTTATCCATTTTATAAAAAGACGGGTTAGCTCTGGGTCATAGAATTCTTTTCCTATTTCTCCAGGATAAGACCAACCTCGGAGAGGTATTAAAAAAATTGATTTTTTAGGATTGGTCTCTTTCAGGATATTTCCTATCCATTTTGCAGCCCTTATGATTTCCTCTTTGTTAGCTTTTATCCCCCACCTAAAATCGTGATGATATGTTCTCCTTTTTTTAAAGAAGGAAAGGGATGGGTGACCATCTGGAAACGCAATAGTATCCAAACCTCCAGGAGCAATGACGGCTGGCAGGTCTTTTGAGAGATAGGAATAAAGCCTGTTTGGATCTATCTTCCCATAAGCTCCTCCAGCAATATGATCCATCACGTCATGTAAGGTGAGGTCTAATATCCCCTTGAACAAGCCCATCTGGATGAGTTCTGCCATGGCCATCGTATTCTCTCCGATAGAATGGAAAGGGATGAGATGAAAATCCCTTTTAAGCCAGAAATGTTTTACCGCCTCGAAGCATCCATCGGTGATACCGAAGCCGGTAATGGCGATGGAAGGCTTATCGAGGCTGGGCAGCCCCCCGCCTATCGAGGTTAAAATAGCGACGCAATTGGTTAGAATGGATTTCGTCAACGGGTTAATAATACCGAAATCGCAGGGGGATTGAAAATAGAGTATGTCCTTATAGGGTTTGAAATTGTGGATACTGTTGACAATCATCGTCGAAACGATGATCTTTGGAACAAATAAAGGAATATCTTCCATCAATTTCGTCGCCATGAAAAGATTTGTACCCCCGCCCACTGAAATGACACCTGAGATATGCTTCTTTTTTGCTATTTCTTTCAATCGCGCCTTGGCTATAGAAATGGATTGACGGATTGCAATATCCCTTGTCCTGGTCGTTTTTTTTGTCGAGACGTCTAATGGAATAGATTGATGAGATCGCTTTCTAATTTCCTCGCAAAGGAAATCGAGCTCTTCATATTTTGTATTCCACGTTCCAAGGACAATATAATTAGCCATAATAAAACCTCTAAGGAGAAGTTTCTTTTTGATTTTCAAATGCAAAGTATTATATGCCATCCTCCTCTTTTTTCCAATCTTTTTAGATTGAGTAATTGTTGTTGACAAAAAGGCACGGGATTCATAAAATTTAACCCAGTAAAAATTTCTCCGAATCTTTATGTAGCAAAAACCTAATCTGTCGGCATGGAGAGCCTTATCCCTGTTTTATATATCGGTGATGTCTTCTGATCGAGGAGCTAAGCGGTAAGGAGTGACCATGTTTGAGCTAAGTGAAGAGCAGAGATCCATTCAGAAAAGTGTCCACGAGTTTTCTAAAAAGGAGTTAGCTCCAAAGGCATCTTTTTGGGATACCCAAGAGGAGTTTCCTTGGGAGCTTGTCAGAAAGATGGCAGAAATGGGTCTTACCGGATTACGTCTGCCGACCGGCTATGGCGGGGCAGGAGCAGACCTTATCACAGCTGGAATCGCGCTGGAAGAGGTTGCACGATACGACCACAACTGTGCCATCATCCTGTGCGGTTCTAACATCACTGGAAGTGTGCTGTTACATGGATCTGAAGAGATGAGACGTCACTACTTGCCGGATATTGTAAAGGGAAGATGCATCCTTGCGTTTGCCGCCATGGAGTCCGAGGCCGGATCGGACATAAGAGCCATAAAGACGACGGCAAAACGCGTGAAGAATACGTACGTCGTGAACGGTGAGAAGTCAATGATCACCTTCGCTGAAATTGCACAGGGCTATGTGGCGCTTGTCAAAACGGATGGAGAAGGTGGAGAGGGGATTAGCTGTCTCCTCGTGGAAGCCAATCGGCC
>Ga0326728_10023900_pt1 | contig 11136 bp, 8 predicted proteins | sample MB3enrmetagenome_FD_207602 | JGI IMG/M metagenome (GOLD analysis project Ga0326728, IMG submission 207602) | Lab enriched peat soil microbial communities from McLean, Ithaca, NY, United States - MB31MN | ecosystem: Environmental > Terrestrial > Soil > Wetlands > Peat | place: USA: New York... | reverse complement strand
CGCTCCCATCGGACCCGCCAACGGTTTGAGGACCTCTTCGCGGATCATGCAAGCGAAGGCGGTCTGGGTTACGCACCTCGATGACTACCATCTTCTGGGCTTGAAGTTCGTGCGCCCACTGAGCACCGACGCGACGACTGTCTCCGGCAGGCATTTGAGGAAAGCTGGTTCTGCGGTGTGAAATGTTTTTCCCTTCTTAAGCCCGCTTCCTAGTGGCACTTTAGTGCCATGCCCTATGATTTCTTTTCCGGCGTATTATCACTCCAAGCCATTCATAAGTTGAGCGGTTAACGGAAATTTTCCCAGTCGCTCCGCTCCCTTCCCCGGTTTGGTGCTTGGGATGCACTTTTAGTGCATGCGGGTGAACACTCACCGCAAAGGGGTATTCAGTCTTATGACGACACTCTCGGTAAGTTATCTGGCACAGTCGCTGGGCGAGGTTCCCCCTGACCACATCATTTTTGGGCACTCTGAGGTCATGCAGGCAGTGCGTTCGCGGCTGGGCAAAGTGGCCGCCGCCAATGTTCCGGTCCTGATCACCGGCGAGAGTGGCACCGGGAAAGACATCATTGCCCGCCTCATCCACGGGCTGTCGCCCTGGAAAACCGGGCCCTATGTAAAGGTGAACTGCCCGGCGATTCCTGGGACGCTTCTGGAAAGCGAACTGTTCGGCTACGAACGAGGAGCCTTTACGGGCGCGGTCGGCTCGAAACCGGGACGAGTCGAAATGGCCCACCGCGGAACCTTGTTTCTCGATGAAATTTCCGAGCTTGACCCCTCCTTGCAATCCAAGCTTTTGCAACTTTTGCAGGATGGACAGTTCTGCCGGATCGGCGCCCAGGAAGACAAGAAGGTCGAGGTGCGGGTGGTGTGCGCGACCAACCGTCACCTGGAAGCGGAGATCGAAGCGGGAACGTTCCGCCAGGATCTTTACTATCGCATCAACGTGGTGAATCTGCGCATGCCGGGGCTGCGCGAACGCCGTGGCGACATTGAAGATCTGTGCAGCTACTTCCTCGAATACTACAACCGCAAGTTCAACTGCCGGGCCCGGCCTGTGTCGAATGAAGTGCTGGCGGTGCTGCAGAAATATCACTGGCCGGGAAACATCCGCGAACTGGAAAACCTGATCAAGCGCTACGTCATCCTGGGCCACGAGGAAGTGATCACCAACGACCTGGTGGCGCGCGAGCCCGATTTTTTCAATTCCGAGATCTCGCTCGACGGGCCCATTTCCCTGAAGAAGCTTACCCGCCAGTGCGTGCGCGAACTGGAGCGCAAGGTCATCCTGAAAGTCCTGCAACAGCACCACTGGAACCGCAAGCAGTCCGCCCGCACGCTGGGCATCAGCTATCGCGCCCTGCTGTACAAGATCCGCGATGCCGGCTTGCCCTCGAACCGCGCGCTGCGCCTGCGGCAGGCGGAGAAAAACAGCAGCAGCAAAGACGGCGATTCCACCACCGGGGCGGCCGCCGACTGAATCAAGGGGTCAGAGGTTTGAGGTCAGATTGAAGAGGTAAAGCTCGCTTGCGGGCCGGTTGGAGAGTTGCTTCTTACCTCTGCAATTTGACCTCATACCTCTGACCTGGCCTTACCCGCTGAGTCTTCCCTCCAAATCGCGCAGGGCCGCGCTCCACTCGTTCAGCCCCTCCGCCTCCAGCCACAAGTCTTTGAGTTCGGAGTTGGTGCGCACTCTTTCCACGGCGCGGCGGGCAAGGTAGACCAAATCGGGCGGGGCACCGGACTTGTCCTTACTGGCCCAGTCCGCGAGTTCACGGGGGCCGGCGGGCAGCGCCCCGTCTTCCGCAGCGGCGCCGTTCGCGGAAACGACCAGCGCCGCCACCACTTCGGCGGCCGCGACTGCGGTGCTGCTCTCCGCCGCTTTGAGATAGTCAGCCTGGTCGGCGGCGCGGGCCAGGATCGGTCTCAGATCGTCGATTCCCAGTGAATTCAGCCGGCCAAGAAAACCCTGCGCGTCCTCGTTTTCGAAGCTCCCCGTTCCCCACCCAGCCATGAAACCCTCCGGGCTGAATTATAGAATGGGCGGCGCGCCCTGCCGCGTAAGGGCTATCTCCGAGTAGCCGATTACTCGTGGTATGACCGGATCCGGGCGTCGTGAGTGATATGGCGATGTGACGCCAACGAGGTTCGCTATGGTGAGGGGGCGCGACGACGGGAGCGGCTACGAACCCGGAAAGCCTGCGCAGAGGAAAATACAATTCCAACTATCAGGAAGATTGAAGCAATCAGGATCACACCTGACAGCAGGTCTCGATGTAGTTTTCGCGCATCAATCGACTCCATCGCAAGAATCGAAATGCCGATGAAGTAGAAGGGCGTTCCTGCGAAAAGCCCTGAGAGGATGATTGCGCCCTTTTTCTCAGCAGGGCCAAGTGCGAATCCTACCGCCGTGCCATTCACAGCTCCGATCACCACAGCCCACAGAAGCTCAGATCCTGTTCCTCCCTTGATGAGAAAGCCGCAGGCAAGGGCAGAGCATATCGCGATCCACACTAGCCAACGGGCGCGCCCTTCACGAAGCGCTTCTGTCCACGTCATATGTGATGAGACTGGCGTTCCATGCTTAGAACGCACGGCCAGAACTCCCTTGCAGCATGATAACTGACGAAATCAGCCATAGCGCTCACGACCCCGGACTGGCTGGGTTCGGTTTCCGGTCGGATCACGCCTAATCGGAAGGAATTCTGCCTCCCTATCCCAATCCTTCACGCCCAAAACGTACGATCCAGCGTTCGATACTGAATCGCCTCGGCGATGAGCCCCGGAAGCCGGGCGCGGATTTGCCTTGATCGATAGTATCGTGTATTGGTACACTTTACACATGCTGAAGAGCTATCGGCACAAAGGCGTCAGGCAGTTTGCCGAAACCGGCTCGAAGGCTGGCATTCAGCCAGAACACGCAAACCGGCTCAGAAGGATTTTGTCCGCTTTGGATGCGGCCAACTGTCCGGCCAACATGAATGCGCCCGGCTACGCCCTGCACCCGCTCAAGGGCGAACTGGAGGGGCACTGGGCAGTGCGGGTGAGCGGGAACTGGCGGCTCACGTTTGCGTTCGAGGGCGAAGACGCCGTTCTCCTGACCTACAAAGATCATGATTACAGGGATTACCACTAGGAGCTAACTATGCTTTTCCATCCATCCCATCCCGGCGAAGTTCTGAAGGATTACCTGGGCGACATGACGGTGAAGGAAGCGGCCAAGCGCCTTGGGGTGACGCGACCGAATCTGTCCCGCATACTCAACGGCCGCGCCGGGATTTCAGCAGTGATGAGCGTGCGGCTTGCTCGGGCGATGCCCTACACGTCTCCTGAGTTTTGGCTGAAGATGCAGCTCAATTACGATCTTTGGAAGGCCCGGAAGAACCGGTTGCCAAGAATCACACCGTTCCCGGCACGGCTGCCCATTGAGACGCAACCATCGGGTCAATAAGCGATTGAGTCATTGAGCCATTGAGTCATTTTTCCTGTCCGAACTTCCAATTCGACCAATGATTCAATGACTCAATCCCTCAATGATCCAATCGCTCCCTTCACGCCCAAAACGTACGATCCAGCGTTCGATACTGACTGGCTTCGGCAATAAGCGCGGAAAGCGGAAGGCCCGCTGCGTTCCAGTTCACTCTCACGACCCTCCGGGCATATCCTCAGGCCATTGCTGGGCTCCGTGCAGCACTCGCAAAATCCGAACGGTGTTCCGTGCAATGCTATAAGCAACGATGTAGGGCGTACGGTGAATGACAAGTTCCCGCGTCCCCTCGACGCGGCCAGACCGGCCGGCCTTCGGAAACCGCGCCAGGCCCGCCACTTGCGCCCGGATGCGGTCATCCACTGTAATGGCCGCCTGCGGGCTGTCCGCTTCGATGTAGTCGAAGATCGCATCGCGGTCGGCCTGCGCGAGAATGGACCACTCCAGCCGCATGAACTGCCGCACCTTGTACTAGCGAACCTTGGACTAGCGCACCTTGGCCTAGCGCACCTTGCGCAGCGCTGCTGCCCGCCGTCTGGCGAAATGAGCTTCGACCTTTTCCTGCGGGATGCCGGGACGCGTGTCGTCCAGCGCTGCTCGCACCTTGGCGCGAAACCACGCATCATGAGCGGCGGCGTCGTGAGTCAGCGCGAACGGAAGTTCGCCTTCGTGGGCCGTCCGCGTCAATAGAATGCGCACCGCATCCGAGACCGTGATTCCCAACTTTTTCAGCACTGCCGCCGCGCGCTTCTTCAGGACGGGATCGATCCGTGTTTGCACCAATGCGTTTGCCGGCATGAGAAGACCTCCTCGCTTTATTGTACTTCATTTGAATTACACCGCCCGGCTGCAACCGCTGAGAGTTTCTCCCATCCCGAACTTCCACCCGATGGAATGATCCCACCGATGTCCTCACCCCTCACGCCCAATAAGTCCGGTCCAGCGTTCGGTACTGAATCGCCTCGGCGATGTGTTTGGGTTCGAGTTGCGGAATGGCATCGAGGTCGGCAATCGTGCGCGCCACCTTCAGGATGCGGTCATGGGCGCGGGCGCTGAGTCCTTGCTGGGCCATGGCGCGTTCCAGCAGGCGTTCACAATCGGCGGAGAGCTCGCAGAATTTGCGAATCGACTGCGGCGGCATTTGGGCGTTGCAAAAGAGTTTTTCGCGTCCGGAAGAAAAGCGCGTCAGTTGGATCTCGCGGGCGCGGATCACGCGCTCCAGAATCCTGGCTGAGCTTTCCGGCTCCGTCGTGCTGCGCATTTCTTTGTAGTTCACCGCCGGCACGTCAATGTGGATGTCGATGCGATCCAGCAGCGGCCCCGAAATTTTAGAAATGTAGCGCTGGATCATGGGCGGCGTGCAGTGGCATTCGCGGGTGCGGTCGTTGTGGAACCCGCAGGGACAGGGATTCATGGCCGCGGCCAGCATGAAGCGCGCGGGGAAAGTCAGCGACATGGCGGCGCGCGCGATGCAGACCGTACCGTCTTCAAGCGGCTGCCGCATGACGTCAAGGACGTTGCGCGGGAATTCGGGGAATTCGTCAAGAAACAGAACGCCGTTATGGGCCAGCGAAACTTCGCCCGGCCGCGGAATCGCGCCCCCGCCGATCAGACCGGCATCGGAGATGGTGTGATGAGGCGCGCGGAAAGGGCGCAGGCCAACCAGTCCGGCGCGCGCGTCGAGCACGCCCGCCACACTGTGAATCTTGGTGGTCTCCAGCGCTTCTTCGAAGGTAAAGGGCGGCAGGATGGTCGGCATGCGTTTCGCCAGCATCGTTTTTCCCGATCCTGGAGGCCCGATCATCAGAATGTTATGGCCGCCCGCGCAAGCGACTTCGAGAGCGCGCTTGGCGGTTTGCTGGCCGCGAACGTCTTTGAAATCCACGTGGAATTGCTGCGCCTGACTGAGCAGTTGATCGGTATCGACCTGCAGGCGCGCAATGCCGTTGCCGGAATTGATGAAATGAATGACGTCGAGCAGCGACTTGACGGGATAGACCTCAACGCCCCCAACCATGGCAGCTTCGCGAGCGTTGACTTCGGGCACGATCAGCCGTTTCAGTTTCGTCCGGCGCGCCTCGATCGCAATGGGCAAAGCGCCACGCACTCCGCGCAGGCTTCCGTCGAGAGACAGCTCGCCGACAAACAACGCGTCGGGGATCTCCTTTTTATTCAGACCGCCGTAGGCGCCGAGAATGCCGAGCGCCATGGGCAGGTCGAAGCCGGAACCTTCCTTGCGGATGTCGGCAGGCGCAAGATTAATGGTGATCTGGGTGGGAGGAATGTCGTAGCCGCAGTTTTTCAGTGCCGAGCGCACCCGGTCGCGGCTTTCGCGGACGGCAGCATCGGGCAGGCCGACCGTGTGAAAGTGGTCTTCGTTCATTTTGATGCCCGAGACATCCACTTCCACTTCGATGATGTTAGCGTCAATGCCGTAAACGGCGGCACTCAGGGTCTTATAGAGCATAGGGGCACCAGTGGGCACACGAAGGGGGCAACGCAGGATGGGAGATTCCTGCCAAGATCATAGCCGCCGGGAACCCGGACCGCTGTGATGGCCATCACCCGGTTACCGTGATGGAACGTATTCGAACGTTCTATCGTGACGGATCGCTTTCGGTGCTACGCTAAAGGCAATCTGGCGGAAAAGCGGAGTTCCACAATGCTTGACGAAGGTCCCACTTCAAACCGGCCCGATCCGGCTACCAACCGGCTGGAACGCGAAGAGAGCCAGTTGTGGCGATGGGCGCTCGGCCTGCTCGTCTTGTTTGCCGCGGCGGTGGCGGCGTTGTCGTGGCAGCAACTGAAAGACCTTCCTTACCGCCTGTGGGCAATCCCCGCCGGGCTCTTCGCGCTCGCCGTCTTGTTTGCCGCCTATGCCTTCGGGCGCAAACGCGAGGTTTCCGAGCTCCAGCAGATTCTCAAGGGTTTTCAGAATCAGGCGGGAGTCACACCCTCCGAAGAGCAACTCGATCAGTTGGGCCAGTTGATTATGCGTTCGCAGCGCAACTTCAAGGAACTGATCGATTCTCTCGATGACGTGGCGCTCGCCATCTCACTCGATGGAACTCTGCGAACCGTAAACCGGCGAACCAGCGAGACTCTCGGCGTTCATTATTCCACGCTGGTTGGCCACAAACTGGAGGAATTCCTGGGCGCGCCGCTGCATACGCAGACGCCTGGGAACCTGGCGCGGTTCCTGGAGAAACGGACCTGGTCGGGAGTGGTCGAAGTCCACCTTAAGGACGGCTCCCGGCGTTTCTACGACTGCGTGGTCAACGGCATCGTCAAAGGCGGCGATGTGACCGGGGCGAGCGTGTTGGCGCGCGACATCACCGGGCAGCGCGAGAAGGAACAGCGCTTCACGCAGTTGTTCGAATCTCTGCAGGAAGGTGTGTACATCAGCGATCTGGAGGGCAAGCTGCTCGAGGTGAACCCGGCGCTGGTGGCGATCTTGGGATACGAGAGCAAAGAAGATTTGTTGAACCTGGCGCCGGAGCGACTAGGTGTTGACGCCAGCGGAGATCCGGTGCTGGGACGCGGCGGAAGCCAGAGCGGCCGCACTCGCACGCGAGAGGTTCGACTGCGAAGAAAAGATGGCGGAGTCGCGGTCTGCGTTGATACCTCGACGGGCGTGGTGGAAGCGGGACGGATTGTCCGTTACCAGGGCACGCTGGTGGATGTCACCGACAAGCGCGCCCTGGAGCACCAGTTGCACCGGCAGGAAGAGTTTCGCCAACACCTGCTGGAAAGCTTTCCGGATCTGATCCTGGTGTTCGATTTGAAGGGGAAGTACACGTTCGTGAGCAAGCGCATCGGCGAGCTCCTCGGGTACGGGCCGGAACATCTCCTGGGCAAGAACGTCGAGGATGCGGAAAATACTTCACCCGAACTGGCCGCACTCTACCGCGCCGTCGCCACCGGCCAGAGTTCGCTCACCTCCTGCGAATACGGATCCCGCCACCAGGACGGCAGTTGGCGCACCATGCTGGGCATGGCGAGTCCACTGCTCGATGCCGAAGGCAAACCGGCGGGCGTGATCATCTCCGTCCGCGATGTGACGATGGAGAAGAAGCTGGAACAGCAGATTATTCAGAGCGAACGTCTCGCGGCCATGGGGCAAATGATCGGCGGATTCGCCCACGAGCTCAATAATCCGCTGACCAGCATTTTAGGCATGGCGGAACTCCTGCAGGATGGCGATGTCAGCGAAGCCGCCCGCAAACAAGTCGCTATCTTGCACAAGGAGGCGCGCCGCGCGGCCGAAATCGTGCAGAACCTGCAATACTTCGCCCGCCCGCCGGCTCCAGGAAAGAGCCAGGTCAATCTCAATGAACTCGTGCAGCGTACCGTCCAGATGCAGGCGTATCCGCTGCGCAAGAGCAACATCATGGTGGACTTTCTGCCCGAACCGGCGATCCCCGCAATCATGGCTGATTCCAGTCAGCTGATGCAGGTGTTCTTGAACCTCCTGCTGAATGCCGAGCAGGCGATCCGCGAAAGCCGGGAGAAAGGCACCATTCGCGTGCGCATGGGACGCAATCCCGATTCTGTATGGGTCGTCTTTCAGGATGATGGTCCGGGAATCCCACCCGAAAACATGGCGCACATCTTCGATCCTTTCTTTACCACCAAGCGCCCCGGCCGCGGCACCGGCCTCGGACTGAGCATCTGCAAAACCGTGCTGCGCGAGCATGGAGGAAACATCGAAGCCGCCTCGGCTCCCGGCGGAGGCGCGGTGTTCACCATCACGCTGCCGGTGGCGACGCCGGAGCCGGCCCCAACCGCGGGTTAGCGATGGACGACTCACTTTAGATTGTCATCAACAACGCGGTGAGAGAACACGCGGCAATGAGTTGTGATGCCACGCGAACTTTTTTTTGCGTGCGAATCGCGCAGGTGACTTTGGTACATCGTTGCATGCACCCGTCAAGATCATTTTTCTCTTGACTTCGTTCTGCGTTGACTCTATACATTCAATCAGTTGCAACAAAATACCGTTGCGAAATTCCATGAACAATGGAAAAGGGAGAATAGATCCATGGCAACCAAAAAGAAAGCAAAGAAGAAAAGCAGCAAAAAGCACTAAGCAACTGCAACAGGCAACGACAAAGGGGACGCGATGAGCGTCCCCAAAGTTTTTTGTGGAGAGCCAAGTTTTTTGTGGAGAGCCGGGCGTCCCCGCCCAGCCGTCACACTGCTGGACGGGCGAGACGCCCGTCGCTCCACTAATTGATGCGAGACGCCGATTTCTTCTGCGGAGCGGCAACCGCTTTCTCGGTCGCGGGACAGAGATTGCGATAGGGACAAAACGCGCAGTGATACCCGGGCTTCGAAGGAAACTCTCCCCGCGCGATTCTCTCCGCTACTTCTTCCACCCGCAATTTCGCCGCTTCCAACTCGGCGTCCGTCCGCGTGCTGCAGACGGGCGTGTTGTTTTCGAGGTTATAGAGGATCAAGCGGTCGGCGCGCTTTCCCCATATCTCCCTCGCCGCAAGCGCATATAAGGAGAGTTGCAAGCTCTCGTCCGCATCCTCTTGCGACCGCGGCTTGCCGGTTTTATAGTCCACGATGGCAACCGTCTCCGGGCCGGTGCGATCGATGCGATCCACGCGTCCGGCCAACTTCGCCGAGCCCACTTGCAGTTCAAATCTGCGTTCGGTCTCGATGACCTCAGGCGGCGCAGCGCTGCGAGCGCCCTCGAAGAACTGCCGCAACTGCTCCATTCCCTGCCGCAGATACAGCTCATACTGATAGCGGTCGGCGATGCCCGCGGCAGCCAGGTCAGACCGAAACAGTTCGAGCAAGTCGCCGTCACTGATCTCGCGGTCAACGATCTCGCGCCCGTAGCGTTGCGCATCGTAAAAGGTGTGCAGGATGCGGTGCATCACCGCTCCGTAGTGCAGTGAAGCGGGAACGTCGCGCGGCAGGTTCCACTCCCTTTCAAGCTTGAAACGCAGCGGACACTCCTCATAGATTTCAACCGCCGACGCGCTCAGGCCGGTGACAAAGCTCGCCGAAGGCGGCATCAGCAGCCAAGCGGCAACATTCGATTGCTGCACCGCGATTCTCTGTTCCTCCTCGGCAAACAAGGCATCCTGCACCGCCGCCGCTGAGCGCGTTGACCAGAATTTCTTGTAAGCCGGGTGAACCATGAACTCCCGCAGAAATTTCGTCGGCTTCGGATCCTTCCTGCTCTGTCCCTGGTTGGCATAGATTGTGAGCGTATCCTTGGCGCGCGTCATGGCCACGTAGAAAAGCCGGCGCTCTTCTTCTTCGTGCAGTGTCTTATCGTCATTTCCATGCCCGTCCGAAAACGACCTGTCCGACCGCCGCAGTTCCGCCGGAAAAGCAATGAGCGGCTCATGGTAGCTGGTCGGGAACGAAGTGGACGAACCACGCACGACGGCGACGTGCCGGTACTCGAGCCCCTTGGCCGCGTGCGCGGTCAAAAGCTGCACCGCATCGTCCTCGCTGCGCGGAAGCGCAATCCCGCCCCGGGCCTGCCCAAAATAATCGAGGTACTCGAGGAATTCGGAAGGGCTCCCGGTTTCGGCAATGGCTTTCTTCTGCCACGCTTCCACAAACTTCAGAAACGCGACTACCAGGTCCGACCGCGGCAAGCCAAAGTGCCGAATCACGACGCTCACCGCATCGTCCGCGCGAACTCCCTCGTTCGCCACTTCGCCGTGCACCCGTTCCACGCTTTCCAGCACCGCCGCGCCGTTCGGCAATCTTCCGAGCACGTTGCGAAGATCGAGTTCCTGCCGCCGTACCGCCCTCATCGCTGCCCGCAATTCGATTGGGTTGATGCCGAATTGCGGCAGCGCCGCCACCCGAAACAAACTGGCGGCATCGTTGGGCGACACCGCCGCAGTCACACACGCCACCACATCGCGGACTTCGGGTGTGTCGAGAACGTCCAGACCCTCGATGGCAAATGGAATGCCGCGCTCGGCAAATTCATGGACCAGTTCGTCGCGATGGTTGTGCTGGCGATAGAGCACGGCAAAATCTTTCCACCGGCAGCGCTCTTCCCTACGCCTCTTCTGGATCCGCCGGGCGAGGTCGGCGGCTTCGACTTCTTTATCCCTCCAGGTAACAATTTCGACCGGCGGCGCGGCCGTGGTCTCGCCTTTTTGCTTCGCCTCCTCGTCGCGCAGCGAGTCCAGCGGCGCCCGCTGGTAGGAAATTGAAATTCCTTTTTGCGAGAGCGTTGGCGAGAACACCGGCGGATTGTCATTCACAATGCCGAAGGCGCAACGCAAGATCGGCGAGCGCGAGCGGCGATTCTTTCCCAGCACCACGACTCGCGCCGCCGGAAACTTACTTACGAACAGCGTGAATGCTTCGCTCGAAGCGCCACGGAACCGGTAGATCGCCTGATCCGGGTCGCCCACCGCAAAAACGTTCGCTGCCGGTCCGGCGAGCAATGAGAGGATCTCGACCTGGGCAAAATTCGCGTCCTGGAATTCATCCACCAGCAGGAAGCGCGTGCGGCGCTGTTCTTCTTCGAGCAACTTGGGATCGTCCTTCAGCAACCGATAAGCCTTGGTGATCATGTGGCCGAAGGTGCCCAGGTTTTTTTCGCGGAGCATGTTTTCCACGGTGGCGTAAACGCGGGCGATTTCCTGGCAGCGCTCCAGGAT
>Ga0326728_10023898_pt1 | contig 11136 bp, 10 predicted proteins | sample MB3enrmetagenome_FD_207602 | JGI IMG/M metagenome (GOLD analysis project Ga0326728, IMG submission 207602) | Lab enriched peat soil microbial communities from McLean, Ithaca, NY, United States - MB31MN | ecosystem: Environmental > Terrestrial > Soil > Wetlands > Peat | place: USA: New York... | reverse complement strand
TTGCCCCGCCAAAGTTATGCAGAGACATGCCGGTTTGATGAAGGCGCTCAAATGCCGCGAATGCGGCCGGGAGTACCCGCTGACCGCCAATCACGTGTGCGAATATGATTTCGGCCCCCTGGAGGTGAGCTACGATTATGAGCGCATCCAGCAGACGTTCAGCCGGGCCGTCATCCAGTCCCGGCCAAGGAACATGTGGCGCTTCCGGGAATTGCTGCCCATCGAGGGCGAGCCGACGGTGGGGTTCGAGGTGGGTTGCACGCCGTTGATCAAGGCGGACCGCCTGGCGCGGCGGCTGGGCATCCGCGAATTGTGGATCAAGAATGACGCGGTGAATTACCCCACTTTGTCGTTCAAGGACCGCGTGGTCAGCGTGGCCCTGAGCCGGGCGCGGGAACTGGGATTCAGCACGGTGGCTTGCGCTTCGACCGGCAACCTGGCCAATTCGGTTGCCGCCAACGCCGCCGCCGCCGGCTTGAAGGCCTATGTCTTCATCCCATCCGATCTGGAGCACGGCAAGGTGATCAATTCGCTCGTTTACGGCGGGCACGTCATCGGCATCAAGGGGCATTATGATGAAGTCAACCGGCTGTGCGCGGAAATAGCCGGGAAATACCCCTGGGCCTTCGTCAACGTCAATATGCGCCCGTATTACGCGGAAGGTTCCAAGAGCATGGGCTTTGAGATCATCGAACAAATGGGCTGGCGCGTGCCCTCTCATACCGTGGTGTGCATGGCTTCCGGGTCATTGCTGACCAAAATTCACAAGAGCTACCAGGAAGCCATCAGGCTGGGACTGGCGCCGGAGACCCGATACCGCATCCACGGCGCCCAGGCCACGGGCTGCTCGCCGATTTCAACCGCGCAGAAAGCCGGGTTGGATTTTTTCAAGCCGGTCAAGCCCAACACCATCGCCAAATCGCTGGCCATCGGCACGCCGGCGGACGGTTTTTACGCGTTGAAGGTGATGCGGGACACCAACGGATCGAGCGACGACGTGAGCGACGACCAGATCCGCGAAGGCATCAAGCTGCTGGCCGAGTGCGAAGGCATTTTTGCGGAGACGGCCGGCGGGGTGACGGTGGGGGTGGCCGGGAAATTAATTGCCAGCGGCGCCATTCCAGCCGATGCTTCCGCGGTGTTGTGCATTACAGGAAACGGGCTCAAGACGCTGGACGCCATGACCGGCCACGCGGGCCGGGCGCGGGAGATCAAGCCGAGCCTGCGCGAATTTGAAATTTTGCTGGAGGGCGAGAGAGGGGCGGCGGTTCACCGCTGAACCAGGATGATTTAATTATGCCTATAAAAGTTCGAATCCCAACGCCATTGCGCAAACTGACGCACGATGAGGAAATTGTCCACGTCAACGCCGCCACCGTGGGCGGGGCCATCGCCGAGTTGCAAAGCCGGTATCCCGGCATCAAGGAACGGCTGACGGACGATGCCGGCAGTGTGCGCCGCTTTGTCAACGTCTATGTCAATGAGGAGGACATCCGGTTTCTGCAGAACCAGGAGACCTCGTTGAAGGACGGCGACGAAATCAGCATCATCCCGGCCATTGCGGGAGGCTGAAGGAGAAGTTGCGCGTGAAGAAGAAGTCCACCGCCAAGGCCCGGCGCCACGCCGGACCGGCCCAACTGCGCCTTTGGCTGATGTATCCGCCCAAGCTCATCACCAACCCGATCATTTGGGAGCTGGCGCGCAAATACCCCGTCGTCACCAATGTGCGGCAGGCCAGCGTGACGGACGAGATCGGGATCGTGTGCCTGGAGATCAGCGGGCGGCAGGCGGACTTGAAGGCGGCCATTCAATGGCTGGAGCGACAAGGGATCAAGGTGGAGCCGGTCGAAATTGGCGTCATAGAAAGCTAAAAATGTCTAGTGGTTTTACCTACATAACCCGTTATTATTCTTACATCGGTGCTTGACCGTGGAGGAGGGTTGTTATAAATGTTGGATGTTTTCACGACTTAAACGTTTGAGCCTTAAGGTTTAAGCCGTTGTGATGCTGGTGCAGCGTGAGGTTGGAACCTATGACGAAACGTGATCTGGTAGTCAATATTAGTGAAGAAACGGGCCTCGTTCAGCAAGAGGTGCTGAAGGTGGTACAGAGCACCCTTGATCACATCTCCAATGCGGTCGCGAAAGGGGCAACTGTGGAACTGCGAAATTTTGGCGTCTTCGAGGTCAAGGTGCGCAAGTCGCGTGTGGGGCGGAATCCGAATGAGCCGGGGAAGGACGTGGTTATTCCGCGCCGCGCCGTGGTGAAGTTCAAGCCCGGCAAGGAGATGCGGGAAGCCGTCTTTAAATTGTCCCCGCAGCAGGTTGGGCAGGACGGCGGCAAAGCCCAGAAGCCGCAAGGTTGAAGAGCAGACTCAAAGATTTTGCCATTCTAACTGTGATCGGCCGCGACAGATCGGGGGTCGTGGCGCGCATCACGAATTTTCTTTTCGAGCAGCGGGCCAACATCGAGGCGCTGGAGGAACAAGTCACGCGCGGGCAGTTCAGCATGACGCTGCAGGCTTCCTGGCCCGGGCGCGCCGCCGCCAAGTCCGCCGTGGCCGCCGGTCTGGCGCAATTGGCGCGGCAACTGGGCATGGAGATCAAGGTGCGCTGGACCGACCCGAATCGGCGGCAGCGGATGGCGATCATGGTGACGGGGGAACGGCATTGCGCCGAGGCGCTGCTGGTCGCCCTCAAGACAGGGCGTCTCAAGGCTGACGCGGCGGTGATGATTTCCAATCGGCGCGATTTGGCCTCGTTGGCGGAGAAGGCGCGGCTGCCTTTTGTTTTCATCTCCTGGCAGGACCGGGCGGGGGCGGAGAAGCGCGCGTTGCGGGTGCTGGAGCAATACGAAGCGGATTTCGTGGTGCTGGCGCGCTTTATGAAGATTTTGACGCCCAACTTCGTCTGGCGTTACAAGAACAAGATCATCAACATTCACCCCTCGCTGCTGCCGAGTTTCCCGGGGCCGCAACCGTATCGGCAGGCTTACGAGCACGGGGTCAAGATCATCGGTGTCACGGCCCATTTCGTGAGCATGCATCTGGATGAAGGCCCGATCATCGCGCAAGCCGCCGCGGCTATTCCGGCCAACGCGGCGCTGCGGGACATCATCGGCGCCGGCCAGAAACTGGAGGCGCGGGTGCTGGTCAAGGCGGTGCGCCTTTACCTGGAGCGGCGGCTGGACGTGTATTGGGGCGTGGTCAAACAGGTCTGAGGCGCGTGCCTGCCGTTACTTGATGGGCGAATAATCGGTTGCCGTCATAAAAACCGATTCGGGTCGCCCGGTGACCAGGGGACCGTCCTTTTCCGTTTCGGCCTTGACGGCGTGCCATTCCAGATCATCGGCGAACTCTTTCCAGGCCTTGTCACGGGCCTCGCGGCTGGGAAAGGCCAGGAGGTAAACCAACGAATTCTCGTATTGCCCCTCCTTGTTCATGGGCACCCAATAACCGATCATTTCCATGCCATGTTTGACAAAGAGTTTGTTGGTAAAATTGCGGAAGCGGGCGTGGAGGGCCTGCAACTTGCCCGGGGCGGCATGGTAGGTGCGCATTTCGAAGAAACGCGAATCTTTGGCCAGCGACGGCGGCAAAGGCGAGGCGGGGGATGTTTTGGCCGCGTCATCCGCGAAGGCGTTGAGTGCGGTGGCGACCGCGAGAATGTAAAGCAAGTATCGCATCATGGGCGCATCCTAGCGCAAGCAAGCTCAAAAGCAATCCCATCGACCCGGTCTGGCAATTTGCGAAATGGGGGCGGACCTCTGGGGCGCAGGCCAACTTTTGCCAGCGCCGTAGGGGCGAAGTATTAAAAGGGCGCCATCTATTCCCGCGTTTGAGGGAATCAAAAATCGCGCGATGACGGACAGTAGGACGGCGCAAAATACTCGATTCCGAGGACTGACCCTTTCACGGGAACGGATTTTCCGTGACGTCATCGACCAGTACTGTCAGTATGTCCAATGTATGCCTGAACGGACCCGCCACAGCTTCAACGCCGCCTGGCGTCTGGTTGTGGAATCCTGGCTCCGCCGCCAGGGATGGATCACTGTCCGGCAAAACGAACAACCCAATGTGTCAACCAATTCCAAACCGTTTTTCTCTCAGAATTGATTTTGCACAACACCGATCACACCCCCTCCTGTTGTAACCTGCCCCGTGAATGGGGGGACACCAATCATCTATCAGCCTCCGCCAACAACGACGCCACCTGGAACGGTGGGCTGGTAATCCCAAACATGAAAACTGCTTGGCAACTCTCGGCTGTGTCTGTGCTAATGTGCGCCTTTTCATCGTGTGGGCCGCAGCCACCCGATGTGCAGTTTGTGTGCCAGAAAATTCCGGTTGAGATTCAGAGAGGAAAGCCGCTGACAATTGAGATTCATTCCTTGAGCGGCAACGGTGTAAATTGCGTGGGTATTCGATGCTCGCCTGAAGTCTGGAGCCTCCTGACCAATGCCCCGAAGTCACTCGAAGTGCGGCTCAAGTCGTCCAATAAACCACACACTGAAATCGGCGGAGTTGATCCTGGCAGCGGCGCATCCGGGTTTCTTGAATACATCCCAAACACTCACTATCTGTTTTACGTCAACGGGGAACATCGTGCCGAAGCTTCAGTGGAAATCACCTTTGCGAACGCGCCGGAAGTGGCGACGAGCGCAGAAATCATTGTCGGCAAAACTCCGATAGACACCAAGCTTTGAGCCGACGGTTGCAATCACCCGCCCGAACGCTCGCACACCCGTGCCGTCATGTCGGCTGCGAAAATCAAGGGCAGCCGTCGCCCCCGATGCACACAGGGGTTACGACGGATTGAATCGGCCGATTTCCTGTCAGACATCTTCCCTTAGCACAGCTTGAGGAGTGGCGAGGGTCAACCCATAGTATGGTTTCTTTCTATTAATTCACGCGGGCGGTTTGTTTTCGAGCGCGTTGCCGGCTGTTGCTTCATCCACCTGTGCAGACGCGCGTTGGCGCTCTTGGAGGCGCCCAAGTGCAGGCGGGCCGCAATCGCCTTGATTGAAAGCGTTGTCTCCCGCCGCAGCCGCGCCGCCAATGCCAGTTTGTCAGGGTGGCCTTTGGCCCGCTCCGCCGCCGCCGCCAGCAGCTCTTGCCGGAATTGCTCGCCCTCCCAATACCAACCCCGCCGCGTCGCCCGGTAATCGGCGCTTTGCTTTTGTTTCCCAATTGGGGCGGCTGTCGGAAAACCGACAGTTTGCGGTTGAAGGGGAGGGGAAAGTGGGTTATAAGAATTCCACACTAATTGGTGCGCGGGTCGTAGCGCGTCTTCTTCGGCAATGAAAAATGCTGGCATACTGGCCTTTATCGCCGCCTTGGCGGGCGGGGTGACGGCGTTGTTGGCGGTATTTCGGGAGCGCAGGGCGGTGCCGAAGTGGTCCTTTGTGACGGGCATGACGTTGCTGGCGTTGGAAAGTGTTTTCTCAGGGCTGGCGGCTTCCACGGAGGAGGGGGGCGAAGCGATTCGGCACTGGCAGCAATGGAGATTGGTGGCGATGTCGTTTCTGCCCGCGACGTGGCTTTTGTTCAGCGTGAGCTACGCGCGGGGCAATGCGGCGGAATTCCTGTCCAAATGGCGCGTAATATTGGCGGCGGCCCTGGCGGCGCCGGCGGGCATTGCGTGGTTTTTCTATCGTGAGTTGATCTCGATTGATTACTCGAGCATCGAGCCGGATTTGAGGTTGCTGCACTTGACAACGGCGGGGCTGGTGTTGTCGGGCTTGTTCCTGGTGGGGGCGGTGCTGGTGTTGATGAACCTGGAACGCACTTTCCGGGCCTCGGTGGGCACGATGCGGTGGCGGATCAAGTTCATGATCCTGGGATTGGGCGTTTTATTTGCCGTGCGGGTTTATACCAGCAGCCAGGCGCTGCTGTGGCCGGGGCGTGGGCTGGACGAATCGCTTTTGACGATGGATTCCATCGGGCTGCTGCTGGGGTGCGTCATGGTGCAGCGGTCGCTGTGGCGACGGCCCGTGGATGTGGCGGTCTATCCGCCATTTGACGTGCTGCAGAATTCGCTGGTGGCGCTGCTGGCGGGGATTTACCTCATGGTGGTGGGGGTGTTTGCCAAGTTTGTGGAGTGGATGGGAGTGGACACGGGTTTTGAAGCCAAGGCCCTGGCCATCCTGGTGGCGCTGGTGGGATTGACGATCGTGGGGCTGTCGGACCGGGTGCGGCTTTACACGCGGCGGTTTTTCAGCCGCTATTTGCAGCGGCCGCTTTACGACTATCGCACGGTGTGGAGAAGTTTCACCGAAGCCATCACGTCGCGCGTCAAGCAGGAGGAGCTATGCGAGGCGGCTGTCAAGCAGGTGGCGGAAATATTCCAGGCCCTCTCCGTCACCATCTGGCTGGTGGATGAGAAGCGGGAGAGCTTGTTGTTCGCGGCTTCCACTTCGCTCTCGCCCACGGCGGGGAGGGAGTTGGCGCCGCCCAAGGAGGAGGGCCAGGCCATCCTGCGGGCCATGCAGGACCAGGCCGAGCCGGGGGAGATTGAAACTTCCAAGGCAGAGTGGGCGGTGGCGTTGCGGCGCTGTCACCCCACGCAGTTTCGCACGGGGGGCGCGCGGGTCTGCGTGCCGATGAGAGCGGGGCGGCAATTGATGGGGGTGATGACGTTGGGGGACCGGGTGGGCGGCATGTATTTTTCGCTGCAGGATTTCGATCTGCTCAAATGCGTGGGGGACCAGGTGGCCGCCGGCCTGCTCAACGCCCAGCTTTCACAGAAGCTTTTGCAAACCAAGGAACTGGAGGCTTTCCAGACCATGTCGGCGTTCTTTGTGCATGACTTGAAGAACACGGCCTCGACCCTGAACCTGATGTTGCAGAACCTGCCGGTGCATTTTGAGAATCCGGAGTTCCGGGAGGACGCATTGCGCGGGGTGGCCAAGACGTGCGATCACATCAATCATCTGATTGGGCGCTTGAGCCTGCTGCGGCATGACTTGCACATCCGGCCGGAGGAAATGGATTTGAACGAAATCATCTCCAGGGTGCTGGCGAGCTGGAACGGCGCCACGGGGGTGACCCTGGTCAAGCGCCTGGGACCGTGCCCCAAATTGCTGCTGGACCAGGAGCAATTCCTGAAAGTGGTGACCAATCTGGTGCTCAATGCCGCGGAAGCCGTCTCGCCGGGGGGGCAGATTGTGGTGGAAACCAGCCAGAACAACGGCTGGGCCGTGCTGACGGTGTCCGACAATGGCTGCGGCATGGACCCGGAATTCCTGCGCCACGCCTTGTTCCGCCCTTTTCAGACCACCAAGAAGGATGGATTCGGCATCGGCATGTTCCAGAGCAAGATGATCGTTGAGGCCCACGGCGGCCGGATCGAGGTGGAGAGCGAGTTGAAAAAGGGCACGACATTCCGTGTGCTGCTGCCCGTGCAAAGACAGTGAACATGAAACCCAAACTGCTTATCGTCGATGACGACCAGGAAATCCGCACGCAAATGAAGTGGGCGCTGGCGGGGGATTATGAGATCGTTCTGGCGGAGGATCGGGCCAGCGCCATCGAGGCTTTCCAGACGGCGCGGCCGCTGGTCGTGTTGCTGGATTTGGGCCTGCCGCCGCATCCGGGCGACCCGGACGAAGGCCTGGCGGCGTTGTCCGATTTGCTGGCCATGGAAAGGCTGGCCAAGGTCGTCATCATCACCGGCCAGGGGGAAAAGAGCATCGCGTTGCAGGCCATTGGCGCCGGCGCCTACGATTTTTTGGTCAAACCGGTGGACAAGGAGGAACTCAAGCTCCTGGTGCGCCGCGGCTTTCATGTAGCCAGCCTGGAAGTGGAGTACCGTCAAATGCAACAAATGATGGGAGGCAGCGCCTTTGCCGGGATGATGGGTTCCAGCCCGGCCATCCGCGCTGTGTTTGATTCCATCCGCAAGGTGGCGACGACCGATGCGCCCGTCCTGCTTTTGGGGGAGAGCGGAACAGGAAAGGAAATGGCGGCGCGGGCCATCCATGAGAACAGCGCGCGAAAGAACGGCCCCTTCATCGCCATCAATTGCAGCGCCATCCCGGAGACGCTGCTGGAGAGCGAATTGTTCGGCCATGAGAAGGGGGCATTCACCGGCGCCCACGCCCAGCGCAAAGGCCGCTTCGAAATGGCCAACGGCGGAACGCTTTTCCTGGATGAGATCGGCGAAATCCCCCTGCCGCTCCAGGTCAAGCTCTTGCGCTTTCTCCAGGAACAACACATTGAACGGGTCGGCGGCAGGCAGCCCATTGAGATCGACACCCGGGTCATTACGGCGACCAATTCCGACCTGAAGAAAGGGATGCTGGACGGCACTTTCCGGGAGGATTTGTATTACCGCCTGGCGGTGGTGCAGGTCGTGTTGCCGCCGTTGCGCGAGCGGGAGGGCGACATCCGGCTCCTGGGCCAGTTTTTCCTGCAACGTTTTGGCGCCGAGGCCAACAAGACGGGGTTGGCGTTCGACCAGGAAGCCCTTCGCACGCTGGACCGCCATCCCTGGCCGGGGAACGTGCGTCAATTGGAGAATTGCGTACGGCGCGCCGTGATCATGTGCGAGGGCAAACGGCTCACGGTGCGCGATCTGGAATTGGCGCCCGTTGTCCAGGGCGCCCCGGCCAACCTGAAGGACGCCCGGGAGAACCTGGAGCGGGACATGATCCAAAACGCCTTGCGCAAGCACGCCGGCAAGATCGCGCCCGCCGCCTCGGAATTGGGTGTGAGCCGGCCCACGCTTTACGATTTGATGGAAAAACTGGGGATAGCGAAGGAGTAGCGGGGAGTGGATTGTGGTCAGGCAGATTGTTGCCGGCCCGTTGGCCGGGCCAATTTGGTATGGAAGCAAAACTTAGAATTGCCCAGTGGAATGCCAGCAATACGAACACCATCGCCATCACCGAATACACCGGAACTATCACGGTTGTGACCAATCCAACCATCATTAACGGCCTGACGGTCACCGGCAGCGGGGAATGTGTCTCGGCCTTCTCCGCCAGTCCGACCAGTGTCAGGATTCCCAGCACCGTTACCAGCATCATCGGGGGGTTTTTGGGCTGTGGCAAATTAACTGGCGTCACGATTCCTGCCGGCGTAACCAACATCTCGGAACATGCGTTCGCTTATACCACCAGCCTGACCAGCTTCTATTTGCAGGGTGACGCTCCCGCCGCTGGAAAATATTCTGACGATGGTCGAGACCGCGCGCGCTTCTTAAACAAATGAACGCCGAGCAACTCTATCAGGAACGCCTGGCGCGTTATGTCACCGCCATGCGCAACGAAAAGCCCGACCGTGTCCCCATCCGCCCGTTCGTGGCTGAGTTTACCGCCAAATACGCCGGTTTGACCTGCCAGGATGTGGCCCATGATTATAGCAAGGCGTTTGAGGCCGCGTTGAAATGCGCCCGTGATTTCGATTGGGACGCCGTGGTTCCCAGCATGGTTTATGTCTGGACGGGCCTGGTCCAGGCCGCCGGATTGCGCTATTACGGCATTCCTGGCATTCACATACCGCATACCACGGCCTTCAACTACATTGAGCCGTCCGAGGACGAAGCGTTCATGAAGGAGGACGAGTATGACGCGCTCATCGAAGATCCGACCGGTTTTCTCTATAACGTGTGGCTGCCCCGCGTTTCGTCGGAAGTGGGCCGGGTGGGTGAATGGGGGGCGTACCGCAATAATCTTTCTTTGGTCAAAGGCGCCATGGCCATGCTTTCCTACTTCCATGCCTTTGGGCCGCAAATTGCCCGGCTGCGCGCGGAAAGCGGCACGGTTTCGGCCATCGCGGGCATATTCAAAGCACCCTTCGATATCATCGCCGACAAATTGCGCGGTTACATTGGCCTGACCATGGACATGGCCACCCAGCCCGGGAAAGTTCTCAAAGCTTGCGAGGCCCTGATGCCGCACCTTTGCCATGTTGGCCTGACCACGGCTGACCCAAACGGGCAAGTGCCGATAGGCTTTTGGATGCATCGCGGTTGCGTGCCGTTCATCACCCCGCCGCAGTTTAAATCCCATTACTGGCCGACCCTCCGGCCCATCATTGAGGAATTTTGGAAACACGGCCACCAGACTTTATTTTACGCCGAGGGCAACTGGAATTATCATTTGGATGACTTTGCACAACTGCCGGATCGCTCCATCGTCTATCATGCGGATCGGGGAGACATCTTTGAAATCCACCGAAAGTTGGGCCACAAGTTCTGCCTCAGCGGCGGCGTTCCCAACGTCCTGTTGAGCTATGGCAAAACGGAAGAAGTTCGTGACTACTGCCGCAAAATCATGGAAGGTGTGGCTGGAGACGGCGGTTACATCATGGATGCCAGCGCCATTATGCAAAATGACACCAGCATCGAAAATGTTCGCGCCATGACAGCAGCCGTTAAAGAATTTGGCGGCTATTCCTCCAGCAGCCGGGCCTTTTCCAGTCTGCCTCCGGCGCAAACAGCCGCCTTAATAGCCGAGCGCCAGGCGCTTCCGGGAATGCGCGATCAGCCCTCCCCGCGGATCGCTCCCGGCGTCTGCTTTCCGTGGGAGGATAAAATCCGGGAGTTGCCCGAAATCACGGGCGACCCGGCTCTTATCCGCAAGGTGTGGGAAAGTATTGACAGCATGGCCAATACTTACATCTGGCAACTGTTGTTGAGTTTCTAACACAATCGTCATGAGCGCTTTTTCGCATGAGGATGACTATTACCGGGGAGTGTAATCCTGTAAGGAATCCTGACAGCCATCAATTCAGGGTGACGGGACTGTTGCAAGGACTTGATTTCAAGCTTGTTACGTTGTGAGTGACTAGAATTGGGACAGTGAATCGCTGTTGGCCTCGTCGGATCTCTTTACACTTCCAACTTTCGACAGCGGCCTATAATAGCGTGTAAGTAACATAATCATAGGTAGTTATAACGAAGAAACGGGGTGAGGAAAAATGGCACAACTTTAGCTACTAGAATTGGTTTTTAGTTTTGAGACAGGTGTCAAAAAAACTGAGCATGGATTAAAAGGAAAAACATACCATGAAAGAAATTTTTTTACCAACGTCGGTGCAGAACGGCGCGAAGAGAAGTTCCATCGGACTTCTCTTTGCAATTGCCATGATATTCCCGCGCCTCAACGCCAGCGCGCAGGAGGTCAACCTTGGGA
>Ga0326728_10023897_pt1 | contig 11136 bp, 8 predicted proteins | sample MB3enrmetagenome_FD_207602 | JGI IMG/M metagenome (GOLD analysis project Ga0326728, IMG submission 207602) | Lab enriched peat soil microbial communities from McLean, Ithaca, NY, United States - MB31MN | ecosystem: Environmental > Terrestrial > Soil > Wetlands > Peat | place: USA: New York... | reverse complement strand
GGAGGTGGCGGGAAGAGCCGATCAACAATGACCTGGAGACGGCCAGCGCAGGGGCGTTTGCGCCGGGCCTGTCGGAGGCGTTGACCTGGGGCGACAATTTGCGATGCGCGTGGCTGGGCTCTCCCCCATCGCGCCGAGGCCACACGCATCGCACGCCCCTTCCGACAATCCTGAAATATGAAAGCGATTCCGCAAGAAATTCTGGAGGAGTGATCGTACGAAAATTCTCTATTTCAATCTGACACCTGTCCCCAACAAATACGTCGACATGATGCGTCAGCAGGGGCATGATGTGGTGACCACGAGCAGACATGTCGATGCACTCGCAATGATGCGCGGACAGAGCTTTGATGCCCTCGTGATGGATTGTGCGCAAGATGCGGTGGACATTCTGAACTTCACAGCCAAGGCGCATGGCTTGCAACCGTCGCTATCGGTGTTTTTCGCTGACGAGTGGGGAGATGAGCTCGCGACCGGCTTGGAAGAACTCACCCATGTGCTAACGATGTTGGAAGATGATGAGTTTGCGAGGCTTAAGGTTGAGAGCCTGATGGCCTGATGCCAACCATGGGAGCACCTCTTATGTTCATAAATCCCCTGTCGACTTTCACAAACAGCGTACCGGTCTTCGCAAGCACGTCCTTGGCGGTTTGACATGGGAGCACAATATGCGCGGTATGCGGCGAGCCCGGCTCCGGCCTCCGCCCCTAGATGTTGATCAATGACACGGTGCAACCCGGTCCTTCTGGATTTCAGGCCACGCGAACAGTTTGCCTCCGCGACCTGAACGCGAATTGTGAAGTGGTGGAAGTTGATACGGCGAAGTCCGACAAGGTTTTGACCATCCAGTTTCAGCAAACGCCTGCCGAAAAGGCGTAATAAAGCTTCGCAGATTGATTTATGGCCACGCCAACTACAGGTCAGCGGCTGGGACTAACTTCGGCTTGCTGCCCAAACTCGGTCAGTGCGCCCTTGGCAGGTCATTCGATGTCTGTGTGGGAGCCTCCGATCCAATTGGTAAACGGTATTTTCATCCACTTACAACTGGCCACTTCTGGCAGCCGGATTGCGAATACGACGTCCGATCTTCAAATTGCTTCAGAGGAATTGGCCATGCTCGGAGAACTGATGAATATCCCGACTGACACGCTCATTGACATGCTGTACATAATCCTCGCCGGTGACTTCGTAATCACTGCAAACGATGCGGCAGAAATCGAACAAATTGAACGCGAGTTGCAACGTAGAGACGAGGAGCAACACTGGCGCTTTCAAGCTGTTAACTGAGAGAAGCGTGCATTAGTTGTTGGATAAGTCTTGAACCACGACGAAGACGGACGCTGAACCCCAAAGTGTCGGACGAGCACAAAGACGAATAAGGATGGAAAATGACCTCGCTAACAGGAACTGAAGAACTAGCCGGACCACTGAGCGCCGAAGGGATTGCAAGATCAACCGTTGCAGGTGCGCCGCTAGGCGTCGATGAGCTGAATAGAATCGATGCTTTTTGGCGCGCGTGCAAATACCTCGCTCTAGGAATGATCTACCTTCAGGCGAATCCTCTCTTACGGGAGCCCCTAAAACCAGAACATATCAAGAGCCGGCTCCTCGGCCATTGGGGCTCAAGCCCAGGGCTCGCCTTCATCTACACCCATCTGAGCCGTCTTATTAAGAGAGACGACCTCGAGATGATTTTTCTTGCAGGCCCAGGACACGGGGCGCCCGGAGTGTTAGCGCCTATATATCTGGAAGGCACGTACAGTGAAATCTATCCGGAGAAAAGCGAGGATGAGAAAGGCCTGCGAGAGTTCTTCAAGCAGTTCTCTTTCCCCGGCGGTATTGGCAGCCACTGTACTCCAGAAACGCCAGGTTCGATTCATGAAGGAGGCGAACTGGGATATGTCCTCTCGCACGCTTGCGGAGCCGCGTTTGACAATCCCGACCTGATCGTCGCGGCGGTCGTAGGTGACGGCGAAGCCGAAACCGGCCCGCTGGCGACATCATGGCACATCAGCAAGTTTCTGAATCCAATCCGCGATGGAGCTGTGTTACCCATACTTCATCTTAACGGATACAAGATCAACAACCCGACCTTGCTGGCACGGATCACTCACGAAGAATTGGAAGACTTGTTACGCGGGTATGGCTGGAATCCCTACTTCGTGGAGGGATCCGATCACGACAGCATGCACCAGGCGATGGCGGCCACGTTTGAGCATTGCTTGGCCGAAATCAAGACGCATCAGCAAGAGTGCAGGAAGAGCGGTGTTGCGACTCGGCCACGCTGGCCGATGGTAGTGTTGCGTTCGCCAAAGGGTTGGGGTGCGCCGAGGGAAGTGGACGGACATCGGCTCGAAGGCTTCTGGCGTTCGCACCAGGTTCCGTTGGCAGAAGTCAAGACTAAACCGGAACACCTGCGCATTCTTGAGAACTGGATGCGGTCACTCAAACCCGAGGAACTGTTCGACGAGGATGGCAGGGTGTTACCGGAACTCGCCGAAATCATGCCGTCAGGCCGGCGCCGCATGAGTTCAAGCCCACACGCGAATGCAGAGCTCAGGAAAGCGCTGCGCTTACCCGACTTTCGCGATTACGCCATCAAGATTGAGCGCCCGGGAAACATCGAAGTAGAGAATGTGCCGCCGCTAGGTCGCTTCCTGCGCGATGTCATGAAGTCGAATATGGACAGCTTTCGGGTGTTCGCACCAGACGAGAACACTTCCAACAAGCTCGATGCGATTTATGAGGTCTCGAAGAAGTTCTGGATCGCTGAACGTTTCCCCGAGGACCGTGATGGAACAGAACTGTCTTCGGACGGCCGCGTTGTCGAAATGTTGAGCGAGCACACGATGGAGGGCATGCTCGAGGGCTACTTGCTCACTGGTCGCAACGGCTTTTTCTCATCTTATGAAGCCTTCGTGCACGTGATCGACTCGATGTTCAATCAGCATGCCAAATGGTTGTCCATCTGTAACAATTTATCTTGGCGCCGCAAGATCGCATCGCTGAACCTTCTTATTACCTCAACCGTGTGGCGTCAGGATCACAATGGCTTTACGCACCAGGATCCGGGGTTTCTGGATGTAGTGCTCAACAAGAGTGCCGCAGTAACCCGCATCTATCTCCCGCCGGATGCCAATTGTCTGTTGTCCGTAGCAAATCATTGCCTGCGCTCGGAAAACTACATCAACGTAATTGTCTCGGACAAGCAGCGCCATCTGCAGTACCTGGATATTGATGCTGCCATTACGCACTGCACCAAGGGTATCGGTATCTGGAATTGGGCCAGTAATGATGAAGGCCAGGAACCCGATGTTGTTTTTGCTGCCGCGGGCGATATTCCCACCCAGGAAGCATTGGCCGCGACGGCACTGCTCCGCGAACGATTTCCTGACTTGAGAATCCGATTTGTTAACGTAGTGGACTTGTTCAAGCTGCAGCCTAGCAGCGAACATCCACATGGCCTGACGGATCGAGATTTCGATTCGCTGTTTACGGCCGACAAGCCGATCATCTTCAACTTCCATGGCTATCCCTGGCTGATTCACCGTCTCGCCTATCGGCGCACAAACCACCGAAATTTGCATGTCCGCGGCTACAAAGAGAAGGGCAATATCAACACGCCGATGGAACTGGCAATTAACAACCAGACGGACCGGTTCAGTCTCGCAATCGATGCCATTGACCGCGTTCCCAAACTGCAGCGGATTGGGGCGCATGCGAAAGAGGAGTTTCGCGACAGCCAGATTGCATGCCGACGCCATGCTTACGAGCAGGGAATCGACAGCCCTGAGATTAGCGGTTGGAAGTGGCCTTACGACAAGAAGTGAGCTGGGGAATCGTACCGCTGGCCATAGGTGGTGGTCCACGCTAGAAATCGCGCTGTTATCGCGTGAGTCTCAGGAATTGTGTAAGAGTTGCAGCTCGATCTCGCAAATCGATTCGAGCTCAAAGGAAGGATAAATCGTTTGTTCATTCTAAGGGACCATAGGAACAGTTACTTCGTCAGATACACACTCATCAGAGTCTGGGCACTATTGTTCTGCTCCAGCCTGGGCGCATTGGGCCAGAGCACCGCTCCTCCAGTAAACGCGAGCGCACCCTCCAGCATTCGGGCCACTCATCTTCTGGGTTTGGAAGACACAAAGAGCAACTGCAACGGAACTCTGTCCATTCAAGGCGATGCGTTGCAATTTCAGCAAGGCGGGAAGCCCGGCGCAGAGGTAAAGATCACTTCTATCCAGGCTGTTTTTCTGGGTGGAGAGAGCAAGCAGGTTGGCGGATTGCCGATGAAGTTGGGCAAGGCTGCGGCTCCGTACGGCGGTGGCCGGGTCGTCAGTCTCGTGGCCCATAAAAAGTACGACACCCTGACCCTGGAGTATGTGGACAGTAATGGAGGACTTCACGGTGCGATCTTCGAACTAAGCAGGGGACAAGGCGAACTCGTAACGAATTTACTAAGGGCTCGGGGCGTATCTCCTGGTTCTGGAGAATACCAGGCCACAAAACAAAGCGCTGTAGAGGTCACGAATGAAAACAAATAGACGGGGTTCATCGATCATTCATGTAGCAATCGTGGCGATCATGGTTGCATTTCCGGCTTGGCTAACTGCCCAAACTGCCGCAGTGAAATCCTCCGATGCAAGTAGCGGCTCCGCCATGCAATGGAGCGTGCAAGTGGACAGGGTCAACCCCGGCGACCTGGAGATCGCGGATTCCTTCCAAGTCGCGATCTATGAGAACCTCCTGAAAGAATTGAACAAGACAAAGCAATTCAAGCAGGTGTTTCGCGACGGTGACCGCAACGCTAGCGACGTTCCGAACTTGCTGGTTTTGCAGACAACGGTTGAGAAATACACCCCTGGGAACGAAACGCGGCGCGCGGTGACCACCGTGAGCGGCGCCACAAAATTAACGGTGCGGAGTCAGATCGTAACACGCGAGGGCAAAATCGTTCTCGATCGTAGGGTCAATGGGGACGTTCGCATGTTCGGCAGCAATTTGCGGGCTACTCACAACTTGGCCCGCAATATAGCCAAAGCGATCAAACAATCACGATGGGATGTGAGCTAGGGCGCCAATCCTTGGAAAATCTTGAAGGAGTCGATCATGATTACTAACGCCGCCGCAAAGCGGCAAGCAGGGCCGGATACTGAGAAACTCGTCGCCAGGTACGGATGTGGTCCCGTGCACTTCTCCGGAACGGACGAAGCACTGTATGAACGGCACTTGCTGTTTGACAGTGGCGTCGATCTAGCGGCGGCGACGGCGCGCGACCGGTTCGAAGCCCTGGCGCGGTCGGTGCGTGACGTTCTATCTCAGCGATGGCTCTTAACCGAGAAGACCTACGAAGAACGAAATCCTAAGCGGCTCTACTATCTCTCGATGGAGTTTCTCATCGGCCGCTCGCTGGCCAACAATGTTACGAATCTTCTGCTCTCTCCGCTCACGAACCAGTTCATCGAGGACAAAAAACTCAATCTCCTCGAGATTTTGGAGCAGGAGCCCGATGCGGGGCTCGGCAACGGCGGCCTTGGACGCCTGGCGGCCTGCTTCGTTGAATCTGCCGCGACCATGCACCTACCGGCGATGGGATACGGATTGCGCTATGAATATGGCATTTTCAAGCAATCCATCCAGAACGGATGGCAGCGGGAAATGCCGGACAACTGGCTCCGTTCTCCCGACCCGTGGGAGGTCGCTCGCCCGAATGAGAAGGTGGAGGTCAGTTTGGGTTGCTCGATCGAGCTCAGTGGAGGCAGTCTGCGCCCCGTGCCGGGGCGGCCGTCAACTCTGATCGGCATCCCATTCGATCGTCCGGTGGTCGGCTATGGAGGTTCCACGATCAATACGCTCCGCCTCTGGTCCGCTGCCGCATCAGACTCCTTCAACTTTGAAGAGTTCTCTCACGGTGATTTTGTGGAGGCGTTTACTGGGACGCTCGCGGCTGAGACCCTGGGGCGGGTCCTTTATCCCGATGATTCCAGAATCATGGGGCAAGGCCTGCGCCTGTTGCAGGAGTATTTTCTGGTCGCATGCTCGCTGGCAGATACCGTGCGCCGCTTCCAACGCAGCAACTCGGATTGGCGCTTGTTTGCAGACAAAGTCGCGATTCAGATGAACGACACGCACCCCGCTCTGGCCGTGCCGGAACTCATGCGAATCCTGGTTGATCAGGTGCACCTTGAATGGGATGAAGCCTGGCACATCACACAGAACACGCTGGCCTACACCAATCACACCTTGTTGCCTGAAGCGCTCGAAAAATGGCCGGTAGCGTGGTTTGAAGACATGCTGCCCCGGCAACTCGAGATCATCTACGAAATCAACCGCCGCTTTCTGGGCGACGTGCGGGGGCGGTTTCCGGGCGATAAGGGCCGAATTCAGCGCGTGAGTGTTGTCGAAGACGGTGAGCCCGGGACCAAGAAGCTTCGAATGGCCAATCTGGCGGTCGTAGGTTCTCACAGTACCAACGGGGTGGCAGAGATTCACTCCAAGCTGTTGCGTGAGACCACGCTCAAAGACCTGGCGGAAATCTTTCCGGAACGTTTCAACAATAAAACGAATGGGGTCACACCCCGGCGCTGGCTGGAATTATGCAATCCTGCTCTTTCTGGACTCATCACTGATGCCATTGGAGATGCCTGGATCCGCGATTTAAGCGAATTACGCAAGCTCAAAGCATTCACCGAGGACAATGGCTTCCGTGATGACTTCCGCAAAGCCAAGCGAAACGCCAAGCGACAATTCTGTGATTGGCTCCGCTGGTCGACAGGGCAGAGCGTTGATCCTGAGTCGATCTTCGATTGCCAGGTCAAACGCATCCACGAGTACAAACGGCAATTCCTGAATGCACTGCGGATCGTTGTGCTCTACAACCGGCTGCGTCAGGACCCGGGGCTCAACCTGTACCCACGCACGTTCTTTTTCGCCGGCAAAGCTGCGCCTGCCTACCGGCTCGCCAAGGTGATCATCAAGTTGATTAACAATCTGGCTGCGACCATCGACGGCGACCCCACGGTACGCGAACGGCTCAAGGTGGTATTCCTGCCCGACTACTGCGTCTCGCTTGCGGAACACCTGATCCCCGCCAGTGACGTCTCCAACCAGATTTCGACTGCAGGTTACGAGGCCAGCGGCACCAGCAACATGAAGTTCATGATGAACGGCGCATTGACGATCGGTACACTCGATGGCGCGACGATTGAGATGGCAGCAGAGGCGGGCGAGGAGAACTTTTTCCTCTTCGGCTTGACGGCTGAGCAGGTGATTGGCAGTCGCGGATGGTACAACCCGCGCTGGCACTACGAACACGAGCCTGAGACCCGTCAAGCCCTGGACTTGATTTTCTCGGATTATTTCAGCTGCTATGAGCCGGGTGTATTCGAGCCGTTGCGGGACATGTTGCTGACGCACGGCGACCACTACATGCATTTGGCGGACCTGAAGTCGTATCTCGAGGCAGACGGACGGCTGACCGCGTTATATGCCGATTCCGACGAATGGGCGCGCAAGGCCATCTTGAATGTGGCGGGCTCGGGGAAGTTCTCCAGTGACCGCACCATCGCTGAATATGCGGCAGAAATCTGGCATGTACAGCCATGTCCAATACCGGAGCAAGCGTAAGAGAAGGCGCGGACATAAAAGAAAAAGCAGATGTAGTGAAACTCACAAACGCACTTATTCTTCCGGCTTTTGTTTTCATAATGACTTGCGCCTACGGCCAGGATGTCCATTACGACTACGCCCGAGGCACCAACTTTTCGGCCTACAGGACCTATCAATGGGTCGAGGTCCCGAGCGCGCCAACCAAGATCGATCCGCCGAAGGGTGTTCCAGACCCCCCGCCCGGACTGCCAAAAATCGAGCTTCCGGGCGGAGGACCCATGGGCGACAGCCGGGGTGGAATGTCAGATGATCAGTTGATTAGTCAGGACATTAAGCGGGCAGTGGACGAACAGCTCGCACAGAAAGGCCTCACCAGGGTCGAAAAGAACGGCGACCTTCAGATTGCGTACCACGCCGCCATCCGTGAAGAAAAGGGCATAGATCTAAACGGCATGGGTTGGGGGGGCAGAGGTTTCGGCGGATTGTGGGACGGCTCAATTTCGGGCCAGACTTCTACCATCCCCATCGGGACGCTGGTGATCGACGTATATGACCCGGCAACAAAGCAGCTGATCTGGCGCGGACAAGCCAGCAAGAGCATCGATCTCAAGAAAGACCCAGACAAGAATTTCAAAAATCTGGAAAAGGCGATGACCAAGCTGTTCAAGAATTATCCGCCTCAAGCCGGCAAATAGTCAGCTGCCGGCTTTAAGGCAACGCAACACAACGAATACACAGGAGAACTCGTAATGAACGCGAAGCAGATTTGGGGAGTGATGGTCGTTCTATGTGTGGCAGCCGTAGCTGCCCGCGCGGACTCTTTGGAATTGAAGAATGGGAGTCTGATCAAGGGTAAATTCATGGAGGGGACCCAGACCAGCATCAGCTTTCAGGTAGGGTCGTCGGTGCAGAACTATAACATCGCCGATGTCCGTTCGCTCCGATTCGATTCCGACGCGCAGGGTGCCTCGCCCTCGGTTCCCTTGAAGCAGCCGAGTGTGCCTTCGGCTTCAGAAAAAGATGAAGTCGCAAAATCTTCGTCGTCGGTCACCATTCCCGCGGGCACACGGATTTCGGTTCGCACCATCGATTCCATTGACTCCACGAGGAATCGTGTGGGATATCGTTTTGAGGCTTCACTCGAAGAACCTCTGACGATAGCTGGCAATGTGGTGGTTCCGAAGTACGCAGACGTCTACGGCCGGTTGGAAGAGTCGAAAGAGACCGGAACTTTCACTGGAAGGTCCGAACTAAGACTCGAGCTGACGGGAATCGTCGTCCATGGTCAGACTGTGCCGCTAGTCACCGGAGAATACGAAGTCTCGGGCAAATCCAAGGGCGAGAGTACCGCGAAAAGAACTGTCGGGGGAGCCGCCATTGGGAGCATCATTGGTGCGATTGCAGGCGGCGGGAAAGGCGCGGCCATCGGGGCAGGAACAGGGGCGGGCGTGGGAGCGGGCTCGGAAATCATCACCAAGGGAGACCAAGTGAAGATCCCGAGCGAGACCTTACTGGATTTCACTCTGCAACAGAGCGTGACGATTCCGGCAGCCTGATCCCTCTGCCTCAGAAGCGAGTCTCGCAGTCACGTTCGAAAACTCGCGCCTCTTGATTGAGACAAAATCTACCTGCCCGCGTTCGACGGGCCGACTGGGAGCTTGTCGCCGGCAGCGCTGGAACAGAAGGTTCAGTTGGCTATTTGCTGGATCCCAGCAAGGCCCGTTGCCATGCAAAAAATGAGAGCGAAAATCTATTGATGCAAGTGCCGCCGACCGCGTCGAATGCGTATGGCCAACGTGGAGTCGTGGTCGTATTGTAGGAAGAGAACCATGCATCGGGCACGAATCGTAAAAAGCATTGGACTGATTGGTTTGGTCGCCGCGTTTCTGCTGCTCTGCTCCGCCCAATCTTTTCAACCGGAGCCGAAACTGTATGGCGCCAAGCGGGAGGACGTGCCGCCGTGGGCGGAGCAGGGGAATTTTCGTTTCATCCGGCTAGACGGCGGACAAATCGAAAGCTGGAAGGCCGAGCGGACCTGGTGGGGCAACAAGTTCAGCGCCGAGGAGAAGGAGGTGCTGACCCACATCTACGACCGCGATTTCGAGCAAATGCTGGGCTTGCTCAAGCAGGCGGAGTTCAACTGGATCTGGGTCACCTGGAGCAACGGCTGGTCGCTTAAGGACGAGGACGAGAACCGGGAGAACCTGAAAAAGGTAATCGCCCGTTGCCATGAGAACGGCATCCACGTGTCGGCTTACCTGTCGGCTACCAACATGTTCTGGAAGAGCGCCTACCGCGACGACCCGGAAACGAAGAAGTACGGCCTGTGGAAGTACGGCATCCCCATGTTCTACGCCGGCCCGACCACGACCGACTTGCAGATTTCATGGAAGCGCCGGCTCGCCGATGCGCGCGAGCCTGGCTGGCGGGCCTATCTCCTGAAGAAGGCGGAGCTGGCGGTGGATGCGGGCGTGGACGCGATCGCATGGGACAACATGATCGGTCATAACAGCGGCCTGGCCCAGTTGCTAGATGATACCCAGCGGATGGCGGAACGGAAGGCGCGGGAGACCGGCCGGCCCAAGGTCATGGTTTATGCCAATGTCCATATCTCGCCGGACCGCTTTGGGATGAACGACGTTAACGAAGTGATCTGGGAGGAGGACGGCAAGGACACTCCGGGGGTGTGGGATGGTCATTGGCAGGTGGGGAACGCGCGCAAGATCAAATTCCTGAGCGGCGAGAAGCAGCTCTGGCAGCCCCTGATGTATGAGAACGACCTTTACCACTGCGGCCCGCGCGAGCGCTGCATCCCTAGCCCGTCCGAGCAGAAGCTTTCCATCGCCGAGGCCTATGCGTTCGGCGCGGCCACCTCGCGCAACATCGAGGGCCGATTCCTCTCCGCTCTGATCAATGGCAAGCCGGAGGCTCAGGAGGCCTGGACGGCCATCGCTCAATACAACCATTTCCTGGTCGAGCATTGGGGGCTCTACCACCAGGCAGAGCCGGCGGCGCGGATCGCCTTGCTCTCGGCGGAGCCGCACAACCCGCTGGCCAACGAATTCCTCAAACAGAGCGTCTTCTTCGAGACCAAAGTGCTCTCGCACATGGACAAAGGAATCCCCCTGGACCGGTTCAAGGTGCTGGTGATGCCGGCTGACCTGCCCAAGTTCAGCGCCGAGCAAAGGGCCCGGTTGCATGCGTTCACCGCTGGCGGGGGCGTCATCATCAGCGCCGGAAAGTCTAACTCGGGAATCGTGGCGCGCGCCGAAGCCGCGGCCGGGGGACCTCGCCTCAGCCTGGAGCCGCGCGGTTACGTGCTGGGCCAGTTGACTTGGAAGCCCGACGGCCGGACTTTGATTCTCCACTTGCTCAACTACGATCACCAGGCCTCGGCAGAGAACGTGAAGGTCCGGCTGGACCTGAGCGGGTTGGTCCCTCTGCAAGAAACCAACGACCTGAGCCGCTGGGAGGTGAAAGTCCTTTCGCCGGACGCGGCCCAGCCTAAGTTCGCCGGCCTTTCTGTGC
>Ga0326728_10023895_pt1 | contig 11137 bp, 9 predicted proteins | sample MB3enrmetagenome_FD_207602 | JGI IMG/M metagenome (GOLD analysis project Ga0326728, IMG submission 207602) | Lab enriched peat soil microbial communities from McLean, Ithaca, NY, United States - MB31MN | ecosystem: Environmental > Terrestrial > Soil > Wetlands > Peat | place: USA: New York... | reverse complement strand
CAAAAAGTATTTTCGATAGTACAATCGGTACGATCGGAGCGTCCGGCGGCGCTTTACACTGGTGACTCGATGGCCACAATCTACATCTTCGTTTACCTGCAATTGCTGGATCTCCTGACCACGCTGGTGGGATTGAAGATGGGCGCCCGGGAAATGAGCCCGTTCGTCGTGATGTTGATGCACACGGGCCCCGGTGTGGGAGTGGCGGCATCCAAAGCCCTGGCGCTGGTCCTCGGTGGAGTATGCGTGTGGGCCCGGAAGGAGCACCTGATCCGCTGGATTACCTATTGGTATGGCGGCCTGATTGTGTGGAACCTGATGGTGATGCTGGCGGCGTAAGAGCCGAGGGCCGCATCATCAGCGCCGGAACAGCCAGGACGACGTCAGCACCATGGCGGCCAGCAAAGCGCCTTCCGCCAGAATGCGGCGCCAGCCTAGCCGTTCGGGAACAGATCCGGCAGCGCTTTCAACCAAGTGCTTCCACATGGCATTCCCACCTGTAAACTGCGAATCAGCATGGTTCCCCGCCGGTCCACGTATACCTGGTACAGCGGCACATCGGATTCCTTGACCACGTAACCGCCCGTCTGCATGAGCCAGGAATCCGGATAGCTGGCGGTCACCAGCGGATTCGGCCCGAGCGCGCGCACGCGGAACTGCCACGTGGAGGGCTCGTAATTCGCATAACTGAAACAGCGGCCCACGCATACGCGGTCGATCATGTGATCGAGGGTGGGGACACGCAGGCCGGGATCGAGCACCCCGCTGACCACTCGCTGGCCCGGGCCCAGTTGAGCCACCACGTCCTGCATGCGGTCCTCCACGGCATTGAGCGCCCGTTCGTCGCGATAGATGAAGACGAAAAAGACCACCGCCACCGCCGCTAGCGCATAGCGCTCCCAGGCGCGCGGCTGGGCCGCTCCCAGCAGACCGCACACGCAGATCCCCACCCCCAGCGACATGCGCTCCGCGATATAGGTGAGAGTGTGGTGGAAGCCGGGAATCAGGACGGTGGTGGGGAGGATAAAGACCCCCAGGGCGCTCAGCGCGCACAACTGGAAGGTGACGCTCGAAGCCACCTGCCGCGATCCCGACCTGCGCAACAGGTCCAGGAATAGCAGCCCCCACACCAGCAGCAGCGCGATCAGGACGCCGTAATATTTGCCGTCGAAGACCCACACCTGGTCGGCGCCCGTGGTCAGGGTGATCTGCTCGAACGACCATCGCGAGACCAGGGCCGCCCCGATCACCACGCGCAGAAGCACGGTAGCCACGAGCGTTCCCAGGGTGATGTATATCCGTTGCCGCGGCCCGGCCCGGTGGGTCAGCCACAAAAAGACCAGCAGGCAGACCGTCCAGGCCACCGGCAGGCCATGGGCCACGTAGGCCACCACCAGCACCGCCATGGCCGCGGCCACGCGGCGCGGCCGCAGATCCCAGGCCAGCGCCAGGGCCCAGAAACACATCCCCAGGCTGAGATAAAAATTGAAGAACCCCATGTGGAAGACCCAGCCATAAGCCAGCATGGCGATCGACGGCACCAGGTACCAGCACGGCCGCCCGGTGACCGCTCGCACGTAGGCGAAGGCGCCCCATATGAAGATCAGCACTGCCAGCGAAACCGAGATCCGCTGAGCCGCCTCCGCGCCCACGATCCGGAATAGCCCGCCCATGAGCAGATCGAAAAGCACGTTGCTGGTCTGGTTAACCACCGACAGGCCCTGCACCCGTCCGCTCTCGATCAATTGGGCCAGCCAGGCGTTATAGATGTGGCTGGAAAGATCCCCCGCCTCCACGCGCGGCTGCCAGAAACACGGGATCAACAGCAGCAGGGAAGCCCACGCGTAGGCCGCGCGGCCACCCGCCAGACGCGCCAGCAGGGGAGACCGCGGCCCGGCTCTTTCCGACTCACGGGATTGCGCGCGAACATGTTTGGGTCGCATAGATCTATATCAGCCTGATCGACTCGAATTCCGGGACCAGCGCGAAGCTCGCAGCCACGCTCTGAATCTGCTCGCCAATCTGCCGAACCCCGCCCTCCAGCAGTTGGGAACCCTGTTCCCCGGAAGCCAGGCGCAGATATTTTATTCTAGCGGGATCGATGCGCATCACGCGGCAGCAGGTGGCATCCACAGCCACCGGGTCGCGGCCGGCCACCAGCACTCCGGCCCGCTTGGGCGTGCCCAGGATCGGTCCGTTACCTTCCATCCCCACGATGCCATCCACGATGGCGAAACGGCGCGGGCAGATCGCGTCCAGTTCGGCGATGCACTCGTCGATTCCAGACCAGTGCAGCAGGTTCTTGGGCCACCCGTAGATGCCGCCCGGAACCACCCCGAAAAGATTCTTCATGGAGAGCGTGGCGCCTACCCAGTGGTGCGTCTTCATCTTGGGAACGGAAACCAGCAGGTCCGCTCCCATCACGGTATTGGGAAGATAGAGTTTTCCCAGCCGTGAGAACTGGCGCGCCGGGAGCACCCGCGAAACGTCGTCCAGATTCAAATCGACGAACATCTCCTCGAAGCGCGGCACGGTCTTGAAATAGCCGGCCGCTTCGGCCAGGTCCAGCGTATTGCGGCGATGGCCGGGACCTTCGGCGATTTGAACGCTGGCTGCGCCCAGGGCGTGAAACGCCTCGCAGGTCGCGTGCACCAGCAGGGGATGGGTATTGATGACGTTATCCGGCTCGAACTCCACCAGGTTGGGCTTGACCACCACGCGGAGCCCGCGCACGTCCAGTTTGTGTTCGCCGATCGTGCGCCGCACGGTCTCGTAGAGGCCCTGGCCATACTCGGGAACCCGCACAATCGAGACGGACGACGGAACCACCGGGACAACCGGGGCGGCGCAGCCGGTGAGTGTCGCGGCAGCCGCCGAGGCAGCGAACCATTCGCGCCGCGTCAGCCCCGAGCCGCTATTTCCATGTGTTCGTTGGAGCATTCCTCACCCCCAGAACAAGGACCTGCCGTTCCCCTCCTCCGCCACCAGCAGATCCAAAGAGGATTCCGAGAGCGTCCGGCAGAGGACCTCGGGCGGGCAATATCCCGCGTCCAGGTTTCCGTGGGCCATCAGACCGAGGCGCAGCCAGTTCAGTGCGTCGGCCGAATGGCATTCGCCCAGAAAACCGCCGGCCAGCTTCAGAGCACGATCCACCACCGGCGAGCGCACGCCGCGCAGAGCCGCCAGGGCCATACCCGTGGTCTCCGGGTACGGGCGCGAATCGTAGGCTAAGTCCTGCACGGAGCCGTGATTCCAGCCTCCCTCGCGGCAAGCGCGGCGCAGCAGGAAGCTTCGGCCTTCTTCGATGCGCCGGACGATGCGCTCGCTGGGATTCCGGCGATTCTCCTTCTCCAGAGCCAGGATCGCCAGCGAAGTCGGCCCTACCCAGGCGGCCGTACCGGGAAACCAGGGCCAGCCGGGAAATTCCAGTTCGGGAGGGCGCGCGTTTCCGAGCATCCACTCCCGCAAACGATATAAGCCGGTGGATTCCTTTCCCGTGGTTTCCAGCAGCCACTCGATGCCGCGGGCATGCGGCGCCTCGCCCAGAAGGCCGGCCGGCAGCAGGGCCACCAGAGCAGTGACCCAGGTGCTTTGGTCCACGTCGGCGCGCGGAGCCCAGCCGCCGTCCCGGCGCGCGGTGGAAACAATCCATCGCACGCCTCGGCCGGCCGCTTCGCTTTCTCCCGCGGCGGTCAGGGCCAGCACGGCGTAAACGGTCGGCTCGGTCCACGAACCGCCGCGCACGTAGGGCCAGCCGCCGTCGCGATTTTGTCTGCCGAGAAGAGTCTCTATCGACATGGTGAGTTGGGGCTGGCGGAAGACTCGCTAGCCGCACGGTCTTGCCCCAGCCTCCGCATTCGAGGGCCTACCGAAGCGCGCGACGCCTGCGGCGGCGCGACAGCAGCATGACCAGGGTTACGCCGGCTCCCAGCCAGATCGCTCCTTGTACTGCCACGTCCATCGTTGGATCTCCTTTCCATGAATCTTCCCGGCCCCCCCTCTCCTGTGTTGCGCCGCAGGGAGGCCAACCGCTCTGATGGGCCATCGCGGTGCGCAATCGACGCATCCTCGCAGCCCGGGCTATTCGTTATCCGCGGGCCCGCCGCTCGCGGCGCCGCCTCAAAAACATCAGCATCGCACCGCCGGCCGCCAGCCAGACGATCGTTTGAGCTAGTGAATTGTACATGTTTCGTTCCTTTCTCTAACCATTTCTTCTCTGAAGTGCCGCGGCCACTCCCCAAGTGGATTGCTCGCCGGGCCGGCCCCTCGAACGAGCGGTCGAGGCACTTCGCCTAACGGGTCCTACCCTCCCCCCACCATCCTCATCATGGGGAACAGGTACTTGAAAATCTGCAATATCCCGGGACCGGCCGCGACAATGAGCATCGACGGCAAAATGAAAAAGAATATCGGGAAGACCAGCTTCACCCCGACCTTCCCGGCGCGCTCCTCGGCCTCCTGCCGGCGTGCGATGCGCATAAAATCCGAGTGGGTGCGCAGCGAATCTCCCATGCTGGTTCCGAAACGGTCGTTCTGAATCAGGATGGCCACCAGCTTGCGAATCTCCGGTTCGCCGGTGCGGTCGGCGAAGTTGCGGAGCGCATCGGCGCGGCGTTTGCCGGCGCGCATCTCGAGATTGATCAGCTGCAGTTCCTCGCTGAGCTGCGGATGGCTGACCTGCAACTCACGGGCGACGTGCTGGATGGCTTGATCCAGACCCAGGCCGGCCTCCACCGAGACCACCATCAGGTCGAGCGCATCGGGCAGGGAAAGCCGCAAAAGGACCTGGCGCTTGGCGATCTTTTTCTCCAGAAAGAATTTCGGCATGATCCAGCCCGCCGCGCATCCGGAGAGAATCAGTCCCATCTTCAGGACCGGGTTGGGAGGCATGTTCGGCTCCAGCAGGATGCTCAGAAACAGGCAGCCGAGCGTGGTCATAATGCGAATCCCGAAGAAGATCGCCACGGCGTTGTCGGACCGGAATCCGGCGCGCATCAATTCGAAACGCAGGGTAGCCACATCGGCTTCCGAGCTGGGCATTTTCGAGCCGAGCTGGTGCAGCAGGTGCACGAATGCCCGAGGCTCCTCGGAGCCGTCGGCGGCCAACAAATTCCGCCTGGCATCGCCGGTGATCACAGGATTGCCCAGAGTCTTCAGCAGCCGGCCGGGCTTGTAAAGCATTCGATAGCCCACGAACGTGATCGCCGCCAGCAGCATCAAAAACGCACAGCCCGCCAACAGAATTGCGTTCGTCATAGTCACACCCTGATGTTGATAATCTTCTTGATGAAGAAATTGCCCAGAATTTGCGCTACCACGGCCCCCCCAATCATGAGCTTGCCATCGGAATCGGCGGCCATGCCTTGGAGATAGCCGGGCGCCACCACCAGTAGCGCCAGCAGCGTGCCGATCGGCAGCAGAGTGAGGATCGAAGCGGTCAGCCGGCCGTGCGCGCTGGCAGCCCTGACTTGCCCCTTCAAACGGAAGCGCTCGCGAATCACATAAGCGAGGCGCGCGAGGATCTCACTCAAATTGCCCCCGGTCTGCTTCTGCAGCAGGACCGACGAGGTAAAGAAGCGGACGTCCAGAAGCGGAACCTTCTGGTGGAAATTGCGCAGAGCGTTATCCAGCGACGCGCCCAGGTTCTGCTCGTTGAACAGCGAACGGAATTCCTGGCCCAGCGGATCGGCCAACTCCTCCCCGACCATCCCTAGGCTGATGGTGAACGCGTGGCCGGCGCGCATCGAGCGGGCCAGAAAATCGAGTGCCTCGGGGAGCTGTTCTTCCATGCGGTCCAGGCGCTTCTTGCGCTTGTGCCGGACGTAGAGGTACGGCATCGCTCCCAGGAGCAGGCCCAGCGCCACGGCCGTCACCCAGCCGTTCATCAGGAAGGGCAGCAGCGCTCCCAGGCCCAAGCCGGGAATGCACAGCAGGCCCATGGCCGCCAGCAACCGCGTGGCCGGCCAGTTCAGGCCGGCTTGCTGGATCTGCTCCTGGGCGTGGCGGGAGAAGTGGAACGACCTCAAAAAATGCTTCAGGCCGGTGGGCTTGTCGGGATCGATCTCCTTCAACAGGTTGCTGATAGCCATCACCGGCTCGCCGGCGGCGGTCTGCAGCATCCCCGTCATCTGCTTCTTGCGCCGGGCGTCGAAGAACTTCAGCCCGACGCTCACGGTCAACAGGATGAGCGCGAATACCACGACAAACGAAACCACCGCCGCGACCGGCATCAGTTGATCTCCACCACGGTCTGGAACAGCTGCGGCGACAGGTTAATGCCGCTCGATTTCAGCCGGTCGTAGAACTTGGGACGAATACCCGTGGCCCGGAAGCGGCCCAGCACTTTCCCGCTTTCATTCAGACCGGTTTTGTCGAACAGGAACAGATCCTGGAGCGTGATGATGTCCTGCTCCATCCCGCACACTTCGGTGATATGGGTGACGCGCCGCGCCCCGTCGCTGAAGCGGGCCACCTGCACGAACAGGTCGATGGCCGAGGCCACCTGCTGCCGGATGGAGCGCACCCCCATGTTGGCGCTGGCCATCCCCACCATGACTTCCAGGCGGTTCAGCCCGTCGCGCGGGGTGTTGGCGTGAATCGTGGTCAGGGATCCGTCGTGGCCCGTGTTCATCGCCTGCAACATGTCCAGCGCTTCCTCCGCGCGAACCTCGCCGACGATGATGCGGTCGGGGCGCATACGGAGGGCATTGATGACGAGCTGGCGGATGTGAATGGCACCCGCGCCTTCGACGTTGGCCGGGCGCGTCTCCATGCGGGCCACGTGGGTCTGCTGGAGCCGCAGCTCGGCGGCATCTTCGATGGTGACGATGCGCTCGTCCTCCGGAATGTAGGAGGAGAGCGCATTGAGCAGCGTGGTCTTACCGGAGCCGGTGCCGCCGCAGATCAGGATGTTCAGGCGCGCCTTCACGCAGCCCTTGAGCAGTTCCAGCATGCCCTCGGTCAGGGCCAGCTTGCGAACCAGGTCCTCCCCGCGCAGGGCGTGGCGCCCGAAACGGCGGATCGAAAGCAGCGGCCCGTCCACGGCCACCGGCGGGATGGCGGCGTTGACGCGCGAACCGTCCGGCAGGCGGGCGTCCACCAGGGGCGACGATTCGTCCACGCGGCGGCCTACCCGCGAAACAATCTTTTCGATGATGCGCAGCAGGTGCGCGTCGTCCTTGAACTCCACCGGCGTGCGGTAGAGCTTGCCGCCGCGCTCCACGTAGACCAGTCGCGGCGTGGTTACCAAAATGTCGCTGATGGTGGGGTCCTGGAGGAGCGGCTCGAGCGGGCCGAGGCCGAAAACCTCGTCCAGAATCTCCTCGATCACGCGGTCCTTCTCAACCAGCGAGAGAGGCGTCTTCTCCTCCTCCACTAGTTTGGCCACCGCCACTCGAATTTCGGTCCGCACACGCTCGCCGGCCATCGACGAGAGCGCTTCCAGGTTGATGCGGTCCAGCAGCTTGCGATGCAGCGTGAACTTCAGCTCCTGGTACTCCGGAGTGTAGCCGTCTTTATTGAAAAGGCGGCTCACCCAGCCGGTTTCGCGAACTTCGCCCGGTCTAGGCATCGAATCCAGTAAAGTCGGCATGATCGTTTTCGTTTCCCTTCACTTCCACCCGGCCAACCCCAGGCTCGGCCGCTTCCTCAAAATATCCCGAAACGCTTCTTGGACTTCTCCTCTTCCAGGTTGGAGAGCTTCACGGTCAGTCGTGTGATATTCCTCCCCAGCTCGGAACTGCGCGTCAGCATCCGGCCCTCGGCGTAGGTTTCGTACAACTCGGGGTAATCGTTGGAAACCATGGCGAAGATCGGCACACCCAGCATCTTCTCCAGTTCTGCGGCCGTGATATCCAGGCGTTTGGGCGCGCGGTTGAGAATCAGCCGGATGCGGTTCTTCCCATATCCGCCGTCGAGCAGCGTCTGAATGATCATCTTGGCCTGGTGCAGCGCGGGCACTTCCACGGTGGTTACCAGGCAGGCCTCGTCGATCTCTTCCAGCGCGGCCATGGCGATGCGGCTCAGGCTGCGGCCCAGGTCCACCACCGTCCAGTCGTATTGCGGCCGGGCGAAGGCCAGCACGTGGCGGATCTGCTCGTCTTTGGGCTGTTGCTTGGAAGCCAGGGCCAGCGGGGAAGAGACGATCTCGACGCCTGGAATGCCGTTCGAGACCAGCGCCTTCCAATAATGAATGTCGAGCCGGTGCAGGTTGTTGACGGCGTCCAGTATGGAATAAACCGACTTGGTCTTGGTAATGAAGCCAACCATGCCGGCATCCAGATCCAGATCCGCCAGCAGAACCTTCTGATTCTGGCGGCCCAGCTCGGCCGCCACGTGGCAAGCCAGTGTGGTGGCGCCGCAGCCGCCCTTGGCCGAGAAGAAAGCGAAGCTCTTCCCTGCCCCCTTGCCGCCGCTCTCCCTCCGCCGACTGCGCTCCGCGGAGCGTTTCTCGAGCGCGCGGCGCAGCGTCTCCTTGAGCGGCGGGAAGAGATATTCGTTGATGCCGGCGCGCATCGAAGAGAGAATCGCGTCCGCGTCGGCGGCGGTGTTCAAAGCGATGATCATGGGGTCGCCGACGGCCCCTTTTATCGAAGCCACCAGACCTTCGAGCGGCTCTCTCCACCCACTGATATCCACCAGCACCACATCCGGCCGCATGCGCTCGAGGCGGTCGAGAAAGTTGCCGATATCGCCGATGTCCTGGTGCTCCACAATGATGCGAAACGGCAGCTCGGAAAGACAGGCCTGGGCCTGCTCCCAGAGCTCCCGGTTTTCGATGGCCAGCCCGATGGTCAGCGGATACATTGCGGATCTCCAGTTATCGAGCTCAAGGGCGGTTCACCCCGGCCGCGCTGGGCGACGTACTCTCGTTGGCCGGCGCCACCGGCACCATGGGTATAATCTGGAAAGCCGGGGTCGTGGGCGCGGAACTGGCCTGCCCCTTCTTCCGGTCCTGTTCCAGTTCCTCGACCGCGATCGTATCGGACGCCGGATGCACCGGCACCGGCCCGGTCTTGTCCATTCCGGGCTGCGCGGGCGCGGGCTTCCGATCCAGAATGTAGGGCGACGTGAAGCCCACATCGGGCGGCTTCTGGCCGGCGGGAATTGGGCGCACCACTTCGGGCGTGATAATCACCAGCAACTCGGAATTCGAGCGGCTGGTTTGCTTGGTCTGGAATAGCTTGCCCAGAATCGGCACGTCGCCTATGCCGGGCACCTTCGAGAAGCTCTCCGTAATCTGGTTGTCCAGCAGCCCTGCGATGGCGAAGGTCTGCCCGCTTTCCAGCTCGACCTCGGTCTTTACCTTGCGGCTCGTCAAGCCGGGAACGGTCACGCCCATGACCGTAACCGAGTTCGTATAATCGAGCGAACTGACCTCCGGCGCGACTTCCATGCGGATGGTGCCGCGCGGCGTAACCACGGGAAGGAAGATCAGGCGAATGCCGTACTCACGCCAGGAGATGCTGATGGCGGCCGTTCCTGCCCCCGGCTGGACCATGGGGAACGGGAATTCGCCGCCCGCCAGGAAACTGGCCGGTTTGCCGCTGATCGCCAACACATTCGGCTCCGCCAGCATTTGGAGCATGTTCTTGGACTGGAGGGCCTGAATAGCGGCCAGCAGGTTGATGTCGGTGCGGAACAGGAACACGTTCACGGCCTGGCTGATCGAGATGGTTTTGTTCCCGTCGGTGCTGACCGGAGAGCCGGTGCCCACGGCCGAGTTCTGGTTCCCCGCCCCGCTGGACAGGTTCACTCCCAGATCCAGGCTGGCCGAACGGTCTACGTCGGCGAAGCGCACCTTCAGGAGCACCTGCGGCTCGACGTCCGGAACCTTGACGTGCAGCAGGTTGACGGATCTGCCCAGAGTTCCGGCGATGGCCATGACGCGGTCCGCCGAGATCACATCCGGCACCGTGCCGCGCACGAAGACGGCATCGTTATCGAAAGTGACGTTGATGTCGTCGTCTGGAAAGTCGCGCGCGATCTGCTGGCGGACGGCGTCCAGCCTCACCGGGCTGACGCGCACCACCAGGTCGTAGAGCAGGCGGCTCCCGCTCTGCTGCCAGACTACCAGTGAAGTTTCGCCGGGAGCTTTTCCGTTGATCAGAACTTCCTTCGGTCCCACGGCCACGGCTTCGATGAGATCGCCGTTGGCCACCGAAAGACGCTGGATATTGAGCGGGCTGTCCACGATGAGCGATTTGCCTACCGTGACCATTAGCCTCGGGGGCACCTGAGGGGTCATGGTTTGCTCTTGCGCGGAACTGCCCCGCGTGTCGGCGGGTCCTTCGGCGCCGAGCGTGCCGGCCAGAAAGCAGAGGCCGGCGGCAGCCAGCGCGAGACTCCGATTGTGGCGGAACGCGGTCATCTACTTGTTCTCCCCGTTTGCTTCGAATTTCGTCTCAGATCGTTTGGAGCCGGCAAAGATCTCCATGACAAAGGGCGGATCCTTCTTAGGTGGCGCGGCGGCGGGCGGCCGCGGAGCTTTGGGCGCGCGTCGCGCGGCCGGCTCCGGCATATCGCCCCCACCCCGGACTCCCGGGATCTGGGGCTTGCCGCCATTGAACAGGTAAGCCACGGCCGTGCCGGGGGTTTTAGTCTCCTGAAGATCCAGCGGATTGCGCAGCACCAGCTGAATGGTCGTCTGGCTGCGCGCCAAGCTCAGTTGCTCGGCCTGTGCGGGAGTCACCAGCATGTTGACCACCTGCACGGTGATCGGCTTGCCTTCGGCATCCTTCTTGAAATCCTGGCCCGCGGAAAGCACCTCGATATTCTGTAGCAGCGTCTTGGTCATCGTGCCCAGGCTGCTATTGCCTCCCGGACTGTTGCCGGAAATCAACACATCGACGCGCGTCCCGGCCACCACGAAACCCGCCACGCCCACGACCTCGTTAACAGGCACGGCCACGGCCCGCATGCCGGGAGGAATCATGGCCGCCAGACCGCCCCCGGCGCCGAGAGGCGCCAGCCGCGATTCCAGCAACGGCTCCTTGGCGTAAATCGTTGTAAGGACGCCGCGTTTCAGCACCGCGTTGATATCGCTCGACGCGCCGGCGGGGATTGCGCCGGACCAATCCGACAGGGTCACGTCGTCCTCTTTCAATACCGTGCCCATGGGCAGGTCGTGCGCTGCCAC
>Ga0326728_10023890_pt1 | contig 11138 bp, 12 predicted proteins | sample MB3enrmetagenome_FD_207602 | JGI IMG/M metagenome (GOLD analysis project Ga0326728, IMG submission 207602) | Lab enriched peat soil microbial communities from McLean, Ithaca, NY, United States - MB31MN | ecosystem: Environmental > Terrestrial > Soil > Wetlands > Peat | place: USA: New York... | reverse complement strand
GGAGCGCACGCTCTCGACCGATGATCTCGTCGTTGCCGACGCGAAAAAGCCGGTGGGCCTGGCTGGCGTGATGGGCGGCTTCGACACGATGATCACCGAGCGCACGAAGAACATCCTGATCGAATCCGCATGGTGGGACCCGGTCACAGTGCGCCGTATGTCGAAGCGGCACGGCATTCACACCGACGCTTCGCACCGATTTGAGCGCGGCGCCGATTTTGAATCGACGGTCGCCTCGACCAACCGCGTCGCCGAGTTGATTCTCAATTCCGGCGGCGGGACGCTCATCGGCGACGTGATCGACGTGATCGCCCGCCAGCTTGACCTGGCGCCGGTGGAACTTGACCTGCGGGAAGTGTACCGGATTCTCGGCGAAAAACTCAGCACGCTGGAAATCAACCGCATCCTTACCCGTCTCGGTTTCACGGTGCTGCCGGGCAGCGAAGGTACTTATCTGGTCCACATCCCAAGCTGGCGGCTCGATATCGAGCGCGAGATCGACATCATCGAAGAATTGGCGCGTCTGCATGGCTACGACAAGTTCGCGAACACGCTTCCCGCCTACAGCGGCGAGGTTCGCGATCTGCCCGACGCGCACAAAGACGCGCGGCTGCGCTCATCGCTCTTGGCGCTCGGTTACAACGAAGCCATTTCGCTGACTTTCATTTCGAAAGAGGATGCCCGGCGCTTTTCGACCGCGACCGAGCTCGACCTCGCGAACCCGCTGAGCGACGAGGCTTCGGTGATGCGTACATCGATGGTTCCGAGCATGCTCAACATGCTGGGTTACAACTTGAATCGTGGCAGCGACAACGTTCGCCTGTTCGAAGCTGGCAACGTATTTGAGGCGTTGGGCGCGAAATCGGTGGAGTTGAAGCGCATCTCGATCGGCGCGACGGGCAGCGCCGTGGAAGCGGGAGTTCATCAGGCGGCGCGTCCGCTCTCGTTCTTCGATCTGAAGGGCGACATCGAAAGCCTGCTTGCGGCCTTCAGCCATTGGACGCTCTACTACGATGCGCAGGCGGCCGATTACTACCATCCCGGACGCTCTGCCCGCGCCGTGATGGATGGCGCTACTGTCGCCCAGTTTGGACAGATTCATCCAGATGTGGCCGCGGCCCGCAAGCTGCGGCAGGGTGTTTTTGTCGCCGAGATCTATCTCGACCGTCTCTACCAGCACGATCTGCGCCAGGTGCGTTATGAAGCGCTGCCGCGCTTCCCTGCCGTCGAGCGCGACTTCTCCTTCGTGTTTGACGATGCCGTGGAGTTCGAGAAAATCCACCAGAGCGTCAGCGAATTGGGGGTCGCCGAACTGCGCAGTTTCGTCCCAGTGGAAATTTTCCGCGGCGAGAAAGTTGGCGCGGGCAAGTACTCGATCCTGCTGCGGGCGAAGCTCCAGTCCTCCGAGCGCACCCTGCGCGACGACGAGGTGACGCAGTGGTCGGCGCAGATTGCGAGGGCGCTGGAAGCGTTGGGTGGCACGCAGAGGGCGTAATCTTTATCGACTGGTAGTTCGGAGCCACGTGTGAGTTTTGACATTTTTCTCCAGAAGTTCAAGAATGGCTCTCCTGCAAATGTTCTCCGATCCGGAATCCTAGCCCTTCTCAAATCCAAGCAGTACACTGGTCCGGACAAATTTGGTGTTTACGACATCCAGTTTTCCGACGGCGTGAGCGCGGAGTTTTCGGCCCAAGGCCTAGAATCCAGTGGGGCTTTTACGGGGTGCGCTTTCCACATTCGCGCATTCAGCGAACAACTCGTCGAGTTTATTTTCGACGTGGCTCGTGCTGGGAACATGGCCGTCATCCCCACAACCGAAGACGCGATCGTTCTGTTGCCCTCGGAGGATGACAAGCGGGAGCTTCCGGTTGATGTACTTGAAGATTTTCACTTGATCCTTTTGACGTCCGCAGCCGAACTCCAGCTAATTCTTCAGCAAGGGTACGCGGTGTGGTCCAAGTACCGGGAACAGGTCGCGGGAGGCGCGGCCAGTAAGAATGAACCAACTTAGGTTCCTACCATCAGCGGTTGCCCATAGTTCGGATCGTTCCCAATCCCAGCAAGCGTTCGTCGGCTGTAACCAGCGTCAAGTCTAGGACCTCGGCGGTGGCGGCTAGAATGCGATCGGCGGGGTCTTGATGCAGGGGCAATTGCCGGGCTACGAGAGCGATCTCGTGGGTCAGCGGAGCTTCGCGGGTGCCGGCGGTGGCTCGCGCCAGCCACGTCGCCAAATCCTCCTTGATGTGAATCCGGCCTTTGTAATTCAGGGTCAGCGCTTCCCATGTGCTGATCGGCGAAAGCCAGAGTTCGTTTTCCCTGTCTCGGAGAAGACGCAAAACCCGACGGCCAAGTAGCCGCTGATCCTGGAAATTCCAAAGCCAGATGTGGGTATCAAGCAGCAGCCTCAATCGCGAAGCACCTCCCATTCGTCCTCGTCGTTCGCCGGAGACACGATGTCGCCAAGAATTTCGAAGGTGCCCTTCATCGACCCGATCCAGGCCTTACGATCCTCTACCGCCGTCGGCGGAACGACTTCGGCCACTGGTTTACCAAACCGGGTGATCCGAATCGGCTTTTTCGTGGCGCGAACCTGTTCCAGCACGGCGAGACACTTGGCCTTGAATTCCGAGATGGCGATTTCCTGCATGATCTTTCTCTGATGGTCATTTTAACACACTATGGTCATTTTATTAGACCACTCATGATGTGTGGAGGGCCGAGGGTTTTCCATCCCCGGAGGCACCTAGACCCACAAGAAGACCCGCGCCCATGTTAAAGCTCTTTGAATTTGCGTTTCTGCGCGCCTCCGTGTCTCCGTGGTGAAATCAATCTGTGCTAGCCTTACTTTCCATGACCCAAGTTTCGGCACATCCCAAGCACTTTCTTTCCGACAAGGTTGAGCATTTTACCGAGTCCGTGATCCGCGAGATGACTCGGCACGCGATGCAATATGGCGCCGTCAATCTGGCGCAGGGATTCCCGGACTTTTCCGCGCCAGCCGAAATCAAGCGCGCCGCGCAGGAGGCCATCGCCGCTGATGTGAATCAGTACGCTATCACCTGGGGCGCGAAGAGCTTGCGGGCTGCAATTGCCCGGCAGATGCGGGAGTGGCAGGGGATCGACGTCGATCCGGAAAAAGAAATTGTGGTGTGCTGCGGCTCGACCGAAGCGATGATCGCCACCCTGCTGGCGGTGTGCAACAAGGGCGACGAGGTGGTGGTCTTCGAGCCCTTCTACGAGAATTACGGGCCGGACGCGATTCTGAGCGGAGCCAAGCCGCGATTTGTCAGTTTGCGTCCTCCGCGGGGCGGCGAACCGGGAGGCGAGTGGACGTTCGACGAACAGGAATTGCGCGAAGCTTTCAAACATCAGACCGCGCAACACCACACCAAGGCCATCATCCTGAACACGCCAAACAATCCTACTGGCAAGGTGTTCAGCCTTAAGGAACTGGAACTGATTCGCGACCTGTGCGTCGAATACAACGTGCTCGCCATCACCGACGAAATCTACGAGCACATTCTTTACGATGGCTCGGAGCACATTTCGATCGCGCGGCTCGACGGGATGCGCGAGCGCACGATCACGATTAACGGGCTCTCAAAAAGCTACAGCGTCACGGGATGGCGCGTCGGCTGGGCAATTGCGCCGCCGGCCATCACGAATGCGATCCGCAAGGTGCATGACTTCCTGACCGTGGGCGCGCCCGCGCCTTTGCAGGAAGCCGGAGCGGCGGCGTTGAGCCTGCCTGCCAGTTACTACCGCGAACTGGCCGACCGGTACCGCGAGCGGCGCGATCATCTGATTCCGGCGCTGGAGAAAGCCGGTTTCCTCTGTTACCGTCCGCGGGGCGCGTATTACGTGATGACCGACATCAGCGCCTTCGGCTTCGCGAACGATGTGGAGTTCGCGGCTTACCTGGTGAAGGACATCGGGATCGCATGCGTGCCCGGATCAAGTTTCTACAAGCATCCGAAAGACGGATCCCAACAGGTACGTTTCGCCTTCTGCAAAAAACCTGAGACACTGGACGAGGCGGCGCGACGGCTGGAAAAGCTGCGGCCACGCCGGTAGAAACGCGGCTTGCCGCGTCCTTGCCGGTGGCGGAGACGGGGCAAGCCCCGTCTCTACAAAACAGCACGAGTTGCTGGAAAAGGTGCGGCTCTTCCACAGCAAACTGCGCTATACTTCGCTGCAACGCTAAGAACATTCCCCGAAAGCGAGTGGTGGCCATGTCCGTGAAAACCGTGGAAGAGGTATCTGCCGAGGTTCCGACTGAAGATTTTCAAGCGCTGGAAGAGAAAGTTTATCGCACCATTGAGTTGTACAAGGCCGCGAAAGAGGCGCGAGCTACGGCCGAGCGCGACTCGAAGCGGCTGCGGGAGCAACTCGAAGAGCGCGAGGAAGAAAACGAATCCCTGCGCCGCGAGCTGGTGCAACTGCGCAAGGATCGCGAAGACATACGAGCGCGGGTGGAAAAAATGCTGGGCCAGATGGACAGCCTGACCGAGGAGCAGGCGGCAAGCTGAACGACGACGGCGAACTGAACGGCGGCGAACATCCGCCCGGTAGTCGTCTGGCAGGAAGTAATCCGTCGAGGAGTAACATGGCCGCTGCGAGCAATCAAAGTCCGACAGATGGGTTGACGAAAGATGTCCCGGCCAAAGAGGCGCCGGCGACAAATGCCGCTAACAGCGGTGGCAGCGTCCGTGTCGAAATCTTCGACCAGGTTTATAACCTGCGGGGCTCGGACGCGGACTACATTGTGAAGTTGGCCGAGTACGTGGACGGCAAGATGCGCGCGGTATCCGAACAGACGGCGACGGTCGATTCGGTGCGGCTGGCGGTGCTGGCGGCGCTGAACATCGCGGATGAATATCATCTGCTGAAGCGGCAACTGGAGACGCGTTCGCCGGAAGCGCGGCAGCGGGCCAGCAAACTGGCAAGCGCGTTGGATGAAGTTTTGCAAGATACCCGGCGCACGGGTTGAAATCGGCCGTAACCTGGGGTTCATCTTCTAAACACAGCCGCAGCACACCTGCTAGCAAACTTCCTGCCAACTATTTTGTATTTTCCCCTTGCGAATCTCTTCCCGGTTTCCTAGCATCCTAAGTGAAAGCCGACCTGCGAAGTTGGTGATGGTGGCAACCGATTTTTGAACCAACACCGAATGAACGGGGACTCGACTCGCAAAAAGATCCGGTGTGCTACGTTCCGTCATGCGGAAAAGCCTAAAGGGTCGCGGCGGGTTCCCACCGTCTGAGACGGGTTCATTCTCGGCCCGCCACACGGCCCAGTGGGTCGGCTTTTTCAGCTGTCCGTTGTCAGCTCGCAGTAAAGGCGGGGATCTGGCGTGGCAGCTTTCTACGGCGTTGTCTTGTAGATTTTCGCGGACGGGCGAAGACGCCCGTCGCTCCACTGAGAACTACTCTCCTGCTAGACTCTCTATAGAACTCAAGCTGCAATCGGAGCATCCAAACTAACGTGTTCCCTCGACTTTTTCACATCGGCAGTTTCTACTTGCCCACTTATGGTGTCCTGGTCGCCTCAGGCGTGCTGATCGGGCTCTGGATCAGCGTGCGCAATTCGGAGAAGCAGGGCATCAACGGCGACGATGCCTGGAATCTAGGCATTCTGGTTGTGCTCGCCGGAATTATCGGGGCGAAGATTCTCTATGTCATCATCGGCTGGAGCGCCTACGCGAACAACTGGCGGGAGATTTTCAGCCTCAACACGCTGCAGGCGGGAGGGGTATTTTCCGGCGGACTGGTCGCCGCGCTCCTCACGGCAGCGTGGTACGTGCGGCGTCATCACATGCCGGCGCTGCGCACCATCGACGGCTTCGCTCCCGGGCTTGCCTTTGGGCACGTTCTTGGACGCTTCGGTTGCTTCTCGGCAGGCTGCTGCTACGGCAAACCGACCAATCACTTCTGGGGCGTCATCTTCACCAATCCTTTGGCGAATTCCGTCAGTGGAACTCCGCTCGGCGTCAGGATCGAACCGACACAGTTAATCGAAGCCGCGGCCGAGTTCTGCAATTTTCTGCTGCTGACCTGGCTGCTGGGGCGCAAGAAGTTCGACGGACAGGTGTGGGGCAGCTTCATGATCCTGTATGGAATCGAGCGTTACTTCATTGAGTTCCTGCGCGACGACCCCGGACGCGGAGAAGTCTTCGGCGGGCTGATGACGGGAACGCAGTTGATTTCGATTCTGCTGGTGGTCGGCGGCGGCTTGATCTGGTGGCTGAGGAGTGGAGCGCCGAAGCGAGTGCCGTCGCCGAGCAGCGTATAGCCTTCCAAATGCCGGAATTCCCCTTAACTTTCGTCGTCGCTCCAGATGGAGCGGGGCAGCGCCTGGACCAATATCTTGCGACGCAACTTTCAGAGGCCAGTCAGGCAGAGGTCAGCCGCGCCCGCGTGCAGCAACTCATCGCGAAGGGTGAGGTACTGGTGAACGAGGCCGTGGCGAAGGCGTCGCTGCGGCTGAGGGGCGAAGAGCGGATCACGGTCATGGGGCCGCCGCACGCTCCGCCGCTGCGCGCCGTGGCGGAAGAGATTGCGCTCGACATTGTCTACGAAGACGACGACCTGGCGATCGTCAACAAGCCGGCCGGCATGATGGTGCATGCGGGGGCGGGTGCGACCGACGATGCGCGCAATCGCGGCACGCTGGTCAATGCGTTGCTGCATCACTTTGGAAAGCTCTCCTCGGTCGGCGGCGAACTGCGTCCGGGGATCGTGCATCGCCTGGATCGGGCGACCAGCGGGCTGATGGTGGTGGCGAAGAACGATGAAGCACACCGCCGGCTGGCGAAGCAGTTCAGTGGCCGCGAGGTGCACAAGACGTACATCGCGCTGGTGCATGGCTGGCCGAAGCAGGATCGCGGCACGATTCAAAGCGCCATCAGCCGCCACTCGCAACGGCGCACACGGATGACGACGCGGGGCTTTGGTGGCCGCGAGGCGGTGACGCATTACTTGGTGAAGCGAAAAATTGACGCGCCTTACGGCAAATTTGCTTTGGTCGAACTCAAGATCGAGACGGGACGCACACACCAGATTCGCGTGCATATGTCGTCGCTTGGACATCCGGTGGTGGGCGACGCGCTCTATGGCGCGCCGGGCGAATTGCGGTCGCAGTCGAATAAGCGCCGGTCGGCAGGCATGCCCGCGACGCTGAGGCTGACTCGGAATTTTCTGCATTCGGCGGTGCTGGAGTTGATGCATCCCCGGACGAAGGAGTTACTCAAGTTCTCTCGGCCGTTACCGGAGGAACTGGAGAACTTGCTGGACAACCTGGAAAATGCTCGACAGGAAGGTCCACGGCTGGAACCTGGTCAGTAAGAACCTCGACAGTAAGAGCGAGGCGCCGCCCGAGCGTTGCGCCGCGGACTATAATGAAAGAATCGATTCCGTGCAAATCGTTCTGATGAAATCGCGCATTTTTCTGCTTCTGGTTGCTTTTCACATACTGGCTGGCTCACTTATCGGCCAGACGGCACAGCCCGCTTCTACGCCACCGGCAGCGCAGGATTCGCCCTCGAAGCCGGGCGCTCCGCCTGACGGCAAGGCGCAGGCTCCGGCACAGCCGGGAAATTCAGCGAAGTCCGATTCCGATGACTCCGTCGCGACTCTCGTCCATGTCGTCAACGAAGTGCGGGTGGTGTTCACCGTCACCGACCGGCACGGCCGCTACATCAAAGATCTGAAGAGCAGCGACTTCAGAGTGACCGACGATCAAAAGCCCACGGAGATGCGCAGCTTCCGCAGCGAGACCGATCTGCCCCTGCAAGTAGGTTTGCTGGTTGACGCCAGTAACTCGGTGCGCGACCGCTTCAAGTTCGAGCAGGAAGCGGCCATCGAGTTTCTGAACTCCATCATTCGCCCGAACTATGACAAGGCATTCGTGGTCGGCTTCGACTCCACGCCTGAAGTTACGCAGGATTTCACCGATAGCACGGAGCATCTTGCGGCCGGCGTGCGCATGTTGCGGGCGGGCGGCGGCACCGCGATGTACGACGCGCTCTACTTTGCCTGCCGGGACAAGTTGTTGAAGCAGGAGCAGGCGGGACCGGTGCGCCGCGCCATCATTCTGCTGAGCGACGGCGACGACAATTCAAGCCACGTATCGCGCGAGGAAGCCATCGAAATGGCGGAGCGCGCGGACACCATCGTCTATACCATCAGCACCAACATCAGCGGCATGAAGGGCAAAGGCGACAAGGTGCTGGAGCGCATCGCAGAGGCCACGGGTGGCCGCGCGTTTTTTCCGTTCCAGATGCGCGACGTGTCGGATGCATTTCTCTCGATTCAGGAGGAATTGCGCAGCCAGTACGCGTTGGCCTATAAGCCGGCGAATTTTGTCGCGGATGGACGCTACCGCACCATCGAAATCCTGGCGCAGGACAGGAATCTGAAGGTGCGCACCCGCAAGGGATATTACGCTCCGAAGCAGTAACGCCGCGCCCAACCATCATCTTCTCTATGGCAGGATATTCGGGAACTCCGCTGGCGAAAAAGTTGGGCATCAAGGATGATTTTCGCGCTGCCCTGTTGCACGTGCCCGACGAGGTGAAGACCGAACTTCGCGAAGCGCTCGGGAAGTGCCGCATCCAACCCATTGCCGGCAAAGATCTCGATTTCATTTTCCTCTTTGCCAGATCGCGCGCGGGGCTCGAACTCGAACTGTTGCCGGCCGCAAAGGCGCTCGCCCCTGCGGGCATGCTGTGGATCTCGTGGCCGAAGAAAAGTTCAGGCGTCCCGACCGATCTCACGGAAGATGTGATTCGCCAGAGCGGGCTGGATGCTGGCCTGGTGGACGTAAAAGTCTGCGCGGTCACCGACGTCTGGTCGGGATTGAAGTTCGTGATCCCGATCAGGAATCGACCGAAGAAATAAGCGTAGAGACAGCCGCCCTCGGCTGTCCCGGCGAGCGCAGCTCGCCAGCGGTTTCGGTTGTTATTCTTAGTTGTCTATCCTTCTACAGCATTAGCGTGGCGGGGCTTTGCCCCGCTGGACAGCCGAGGGCGACTGTCCCTACGTCTCGTTACCCTGAGGAACAGCTTCCGCGATACTTACCGCGCAACTTGGGGCCGGGAAGCGGGTTTACATGCAATAGATGCGGCTTCCGGGCAGCGAGACGCCGGGGATACAGAGGAGAACGAAAATGAAACGCATGATTGCTGGAGTTCTGTTGCTGATCGGACTGGGTGCAGGAACGATGTTTGCCGAAGATGGCTGGCGCGACCGGCGCGACATCCGGCGCGACGAAGCAAGGATTGCGCGCGACCGCCGGGAACTGCGGCGCGATCTCTACTACGGGAACTACGCGGGCGCACGGCATGAACGAAGGGAGTTGCGGCGCGAATATCGGGATTTGAACCGGGATCGCCGCGACTTGTATTGGGACCGCCGGTAAGAGGCGCCGGTAACTTCAATACATCGGCAACACGCCGGCGACTCTGCGACGTTAGTAACTTGCCGAGACGCGGCGAGCTGGGTTCTATTCATTCAGTCGTGGCGGAGAGATAACAATGCGAATCGGGACCCGGCTGGCGGCGGTGGCGATGGTGGGAATCATGCTTTGCTGGTCGGCGTATGGCTCGATACCAATGCTGCGGGTGGAGCGAGAATTGTTCGCTTCGGTAAACCAGGCGCGGCGGGCGCAGGGGTTAGCTCCACTGCGGTGGGATGAATCGCTGGCGACAGCGGCGCGGCGTCACGCGGAGGTGATGGCCGAACACGGATCGGCACAGCATGGGTTTGAAGGTGAGCCGAGTCTGTCGGCGCGGGTCAAGCAGGCGGGCGTGCATTTCAGTTGGCTGTCGGAAAACGTAATTCAGGGGCCGTCGCCGGAATTCATTCATGAGCAGTTCATGAAGTCGCCTCCTCATCGCGCGAATATTCTGGACCGGGACATGGATTCGGTCGGAATCGGAGTGGTGGAGCAGGGCGGGCAGTTGTTCGCGGTAGAGGATTTTTCGCAGGCGCGGTGAGGCGGATGCTAAAAACGCCGGGAATCTTGAAGCCGATTCCCGGCGTTGTTTCTTATCCTGACACTACATCCGGAGCCTCATCTCTTTGGACTAACCTTAAGCTTGTGCAGCATAGCTACTTCGCCTGAAAGGACGCACGCGGTGGCGGGAGTCGTGATTGGAAATGGCACCGAGTAGTAGGTTTCAGTACCGATGGTGTTGCCGGTTTCGCCGGAGTCTTCGAGAATGCCGGCGCATGCACTTTCCAAGAAAGTGTTCCCGCTTACTTTGTTGCCATTGCCAGTGCCGCCGCAGGTACCGTCCAAATGCACGCCGGATTCAGCGCTGTTGACGATCGTGTTGCCCGTGATCGTATTCCCATTGCTGCACGCATCGATGGCATCGTAGGTCAACGAGCCAAAGATGAAGTTGCCGGTAACGGAAACGTTGTCATCGTAGCCAGGGCCAGGGTAGTCATACAACCCGATGGGAATCTGGCTATTGCCGATTATGTTGTTCGAGATCACGTTCGTGGCGACTTCTGCCGCGTTGTAGAACAAAATACTCGATGCACCGTAGGTTGGACCCACATAGGAGTTATCGATCACCTTGGTGCCGGAGACTTTTCCCGCGGCCCCAAAACCAATTTGGATGCCGTTCTGAGCGTCATACCCGTACGGAAGCGCGCCGGCTCCCTGGACATAACTCCCGGTGACGGTCAGCGTCGTGCCGGGATCATTTCCTGTAATTCCGTTTTTGTTGTAACCGTGAACCGAACTATTTTCGACCGTCACAGTAGATGAGAAACCTGACGCGGTCTGCACGTATATACCTTGTCCAAACCCAGAATCACCTTGCTGGATGTCGTCCGGCAGTTGGTTACGCACGGCGACGTGATTGATCGTGCCCGAGGCATTCTGGAACAGGATGCCCATTAAATCGGTAGTGGAGTCGTTGACGTTATTCCCAGTTCCGTCCACCGTGAGATTGCTGATCGTAACCGGGCCGGGGATTGTAACCAGGACTTGGGCTGCGATGGGACCGCCCGAATCCAGATCAGTCGCGTTCACGACCACGCCGCCTGCGGGTGGCACAATCACGGCAGCATCCTGGGTCGCGTTTGCAACCCCTTCGAGCGTAATTTTCTTGTTGATTAGCACCTGTT
>Ga0326728_10023888_pt1 | contig 11139 bp, 9 predicted proteins | sample MB3enrmetagenome_FD_207602 | JGI IMG/M metagenome (GOLD analysis project Ga0326728, IMG submission 207602) | Lab enriched peat soil microbial communities from McLean, Ithaca, NY, United States - MB31MN | ecosystem: Environmental > Terrestrial > Soil > Wetlands > Peat | place: USA: New York... | reverse complement strand
CGAGCTCCTCGCTCGTCTGCGGTTTCGATGTCGGGGATGGGGCTCTCTTCGGCGCGGACTCGAAGGGAAGCGTCTTCGCGTTCAAGGCGGACGGCTCGACCCTCTGGTCCGCCAAGACCGGGAACGCCGAGAACGCGAATTCGCGGCCGGTAGTCGGCCACGGGCTCGTCGCCTTCGCCGGCGACAAGGCGCTCGTCGCCTTCGACGCCGCGAGCGGAAAGCAGCGCTTCTCCTTGCCCCTGGACGACGCGAGCTCCGGGCTCTTCGGACGAAGGCCCGCCCTCGTCGGCGACAAGCTCTACATGGCGACCTCGAGCGGGATCAAGATATTCGATTCGGGCAGCGGCGCGAGCGTCGGCTCGATCCCCCTCTCCGACGACATCGAGGCGACGCCCGCGGTCCAGGGTTCGATGCTCTACGCGGTCTCGACCTCGGGCGTGCTGTACGTCATCGACGCCGAGAGGCAGTCCGTCGCGGCTCAGATCAAGACTCAGGCGGTCCAGCCCATCGCGGCTGCCCCGGTAGTCTCGCAGGCCGCGGCTTATTTTATCGACCGGAAGGGCTTGGCCGTGCGCGTCGATCTCGGCGCTCAATCCGTGTCCTGGGAAAAGCGGCTGGATGCGGGCAAGAACCTCAACGTGCTTCAAGATCCCGCGCTTGGCGATGAAGGGCTCTACGCTCTCGCGAAGTCGTCCATCTATGCCCTCTCCATAAAGACCGGCGAGCGTCTATTCGCCCCGATAGGCAATGCCTCCTCGCCTCCGGCGATCGTGAAGGGCCTGCTCTGGTACGGGACCCAAGACGAAAAGATCGTCGCGGCGGATCCCGCGACGGGCAAGACGAAGGCGGTTCTGGCGGCCCCCGCGCGCGTCGTCGGAACGCCGACAGCATCGGGCGGGCTCCTCGCCTTCCCGATGGAGAACGGCAGCGCGGTCATCGTCGATCCCGCAAGCATGATGCAATAAGCCAGATAGCCGCGGGGCTTTTCGTCCCGCAGCTTTTTAAATTGGGCTAGCTCCCGGTAGCCAGGTTCTGCGGCCTCAGCCCCGCCTCCGCTTCCTTGCCGGCCCCCTCATCGGAATGGGCGGAGAAGGCGGCAGGACGGCCTCGGCCTCGGCGAGGGCGCGCTCGCGGAACTCCTCGATGCTCGGCGGGAAGTCGTAGCGAGCGAGGACCCGGTGCTCGCGGCCGGTTTGGACGGCGAGACAGTAGTCGCCGAGGATGCCGCTCTCCAGGTCGACGGACAGGACCGGCTTGCCGAGGTTCGGGTCGAAGGCGAGGAGCCGGTATCGGAATCGCTCTTCGTGGCGGGCCGGCGTGGGCGGGAGCGAGACTAGGGCCATGCCGAAGCCGTGGAGCTCGAAGCGCTCGACGGAGGAGAGAGCGAGCTGGCGGAGCCAAGTCATGTCGCTGATGGCTTCCATTGCGGCCTTCCCGATAAGGGTCTCTGTCTCGTAAGACCAGTATAACCCCTGCTCCGCGGCCGGGCAATCGCCGCCTTTGCGAGCCTCGGCGTATCCCTTCGGCTCGGCTAACCCTCTTGCGTCCTTCACGATGGCCTGGTACAAAGTAAAGAAATCGGAGAGGCCCGGCGCTCGAGCTCGAGAAGCCAGCGGCCCTCCGCGCCGTCCGTCTAGGCGGCGATCTTCGGGCGAGAGGAGGCAGGGTATGCCGGATTCCGACAGTAGTCGCGGCGCTGAACCGCCATCCCCATTCATACGATTGCCCCGCTCGCCGGAGTTCTCCGCCCCCAGGAACTGACAGGTTAGGCTTCCTCGGGCGCTCGGCTCCCGGCCTCGCGGGGGCGCGGCCGGCCCTTCGGTCGGGCCGGCAAGGAGAGCGTATGGTCAATGTTCGGGCCAATGTTAGGAATCGGCTCGCCCGAGTGGGGCGAGCTTGACTCGATTTTTCAGCGGGCTTATACCTAGCCGGAGGGCTCATGGCAGCCCTCATCCTTGTTCGAGGAGGCCCCCAGTCTATGGACGCAGGCCCAGGCAGCAGTTCAGTTAGCCAAGTCCGCTGACGCGGGCGGCCCCTCGATTCGAGCGGCCCTCCGCGCCATAGCCTATCGGAGGAAACCGCGATGATCGCGAATACTACTATCTATTTCAGCAAGCTCCTCGGGGCGAATGTGACGGGGGAGGACGGCCGTTCCGTCGGTCGTTTGCGGGACCTCATCGTCGACGTCGGCGGGCAGAGGCCCAAGGTCGTCGCCGCCTCGGTATCGTCGGCCGAAGGGCCGCGCCTCGTCGCCTTCGGCCCCTGCCGGATCGGGAGCGAGGGGCGACGGGCGGTAGTCGAGGCCTCGAGGATCGAGGCCGCCTCCCTCCCCGCCGAGAACCTCCTGTATATCAAGAAGCACCTCCTGGACAAGCAGATCGTGGACGTGGACGGCCGCAAGCTGGTCCGGGTCAACGATCTCGTCCTCGACAGGGGCCAGGGCGGCTACAACCTCGTGGCCGTCGACGTCGGCCTCGAAGGGCTATTCCGCAGGCTGGGAGTCGCCGGCCTCCTGGGACGGCTCCTCAAGGCCCTGGGCCGCTCGCTCCCCAGCAAACTCATCCTCTGGAACGAAGTGGAGGCGGTCGACTTCTCGACCACGCAGATAAAGCTCTCAAAGGCCTATTCCAAGCTCGACGGGATCCATCCCTCGGACCTCGCCGATATCCTCGAGGAGCTCGACCACGCCTCCCGTGTCGCCCTCTTCAACTCCCTGGACGAGGACCGGGCGGCCGACGTCCTCGAGGAGCTCGAGCCCGGCGCGCAGGTGCGCATCCTCGAGAACCTTTCCGAGGAGAAGGCCGCGGACGTCCTCGAGAAGATGCCCGCCGACGAGGTCGCCGATATCCTCGACGAGCTCAAGTCCGAGAAGGCCGAGCGCCTCCTCGCGGAGATGGAAACCGAGTCCTCTAGCGAGGTCCGCAGCCTCATGGCCTACCCCGACGACACGGTGGGTTCGATGATGTCCAAGGACTTTGTCTTCTTCAACCAGTCGATGAAGGTCGGCGACGCCTTGGCCGAGCTCCGCTCGGTGAGGCCCGAGGCCGAGGAGGTCTACAGCGTCTATGTCCTCGACGCCCGGGGCAAGTACGTAGCCACGGTCTCCCTGCGGGATATCGTGGTGGCCGATCCCGAGACCCGCCTCGGCGAGATCATGAACTCGGTGACCGACCCCCTGCACGACACGGACTCGGCCGGTCCCCTGGCCGAGCTTATGCTCAAGTACAAGCTGCACACCGCGCCGGTCGTGGACGTCGACGGGAAGATGGCGGGGACCATCGTCATCGAGGACGTGCTCGAGTACGTGATGCGCAAGCGCTAGCCGAAGGCCTAGCGAAGCTTTAAAGCGCGCGCGATCCATCAAGGACTACCATCATGCTCAAGAGAATCAACGCGAGGACCGCTTTCGCGGGACTGCTCGTCTTCCTCTCGGTCCTCGGGCCGGGAATAATCACCGGCTCGGTCGACAACGACGCGGGCGGGATCACTACCTATTCGGTCGCCGGCGCGATTTACGGCTACAACATCCTCTGGACGCTCCTGCCCTGCCTTCTCGTCCTCATCATCATCCAGGAGATGAACGCCCGCATGGGCATCGTGACGGGCAAGGGCCTGGCGGACCTCATCCGGGAGAACGCGGGCGTCAAGGTCACTTTCTTCATCTTCATCTTCCTCGTGATCGCCGACATCGGCAACACGACGACGGAGTTCGCGGGCGTCGCCGGCTCGATGCAGGCCCTCGGCCTCTCCAAGTACGTCGCCGTGCCGCTCTCCGCGGTCGCCGTATGGATCCTCGTCGTCAAGGGCACCTATAAGTCGGTGGAGAAGATTTTCCTCGTGTTCAGCTTCTTCCTGCTCTCGTACATCGTGTCCGCCCTGCTCGGGAAGCCCGATTGGGGCGCCATCCGGCACGCGATGGTCCATCCCGAGGCGAAGTTCGACTTCGACTACATCACCATGGTCATCGGCATCGTGGGAACGACCATCGCGCCCTGGATGCAGTTCTACATGCAGTCCTCGGTCATCGAGAAGGGCCTCTCCATCGAGAAGTACAAGTACACCGTCGCGGACGTTGTGGTCGGGGCGATCATCACGGTCGTCGTCGCCTTCTTCATCATCGTGGCCTGCGCCGCGACGCTCAACGTCAACGGCATCAAGATCGAGGAGGCCAAGGACGCCGCCCTGGCCCTCAAACCCCTCGCGGGCAAGGCCGCCTACATCATCTTCGCGGCCGGCCTCTTCGTCGCCTCGGTCTTCTCGGCGACCATCCTGCCCATCGCCACCGCCTTCTACGTCTGCGAGGCCTTCGGCTTCGAGGCCGGCATAGACAAAAAATGGAAGGAGGCGCCCGAGTTCTATTGGCTCTTCACGATCATCGTGCTCATCGCCGTCGGGATCATCCTCCTGCCGGGCGCGCCCCTCATCCAGATCACGATCTGGACCCAGGTCTTCAACGGCGTCCTCCTGCCCGTGGTCCTGATCTGCATGCTCCTTATCATCAACAAGGTTGAGGTGATGGGCGGGCGAGTGAACGGGCATTTCGGCAACGCCGTCGGCTGGGGCACGGCCTTAGTGCTCCTATGCATGAACGCGGTCTTCCTCGGGATGTCGGTGCTCGGGAGCTAGGGAAGACGATGGGAAGGCGGGAGCCCCTACGGGCGATCAGACCTGCCGTCGTCGCAGCGGCACTCGTTTTCGCACCGATCGTCGCCCTCCTCGCTTGCTTCGCGACGGAGGCGCTGCGCTCGATTTGCGGCGAACTGCGCGACGCGGCGAGGCGCGAATCCCTCTCCGAATTCATGGGGAAGACCGAAGCGGAAAAACTGAGCTTGGCTAGGGAAATCCACGACGGCCTCGCACAGGATGTGGCCTTCGAGAAGTCCGAGCTTGAACGGCTTTCCCGAGCCGTCGCCGGCGAGAGCCCCGAGCTCTCTACCGAATTCAACCGGCTATCCTCCGCGCTCGCCACGACCCTGGAGTGCGCGCGGGCTCTCTGCGCGGGCCTCCGTTCCCTTTCAGTACTTCGACGCGGGCTTCCGCTGGATCTTCCCCGGAGAGCGATTGCATCCGCTCCTCGCGGCGATTGGCGCCTCGCTCAGTCGGAGGGATAACTCGTATATCTCCCTGAGCGGCATCGCGAACCAGCAGGCGATCGCCGGCGCGATATTGGAAGTCGTCATAAAGTGCCGGAGGGAGTGGATGTTCGAGCTCAAGCTCCTCCTGCCGAGCTTGTTCCAATAGCTCTACCGTTGGGAGTCGCCGCCGGACGACGTCTCCGAGAGATGCCGGGCGATGCTGCAGAGCGAGCTTCATGTGGAGGAACAGCTTGATGGCTCCTTTCTTGGAGCGATCCTGGGGGCGATAGCCCGCAACGCTACCGAACTGCTGTGGAAAACGGCGCCAGAATAATGTCTTTAATTCAGTATCGGCTACGGCCTCGACACCGATCATCCAGCCCGCATCCTGCTCATGGAGAGCGTTCTCTCCGCCTTCTGTCTCGGCGACGAGGTCATGTATATCGGTAAGACGACCCAGAGCTTGCGACAGCGCTTCGCTGGCTGTCGCAGGCCCGGATCAGGGCAGCAGCCCAACATCCGCGTCCTCGTCTTCGCGGAGCCCCATCAGCTCGATCGGGGTAGCGTGCCCATCGACTTGCCCGCAGGGCTCGAAGACGGACTGATCGAGCGTTGCCTGCCGCCATGGGACGTCCTGGGGGCCGAGGGCGGGGCGGCGAGACGGGCAAGGACAGAGTCCCGCCGGCTAGAGGATGCGGCCTGCCGTCGGAAGACGCGGTCGCCTGCGAATTTTCGATCGCGCTCGGCCAGGCATATTTCGAGGGAGGATTCATCAATCCCGGAGTCGAGGCGAGTCAGCATCCCGGCGATGCCGACGACCCCAGTATCGTCTATCTGGGAAGCCGGGAAGAGCGGGTCGCATCCTTTATCAATCGCCGGGCGAACGGCAATGGCTCGGTCCGCATAATCGGGAATAATCGCAGGATAGCCGAATGGGTTCAAGCGCATTTCCAACGAGGAGACGTCGTTCAAGGGGCGGTATTGCGATCGGGGAATATTCTTTTGCGGATGGCTGAGTGAACACGGCCGGATAGTTGAACGGCGGTCTATTAACGGCCCGGTCGGCGTGCTACTCCAAGAGCTTGCGTAGCAACTCGTCTTTATCGATTTCCGAGAACGACGCGACATCGTCGAGGATCGCGTTCAAGGTCCCGATCTTCAGCGGTGAATGGGCCGGAATCGTCATATTGTGTCGTTTCGACCCTTTCGAAAATGTCAGCCTGATATGACTGCCTGTTTGCCTGATCTCAGCGTAACCGAAGCGACGCAGCATTTTCACCAGTTCCGCTCCGTCGAGGTCTCGCGGGAGCTTAGGCATAGCTCAGCGTTTCATCCTTGACGATATGGAGCCGGATCAAGGCAGGTTTATCATCATCTCCGAAATGGCAGGCGACGGCATCGCGGATATTCGCGCGAAGCTCTTCCAGCGATTCGCCCTGAGTGTAAATCGGCGCCCCGAGCGCTTTCGCGATGTAACCCCCCTCCGCTGCTTCCTCGACTAGGAAGAATAATTCGTTCATGCAACTAATATACACTATTTCCCGCGGGATGAAGGACTGGGTTGTCGAGGCTTAATCTGTTGCGCCCTTGCCCCGCTATCCCGGCTCCGTTATATTCCACCCCGATGCTGTCCGCGCTCTACGAGGACGACGAGATCCTCGTCATCGACAAGCCGCCGGGGCTCCCCTCCCAGCCCGGCGAGGGGGTTCGCGTCTCCGTGGTCGAGGCCGTGGAGCGCGACTTCGGATTCAGACCCTTCCTCGTGCATAGGCTCGACAAGGAGACCGCGGGCTGCCTCGTGGTGGCGCGGGACGCAAGGGCTGCGTCGAAGTGGAGCCGCCTCCTCGAGTCGAGAGAGCTCGGGAAGACCTACCGGGCGATCGTCTCGGGTATCCCCGAGGGCCGAGAGGGCCGCTTCTCGGACCCCGTGCCGACGAAGGGCGGGGCGAAGGCCGCTTCCACCTCCTGGCGCCTCCTGGGCAGCTTCGGCGGCGTTAAAGCGGGCGCCTCGGCCGCCGTTCCCGGAGCCGATGCTGGCGGCCCGGGCTCGCTCAGCTCCTCTCGGAATGCCGCGCCTCGCTTCTCCTACCTCGAGCTCGAGCTCGGCACCGGCCGGATGCACCAGATCCGCATCCATTTGGCCGGCCACGGACTGCCCATCCTCGGGGACGACCGACACGGGGACTTCGCCCTCAACAAGGCCCTGCGCAAGGAGGCCGGCCTCAAGCGGCTTCTCCTCGTCGCCTGGTCCCTCGCGCTTCCCGGCGGGCCCCTGGTCCGCGCGGCGCTGCCGGAGCACTTCGCGGCCTTCATCGCGCGCTTTCCCGACGCACCGGCTCCGGGGCCCGCGCCGGGCGCCTCCGCCTCGCCGGGCGGCGAGCCCTACGAGCTGCGCCGAGGCGCGAGCTGGCTTACGCCCGCGGGCGAGGTCGTCCCCATCCCGGGCTTCCACGAGGAGTGGCTGCGCGAGCACGGGGACCTGGCCGGGGGCGCGCGCAACGCCTGCGAGCTCATCCTCCGCAAGCGATGGCTCTCCGTCGACCTTTTCGACGAAGGCTACCTCGAACTCCTGGTCCCGGACCGGGGCTCGGCCGAGGTACGGCGCTCCCTCTTCGAACTCCTGTCGCGCAACGCGGGCGTTTGGTCCCGGGCCCTCGTCATGTCGATGGACGAAGAGGGCTACTCCATGCTCTTCCCGGCGGACGCCGCGGACGCGGAAAGCCTCGCGGTCGCCCTGGCGAGGACGATCTAGCGTCGAGCTCGTCCTTAACGAAAACCTAACAATATCCTAACGCTCCCCTCGCGCCCGCGCTCTACGCTCGCGCTGGCGCATCGGAGGCGCCGCGATCATGGACTTCGGCGATTTCATGGCATCCTTCCGAGAATTCCTGGCGGCGAGCCCCTCTCTCCCCGTCGAGGAGAGCGGGCGCTACGTCTTCCTCAGCGACCTGCACATGGGCGACGGCGGCGGGAGCGACGACCTCGAGCACAATCGGAGCCTCGCCTTGGAGGCGCTCCGCTCCTGGTACCTCGAGCGCGGCTATACCCTCATCCTGGGCGGGGACGTCGAGGAGCTGCAGAAATTCAAGCTTCCCAAAGTACGGGATGCCTGGGGGGAGATGTACGAGCTTTTCGACGAATTCCACTCCCGCGGCGCCCTGTGGAAGCTCGTCGGCAACCACGACCTTCGGCTCCTCAAGGAAGACGGATACCCCTATCCGATATACCATGGGCTCAGCCTGGAGCTTTCGGGCCACAAGCTCTTCTGCTTTCACGGCCACCAGGCCTCGAAGCTCTTCTCCAAGCACGGCTATCTCGGAGACTTTGTCGTGAAATACCTCGCCAAGCCCCTGAAGGTGAAGAACGCGAGCGTCTCGGGGGATTCCCGACAGACCTTCAAGGCGGAGCGACGCATCTACCGCGCTTCGAAGAAGCTCGGCATCGTCTCGATCTGCGGCCATACGCACCGCCCCCTCTTCGAGTCCTTGTCCAAGTACGACAGCCTCCGCTGGTCCATCGAGGAGCTCCTGCGCGAGTATCCCTCGAGTTCGGACGAGCGCAAGGGCAAGATAGCGGAGGTGGTCGGGATCTACCGCTCCGAGTGCGAGCGCCTGGGCAAGGCCGAGCTCCGCTGGGGCCTGTCGAAGGGCCTGTACGAGGAGAAAGCCCTCCTCATCCCCTGCGTGTTCAACTCGGGCTGCGCGACGGGCAAGAACGGCATCACCGCCATCGAGATCGAGGGCGGACGGATCTCCCTCGTGCACTGGGCTCGGGAGGGAATGGCCCGGCCCTACCTCCTCGAGGAGGCGGTCCTTAAGGACAGGATCGAGGGCAAGGACGCATCGCGTTACCTCCTCAAGGAGGCGAGGCTCGACCAAGTCTTCGCGAGGCTGGACCTCCTCGGAGCGGAACGCGCCGAGGCCGAGGCCCCGGCTTCCTGATAAGGCCCGCTCCGCAAGCGCCTCCTCAGCGCAGGCCCCTCGCCAGGGCCTCCACGCCCCGCTCGATCTCCTCGATCGAGAGATGGCTGTAGCCCATCGCTATCGCGTCCGGATGCGAGCCCTTCACGACGGCGTAGTCGTCGATCGGATGGACGACGGCCCCGGCTCGGCGTATGGAATCGACCCTCGCCGCATCGAAGGCGAGCCCCTCGAACGAGGCTGCGATGTGGAGCCCGGTCGAGCGTCCGTTTATCCTCGCTTCTCCGCCGAAGGACTCCGTCAGCGCGTCGAGGAGGACGTCGCGCCTGCGTCGGTACTCCTTCCGCATCCGCGCGATGTGGCGGTCGAGTCTGCCCTCCCGGATGAATCGCGCCATGGCCTGTTGCGGCGAGGGCGCCCCGTAGCGATCGGTCAGTCGCTTCCGCGCGACGCAGCCATCTACGAGGGACTCGGGCAGCACGAGGTAGCCGAGCCTGATGGCCGGGAAGAGGATCTTGCTGAACGTTCCGAGGTAGACGACGTTCCCCGGATCGAGCCGCTGGATCGAGCCGACGGGGCCGACATCGTAGCGGAACTCGCTCTCGTAGTCGTCCTCGACCAAGAGGCATCCGCTCTCCCGCGCCCACTCCACGAGGGCGATGCGCCGCTGGATCGAGAGGCAGCCGCCGAGGGGGAACTGGTGCGAGGGCGTGACGAAGGCGATGATCGGGCGCGACTCGCGCGGCAGGGTCTCGACTCGGATGCCCTCCTCGTCCACGGGCGCGGGGATTATCCGCGCTCCGCGGGCCTCGAAGGCCTCGCGGATCAGCTTGTGACCCGGGTCCTCGAAGAGGAGCTCCGATCCCGGGCGCAGCAGGAAGCCCGCGAGGAGCGCGGCTCCGTGAAGCGCTCCCGAGGTGATCACGATCTGCTCGGGGCTGCATTCGATGCCTCTCCGGCGCCAGACGTAGCCGCGTATCTCCTCGCGGAGATCGGGCAGTCCCTCGACCGGCGAGCTTCCCAGCGATCCGGGCGGCGAGGCGAGGCGCGCCTCGTACTCGATCCGGGCCCATGCCCGGTAGGGCACCAGGTCGAGGGCGGGCCTGCCGAGCCCGAAGTCGACGGCGCCCTCGGCCCCCGCGGCCGGGAGAGAGCGTCCGGGGGACTGCCGGCGCTCCCGCGCCCCGGCGTCCCGGGCGGGCGCTTCGTGGCGGACTCCGTCCGCGACGTAGGTTCCCGCTCCCGAAATGCCCAGGAGGAAGCCCTCGGCCGCGAGCTGCTCGTAGGCCTCCATGACCACGTTGCGCGACACGCCCAGCTCCCCGGCCGTCTCCCTCGTCGAGGGCAGCCGCTCCCCGGCGCCGAGCTCTCCGGAGAGGATGCGCGAGCTGATCTCGAAGTATATCTGTCGGATGAGGGGCAGGGACGAGCCGCGATCGAGGGCGATGGGGCGCATCAGGGCGTCCTTCCCCGGCCAGGAGCGGTCCGAGCCGAAGTGGCACTGTCGAAATCGGCCGATCGCGGCCCTATACGGGGCCCGTCGCGCTCCGTACAGTCGTCCGCGACCGAGGAGGACGGCATGGACGGCGTAGAGCGCATCGCGGCGAGGGACGGGCGAGCCTTCGGGGCGGCGTATTTCCTTTCCAATTTCGGGTACGAGGTTCTCTTTTTTTCCATGACGGTGAGAGTCTACGATATCTCGAGGAAGGCGATCAACGTAGGCGTCCTCGCCGCCATCACGCTCCTGCCCAAGATCCTGTCGCCCGCCTACGGCCTCTTCGTGGATCGCGCGGGCGCCAGGCGCGCCCTCTCCGCGGGTTCGGTCGCGACCGCCCTGCTCGCGGCCTGCCTCTCGGCCGTCGGGAGCCTCGGGGGGCTCTACGCGCTCTGGGCCATCCTCTCCGTCCTCTTTATGGTTTCGTCCAACGCGCGCACGGTGCTCATGACCCGCGTCGCGAGCGGCGGCTACCTCGGGGCCAACGCGGCGGCCTTCTCGCTCATGAGCTCAGCGCGCCTGGCCGCGCCCCTCCTCGCGGGCCTCCTCTCCCGGTCGATGGGGGCCGACCGGATCATGCTTCTCGCGGCCCTCGTCTACTGCCTCTGCGCCGCGAGCGCCCTCCTCGTGAGCGGAGCGAGGGGCGATC